>PJUA01000596.1_pt1 | contig 15865 bp, 18 predicted proteins | sample 1512151 | NCBI WGS metagenome assembly PJUA01 (sample SAMN08177678, study PRJNA422409) | Soil metagenome, whole genome shotgun sequencing project. | isolation source: Soil enriched on filter paper: beechwood xylan treatment | place: USA: Madison | collected 2015-01-15
CCGGCGATTGATGCGGTGAGTGGCATCTTTCGACGAGCGGGCAGAAAGTGCGTGCGCCGCCTGCCGGTAAGCTTTGCAACAGAGCCGTATCGATCACCTCCAGAGTGGACGTTATCCTCTACGTCCGCCCTGCGTCGCCGAACAGGATGACGCGAAGGCTGACAGAACATTCAGTCGGAATCTACACAGTATCAACAAATTGACGTTGCCCTTGGCAGTCAGCTCGGGACCGATCCGCCTTCCTCCAGCAACGCCCCGGCGCCAGGAACTGCGGGAATTAGACCCAGGCGGGTGAGCATGCCGTACACGGTGCAGACCGCCGTGGAGACTGTCGGGATGCCCAGCATCTCCTCGATGGGGCGGATTGCCGGAAGGGACGGCATCTGCACGCAGGCCGAGGCGACGACGACGTCCGCCCCAGCCGTCTTCAGCGAACGCACGTCCTCGACCAGCCGCATGGGATCTCGGCGGCCGACCTCCAGGTTGTCGGCGATCTCGAAACAGCGCCAGTCGATCACCTCGATCCCTTCATGCTCGATGTAAGCCACCACCAGTTCGGTCAGGGGACGGGTGTAGGGTGCCATCAGGGCGATGCGGCGCGCGCCGAGCGCCTTCAGCCCCTCGACCAGCGCGCCGGCCGAGGTCATCACCGGCGCCGCGCATTGGTTCGCGCGGGCGACTTCGGCCAGTTCCTGCTCCACAGTGCGGTGGTGGCCGAAGCCCATCGCCATGATGGCGACGAGGCAGGCCGTGCTCATCACGTCGACGCGGGCGTCGGCAAGTTCGGCGGCACAGCGCAGGCCTTCACGATTCATCGCCTCCAACTCCTCCTTCACCACCCGGTGCATGCGCATCCGGCTGGAATGGAAGGTGAAGCGCTCCGGCAGCACCGCTTCGCGGGCGCGCAGCATGGCCGGGATCTCGGTTTCCATGGTCGTGTTGGAACTGGGCACGATCTGCCCGATGCGGTAGGTCCGGGTCATGGTGCGGGCTCCTCAGGTGCGAGATCGGGCAGGTTGCGGGGGAAGCGCGCCGGCAGTGCTGCCGGCCGTGCGCGGCAGCCGGCCAAGCGCCCAGAGCAGCAGGTTGCCGGCCAGTGCGATCAGGCACGGAATGGCGGCCACCACCAGAAGGTCCGCGGTGGACCAGTTCAGCCGCATCAGTTCCCCGCCGATGACCGGCCCAAAGATCGACCCGAGCCGGCCGATGCCAAGCGCCCAGCCCGCACCGGTCGAGCGAACCGGTGTCGGGTAGAAGGCGGCGGCGAGCGCGTTCAGCGCGGACTGTCCCCCCAGGATGCAGAAGCCGGCCACCGCGATTACCACGCCCGCAACTCCCAGTGAACCAGAGACCTGCCCGATCAGCGCCACGCCGAGTGCGCCGGCCAGCAGATTGATCGCCAGCGTCGGGCCGAAGCCGTGCCGGTCAACCAGCCAACCGAGCAGCAGGTTGCCGACCAGTCCGCCGACCCAGAAGATCGTTCCCACCAGCACTGCTGCCGAAGCGGGATGGCCGGCCTCCGTCATGATCACGGGCAGCCAGTTGGCGAGGAAATAGGCGGCAAGCAGGTTCATGAAGTTCAACAGCCACAGCAGCGGCGTCGCCACCGCCATCGCGCCGCGGAACAGCTCCAGGATCGGCGCACCGCGCGCCGGACGGTCGGCCGCAGCCAGGATCGTGTCGTCGCGCATGGCCAGGCCCGGCTCGATCCGGGCAAGCCAGCGTCGCACCTGCTCCAGGTTCCGCCCCCTCACCGTCAGGTATTGAAGCGATTCCGGCAGCAGGGCGAGCATCGCCACGCCCAACAGCAGCGGGGCGGCTGCACCGGCGAGGAACACCGCATGCCAGCCATAGGCCGGGATGAGCAGGCCGGCGACGACCCCGCCCACGGCTCCGCCGAGGATGAAGCCGGATGAGGCGACCATCATCAGGGTGATGCGCACCCGCACCGGGCTGAACTCCCCGGCCAGCGCCACGGCGTTCGGCACGATCGCACCCATGCACAGGCCCGTCAGGAAGCGCATCCATCGCAACTCCTCGACGCTGGCGGCCTGCGCGGTCGCGAAGCTGGTGAGTGCCAGACACAGCATGGCGGCGATCAGCACCGGGCGGCGACCGAACCGGTCGGCGATCATGCCCATGACCAGAGCACCCAGGGTCATGCCCAGCAACGCCGCGCCGAATACGGTGCCGAGGTCCGCCTTCTGGATGCCCCAGTCGCCGATGATCGCCGGCGCCACGTAGCCCATGGCCTGGACGTCGAAGCCGTCGACGATCATGCACAAGGCGCAGAGCGCGACGACGCGCAATTGCAGGCCGCCCAGCCGGCTGCGCCCGATGACGTCGGAGACGCTGACCGTGTTCATGCCGTCCTCCCCAGGGGTTCGTCGTTGTTCTGCGCCTCGTAGGCGGCAGTGAAGTACGGATCGCGGCGGCGCAAGTCCTCGTGGCTGACCTGTCCGGTACGCCGCATGTAGTCGTAGGCGAAGTCGACGGGGTCGAGGTGGAGCTTGCCGGCCACCGTCTCGTACCAGTCCAGGCTGCGCGCCGCGGCTCCCTGGAAGCTGGAGGAGGACCGGCGGCGCTGCGCTTCGAACGCGGCGAAGGCGGCGGGCAGGTCGTCGGGGTGGTCGACGATCCCACGGTGCAGCGCGATGGCGTCCTGCATGGCCATGCGGGTGCCGGACCCCAGCGAGAAGTGCACGGTGCGCAGCGCGTCGCCCAGAAGCACGACGTTTCCGTGGTGCCAGTGCTCGTTGCGCACGACGTTCGCCTCGAACCAGTGCGACCGGTTGGTCAGCAATGGGTTGCTGCCAAGGTCGGCACGGAATATTTCGGCGCAGGCGCGGCTGCTCTCCTCCTCGCTCATCCGGTCAAAGCCGGCGCGCAGCCACGTCTCCGGAGCGACCTCGACCAGAAAGGTGCTGAACTCCGGGCTGTACTGGTAACTATGAGCGATGAAAACGCCCGCCGCGGTTTCGCGGAAGATCAGCGAGACGGGATGGAAGCGCTGGCGTGTACCGTACCAGGCGAACTTGTTTCGTCGCCGTTCGAAGCTGGGGCGGAACTGTTCGGCGTAGTACAGGCGCACCGCGCTGTTGGCGCCGTCGGCCCCGACCAGCAGGTCGGCGTCACGCGCCAGCGCATCGATGTCCGTGATGCGCTCGCCGTGGCGGATCTCCACCCCCACCCGCCGGCAGGCGTGCTCTAGCGTTTCCAGCATGGCGAGCCGGGCGGTGCGGGAGAAGTGATTGCCCTGGATCTGCACGCGGGTATCGCGGTGGACGATCTCCATATAGTCGCAGCACTCGTGCCCGGCGGTGAATTCGGCGAAGAAGTCCGGGTCCGCTTCCTTCAGAAAGGAAAGGCCGACGTCGGAAAACACCACACCCCAGCCGTAGGTGGCGCCTCGCGGGTTCTGCTCGAAGATTTGGATGTCGTGCGCCGGGTCGTGCTTCTTCGCGAGCAGGGCGAAATAGAGGCCGGCTGGGCCGCCCCCGATGATGGTGATCTTCATGCCGGGCCTCCTTCCGCCGCGCAGGCGGCGCGGTAGCGTTCCAACGCCTGCCGGAATGCCGGGGAGATGTCGATGGAGCGGCGTTCGCCGCGGGCGACGCAGACCGGGGTCAGATGCGCCAGGAACGCGATGTCGCCATCGAGTGTGCGGGCGCAGATCCGCAGCACGTAGGTCCGGTTCCGGATCTCGGCGACCGTGACGGTCATCTCGAACACCTCGTCCGGCCGCAACGACCGGCGGAAGTCGAAGTCGAGCGCGCGGGTGGGAGTGCCGAACCCCTGCTCGTCCTTGGCGCGCTGCGGGGTGGTGCCGAACAGGCTGCCGTAGAACAGCTCCGCGGCCGAGATGACATATTCACTGAAGGTGACCGTGTAGACGACTCCGGCCGGATCGCACTCCCCCCATTTGACGCGGCGGCGGATCACCAGCGGGGTGGTGCCGACGATGTATTCCGTTGCTGTGAAATCGTTGGGAGTCATGCCGCACCTGCCGTGGTTTCAGCCGCCAACTTGTCGGCGATCAGTGTCTTCAGCGCCGGCTTGTCCAGCTTGCCGACGCGGGTGAGGGGGAACTCGTCCAGCACTTCGACGCGCTCCGGGCATTTGTATTTCGCAAGCCCGCAACCGGTCAGGAAGGCGCCCAACTCCTGCACGTTCGGAGCCGGCATGCCTGGTCGCGTGATGATGAAGATGCAGCCCTTCTCGCCGTAGAGCGGATCGGGCATGGCGACCAGCTTGGCGTCGGCGACGCTGGGATGGCGGCTGACATAGGCCTCCACCTCCTCGCAGCCGATCTTCTCGCCACCGCGGTTGATGTTGTCGCGCAGGCGCCCTTCGAAGGCGTAGCAGGTCTGCCCATTCACGACATGCGCCGTCATGATGTCGCCCGTGCGGTAAAAGCCGTCGGATGTGAAGGCCGTAGCGTTGGCCGCCGGGTTGCCGAGGTAGCCGCGCAGGCTGGACGGGCCGCGAAAGCACAGTTCGCCCATCTGGCCCGGCGGCACCGGCGTCTCAGTTCCCGGTTCGAGCAGCCGGATCTCGTCGAACGGGCAGCCGGAGGTGCCCTGCGTGCGGTACCGCCGCTCCGTCGGGGCGTCCGCCGGCGAGCCGAGAAGCAACCCTTCGGTGATGCCGTAAAGGTTCGAGCAGGGCACGCCGATGTGCTCCTCCAGCTTGTCGGCACGGCTCATCGTCGCGAACAGGCGGAGGGAGGACAGGTCGTGCCGCCGGATGTCCGCATAGCCCATCAGCTGCGGTGCGATGGGGCCGACCGACAGTGCGTGGGTGACGCTGTGCGCCTCGATCAGCTCCAGCATGCGCCGGATGTCGACCCTCGGCATCAGGACGACGGAGGCCCCGCCGAGCATCATCGGCATCAGCGCATAAACCTGGGCGGCATTGTGCAGCAGGGGCAGCGACCACAGGATGCGGCTGTCCGCCGTCATCCCGTAGAGCCCCATCAGGTGCCACACGTGACCGAGATATTCGGCATGGAAGCGCGGAATGATCTTGGGCAGTCCGGTCGTGCCGCCGGATAGCTGGAAGGTCAGGACGTCTTGTGGACCAAAAGGCCTGTCGGCCAGCCGGTCGCGCGCCGTTTCCGCCGGAACGGCGGCGACCAGATCCTCCAGCGCCAGTCCGGCGGACGCCTCACCCCGCGCAACCACGAGATGATCCAGGCCGTGGTGCCGTTCCATCATGGACGCGGCAAAGCCGACGAGGTCGAAGCGGCTGAAATCCGCCTGAACGAAATAGCCGCGGGCTCCGCTTTGCCGGGCCAGTTCGCCGATCTCCACCTCGCGGTGCTGCGGCAGCGTGCAGACGGGGATGATCCCCGCCTTGAAGCAGGCGGCGAGCGCGACTACCGTCTCGATCGTTGTGCCCATCTGGAAGATCGCGCGGTCGCCGGTGGCAAGGCCCAGCGCCAGCAGCGCCGCGGCCAACCGGTCGCTCGCTCCGTCCAGTTCGGCGAAGGTAACGGTCCGCTCGTCGCTGATCAAAGCCGGCTTGTCAGGATGGCGCGCTGCAGTGGCACGTAGCACGTCCCCGACGGTGGAAGGGATCCAGGCCCCGTCGGCAAGGTATCGTTCGGCCTGATCGGCCGGCGTGTAGACGACTCCGCTTATGGGATTGCGGATTCCTGTCATCTCTGTCCTCCCCTAAATGCGTTTTAAATTGCAAGCCGGCTAAGCAGCGGGGGCGATGACGACGCGGTCGCGGTCGAAGATTTCGATCCGACCGCAGATGCCGCCGGTGAACAGTCCGTACCAGACCGCCGGCTTCAGCCCGAGCGCACGACGCTGGAACTCGACCGGCCCAGCGGCATCGATGCGGTCGTGGGTGTCCAGCGCGGTGACGGTGCAGTCGTCGCGCCCGCGGGCCGCGCGGGTCAGGCTGGCGAATTCCTCCAGCCGCGGCACGAAGATGCTGACCGCCGCCGCGTTGCCGCCGTCCGGATTGAGCAACGTGGACTTGCGTGCCCAGACCTCGTCAATGGCGACGACGCGCCGGCCTTCGGTGGATGCGGCATCCTCCGCGTCCAGAGCGGCCCGCAGGGTCAGGGCGGCGTCGGTGGAATCTATGGCGTTCAGCGGCCGCAGCTTGCGCGTGATTTCCACGAAATAGCCGTTGGGATCGCGCACGTAGATGGACTCGATCACCTCGTGCGTGGTCTCCACCGAGACTGTCAGACCTTCGGCTTCCAGGCGCCGCTTCCAGCCCTTCAGTTCCTCCTCACTGTCGACGAGCCAAGCGGTGTGGGTCGCGTCGAAGACGTGATCGTCCGGCAGTGGCGGCATCGATGCGCGCCCCACCAGCGCCTCCGGTTGTTCGGACCCGAGATAATAGAAGAAGGCGATCGTGCTGCCGTTGCCGCTGTCGAAGAAGAAATGCAGGAAGTCGGGATGGGTGGCCGGGCCCCAACCGCGCGCCGAGATGACATGGACGAGCGGCAGGCCCAGCTTGTCGCGGTAGAACTCCACGGTTTCGCGCAGTTTCCAGGTCGGGCGGGCGGTATGGTCCACGCCGCGCAGGCGGAGCCGCGTCGCGGGTTGTTCAAGCATGCTGGTCTCCTTGAAATCCTATCGTTCGTGGCGCTCAGCCGCCGAAATGGTCGCGCAGCCAGTCGCCGACCGCCCGGCCGGCGGCGTAGCGCCCCGGCTCCTCTTCCGGGATCAGTGCTCGACCGTGGTGGTCGCCGCGGATGCGCAGATGGGTCTTGTGTCGTGTGGCGAAGCCGTCGAACAGAGCCGCGGCAGTCGACGGGAAGGTCGAGACGTCGCCGGTGTACTCGACCAGCAGCAACGGCTGTTCGATGGCCGGCGCGGTCTTGTATAGGGCGGCATTGGATGACAAGCCTGACCACGTCGACAGCCACGCCTCCGGCGAGCAGACGCGGGCAAAGCCGACCGCGCCGTAGTTGGAGGCGAAGGGATCCCGCCCCCACAGCGTGCCGTAGCCGCGGTCGGAAGGATCGAGGGTCAAATCGAAGCAACGCAGGTCGGCGTCGGTCCGCCAGACGGTCATCAGCGGCGTGTGGGCGCCGCGCCGCCGGTCGTCAACGCTGCCGGTTTCCTTGGCGCGCTTGCGCGCCGCCAGCCGTTCCGCGATCAGGCCACGCGCCCGCTCGTCCAGGCGCGCGACCCGGGCCTGCTGGGCGGAGCGGTAGCGCTCAACGAAGTCCGGGGCATAGCGGGACGGTCCCGGAGGCTCCGCGAAGCCGTTCGCCGGGCTGAAGGGGTCAAGGGCGGGCTCCACCGACAGCGCGTCGTCTTCGTTGGTCACCGACGGGTCGATGCAGCCCATCAACAGCATGCCCTGGCCGGGGTGAGGAGCGACCAGCACCAGCCCGTCGACCACCGGCATGTCGAGCGACGCGAGGTTGGTCGGCCGGCCGCCGGGCGTGCGGGCGATCCGCCGCTCCGGCGCCAGTTGCGACTGTTGCATATAGAAGCCGTAGAGACTGCCGCCGCCGGAGTTGCCGAGCAGGACGATGCGGCGGAATCCCTGGGCGCGCAGGAAGGACAGCCCAGCGGCGACGTCGAACAGAGCCGTCTCGTGTTCTAGCCGGCTGTCGTTGCCGACGGAGCGGGGCGACTGGGACCAAGCCGCGAATCCGGCCTCCACGATGTCCGGGACAAGGTAATGGCAGGCCATGAATTCCCGCGGGTGCATGATGCACACAACCGTGTCGCTGCGCCCGCGGACATAAAGCGTGCCCCCCGTCGCCGCCCGATCGGCCGTGCGTAGCGCCACGTTGCGCGTCAGCGTGCCGTCAGGAAGGTCGCGTGGGTTCCAATCGGTGTTGAGAAATCCCGCCGTCGCCGCCTGATCCGCAGCCTGATGTGCGGCAGGCGTGGGTGTGCCCGAAGCCGGCATGTCCATCGTCTCCCTTTTGGAGGGCGGCGTGATCCGCCCATATGTTGGTCTTGAGGCAGGCCGGCACGGCTACTCACTGACGCTGCCCGCTCTGCATATTTGACATCGTGACGAATAATTGACGGTACCGTCAATAGGTGGAAATTCCTGTCAAGGCGCGTTTTGCCGCACCCACGATGTGGCCATTGCTTTTCAGCGCAATGTTTTCAAAGGCTTCGATGCCGCCGGGTACCAAAATGCTCGTCTGTCAACGCTTCAAAAATTTGACGTGTGCGTCAAAACCTCCCATCCTGCTGCGTGGAGAAACCTGGTAGGAGGACGGGGTGGGCAGAACATCGGCCAAAGCGGAAACCGGCCGGAAGGCGCTGCTGCGCCAGAGCGTGCTCGACGCGGCGGCGAAGCTATTTGCCGAACGCGGCTTCGCGGGCACCAGCTTCCAAGACATCGCGGACGCGCTGAATGTCGGGCGCACAGCGCTCTACTACTACTTCAAAAGCAAGGAGGAGGTGCTGGCTTCGCTGGTGGAGGAGGTCACCGTTGTCAGCGATCGGCAATCCGCCATGCTCTCAGCCCGCACCGACGACGATCCGGTCGAGGTGTTGCGCTCGATGGTGAGCGGCCATGTGGAGCTTCTCCTCTCGCACGCCCTCCAGTTCCGGGTCGTCGATCGGACCGAGGTGGAACTGCCGCCCGACGTGCGCGCAGTGCACGAGCGATCCAAGCGGGCCGTACTCGACCATTTCACGGCGCAAATCGCACGAGGGATACAGCAGGGCGTGTTCCGTCCCGTCGACGCCCGCGTCGCCGCTTTCGCGCTGATCGGCATGTGCAGCTGGACGACGTGGTGGTTTCATGAGGGCGGGCGCAAGACGGCCAGGGAGGTCGCTGGGATTTTAGCGGATCTGGCAGTGCACGGCCTATTGCGGTCGGACGATCAGCGCAAGACGTCCGGCGATCCCGGCGATCTGTTTCGCCAGTTGCACGAGAATCTGGATTGCCTGGAAATCCTATACAAGCAACAGGATGCAGGAGCCTGAAGGGGTTCCATCGGCTTTGTCACGGCAACTGAGTCGGCAAGTAGACCTTGCGAACTTCGCAACTGGTTCACGCCGCGGCGGTCGCGGCCTGCCAATCGGCCACGGCCTGCGCCCGGAAGGTGCGCAGGGTGGGGCGGGAGACCAAGTGGCGCTGGAGGTTGAAGGTGTTGTAGACGGCGGCATACAGACAGGCGAAGCGCTGGGCGGAACGCGTTGATTTGAACCGCTGCATCTTGCGCGCTCGTCGCCGCTCCGGCTGGTGTGAGACCTCGACGCGGTTGTTTGTTTGCCGCCGCTGTTCATGGTGGGCGGTCAGACCGAATTGGCGGAAGGCGGCCCGGTAGGACTGGAGCTTGTCGATGGTGACCTGGGTGGGCGCGAAACCGTGCTTTTTCAGCAGTTTACACATCAGCTTGCGGGTTGCCGACTTATCGTGCCGGCGCCGGACGAGCACCTCCAACACCTCGCCTTGTCATCGACAGCCCGCCACAAGTACATCAGCTTTCCGCTGACCCTGAACACCATCTCGTCCAGATACCAGCGCGGGCTGGGCTTGAGCCGGAGACGCCGCAGGTTGCCGGCGATGGCCAGCCCGAACTTCACCACACAATGCCGGACCGGCTCGTAAGACACTTCGATGCCCAGCGGCTCCGAGTTGCTTCGCGCGTGGCGTGGACGGCGGCTAGAAGATCTGCGGCGTAAAGGTCAGCATCGCCGTGGAGAAGTACGGCCTGCCGCTGGCCATCGATGCCGCGCCGGCCAATGTGCACGACACCAGAGGCATCGTGCCGGAGCTGCGCCAGTTCGCCGGACGTGGCTTCCAAGGGCCGGCCATCGGCGATCTCGGTTATAGCGGCGAACGTCTGGCCAAAGCCGCGGAAGCGTTCGGCATCACGGTCCGGCCGATCGCCCGCGGCCGCAAGGGGGTATTCATCGCCACCGAGATCGCCTGGGTGGTGGAGCGCTCCTTTAGCTGGATCAGTCGCTACCGGCGATTGAACACCATCGTCGAGCGGACGAAGGAGCACCTCATCGCTTTCGTCCGAATTGCCTTTATCTCGATCCTTGCACGGCGCCTAAAGCGGCTCGTTCCCCAGGAGGTCAGCGCATAGCTGCTGCAAACAGCTTCTCACAAATTTAGGGGGTTCTGCACGCCGGCTCTATTCCCGTGACAATGCCCCGCCGAGAGGTATTTGCCTACATCGAGACCTACTACAAACGACAGCGCACACATAGGGCCGTCGGCTATACAACGCCCGAACGAGCCGAGCTACAATCCGCGTGAACCCGCGTCTACCGAACCGGGGCAAGATCATTCCGTTGGCCTCCTACTTCGTGGCCGCCCTGCCCTGCCTTGCTAAGTGGAGGAGTTGGGCGGTCAGGCCGACCACTAAGATAGCCGCCAAGCAACCCTGGGCGCCAAGGAGCAGTGGCGACTTCAGGTCAGTCACCAATGGGTGGCCGTCCGGAACACGGCGCAGGATTTCGCTGACGGTCGGCACCAGCAGAAGAAACGCGCTCACGCTCAGACAAACGATCTCGATGTATCCGGCCGAGCGCCCTGCCCCAACAACTCCCTTGACCCCATAGCCCGCGAGCAGGAGGAGGATCGTCACGGCGCCGATGGCGTAGCTGACCGGCTGATGTGCCACGAGGAGAACCGTCGAAGCGCCGATCAGCATGGAAACGAAATAGACGGCGCCCGCCTTGGAACGGGGAACGATCCGACCATGGCGGGCAAACATATAGAAGGCCATGGGAATGGCCGGCAGGCTGCCGAGCGTATGGGCCCAGCCAAGCGGAGAAATTCCGAGCATGAAGGATTTCCTTCCTTATCCAGTGAGGCAGAGCGGCAAAGCAGGCTACCCGGCGACGACGCCATAGGCCGCCATATCTACCTATCAATCGATAGGTGAAACAGGCATGCGTTCAATCTCCCGGCGAAGTGCCGTCTTCAAGCGACGATTCGCTGCAGCAAAGGACGAGCTATCGCTCCGAAGGTCGCGGCGTCGCCATAGGCGCGAGCGGATAGCATCGCGCCATGCACGCCGGCCATGAACAGTTCGGCATCGCTCCTGGCGGTTCCGACCAGCCGGAGACGGCCTTGTGCAGCGCCTCGCTCAAAGACGGAGGTGAGCCAGTCTGCGAGCTTGCGGAAATGCGCCCGCACTTCGAGAGCGACTGCTTCGGGAAGCACCGGACTCTCGCCCGCCAGCAGCGCGCAGACGCAGAACGGGTCGGTCGTGTCGGCGAAGCACCCCTCCCAGTAGCCGAGATAGGCGCGAAGCTGTTCGAGGGGATCAGAGACGTTCCGCTCCAGTTCGACAAGCCCGGCCTCGACCTCCTGTCGGTATTGCGCAACCAGCACGCGGACCAGATCCGCCTTGGCGGGGAAATGGTGGTGGATGCTCGCGGTGCGGATGCCGACGACCTTGGAGATGTCGGCGTAGCTGAAGCTGTTGTAGCCGCCCCTGGTGATCAGGGAGCGCGCACAGCTTAGGATGTCGTCGGCTCTGGTCGATGTGTTCCTCATATCTCTGCCTACCAACTAGTAGGTATCCTGTCAACGCGAACTCGATGCATGCGTATCAACAGGTATTGTCACATAATCCGTGGGTGTGGCGAGCCAGAGGTGCGCTGGGCATGGCAGCGGGATGAGACGCGAACCTGATCCCCGGGTCCAACATTACCTATGGCGCGCCGTCGACCAGGACGGCTTGGTGCTCGATCTCCCAGGGCAGAGCCGGCCCAATACCCAAGCCGCCAAGTGATGCCTAAGGGTCCGGACCCATAAAGAGCCTTTCCCGCAGGGAATCGTTGTGACGCAAAGCCCTGGAAAGGGGCGTTGTGATGCGCAATGGCAAGTTCTGGTTGACGATGGAGCAGTTTGGGTGGCGTGAGCCGCACCTTCCGCGCGACACCCGAGGCAAGCCGCGCATGGATGATCTCCGTGTGATTAGCGGAATTGTCCATGTGCTGAAGTCGGGCGGACGCTAGGCGGATATTCCGTCGACGGTGGTGTCGCCTTCGAGGGCGAGCCCGTCGACGCAGATGCGGACCAGGAATTGTGTTCCCAACTCCTGGGTCAAGCAGAACAACTCGTAAATGTCGCTCTCGCGATCGCCGACATGGATGCAACGTCCCAGATCGCCGAACAGCTCCGTAGTTCGCCCCAGGTACTCCAACCAGCGGACGCTCTCCTGCTGCTCGATCGGAATCCGCGTCGGGTGATCCTCCTCTTGAGGGGGGCGGTACCGTTGAACTTGGTGCGGGTCGAGTACTCGACCGCGCCCAGGCCAAGCGGCAGGCCCTCAGTCGTGACCGCTAGGCTGGCGTGCTTCAGCAACCCACACACGGTGTGCATCCCAAACCGGTCATCCTGATCTTGACCGCTGTTCATCCAGACGGTCTGGCCGATCTTCTCGGGGTGCTCGCGCTGGGAGGAGAACTCCGTAATGTCCTGAATGACCAGGAGGGGCCGGTGGTCGCGGCGATACGCCGGCGTATCGAGTCGAAAGTGCCGGCGAGGATGTCCTCTTCACTTCCGCGGTCGTTGGCGAAGAATCGGTAGGCCGCCTTCGTGTTGGCTCAGTCCTGGCAAGCCAGAAGGATGCTGCCACCCATCGCCCCGGCCATCTGATCGAGCAACGTGCCCAAAAGGTAGCTCAGTCGTTCGTCGGCGAGGCGGCAGCCGGCCAGTTCATCGTTGATCCATGCGTTTGATCCTGTGGCCATCGGCACCTTTTGAACATCGTTCAGGGCCAACAGACCAATAGTCACTTTGTCTGGACCGGGAGGCGTCATCACCACCGGTCCGGCGCCAAGCTTGACGTCCACGGGATCAGCACACCGTTCCTCAAGGCCTTCCTTGATCGTTACGCGCAGCATGCGACGATGATGGAATTCACGACAACCCGGCACTGGATCCGCGAGGAGCGACCGGCCGAGACGACTGCAACGATCTTGGAATTTCTCGGGCAACCTTGAATCATCTCCGGGTCGCACATCATGCGGTCCCATTCACAAGATGGTCCGATACGGTCGAGATGAACGCACGAAGACGCTGAAGACGCCGTAGGTCCCGGTGATAGCCCATCCAGATGTCTCGCGCCGGCGGCGGCGTCGGCAGTTCCAGTCTGCGGATACCCGGGATCTGATTGCCGACCACGCGGGGCAGGACGGCGATGCCGACGCCTTGCCTGCACATGCGCCCCTGGACGTTGCGGTTGTTCGATCGCAAGACCGGTCTCGCGTTGGGGAAACTCTCGATGAGCCACGCGATGTCAGGGAAATGACCCGTGGACGTGTCGTGGGTGATCAGCCGGAAACCGGTCCCATCGCCATATTTCGGCTCCTGCGCCTCTTCCGCGATGTAAACGCCATACTCAAGGCGGAAGAGCCGTCGCTGAACAATGTCAGCAGTGTCGAACGGAACGATACGAAAAGCGACGTCGGCCTCCCGCTGGGCGAGGTTGAACTGGCGCGTGCCCGTCAGGATCTCGACGTCGACATTGGGGTGGGCTTTCGAGAAATCCGCCAGGATGGGAGGCAGGACATAGGCCCCGAACCAGTCCGCGGATGAAATGCGCAGATTGCCCTTGAGATTCTGCTCCTGCCCCGCAAGCCGGCGCTCCATCGCCAGCGCGCTTTCTTCCATCTGCTCCGCCAGCGCGATGATCCCATGGCCCTCTTCTGTCAGAACAAGACCGTCCGCGGTGCGCTGGAAGAGCGTGTGACCGATCGCCTGCTCAAGTGCGCGGAGGCGCCGACCGACGGTCGGATGGCTTGTCTGGAGGGAACGCGCGGCGGCACCGAGCGTACCGAATCGCGCAATGGCGAGAAAGACTCTGACATCACTCCATTCCATCATGCCGACCCACACAAAATTGAACGCCGAGAGTACAGTTATGTCACTTACGGAACAAATCTAAATGCCTAGATTGCTCTCATTGTTTGGAGGTGGACCCTGCTGCGGACCCGCCAGATCCATGCGGGCCGCCGCTTGGGTGAAGGAAACGTGACCCTGGCTGCGGCACCCAAGGGAAGCTCGTCCGGACTGAACAGAGAGGATTTTCCTGAGGGGCGGCGGAACGCGGCAGCCCGCCTCGAAACGCGCAAATGAGGACTTCGACGATGATCACGATGCTGGTGACCTATGCGGGCGATGAGAAAAACGCCATTCGACCGCGACCATTGGATCAACCTGCACCTCCCGTTCGTCCGGGAAAGCTGGGGACGTTATGGGCTGGTCAGCGCCGGAAGGTTCTTCCCGCAAGGTGATGGTGCTGGGCTGATCGCGGTCGGGGTCGTCAACCTCCGCGACGAAGCCGCCATGGAAGCGGCGCTCAGGTCGCCGGAAGCCGCCCAGATCATGGCTGACGTCGACATCGTCACCGCCATCAAACCGCAACGCAACATCGTGAAGCCGCTCTGAACGGCACAGCGGTGCCTGTCGATTGCGGGGGCCGCTGATCTCTCCAGGTCTGCGCCCCGGCCGGCGTCACCGTGATCGGCGGTGTCTTCTACGCGCTCAGCGGGGCGTGCGCCGATGCTGGCCAACCTGTCGGCGCAGGTTTCGGCCTCACGATCGCCCGGCAGCCTGCGTCCGATCCCGCGCACAGCCCTCATCTGAACAACAGGAGAAAGAACATGCAGATCGGGTTCATCGGTCTCGGCAATATGGGCTCGGCAATGGCCCTGAACCTCGTGAAGGCCGGCCATGACGTGCGGGCCTGGAACCGCAGCAAGGTCGCACAGGAAAGCATTCCCGGGGTAACGCTGGTCAAGCGCGCGGCGGATGCATTCCAGGCTGACGCAGTCTTCACGATGCTATCCGACGACCCTGCCATTCGGGAGGTGATCCTCGATGCCGGCCTGCTGGCAAGCGCGCAACCAGGGCTGACCCATGTTGTCACCTCGACGATCTCGGTCGCTTTCGCGCGGGAACTGGAGTTGCTGCACGAAGAGGCAGGCCTTGGCTATGTGTCCGCACCGGTCCTCGGACGACCGAACGTAGCGGCGAGTGGCCAGCTTAACATCCTGGCGGCCGGGAAGGCCGATGCAGTTGCCGCGATCGAGCCGCTGCTCGCTTCACTCAGCAAAAAGATCTGGAAGTTGGGGGAGAATCCTGCTCGGGCGAATACGGCGAAGCTCGCCTGCAATATGATGATCGCCATGGCTATCGAGGCGATGGCTGAGGGTGTCGTGCTGACCGAGAGCGTCGGCCTCGACCGTGCGGATTTCTTCGAACTCATCTTGGGCACCCTTTTTTCGGGTCGCGCCTATGAGAGCTACAGCGCGCAGATCACGGAACGGTCGTTCAAGCCGGGTTTCAAAGCCGAACTCGCGCTTAAGGACATGCGTCTCGCGACTGAGGCCGGCAACGAGATCGGACGCACGCTCCCGATGCTCGAAGCTGTCCGCGAGGGGCTCAGCAAAGCCGTCTCGGCGGGCTTCGGAAAGAAGGATTGGTCGATCATGGCCGACATGACGGTTCGCGGCGGCGACAGCATGGCCTCGTCCGAAAGCAATCCGGAGAAGACCGAATGAAGACTTGGCTCATCACCGGCTGCTCAAGCGGCTTCGGACAGCGCCTCGCGCTCGCCGCGGCACAACGCGGCGATCAGGTCATCGCGACGGCCCGCGATGTCAAAGCGATCGAAGAAATGGTCGAGACATTCGGCGGGTTTGACGTGCTCGTGAACAATGCCGGCTACGGACTGTTCGGCGTAATCGAAGAAGGCACGCCTGAAGAATATCGGCCGATGTTCGAGGTGAACGTCTTCGGTCTGATCGAAACCACCAGAGCCGCCCTGTCCGTCCTGCGACACTCGGGCGGAACGATCGTCAGCATGTCGTCCGGCGCCGGCATCGCGGGCAGCGGAGGCGGAGGCGGAGGCGGAGGCGGAGGCGGAGGCGGAGGCGGAGGCGGAGGC
>PJUA01000597.1_pt1 | contig 15860 bp, 14 predicted proteins | sample 1512151 | NCBI WGS metagenome assembly PJUA01 (sample SAMN08177678, study PRJNA422409) | Soil metagenome, whole genome shotgun sequencing project. | isolation source: Soil enriched on filter paper: beechwood xylan treatment | place: USA: Madison | collected 2015-01-15
CAAAGGCGCCGACGCTGACGGTGCCGCGGTCGGCGATGCCGAAATGGCGGGCCGGCAGGCCGGTCATGCGATGCACCGCCTCCTCAAGAGGGAACAGCCCAATATCCCGGCTATAGTGGCCGAGGACCCGCGGGAACGTGCCCCACAGTCGCGGATGCGGGTGTTGGTCATGCGGCAGCCCGTCCGATCCGATCATGCACAACGGGTGCTTCATGATGCGGCGAACATCGTCCTCGTCCATGTTGACGTAGATGGCGCCGGCCGGGCCGAGCCGTTCCGCCGCCTCTTCAGGCGTGCAGCCCCATGCCGATGCGATGTCCTCGACGCGCCGGCCGGTCGCTTCCGGGTGCGGGGTCGACCACGTCACCCAGGTTTCGCGCGCGGTCTTGAGCTTGCCGGGCAACAGGATGGTCGAGCTGGCCGTATAGGGATAAGCGTCGAATGCGACGTCCCACGACCGCGCCGCCTCGTCGATCGCCGCCAGCGTCTGTGCGCTGCGCCCCCACATCGACATGCCGAGGCACTTGTGATGCGAAATGACCAACCGCACCCCGGCTGCGCGCGCGGTGGCGAACGACTCTTCCAGCGCCGCCAGCATGCCTTCACCCTCGTCGCGCATGTGGGTGGTGTAGATGGCGCCGAATTCTCCGGCCACCGCGGCGAGCGCCGTCACTTCCGCCGTAGACGCGTTGTTGCTGAACGGATAGGCCAGTCCGGTCGAAAAGCCGCAGGCGCCGGCTTCCAGGGCTTCCCTCAGCATGGCCTGCATGCGAACGATCTCGTCGGCCGACGCCGCGCGCGCCGGATCGGCGCCGACCGACGCGCGCAAGGTCATGTGTCCGACCAGCGGCACGACATTCACCGCGGGGGAGGCCTTCCCGACAGCCGTCACGTAGTCGGCGAACGAGGAGAAGAAGTCGCCGGCGCTCTTGCCCAGGAGGTTCAGAGGTCCCGGGACCGGGTCGTTCAGCATCGCCGGTGCGAGACTGGCTCCGCAGTTGCCGGTCACCACGGTCGTGACCCCTTGGGTGATCTTCGGCACCGCCTGCGGCTGGATGAGCACAAGCCGGTCGTCGTGGGTGTGGACGTCGATGAATCCGGGGGCCACCACCAGCCCGGTCACGTCCAACTCCGCCCTGCCGCTTCCCGCCGGCAACCGGCCTACCGCGGCGATGCGGTCTTCGACAATCGCAACGTCCGCCGTGAAGCCCGCCCGGCCGCTGCCGTCCACCACGGTTCCGTTGCGCAGGACCAGATCATAGGCCGGCCGTGACGCTTCCAAACTGTTCATGGGGAAAATCCTTCCGGCCCGACGGCGCCATCCGGCGATGTGTGGAGGTGCGATGGAAAGGAGAATGGCCGTGGTGGCGACATCATGGTGCAGCCTTGATCAGGGGGTGGGAGCGGCGGGCGTGGACCGGGCTATGCGGCGAGATGGCATGCCACCCGATGCGACGAGGAGCCGCCCGCGGCGGGCGGGGCCAGCGTCGGCGCGGTCTCCCGGCATTCGGCCCGGGCGAATGGACAGCGGGGATGGAAGCCGCAGCCGCTCGGCGGCTTGAACGGACTCGGCGGGTCGCCGAGCGGCAGCATCCGCTCCGCTTTCGCCCTGGGACGGGGCGATGGCACCGACGACAGCAGCATCCGGGTGTAAGGGTGGGCGGGGCTGTTGAACAGCGTGTCACGGTCCGCGATCTCGACGATGCGGCCGAGATACATCACCGCCACCCGGTGGCTGATGTGGCGGACCACCGCCAGATCATGGGCCACGAACAGATAGGCGATGCCCAATTCCGCCTGCAGGTCCATCAGCAGGTTGACCACCTGGGCCTGGACCGAGACGTCGAGTGCCGACACCGGCTCGTCGCAGACGATCAGCTTCGGGTTGAGTGCCAGCGCGCGGGCGATGCCCAGACGCTGGCGCTGTCCGCCGGAGAACTCCGCCGGCAGCTTGCGCATCGCCTCGGGCCGCAAACCGACCCTGGAGAACAGCCAGGCGATGCGTTCCTCCCGTTGCCTGGCCGAGCGCCAAGCCGGGTCGTCGAAGTTGCGCAGCGGCTCGGCGACGATATCGCCGGCCGGCAGGCGCGGGTTCAGCGAGGCATAGGGATCCTGGAAGACGATCTGCATGTCGCGGCGGCGGCGGCGCATCTCGGTCGGGGACAGCGAGAGCAGATCCTCGCCGTCGAGACGGATCGAGCCACCGCTGGGTTCGATCAGGCGCAGCACCGACTTGCCCGTGGTGGTCTTGCCGCAGCCGGACTCGCCGACCAGGGACAGCGTCTCGCCCCGATCCAGCGCGAAGGACACGCCGTCCACCGCCTTGACGCTCGGGGCAGGCGTCCACGGCGCCCGGCGGCCAAGCACGAAGTGCTTGGTGAGGTTCGTCACGTCCAGGAGAGGCGACGGGGGTGCGATCGATTGCAGGGTCATGCGGATGCTCCAGCCTGCGATGGAGAGGTCTGGAAGGGGAGCGGGAACGCCGCTTTGGTGCAGCCCACGCGCTCCGCCTCGAAGCAGGCGACGGCATGGCCGTCGCCGACAGCGGTCAGGGGCGGGGGCTCGCGCCGGCATCGCTCCGTGGCGAAGGCGCAGCGCGGGGCGAAGGCGCAGCCGGCGCCGAGATCCTGGGGAGCGGGCACCATGCCAGGAATTTCCGGAAGGCGCGAACCGCCGCCGGCCATCGACGGCATCGATGCCATGAGCGCGCGGGTGTAGGGATGCAGCGGCCGGTCGAACAAATCCTCGACCGGCGCCTCCTCCACCTTGCGGCCGGCATACATCACCACGACGCGGTCGCAGCATTCTGCCACCACCCCGAGATCATGGGTGATCATGATGATCCCCATGCCGAGCCGGGCCTGAAGATCGCGCAGCAGGTCGAGGATCTGTGCTTGGATGGTCACGTCCAGCGCGGTCGTCGGCTCGTCGGCGATCAGCACGTCGGGATGGCAGGCCAGGGCCAGCGCGATCATCACCCGCTGGCGCATCCCGCCCGACATCTGATGCGGGTACTCGGCGGCACGGCGGTCCGGCTCGGCGATCTGGACCAGCCGCAGCATCTCCACGGCGCGGGTCCACGCTTCGCGCCGGCCGAGACCCTGGTGCAGCATGACCGTCTCGGCGATCTGGCGTCCGACCGTCAGCACCGGGTTCAGGGAGGTCATCGGCTCCTGGAAGATCATCGAAATCCGGTTGCCGCGGATGTCGCGCATCTCGCGTTCCGACAGCGACAGCAGATCGATACCGCGGAAGCGGATGGCGCCTCCGGCGAAGCGGGCCGGCGGCGATGGCAGCAGGCGCAGGATCGACAGGGCGGTCACGCTCTTGCCGCATCCGGACTCGCCGACGATGCCGAGCGTTTCCCCGGCGTTCAGCCGGTAGGAGACGCTGTCCACCGACCGGACGGTGCCGGCCAGCGTGTCGAAGTGGGTGCGCAGTTCGTCGATTTCCAACAGGGGCGGATCGTCCCGCAGGTCGCGTGAGGCGGTCATGGCGGAATCCTAGAGTTGGCGGGCCAGGCGGGGGTCGAGGGCGTCGCGCAGCCCGTCGCCGATCAGGTTCACCGACAGCACCGTGGCGGCCAGGAACAGACCGGGGAACAGCGCGGCGTGGAAGGCGATGGCGATGAAGTTGCGGGCGTCCGCCATCATGGTGCCCCAGCTCGGGATCTGCGGCGGCAGCCCGACGCCGAGGAAGGACAGCAGCGCCTCGATCAGAATGGCGGTCGCGGCGATGAAGGTCGCCTGCACGATCAGCGGCGTGATCATGTTGGGCAGCACATGGCGGACCAGGATCACCGGCAGGGGCGTGCCCAGCGCATGCGCGGCCTCGACATACTGCCGTTCGCGCAGGCTCAGCGCCAGCGAGCGGACCAGACGCACCACCCTCGGCACCTGCGGAACGGTGATGGCCACGACCACGGTGGTCAGGCCGGCGCGCGTCACCGCCATCAGCGCGATGGCGAGCAGGATGTCCGGAATGGCCATCAACCCGTCCATCAGCCGCATCACCGGCCCTTCGGCCCAGCGGACGAAGCCGGCCAGCAGGCCGAGCGCCACCCCGACCGAGGTTGCCAGCACCGCGACCAGCAGGCCGACCGACAGGGAGGCGCGGCCACCCCAGACGGTGCGGCTGAACAGGTCGCGGCCCATCGCATCCGTGCCGAAAAGATGCTCCGCCGAGGGCGGCCGGAAACGGGCCAGCGGATTGAGCGCCTGGGGATCATGGCTGGCGATCCAGGGTGCTGCCACCGACAGGGCGGCGACGGTGGACAGCAGAGCGGCGCCAACGATCAGGGTCGGATGTTTGCGCAGCCAGCGGCGCATGCGCGAGCGGATGGTGGGCGTGCGTACCGCGGCACCGGCCGCCGCCGGAGCGAGGGAGACTGTCGTCATGGCAGTGGACCTTTCGTCGGAGCTTTCATTCCGGCCGGCATTCCGGGCGGGTTCAGGCGCGGATGCGCGGATCGAACAGGCGATAGCTGAGATCGATCAGCAGATTGATCAGCACATACATTCCTGCCGACAGCAGCAGCACGCTCTGGATCACCGGATAGTCGTGGCGTTGGACGGAATCGATCACCAGCCGCCCGACGCCGGGGATCGCGAACACCGTCTCGCTCACCACCACGCCGCCGATCAGGAAGGCGATGCCGACGCCTACGGTGGTCACGATGGGAATGGCGGCGTTGCGCACCGCGTGGCCCAGCACCGCGACCACCCCCAGCCCCTTGGCGCGGGCGGTCCGGATATAGTCCTCGTGCAAGACGTCGAGCACGGTGGCGCGCGTCATCCGGGTCAGGAGCGCGATGTAGACCAGCGACAGGTTCACGCAGGGCAGGATCAGGTGGCTCAGCCACGGCCAGAAGCCCTTGCCGAGGCTGACATAGCCCTGCACCGGCAACCAGCCGAGCTTGATGGCGAAGCCGTAGATGAACAGGTAGCCGACCAGAAAGACGGGCGTCGAAAAGGCCAGCACGGCGAAGATCATGACCAGCCGGTCGACCCAGCTTCCCGCCTTGTGCGCCGCCAGCACCCCGAGCGGCACCGATATCAGCACGGCCAGCGTCATGGTCAGCAGCGCGATGGAAAGCGTCGGTTCCAGCCGCTGTGCCAGAAGCGAGGCGACCGGCACCCCGGTGAAAATCGAGGTGCCGAGGTCACCCCCGGAGAGCCGGCCAATCCACAGCAGGAATTGACTCCAGAGCGGCTGGTCGAGGCCGAGCACGCCGCGCAGCCGGGCGATGTCCTCGGCGGTGGCGGTGTCGCCGGCGATCAGAGCGGCCGGATCACCGGATGACAGGTGGATCAGCAGAAAGACGAGGATCGCGACGACCGCCATCACCGGCAACGTGGCGGCGACGCGGCGAAGAACATAGGTCATGACGATCACTCCACGAGCGCGTTCACGGTTATCGGGCGGGCAGTCACTTGGCGGTGGTCACTGGGTAGCTGGACTCTTGTCCAATACCCACAGCTGGGGTACGTCGCCCGTCAGCCGATCGACGTTCGTCACGTCATTGCGCACCGCGTAGGGGGAGGCGTACTGGCCAAGCGGGATATAGGGCACCGTCTGGTACGCCCGCTCCTGGAAGGCGTCGAGCCGGGCGCGGCGCTCTTCAGGCTTGTCGGCCCGGATCCACTCCGCCCGCAGCTTGTCCAGCGTCTCGTCGCAGGGCCATCCGGGCATGCTGTTGCCGCAGGCCGAGCCCAGCATGAAGTTGTTGATCGGCGAGTTGACGTCGAAGCTGGCGGCGTAGGTCGCATACGCGCTCCAGCCGCCGGCGCCCGGCGGATCCTTTCTGGCGCGGCGGGCGACCACCGAAGCCCAGTCCATCGACTGTGTCGTGACGTTCATCCCGATGTCCTTCAGCGTCTGGATGACCATCAGTGCCGCGGCATTCAACACGGCATAGTCGGTGGGCAGCAGCACCACCACCGGCTCGCCCTTGTAACCGGCTTAGGCCAGCAGCCGTTTGGCGGTGGCGATGTCGGGCTTCTTGTAGGCGTCGGCACCGGCCGGGGTTTCGTTGGGACCGCCGCAGATGAAGAAGGTCGCGCAGTGCTTCATGCGCAGGTCGGGCGGATAGCCCATGACGGCCAGAAATTTCTCCTGGTCGATCGCATGCAGCACAGCCTGACGGATTTTTGGGTTGTTGAAGGGAGGGTGCAGATGGTTGACGATCAAGGAGGCCTGGATGGCGCCGCCCTGACGGACCTGGATCGTCTTGTCGTCGCGCAGAGGGGCGATGTAGTCAGGCGGTACCAGCTCCAGCATGTCGACTTCGCCCAGGGCGAGCGATGCCGTGGCGCTGTTGGAATCGGGAAGGTAAAGCCATTCGATGCGGTCGATATGTCCGGCGCGGTTGCCGGCGAGGAAGTCCGCCGGCTCGCTTCGCCCGACATAGGCCGGATTGCGCACGAACACCACCTTGCTGCCGGGTACCCATTCATCCCGCTTGAACATGTAAGGGCCGGAGCCGATGGCCTCGTTCGACGGCTCGTCGCCCGACCGGCTGGCGGTGCGTTCCGGCATGATGACCGGGATCATGCCGGATGCCTTGGCAAGGGATTCAAGCACCAGACCGAAGGGCTGGGCAAGCGTTAGGGTGAAGCGGCGCTCGTCCTCCACCCGCCACTGTGCGCCGGCGGCCATCATGGCGCGGCCGTAATTGTCGCGCTTGGACCAGCGTTGCAAAGACGCGACGCAGTCGGCGGCGCGGACCGGGGCGCCATCGTGGAAGGCGAGTCCGGGCCGCAGAGTGAAGCTCCAGGTCAGCCCGTCGTCGGATCGGGTATAGCTTTCCGCCATCTGCGGTTTCGGCACGCCGTGCGAATCCAGGCCGAACAGCGTGTCGAAGACGAGATAGCCGTAGTTCCGCGTCACGTAATTGGTCGTGAACATCGGATCGAGAAACTTCAGGTCCGCCTGCGGCACCATGCGCAGGGTCGTGGGAGTGCCGGCGGCGCCCGCATCCGCAGCGGCGAGCAGCGGCAGGCAGGCGCTGGCGGCGAGGACCGAACGTCGAACGAGCGATGGCATGGGCAAGGGCATGGGTAAGCTCCGGTCTGGAGGGGACGGCGGGGGTCAGGTCCAGTTCGTGTCGGCGGCGAGATGGACGACGCAGTCGCCGGGTTGCACGTGGGTGAAGCTGCGGACGCAGACCGCGACGCCGGAGCCGCCGAAATGCAGTTCCACGGGGTCGCGCCAGGGCGCGTGGGGGTCGTGGATACGGCCGGCGAGTTGCCCCTCGCTGACATCGTCGCCAAGGCGGAAAGCGGGCTCGAACAGGCCAGTGCAGGGGGCGAAGACATAGTGCCGTTCGCCCCCCACGCGCAGCAGCCGGCCCGGGCGCGGTTCGGGTGCCGGATGTTCGGGCAGCAGGCCGACCGTGGTCAGCAGACGCTCGATGCCGTCCTCGACGATGGCCAAGCCGGTCGGATCGCAGGTGCCGAAACCTCCGAATTCCCCGCACAGGAACAGCTTGCCCTGGCGTTCGGCGGCTGCGGCGAAGGTGCGGTCCTCGCCCAGCAGGTTGGCGATCATCACGTTCGGCGCACCGAACCCCTCGACCAGCCGGCGATAAAGTCCCTGCCGCTCTTCGTCCGGCGGCGGCGAGGCGAGCAGGGTCGGCAGATGGTTCATCGACGCTCCCCCGGCGTGAAGGTCGAGGGCTAGGTCGGCCATCGGCAGCAGGACGGTCTCCACATAGTGGGCGATCATCTGGGTCGGCGTGCCGTCGCGGGCGCCGGGGAACATCCGGTTCAGGTTGCCCTTATCGATCGGCGAGGTGCGGCTGCCGTTCATGTGGGCCGGGAAGTTCAGCGCCGGGATCACGATCAGGCGGCCGCTGATCGCCAGCGCGGGCAGGCGGCGCACCAGCTTGGCCAGGGCGATCGGCCCCTCATACTCGTCGCCGTGATTGCCGCCGGTCAGCAGAACGGTCGGTCCGGTTCCGCGCTTCAGCACGGCGACGGGGATCGCGATGTGCCCGTAGGCGGAACGGTCGTGGGAATGGGGAACGCGCAGCGTGCCGGTCTGGAAGCCGTCGCGTTCGAAATCGACATCGGTGGAGATGCGGGACGTCGCACGGGTCATGCGGACCTCGTTGGGCAAAGGGGAACTGTTTGAAAGCAGCGTCGCGAGGCGCCGGCCGTTCCGGCAGCATCGTTCGGATCACTGACTGTCTTCAGTGTTGCGAATTCCCAATGGAACTGCGAGTGCTGTTTTCTGCTCGTACTGATGCCTCCCAGGCATCGGTATGAGCATGGCAGCGCGCCCGCAAAGGGTGTTCAGAGAGCGGCGGCGATGACGGAGCGGAAGCGGATCAGCGCCGGGTTGGCGTTCTCGGACAGGCACGCGAAGGATAGCGGCAGGCGGATCGACACGTCCGCCAGATCAAGGAACTGGGCCCGTGCGGGGGGACGCGCGCGGTTCGCCGAGTTGACGATGGCTGCTCCGATTCCGGCGGAGACCAGCGACAGGATGGCGGCTTCGGTCGACACCTCCTGCACCACATTCAGGGTCAGCCCGGCTTGGCGGCAGGCGCTCAGCAGCAGGTCGTAGTATGCTGGGTAGATCGAGCGGGGAAAGGTGACGAAAGGGCGGCCGGCAAGGTCCCGGGCGCGCATCGGAACATCCGCCGACAGCCCCCAGGCGCGCGGCACCGCGAGCGTCACGCCATGGTCGAGCAGGGGGACGGTCGCGAGGTTGGCCGGCGGCGGCTCGAACAGGTAGACGAAGCCGCCGTCCAGGGTTCCATCCTCCATTTCCTCCAGCTGCATCGGGGTGTTGAGCGGCGCCAGCTCGAACTGGACACCGGGAGCCTCCCTTTGGAAGCGGCTGAACAGTTCCGGCACCAGTCCGTCCCAGCCGGCGTTTTCTACGAAGCCGATCCGCAGCCGCCCCTGTAGACCGGCGGCGATGAGCTTGACGGAGCGGCCGGCGGCTTCAAGTTGTGCCAGGAGTCTGCGCGCCTCGACCAGATAATGGGCGCCGGCGGCAGTGAGCCGCAGCCCGCGCGGCCCGCGATCGAACAGCGCGACCCCCAGTTCCTCCTCCAGGAACTGGATCTGGCGCGAGATGGCGGGTTGGGTGATGTGCACCCGCTTGGACGCCAGCCGCACGCTCTCATGCTCCGCGACGGCAATGAAGTAGCGGAGATGGCGCAATTCCATGGGCTACGCTCCGAATGGGGGCGTTTGGGTGGCGGGTTCCCGGCCGCCGCACGCGCGTGGTCTGCGCGGCGACATCGCCCCGCGGCGGTTCACGCGAAGGTCCAGTGGAAGCACTCGCCCCTGCGTACGACGCGGCCCGCCGAACGGCCGCCGAAATGTGCGGGAAGGACCAGCGCTGAACGCTCCGCGGCGTGTTCCAGCGCCCAGCGGCGCGACCGGCGGGCCGTTTCGGCATCCTGGCAGAACATCGAGTTCCAGGTGGGACGAAGCACCTGCACGGGGCTGTGAAGGACGTCGCCGCTGAAGAAGGCCTCATGGCCGGCGGAGCGGACGGAAATGGACATGTGACCGGGCGTATGGCCCGGGGTGGGGTGGAAGGTCACCCCCTCGATCACTTCGCCGCCGTCGTCGGGTACGAGGTCGAGCAGGCCGGCCTCGATGACCGGCAGCACGCTGTCCTCATAGACGCCGGCGGCGGGGCCGGTGCGGAAGCCTTCGCTGGCCGCCTTGTCGTTCTCGGTCCGCGACCAGAGATAGCGTGCGTTGGGAAATGCGGGGGTCCAGCGCTCGTCGTTCCAGTGTGTGTTCCATCCGACATGGTCACTGTGGATATGGGTGCATAGCACGTAATCGATGGCCTCCGGTGCGATGCCGGCCGCCCTCATCCGATCGAGGAGGCCGGTGTGCAGACCGTCGAACTGCGGGATCCGGCGGGTGCGGCCATCGCCGATCCCGGTGTCGATGACCATGAGATGATGCGGGGTCCTTACCACCCACAGATTGACGTTGACCATCAGACCGGCGCCGTCCGGGGTCATCGCATCCGGGATCAGCTCGTCCTGATGTGGAGCGATCAACTTGTCGGCCCAGTCCGGCAGGAGCATGGTCGCCTCATAGGGGGGAAAGACGATTTCGGTCAGCCGGAGAAGGTCGAGGCTGCCCAATTGGAAGCGCAGTTCGTCGGTCATCCTCGCAGCCTCCCATGGAGCATGGCATCTGTGGTGCCGTTGCCGGCTAGATATAGCATGAGCACTGGCGTTGGTGCACAACTTGGCGCGTTGACAGAGTTTGCCCTAACTGATCGGTGATCAGGCGACCTTGCGGGAGATCGGCATGCCCAAGCTGGTCATGATGTTCATGGCTTTGCAGCCGACGGCGGCCTCGACCTTCTGGGCAGGCAGACTCCGAGCGCGCAGGCTGCGCCCGATCAGCGTCTTGTATCTCAGCATCGCCATCTCGCCCAAGGACCGCCTTGCGTACTGGACCGCCCGCTGCCAGCCAAGCCGTCCGCGTTCTGCGATCATCTGGATGTGCCGGTCACGCTGTGTGGGAGCGCTTGCGGCGGTATCGCTCGGCACCGCCGTCGCGCGCGGCGGGATGATCACCGCGGCGTCGGGCGTGTGTGCGCTGACCGCGCGGTAGACGGGGTCCTCCGTCATACGCGCCGTCCGCCAGCACCGTGCTGATCGGGCGGGTGATCTGGTCGAGCAGCGGACCGACCAGAGAGGCGTCGCCGTCCTCCGTAGTCGTCAGGTCCGAGGCGAGGACTTCGCCCGTATCGGGATCGACCGCCAGGTGGAGTTTTCTCCAGCTCCGGCGCGCGTGGCCGCCGTGCTTTTCCTGGTGCCACTCGCCCGTGCCGAACACCTTCAGCCCGGTGGAATCGATCACCACCGTGACCGGCCCGTTCGCTTTCGCCAGGGTGGTTGCCACCGCAAGGTCGGCGCTGCGGCGGGAGAAGGTTGTGTGATCCGGGACTGGCAGGTCCAGGCCGAGCAGGCGTATCAACGAGCCCAGCAGACCCTCGGTTTGGCGCCACGGCCGGCCAAAGGCCAAGCGCAGCATCAATCCTGCCTCAATGGCGATTTCCGAGTAGCGCGTTGGGTGGCCGCGCCGACCCGTGTTGGCCGGCGTCCAGGCGGCGATCGCCTCGGGCGTCACCCAGATCGTCAGGTCACCCCGTCGGCGCAACGCCGCATCGTAGGCCGCCCAGTTCTCAACCCGGTAGCGGGCACGCGGGATCTTGTGACGGCGCTTCTCGTTCGCCTTGTACGGCATCCGGCTCTCGGCTCCAGCGGGGCCCGATCCTTTACCCGCAGTCCTGCTCGATCACCAGACCCCCATTTTCGCACCAACGCCCCGCCACACCGCCACGGCGTTCGAAGCAGTGTGGGCGCTGGTCATGCGCGGGTTGGAGGCGCGGGGGTGATGTGATGCCCCCTTCGTCCAGACCCCTCAAGGCAATTTGAGCACGATCTTCCCGAATCCTCCGCCGCGCTCCATAGCCTCGTGCGCTTGCACGACCTCCGCCAGGGGAAAAACCTGCGAGACCACGGCGCGCATGGTGCCGGAGGCAAAAAGCGGCAGCATTCGATCGGCAAAGCGTTGAACCATTGCGCGCTTTTCGTCGGACTGCCGCGACTTCATCACCGTTCCCACCAGCCGCAGATGGTTGTGAAGAAGCAGGCCGAGGGGAATCGTCGCATCGCCCCCGCCTCCCATCAGCCCGACCTGCACCAGGATGCCGCCCGGCCGCAGGCTGCGCAGGTTGCCGGCGAGCGTGGCGCCGCCGATGAAATCGACCACCGCGTCGAGACCCTGGCCATCCGTGAACCGTCGGGCCTCCGCCTCGAAATCCCCCGATCGGTAGTCGACGACCGCCTCCGCCCCCAGCGAGAGGACATCGCCGAGATGACCGGCGCCGGCCGTGGCCAGTACACGGCCCCCGAGGGCGCGGGCAACCTGCACCACGGCGGAGCCGACACCGCCTGCGGCGGCGTGGACGAGCACGGCCTGTCCGGCGCCGAGACCTGCCAGATGTCCGACGACCTCATAGGCGGTGACGAAGGACTCCATCACCGCCGCCGCCTCGATAAAGCCGAGATGTTCGGGCATCCGGACAGCCATCCCCTGATCGATGCGCGCGAACTCCGCATAAGCGCCGCCGCCGGTGATTGCCATCACCCAGTCGCCGCGGCGAAACCCCGTCACCTCCTCTCCGGTCTCTATCACCTCGCCTGCCAGTTCGAGGCCGAGCAGCGGGCTGTCGCCGAAATTCTCCGTGCCATAGGCCCCCTGCCGCTGCAGAAGATCGGCCCGGTTCACCCCGGCGGCACGCGCCCGCACCAGAAGATCCGTCGGCCGGATCTCCGGGGCCGGCACTTCGGCGAGGCGGAGAACATCCGCCCGGCCGAAGTCCTGGAAGACCACGGCTTTCACTACGCCGCCGCCTGTGCCCGCGCCTTGGCGCGCCGCGCGATGCTGGCGGCGAAAAGGGGCGTTTCGCGCCGGTTGTGGTCGCCGCCGGCGGCCTGACGAGCAGCGGCGGCGGTTTCGTAGGACAGCTGATGCGCCTCCAGAAAGTCCATGAAGGCATCGGTGGGATGCGCGGTCACCCGGTTCGTGTAGCGGGTCCGGCCGTTTTCGATGGCTTCGGCCATCAGTTCCCAGACGACGTTGACCTGCGTGCGGCCGTTCGCTGTGAAGACGTCCGAGATCGAATTCATCCGCACATAGGTCGGGCCGGCGTCTTCAGCCACATAATGCTGGACCACGAGCCCGGTGCCGATCATCTCGACATTGATCGACATCCGGCGGCCGTCGTCGGTCGTGGTGATACCGGCGGCGATATGGTCGGGTGCGCAGCAGCGCAGATACTCGGCCTCCGGCAGGGAGAACAGCCATTCCTCGATGTCCACCTGATCCAGCGGCACGTCGATTTCGGCGGAATAGGCGGATTGCGACAGGATGCGATCCAGAACTTTCATTGTACTCTCCATTTCACTTCGGCCGGGCTGCAGCGCCCGGCTCGTGGAATGGACCTTACGCAGCCTCCGCAGGTGCGAGAATGCAGGCGGATCTCGAAACCTTTTTGCCGGGAACGCAAAGATGATCGATCCGCGCTTCGCAGAGCACCTGACGGTCTTCGTCGACGTGGTGCGGGGCGGCAGCTTCTCCAACGCGGCGCGGCGGCGCGGCCTCACTCCCTCCGCCATCGCCCGGCAGATCGACGCGCTGGAACACAGCGTCGGCGTCCCGCTCTTCGTTCGCTCGACACGCGCGCTGGCGATGACCGATGCCGGCGAGCGGCTCTTCGAACGCGCGCAGCGGCTTCTCGACGATCTGGCCGACACCCACGCGGAAATCGCCGCCTTCGACGGGGCGGTGACCGGCGTCTTCCGCCTGGCCTGCTTTCCGACTTTCGGCAAGCGCTACGTGATCCCGGCGGTGGAGGCGGTGATGCGGGACCATCCCCGGCTGACCGTCGAGCTCGATCTAACCGAACGTCTGGCCGATCCGGTCCTCGAGCGCCTCGACGCCGTGATCCGCATCGGAGAGCTGGCGGACAGCACGCTGATCGCCACCCGTCTCGCCGTACAGAAAAGGCTCCTCGTCGCCTCGCCAGACTACCTGTCGCGCAATGGTGCGCCGGCCGACAGCGCCTCGCTCGCCGGTCACCGGCTGATCGACAAGCTGCATGGCGCGGATCTGCTCGGCTGGGCGGACGTGCTCGGCCATACGGCGGGGTATCGGCAGGATGCCGGCGTGGTCTTCCGCTGCGACGATTTCGAGGCGATGCGGGGCGCGGCCCTGTCCGGAATCGGGATCGGCTTTCTGCCGGATTGGGTCGTGGGCGCCGACGTTCGTGCCGGCGCCCTCCTGCGCCTGTCCCTCGATGGCGAACCCTGGAACGTGGCAGACACCGGCATCCACCTGCTGCGCGCCCTGGCGCAACCCTCCGCGAAATTCAGGGTGGTGAGCGGCGCCATCCGCACGGTGATCGGCACGCCGCCGGTCTGGGCGTCCTGATTCCAGTTTTGCGCGCATCGCACAAAGCTTTCGAGTCCGTCACGCATTCTCGCGCCGGATCCCGCGAGGCATTTTTCCGGCCATCGGCCCTTGTGCGGGCCGCCGCACGGGAAAATGGAAATCGAAATGACCTGCCTTGCCAATGAGCCACCTGCCCGGCGCCGCTTCCGGCCGTCGAATCGCACGATCACGGCCTTTTGCGCGGTGACGGCCGCCACCTTCCTTGCCAGCGCCGCGGCCCCCACGCCGCTCTACCAGCATTACCAGTCGGCGTTTGGCCTGGGATCCGGCGCGCTGACGCTGATCTTTGCCGCTTATGCGTTCAGCCTGCTCGCCGCACTTCTGACGGTCGGCGCGCTGTCCGACCATGTCGGACGGCGTCCGGCCATCCTCACCGCCACCGTGATCAACATGGCCGCGATGCTGCTGTTCATGACCGCTCATTCCGCGTTCGGGCTCGGCTTAGCGCGCATGGTTCAAGGCTTCGGCACAGGCATGGCGACGACCGCCCTCGGCGCGGCGATCCTGGACGTCGATCGCAAGCGGGGGCCGCTCCTGAACAGCGTCACCGCCTTCATCGGTCTGTTCTTCGGTGCGCTCGGCTCCGGTTTGCTGGTCCATTGGGCACCGGCGCCGACGCAGCTCGTCTATGCCGTCCTGCTCATCATGTCCGCGGCCCAGGCCGTGCTGGCGATCGGAATGCCCGAAACCGCCTCGCGTCGGCCGGGCGCGTTGCGCTCGCTGCTACCTGAGTTGCGCATGCCCAAGACTGCAAGGCACAGCTTCATCCATGTCTCGCCCGTGAACATAGCGGGCTGGGCGCTGGGCGGACTGAACTTTTCGCTGATGCCCGCACTGGTCGGCCTTGCCGAGGGCCGGAACGAGCCGCTCACCGGGACGCTGGTCGTGGCAACGCTGATGGCCGGCGCCACGCTGGCGGTCCTGGGACTGCGCCGGTTTGCCGCCGAACATGCGTTGATTGCCGGAGCGATGGCACTTTCCCTCGGCATGGCCCTGGCGCTCTGCGCATTGTCGTTGCCATCGGTCACTGTGATGTTCGCTGGTGTCGCCCTGGCGGGTGTCGGCTTCGGCGCTTCATTTTCCGGCGCCTTCCGCGAACTGCTGCCGCGTGCGGAAAGCCATGATCGCGCTGGCCTGCTTTCGACCTTCTACATCGAGAGCTATCTGGCCTTTAGCCTGCCGGTCATCCTTGCGGGATTGGCTATCCCGCAACTGGGCCTTGCGGAAACCGCCGCAATCTATGGAGAAGCGATAATCGTTCTTGCGCTGATCTCGGCCGGCGTGTTCTGGAGACGGCTACTTAAAGGCGGTTTCCAGAACCGTTATCCGATGGCCACCCCTCCGGAAACCCGCTGATCGGCAGTCGGTTTTCTGGGTGTTGGCACGAGAACGGTGGCGGCCAGTTGGCAATGAGGTTACCGTTCTCGGATGACGCCGATCTCATAAGCCCGCCATCAATTCCCACCGGCCGTGATCCAGCAAACCATCGGGCTTTATCTTCGGTTCACGTTGAGCTACCGGGATATCGAGGAGTTGCTGGCCGAACGTGGCGTGGACGTATCCTACGAGACCGTGCGCCGTTGGGTCGTGAAGTTCGGCCCGCTCATTGCGCGTAATCTCTGAAGCCTGCGGCCGAAGCCCAGTTCACGCTGGCATTTGGACGAGATGGTGCTCAGGGTCAGCGGCTGGATCATGCACTTGTGGCGGGCCGTCGATGATGAAGGCGAGGTGTTGGACGTGCTCGTCCAGCGCCGACGCGACAAGGCTGCGGCTTTGAAGTTGATGCGCAAGCTGCTGAAGAAGTATGGCTTCGTCCCCATCGAGGTCACGACCGACAAGCTCCGGTCCTAC
>PJUA01000599.1_pt1 | contig 15755 bp, 14 predicted proteins | sample 1512151 | NCBI WGS metagenome assembly PJUA01 (sample SAMN08177678, study PRJNA422409) | Soil metagenome, whole genome shotgun sequencing project. | isolation source: Soil enriched on filter paper: beechwood xylan treatment | place: USA: Madison | collected 2015-01-15
AAGTAGGTCAAGGAAGCCTACGAGATGCTGTCGGACCCGCAGAAGCGCGAGGCCTACGACCGCTACGGACACGCCGGTGTCGATCCCAACATGGGAGCCGGCGGCGGTGCCGGCGCGGGCGGCTTTGCAGACGCCTTCGGCGATATCTTCGGCGACATCTTCGGTGGCGGCGGCGGACGTGGCGAGCGCAATTCGGGCCCGCAGGTCTATCGTGGCGCCGACCTGCGCTACAACCTGGAAATCACCCTGGAACAGGCGGCCCACGGTTTCGATACCACCATCCGCGTGCCCTCCTGGGACCAGTGCGACACGTGCCACGGCAGCGGCGCCAAGCCCGGCACCTCGCCGGTCACCTGCACCACTTGCGGCGGTCATGGCCAGGTGCGCATGCAGCAGGGCTTCTTCAGCATCCAGCAGACCTGCCCCAAGTGCCACGGCAGCGGCAAGATCATTCCTGAACCTTGCCCCACCTGCGCCGGTGCCGGTCGCATCAAGCGCAACAAGACGCTGGAGGTGAAGATTCCCGAAGGCATCGACGACGGCATGCGCATCCGCTCCTCCGGCAACGGCGAGCCGGGTGTCAACGGCGGTCCTCCGGGCGACCTGTATGTGGAAATCCACATCAAGCCGCATGACGTGTTCCAGCGCGATGGCGACGACCTGCATTGCGAAATGCCGATCTCCTTTGCCAAGGCAGCGCTGGGCGGCGAGATCGAAGCCCCGACCTTGAACGGCAAGGCATCCTTCTCCATCCCTGAAGGAACCCAAAGCGGCAAGACCTTCCGTCTGCGCGGCAAGGGCATCAAGGGTGTGCGCTCCGGTTATGCCGGTGACCTGTTCTGCCACGTCGTGGTGGAAACGCCGGTCAAGCTGACCGAACGCCAGAAGGAACTGCTGCGCGAGTTCGAGCAACTGACGACCGAAGGCGGCGCCAAGCACAGCCCGCAGACCAAGACCTGGAAGGACAAGGTCAAGGAATTCTTCGAGTAAGACCGGAGCTCCTTCGCGTGACAGTAGCAAAGCAAAACGGCCAGCAGATCGCTGGCCGTTTTGCTGTCCGCCTAAGTCATGCTGCAGGCGGTCGATGCCTCAGGCAGTCTCAGAAGCAATGCTCCAGTGCCGGGAAGCTGCCGTCCTTGACCGCGGCCACATAGGCGCGCACCGCTTGCTCGATGCTGCCGGCGCCGTCCATGAAGTTGCGCACGAAGCGGCTCTTGTGCCCCGGGAAGACGCCCAGCATGTCATGCATCACCAGCACCTGGCCGGAGCAGTCCGGGCCGGCGCCGATGCCGATGGTGGGAATGGCCAGGCGGTCGGTCACTTCCTTGCCCAGCGTTGCCGGCACTGCCTCGATCACCACCAGCGACGCCCCCGCCTGCTGCACGGCCAGTGCATCAGCGTGCAATTGCGTAGCGCCATCGCTGGTCTTGCCCTGCACCTTGAAGCCGCCCAGCTGGTGCACCGACTGCGGCGTCAGGCCGATATGGGCGCAGACCGGGATGCCGCGCTCGGTCAGGAACTTGATCGTGTCCGCCAGCCATACACCGCCTTCCAGCTTGACCATCTGCGCCCCCGCCTGCATCAGCAGGGCGGCGTTGCGGAAGGCTTCTTCACGCGTTGGGTAGGTGCCGAAGGGCAGGTCGGCGATGATCAGCATGGTGTGGCTGCCGCGTGCCACGGCAGCGGTGTGGTAGGCCACGTCCTGGATGCTCACCGGCAGTGTCGAATCATGACCCTGGCAGACCATGCCCAGCGAGTCACCGATCAATACCGTCTCCAGCCCGGCGCGCTCCATCAGCGTCGCAAAGCTGGCGTCGTAACAGGTCAGCATGCTGATCTTGTCGCCCTTGGCGCGCATGGCCTGCAGGGTGTGGGTCGTCACCGGCTTGGCGCGCGCCGCGCCGGATTCCTGAAGATAGCCTGCCATGGGAAATTCAACCTCCTTGATTGAGAAAGGCGCGCTTGCCGCGCATCTCTTCGATGTGCTGCAGCAGCGTGCGCAGATCGGCGTCGTTGTGCGCCGGATCCAGGTGTTCGGTATTGACGGTCAATACCGGCGCCCCTTCGTAATGATAGAAAAACTGACTGTAGCACTCGGAAAGCCGTTGCAGATAATCGAGCGAAATGCCTTCTTCCATGGCCACGCCGCGCTCGGCAATGCGCGCCTGCAATATCTCTGGCGCGGCCTGCAGATGGATCACCAGGTCCGGCAGCCGCGCCTGCGGGCGCAACTGCAGGTACAAGGTCTCATAGAGCGCCAGTTCTTCGCCGGCCAGGGTCAGCCCGGCGAAGAGCATGTCCTTTTCCAGCATGAAATCGGCGACGAAGCGCCCCTCCAGCAGCGCCGGATCGAGCGGCGCCTGCAACTGTCGGATCCGCTGCAACAGGAAGAACACCTGGGTCTGGAAGGCATGCTGGCCGGCATTGCGGTAGAAGTCGGCCAGGAAGGGATTCTCCTCCGGCTGTTCCAGCACCACCTGGGCTTCCCACAAGCTGGCCAGGCGTTTGGCCAGGGACGTCTTGCCGGCGCCGATCGGCCCGTCGATTGCAATGTAGCGATAGCTTTCCAGTTCCATGCGTCCTCTTTCCCCCGGCACGCCGGGTGCGGCATTGTAGTTGATTTCTCCCGGCGGGCGACACCCGCGGAAGCTTGGTTTTGTTGTAACTATTGCAATAATTTCCGTTCGCCCATCCACTGCGTCGACAACTCAAACGGAAATTGGCCTTTATTCGACGAAAGGCGACACTCGGGCAACCAGCACAATAGGCTGTGGGTTGGTGCGCGCAGGATAGACCAACCCGGTGGGAGATTAGTGCCGGGTTCGCTGCAGGGCGGCCTGCCGAGCAGACGGTGTCCCGGCAGCGTGCAACAGGCGGTGCAGCGGTCTGTTGCCCCAAGTTCGGCCAATACCTGCCGTAAACGCCGTCAAGCGCATGGTGTGCCCGTGGCGCCACGCGCATTGACCCAAGCTGAGAACAACACATCGGGATCATGGCTTTGAAATCGCTTCGCAATATCTTGCCAGTGCTGTGCCTGGTCAATCTGCTGCTATTCATGATGCTGGCCCAGCACTGGTGGCTGGGCTTGCTGGTCGGCCTCCTGATCGGCGGTGCGTTCTATCTGACTTGCCTGCCGGCACCCGCTGCCGCGGACGTCCCGCGGACCGCCGTGGTCGAGACCCCCGAGGCCCCCGAGGCGCACGAGGCCCCCGACGCAGCGAGCGCCCACGATTCGGGAGCAGGCGCGGTGGAGCCAACCCTGGCGCCCGCATTGGAACCCGTCCTGGAGCCGGCATGGGCGTCCACCTCCAGCGCCACTCAGGCCCACCCGCTGGCCGACCTGCTGCGCGAAGTGCTGCCGGTGTGGCAAGGCAATGTCCAGCTGGCGCGTGCACAGACCCAGTCGGCCATTGATAGTCTCACGGCCCGTTTCGTCGGCATCCACGAGCGTCTCGGTGGCACGCTGGACCCCGCCAGCCGCGCGGCCAACGGCGACATCCTGCAGACCATCCAGGATGCCGCCGAGCAACTGGGCATCATCGCCTCGGCGCTGGAAGGCATGCAGGCCGCCCGCCAGGTGCTGGCGACCCGCTTCGACGCACTCATGGCCGCCAATGACGACATCCGCCGTCTGGCCCAGCAGAACGAACAACTGGCCGGCCAGACCGGCGTGACCGATCTCCTGAGCGACGCCCAGAGCTGGCAGGAACTGGCCGAGCGTTCGGCCGAGAACAGTCGGCAGATCGCCGCCCGCGCCAAGGGTGCCCGCCAGCAGATCCTGGCTGCCATCGGCAGCACCGGCGAGATGGCCGCCGGCGCCAGCGAGATCGTGGAAAACTCGCGGGCCGTGATCGACCAGATCATCGCCGACTTCCGCCAGTCCGCCATGAAGCTGACCACCACCGTGGAGGAACTGGAAGACGAAGGCCGCGAAGTCGATCGCGAAGTCTGCGACATCCTGGTCCACCTGCAATTCCAGGACCGCATCAGCCAGATCCTGGACCACGTACAACAGGATATCGGCCGCCTGCGAGGTGCCGCCGAGCCCGGCCAGGACGCGCTGCCTTCTCCCCAGCAATGGCTGGCCGATCTCGAAAAGACCTATACCACGCAGGAACAGCGTCAGATACACGCCGGCCAGCAGGGCAATCCGGCAGCGCCATCCCAAGTGGATTTCTTCTGAGGAACCGAGATGGAAAAGAGCATTTTGATCGTCGACGATTCCTTCAGCCTGCGGCAGACCATCTCGGCCGCCTTGAGGAGTGCCGGCTACCACGTGGAAGAGGCCGCTGACGGGCGCGAAGCCCTGAAGAAACTGGACGGCCGCAAGTTCAACCTGGTCATCTCCGACCTCAACATGCCCAACCTCGACGGCCTGTCCTTCGTGCGCGAGATGAAGCAGATGCCCGCCTACAAGTTCACCCCCGTCATCATGCTGACCACCGAGAGCAGCGAAGCGCGCAAGCAGGAAGGCAAGGCTGCCGGCATCCGCGCCTGGGTGCACAAGCCCTTCCAGCCACCGGTGCTGCTCGATGCGGTGGCCAAGCTGGTACAACCCTGAACGCCGAATCGCCGCACCGCCGAACCGCCGAACGATAGCCACGGACCGACACCAAGCGACCGATAGAAGACCGATAGAAAGCCGAGACCCACCACATGCCACTGACGTACTCCGTGCAAGAGGACAGCCTGCTGCTCACCGTGAGCGGCGGACTGAGCATTTTCCAGGCGGCCGAGCGCAAGCCGGAGCTGCTGCACGCATTGACGATGGTGCAGCCACGCGTGGTGCTGGACCTGGCCGGAGTGGACGAGATCGACACCGCGGGCATCCAGTTGCTGTTGCTGCTGCGGCGCGAACTGGCCGAGCGGGGCCGCCAGCTGGAGATCGGCGCCTACAGTCCGGCGGTGGTGGCGGCGCTGGACCTGCTGCAACTGCATGAGCGTTTCAGTCCCGCCGATGCCCTGCTCCTGCCGGCAGGGGAGGACGCATGAAAAAGGATTCCGCCCGCGACGCCGTGGTACAGGAAGCCCGCGAACTGCTGGTGGCGATGGAGGCCGCATTGCTGCAGATCGAGATGGAAGGGCCGACCCGCGAGTGCATCAACGCCATCTTCCGCGCCGCCCATACCATCAAGGGATCGGCAGGGCTGTTCGCCTTCGACAGCATCGTCCAGTTCACGCACCAGGTGGAGCACTTGCTGGACCTGGTGCGCCAGGATCGCCTGCCTCTGAATGGCCACCTGATGTCCTTGTTGCTGCAGTGTGGCGATTACATCGGTGAACTGGTCGATGCCATCGAACGCGGCCAGGAAGCCGAGGAACCCAATGCCGAGCGGCGCACGGCGCTGCTGGCCGAGCTGGCCCTGGTGGCGCTGACTGCAAGCACGGCCGACGCGGCCGAAGCAACCGGCGCCGGCCAGCCTGCCGCAGCAGGCGACGCGCTGGCGGGCCAGCGGGAGGGCCTGGGGGCGATCGACGACCTCACTGCCCAGGCCCCGGCCGACTATCCCTACTGGCACCTGTCGCTGCAGTTCAACGAGAACGTGCTGCGTGATGGCCTCGATCCCCTGTCCTTCCTGCATTATCTGCGCTCGCTCGGCCGTATCGTCGCCATCCTGCCGGTGGAAAGCGGCATCCCCGATGCCGCCAGCATGGATGCCGAAAGCTGCTACCTGGGCGTGGAAATCTGTTTTGCCTCCGGCTCTTCCCGCCAGACGCTGGAGGATGTCTTCGAGTTCGTGCGTGACGACAGTCGCATCGATATCCTGTCCCCACATAGCGTGCTGGCTGACTACGCCACCGTGCTGCAACGCCTGGCGCGTGAGGATGCGGCGCGTCTGGCCGGTCTCTGGCGTCACCACGGACTGTTCAATGAAACGCAATGGCGCTGCCTGGGCGCGGCCTCGGTCGACGAAGCCGCCGCGCCGGTGGTGCCGGTGGCCGCGCCCGATACGCGCCAGCGACCGCGCCTGCTGGACGAACGTCGTGCGCAGGAGCAGAAGTTCATCAAGATCGAAGTGTCCAAGCTCGATCAACTGATCGACCTGGTGGGCGAACTGGTGATTGCCGGCGCCAGTGCACGCCTGATTGCGCGGCGCCGCAAGGATAGCCAGTTCGAGGAAGCGACCCAGGCCATCGACGGCCTGATGGAACAGATCCGCGATGCCGCGCTGACCTTGCGCATGGTGCAGATCAATGAAGTGTTCCAGCGCTTCCCGCGCATCGTGCGCGACATTGCGCGCGACCTCGACAAGGACATCGACCTCATCATGACCGGCGCCGATACCGAGCTGGACAAATCCATGGTCGAGCGTCTGGCCGATCCGCTGATGCACATCGTGCGCAATGCCATCGACCACGGTATCGAACCGGCCAACGTGCGCCTCGCCGCCGGCAAACCACCCAGGGCCACCCTGCGCCTGAATGCCACCCACGAATCGGGCAGCGTGCTGATCGAAGTCATGGATGACGGACGCGGCATGGATCGCGACCGCATCCTGGAAAAGGCCGTGGCACAGGGCTTGACCACCGGCGAAGAAGACCTCAGTGATGCCGACATCTATCGCTTCGTCTTCGAGCCCGGTTTTTCCACGGCCCGGCAGCTGACCGAATTGTCGGGACGCGGGGTCGGCATGGATGTGGTCAAGCGCAATATCGAGGCCTTGCATGGCGAAGTCTCCATCGATACCGAAGGCGGACGCGGCACCGTGGTGCGCATCCGCCTGCCGCTGACGCTGGCCATCATCTCCGGATTCCAGGTGGTGGTGGGCAATGCAGTCTTCGTGATCCCGCTGGACATGGTGGTGGAATGCATCGACATGCCGCCGCACCAGAGCGGCAGCCACATCGTGGCGGTGCGCGACGAGCCCTTGCCCTTTGTCCCGCTGCGCGAGCTGTTCGACCTGCCGCAACGCCAGCAGGGCCGTGCGCGCAAGAGCCTGGTGATCGTGCAATACGGCCAGTTGCGCGCAGGTTTGCTGGTCGATGGTTTGCTCGGCGAATGCCAGGCGGTGATCAAGCCGCTGGGCCGGCTGTTCGGCAAGGTCAAGGGACTGTCGGGATCGACCATCCTCGGTGACGGCCGGGTGGCGCTGATCCTGGACATCCCGCACCTGGTCCATCACACCCAGCAGCAGGAACAAGGCAATACGGCGGTCTACGCCGAACGCGGCGTGACGTCCGCGCAATGACGAGTGCAGCACAAGGGGACGCGAGCATGCAAGAATCGATGACCAACAGAATGAGCATCAAGCAGATCTTCATCTGGCTGGCAGTGGTGCTGTCCATCCTGGTGGCGGTGGTGATCAGTCTCACCGATACCCTCAGGCAGGCCAACACGGCCCTGGAGCACGCCCACCAGTCGCGTTATTCGTCGGCCGCGCTGGCCAATGAACTGCGCCGTACCGCCGAGGACATGACCAAGTTCGCCCGTGCCTATGTGACCACGGGCGATCCCAACGACGAAGATCGTTACTACATGATCCTGGACATCCGCAACGGCAAACGTCCTCGTCCTGCCAACTACGACCGCTTCAACTGGGACCTGGTGAGCGCCCGCAAGCTGCCGGTGGAAGCGGGCGCCCAGGCGGTGCCGCTGTCCGAGCTGATGCAGCGCTCCGGCTTCACCGAAGTGGAACTGGCCAAGATGCAGGAGGCGCTGAAACTGGCCGACCAGCTGTCGCGCATCGAGATCACCGCCTTCCACGCCGTCAAGGGTGAGTTCGACGATGGCGAAGGCAAGTTCAGCGTGGTGGGCGCGCCCAACCAGGCCATGGCGCAGGAGCTGGTGTTCGACCAGACCTATCGCACCCTGTTCGGCAAGGTGATGAGCCCGGTCAATGATTTCCTGCGCCTGGTCGATGAGCGGACCCAGGCCCGGGTGGTCAAGGCCGGTACTGACTACGCGGAACTGGAACAGAAGATCTTCTGGCTGCTCACTGCCTCGGTGGTGGTGCTGTTCGCCTGCCTGGGGTTTGCCTATCGCACCATCCGTTCCCAGATCGGGGGCGAACCGCGTGACGCCATGAGCGTGCTGCGCCGGGTGGCCGAGGGCGACCTCACCGTGACCGTGCCGCTGCGCAAGCGCGACAAGGTGAGCGTGCTCTACAGCACGCAACAGATGGTCACCAAGTGGACCGACGTCATCGGCGATGTTAGTGGTACGGCCGGCGCATTGGCCTCGGCATCGGAGCAGATTTCATCGTCTTCCCAGGCGCTGTCGCACAATGCTTCGCAACAGGCCGCCAACGTCGAGGAAACCAGTGCCTCGGTGGAAGAGATCACCGCCACCATCGCCCAGAACGCCGACAACGCCCGTACCACCGATGGCATCGCCAGCCTCTCGGCCAATGCCGCTACCGAAGGCGGCGAAGCGGTGCGCGAGACGGTGGCCGCGATGAAGCAGATCGCCAGCAAGATCGGCATCATCGACGACATCGCCTACCAGACCAACCTGCTGGCCCTGAATGCGGCCATCGAAGCGGCACGCGCCGGCGAGCATGGCAAGGGCTTTGCCGTGGTTGCCGCCGAAGTGCGCAAGCTGGCCGAGCGCTCGCAGACCGCCGCCCAGGAAATCATTGCCGTGGCCGAGAACAGCGTGGGCCTGGCCGAAAAGGCCGGCGGCCTGCTCAACCAGATGGTGCCATCGATCCGCAAGACCGCCGACCTGGTGCAGGAGATCGCTGCGGCCTCGGCCGAGCAATCCACCGGTCTGGAACAGATCAACAACGCCGTGCACCAGATGGCGCAGACGACGCAGATGACGGCCTCGGCCTCGGAAGAACTGTCGGCCACCTCGGAAGAGATGAGTGCCCAGGCCATCCATCTGCAGGACCTGATGCGCTTCTTCCGCGTGGGCGAGATGCAGAAGATGCCACCGCGTGGCGACAAGCCCGGCGAGCCCCGCACCCCTGGTGTGAAGCACGAGCGTGTGCGCCGGCTGTCCATGCTGGATGTGGACGAGAACGAGCCCGGCGTGGACGAGTCCGCGTTCAAGCGTTTCTGAGGTCGCAAGCCATGAGCAAGATTGCATCCATCCTCACCTCAGCGCTCGCGCAGCGCGCAGTGAACCGGTCCGGCCCCCGCCGGCACAGCCAGGAGAGCAGGCCATGCCCAGCGTATCGTTGAACGGCGAATCGGCCCGCAAGCGGCAACAGGAAGAAGTCATCGAGACCCGCCAGTTCCTGACCTTCCTGGTCGGTGCGGAATGCTTTGCCATGCCCATCGTCAACATCCGCGAGATCATCGAATTCGGCGGCCTGACCGAAGTGCCGCTGATGCCGGAATTCCTGCGCGGGGTGATCAACCTGCGCGGCTCGGTGGTGCCGGTGATCGACCTGTCGGTGCGTTTCGGTCGCCCGCCCACCGTCGAAGCCAAACGCACCTGCATCATCATCATGGAACTGGTGCAGGACGAGCAGATGCTGCTGCTGGGCGTGATGGTCGACGCGGTCAGCGCGGTGCTGAGCATCGGCGTGGACCACATCGAACCACGGCCCTCCTTTGGTGCCGGCATCCGGGCCGATTTCATCGAGGGCATGATCAACGTCAGCGAGCGTTTCGTGGTGGTGCTGGACGTGCAGCGCGTGTTGTCGGTCGATGAGCTGGCCAGCCTGCTGGGCATGAGCGCCGACGACGCCCTGGGCGGCGTGCCGGTGCTGTCGGTCCAGGCTACGCGGGAGTAGCGGCCATGGCCAGCATCGGCGGTTCCGGCGGCATCACCCACCTGAGCGGCAGTGCAGGCCTGGGTCTGCAACTGGATGATGAGGTCAGCGATCATGACATGCAGCTGTTCCAGCAGTTGTTCAAGAAGCATATCGGCCTGCACCTGCCGCTATCGAAGAAGGCTCTGCTGCAAAGCCGCCTGAGCAACCGCGTGCACGAGCTGGGCCTGCGCGAGCTGGGCCAGTACTATGCCCTCATCAGCAGTGAGCAGGGTGGCCAGGAGCGGCAGCGCGCCATCGACCTCATCACCACCAACGAGACCTACTTCTTCCGCGAGCAGGGGCATTTCGATTTCCTGGCCGACGAACTGTTGCCGCTGTGGAGCGAGCGCAAGAGCCTGCGCGTCTGGAGCGCCGCCAGTTCCACCGGGGAAGAGGCCTATACCCTGGCCATGCTGCTGGACCATCACCGGCCTACGGCGTCGTGGTCGGTATTCGGCTCCGACATCAGCACGCGGGTGCTGCGTTTCGCGCGCCGCGCCCTGTATCCGATGGCGCGCGGCCAGAACATTCCGCGCCCTTACCTGCGCCGCTATTGCCTGCTTGGTACCGGTGAATACGAGGGCCAGTTCCTGGTGCAGGCCGACCTGCGCGCCAAGGTCGAGTTTGCCCAGCGCAATCTGACCGCACTGCATGCCCATGACGATGGCATGTATGACCTGATCTTCCTGCGCAACGTGATCATCTATTTCGATTGCGAGACCAAGCTCAAGGTATTGCGCGACGTGATTGCGCGCTTGCGCCCGGGCGGTTATCTGGTGGTCGGGCATTCGGAATCCCTGCACGGCATGGAGCTGGACCTGCTGATGCATTCACCCTCCATCTACCGCAGGCCGCAATGAATGCGCCGCCGGCAATCCGGGTCATGGTCATCGATGACTCTTCGGTGGTACGGCAGTTGATGCAACAACTGCTGGCGCAGACTGCCGACATCCGTGTGATCGGCACGGCGCCCGATCCGGTGTTTGCCTTGCGCAAGATGCATCAGGAGTGGCCGGACGTGATCCTGCTGGATATCGAAATGCCGCGCATGGATGGCATCACCTTCCTGCGCCAGATCATGGCCACCCGACCCACGCCGGTCATCATGTGCAGCGCGCGGGCCGGCGACAGCAGCCAGGTCGCGGCCGAGGCACTGGCGGCCGGCGCGGTGAGCGTCATTGCCAGGCCGCAACTGGGTGTGCGCGAGTTCCTGCAGGAGGCCGTGGTCGAACTGGCCAGCGCCATCCGCACCGCGATGCAGGCCGGACCCGGCAGCCGCAACGGTGTAGCCACCCCGGTACCGGCGCCGACACGGTCCGTGCCGCAGCTGTCCAGGCTGCGCCCGGTCAAAGCAGCATCGCGCGAAATACTGCATGATGCGGGTTGGACCTCGGGCTTGCAGCGCTACACCGCCGATGCCGTACTGAACCCGCCAGGGCCGGAAGACGGCTACCGCCCACCGACGGCGCGCATCGTCGCCATCGGTGCTTCCACCGGCGGACCGCAGGCACTGGAGCGGGTGCTGGGCCGGCTGGACCGGCGTTGTCCCGGCATCGTGGTGGTGCAGCACATGCCGCAGCGTTTCACGCGCAGCTTCGCCGAGCGGCTGCATCGTCTTTCGGGAGCCGAGGTCAAGGAAGCCGAGCATCTCGATGTGATCCTGCCCGGGCGCGTGCTGATCGCGCCGGGCGGCAAGCACTTGGTCGTGCGGCGCGATGGCCTGCAGTACTATGTGGAAACACTGGAAGGGCCGCTGGTGAGCCGGCACAAGCCATCGGTGGACGTGCTGTTCCGCTCGTTGGCAAAGGCCGCCGGCAGCAATGCAGTAGGCATCATCATGACAGGCATGGGGGACGACGGAGCGCGGGGAATGCGGGAGATGGCCGATTGCGGCGCCGCGACCTACGCCCAGGACGAGGCCAGCAGTGTGGTCTTCGGCATGCCGAAAGAAGCGATACACATGGGAGGCGTCGGTGATGTCCTCCCGCTCGACAATATCTCTGCCGTGATCGAAAAATATGCCTCTAGAGAATCTCAATGAGCTGATCGAATCCGCGCTGGTCGTCGACGACAGTGCCTTGCAGCGCGGCCATAGCGTGTCGCTGCTGCAGGAGCTGGGCATCGATCTGATCTACGAGGCCGGTAACGGCAACGAAGCGCTGGATCTGCTGGCGCTGCTCAAGCTGCCTCCCGGGCTGGTGGTGATCGATCTGGAAATGCCGGGCATGGATGGCATCGAACTGATCCAGCAATTGCAGCAGAAGGGCATCGACATTCCGCTGATCGTGGCCTCCAGTCGCGAGACTTCCTTGCTGCTGTCGGTGGAAACCATGATCCATGCGCTGGGCATGAACCTGATCGGCGTACTGCAGAAACCACTCAATCTCGGCCAGTTGCGCGCCGCGCTGCAAGGCTTCCGGCGTCATGGCGGCGATTCGCATGCGCATGACGATCCCTTGCCCTCGATGTGCGAAACCGACCTGGGCGTGGCGCTCGAGGGTGGACAGGTGTTGCCTTACTTCCAGCCCAAGGTGGATGTGCAGACGGGCATCCTCAAGGGCGTCGAGGCACTGGCGCGCTGGATTCATCCGGAACGCGGCATGGTGCCGCCGGACCGTTTCATTCCCCTGGCCGAGCAGTGCGGCCTGATCCACGACCTGACCATCCGCATGATGGACCAGGCCATGGCGCAGGCGGCGGTGTGGCATAGCCGGGGGTTGGCGATCAAGGTGGCGGTGAACCTGTCGCCGCTGTCGCTGGAGCAACCCGACTTCCTGCATCGCATCTTGGAACTGGTGGACAAGCATGCCTTGCCGGCTGAGAACGTGGTGCTGGAAATCACCGAAAGCTCGGTGGTCGCGCACAAGGGAAATTCCCTGGGGATGCTGGCGCGCCTGCGGCTCAAGGGCTTCGGCCTGTCGATTGACGATTACGGCACCGGCTTCTCATCGATGCAGCAACTGGCCCGCATCCCTTTCACGGAACTGAAGATCGACCGTTCCTTCGTGCATGGTGCGCATGAACGCAAGAACTTGCGCGTGATCCTGCAATCCGCGCTGGACATGGCGCAGCGCCTCGAACTGGTGACCGTCGCCGAAGGTGTGGAGACCATGGAAGACTGGCGCCTGCTGCAGGATTTCGGTTGCAGCCTGGGGCAGGGCTACCTGATCGGCAAGCCCATGCCGGCCAATGAGTTGTCGCTGTGGCTGAAGGGACATCATCGCCGCCTGCACGAGTTGCGACCGCTGGGACGCGGGGCGGCTACCGGCGGGGTCGCGTAGGCGACGGACAAGGCCGCAGCGGAGGGTTCACAGCCTGCTGACCGGCTGATCCGTGATGGCATCCAGAAACGGGCGGGCCGGTCCCAGTCCGGGAATTTCCACCGTTTCATCGATCTCCAGCATCGGTGCCAGGACGAAGGCGCGCTGTGCCATGCGCGGATGGGGGACGGTCAGTTCCGCGCTGGCGATGCTGGCATTTCCATACATCAGTACATCCAGATCGAGCGTACGCGGCGCGTTGCGATAGGGCCGCTCGCGCCCGTGCTGCAGTTCGATCGCCTGCAAGGCGTGCAGCAGCTCCAGTGCGGGCAGGGTGGTGCTGACCAGCACCACCGCATTGACATAGTCGTCGCCGCTGGAGTCGATGGGGGCGGTGCGATACAGCGAGGAGCTGTGCATCAGGCGTGACTGCGGCAATTCCGCGAGCCGCGCGATGGCCTGCTCGACCGTGGCCCTGGCGTCGCCCAGATTACCGCCTATGCCGATCCAGGCCAGGGTCTCGGGCCGGTTCATGCCGGCTTACTGGTCGCCGCCGGTGGGCGCTGCATCGGGGCCTGCGCCGCTGGTACTGGTGCGGCTGCGGCGACGACGGCGCTTGGGCGCTTCGGCGCTGCTGCCTTCACTGCCGGCTTCGCCAACTGCTTCGGCGGGCGCCGCGGCAGGCTTCCTGGCTGGTGCGTCGGCCACTTCTGCCGGCGCGGCCTGCCGTTCGTCACCGCCATCATTGCTTGTGCTGTCGCCGACGGACTTGTTGCGGCTGCGGCCACCGCGCCGCTTGCGCTTCTTGGGGCCGGCACCGGCACTGCCGCTGGCAGTATCGGCCGGCTTGCGGGCGATCAGTTCTTCGCGTTCCGCAGCGTTGCCGGCGATGAAGGCTTCCCACCATTCGCCCAGTTCGGCATCGAGTTCACCGGATTGGCAGCGCAGCAGCAGGAAGTCGAAACCGGCGCGCAGGCGCAGGTGTTCCAGCAGCTTGTAGGGAGCCTTGCCGACACGGCGCTCGAAGCGTGGCTGCATGGCCCAGATGTCACGCATGTCCGAGGCGATCTTGCGCTGTAGCGCCAGTTTCTCGGTCTGGGCATCCAGCACATCGTCAGCGGCCAGGTGCAGTGCAGGAATCGGGTATTCGCCGGCAGCCTGGTAGGCGCGCCACTTTTCCAGTACCTGGTGCCACAGCAGGGAGGCGAACAGGAAGCCCGGAGAGACGCCCTTGCCTTCCTTGACGCGGGCGTCGGTATTGGCCAGCGCCAGGCTGACGAATTTCTCTCCCAGGGGCTGTTCCAGCACCACATCCAGCAGCGGCAGCAGGCCATGGTGCAGGCCTTCCTTGCGCAATTGCTGCAGGCAGGCCAGGGCATGGCCGCTCATCAGCAGCTTCAGCATTTCGTCGAACACGCGTGCGGCCGGCACGTTGTCGATCAGCGGTGCCATCACGCGGATGGGGGCGCTGCTGGCGGGGTCGATGCTGAACTTGAGCTTGGCCGCGAAGCGCACCACGCGCAGCATGCGCACCGGGTCTTCGCGATAGCGCGCTTCGGGCTCGCCGATGATGCGCAGCTTCTTGTCGCGGATGTCGGCGATGCCGCCGTGATAATCCAGCACCGTCTGGCTGGCCGGATCGTAGTACATGGCGTTGATGGTGAAGTCGCGTCGGGTTGCGTCTTCATGTTGTTCGCCGAAGGTGTTGTCGCGCAGCACGCGACCATGTTCATCCTTGGGTGCAGCTTCGGCCGAGGCGCCACGGAAGGTGGTGACCTCGATCAGTTCCTGACCGAACATGACATGGACGATCTGAAAACGGCGGCCGATGATGAAGGCGCGCCGGAACAGTTGCTTGACCTGTTCCGGGGTGGCGTTGGTGGCGACGTCGAAGTCCTTGGGCTTGATGCCCAGCAGCAGGTCGCGCACTGCACCGCCGACGATGAAGGCCTTGTAGCCGGCGTCCTGCAGGGTCTGCGTCACGCGCACCGCATTGGGGGATACCAGCGCCGGGTCGATGCCATGCTGCTTGGGGCCGAGCACGTCGGGTTCGATCTTGCCGCCCGCAGCGCCGGCCTTGGCCCGCGATTTCTTGACCGGTTCGGCGCTCTCTGCGGCTGCAGCAGCCTTGCCGCGGCCCAGGATGGAGCGAATCAGTTTCTTGATCATTGCACGTGGCCGTCGGCGAAGAGGTTCAGTACCGGCCAGCCACGGGACTGGGCATGCGCCAGCAGCTTGTCGTTGGGGTTGGTGGCGATGGGGTCGGTGACGCGTTCCAGCAGGGGGATGTCGTTCTGCGAATCGCTATAGAAATAGCTGCGCTCGAACTTGTCCAGGGTGTGGCCCAGCTGGTCCAGCCAGGCTTCGGTATGGACGATCTTGCCCGGGCCGAAGGTCGGCGTGCCGCGCAGCTTGCCGGTGAGGTTGCCCAGGGCGTCCAGCTCCGGCAGGGCGGCGATGAGGTGCTCCACGCCGAAATGCGAGGCGATGGGCTTGGTCACGAAATGGTTGGTGGCGGTGACGATGGCCACCAGGTCGCCGGCGTCCAGGTGCTTCTTCACCAGGGCCACGGCTTGCGGCAGGATGGCCGGCTTGACCACTTCTTCCATGAACTGCTGGTGCATCTCGTCGAGTTGCTGGCGCGGGATGCGCGACAGGTTGCCCAGCGCGAACTCCAGGTAGGCCACCGGGTCCAGCGTGCCGTTCTGATAATGGGCGAACCATTCGTCATTGGCTTTCCGGAAGCTGTCGGCATCCACGGCGCCGATGCGCGCCATGAATTCGCCCCACT
>PJUA01000600.1_pt1 | contig 15746 bp, 22 predicted proteins | sample 1512151 | NCBI WGS metagenome assembly PJUA01 (sample SAMN08177678, study PRJNA422409) | Soil metagenome, whole genome shotgun sequencing project. | isolation source: Soil enriched on filter paper: beechwood xylan treatment | place: USA: Madison | collected 2015-01-15
ACACGGCTTCTTCGACGGCGATCTCGTCGAAGGGGTTCATGCTCATCTTCACGTTGGCGGTCTCGACGCCGCTGCCATCCGCCTTGACGCGGATCTTCACGTTGTAGTCGACCACTCGCTTAACGGGGACGAGGACTTTCATAACTCACCCTGGCTGCTGAGCGCGCGCCTGTTACGGCGAACACCGCGAAAATTGCTGTGGTTGCGAACGGACCATAGGATCTGGCATTACCACTGTCAATGACGCGCCGGATGCGCGGGCCGCGTCGTGTCGTGGCCTCTTTGTCGCGGTCCGGACGTGTGGGCACCGCAACAGCTCAGCGGTTGGCGCCGGGCACCCACAGCACGTCGTCCGCCCCGTTGCGGTTCACCACCCGGCTCAGCACGAACAGATGGTCCGACAGCCTGTTGACGTATTTCAGCGCCGCCGGCGTCACCGGCTCGTGCCGCGCCAGATCGGTCATCAGCCGTTCCGCCCGGCGCACGACGGTGCGCGCCAGATGCAGATGCGCCGCCGCCGGAGAGCCGCCGGGCAGGATGAAGGAGGTCAGCGGCGCCAGATCGGCGTTCATCGCGTCGATCTCCGCCTCCAGCCGGTCGACCTGGGCCTGGACGATGCGCAGCGGCGGGTATTTCGGCTCCTCCTCCTCCGGCGTGCAGAGGTCGGCGCCCAGATCGAACAGGTCGTTCTGGATGCGGCCCAGCATGGTGTCGGCTTGCGTCAGGCCGGCGGTGTGCAGGCGCGCCATGCCGATGACGGCGTTCGCCTCGTCCACCGTGCCATAGGCGGCGACGCGGCGGTCATGCTTCGGCACCCGGCTGCCGTCGCCGAGCGAGGTTTCGCCGGCGTCGCCGCCGCGCGTGTAGATCTTGGTCAGCTTCACCATGGGGAACCGTCAGCCTTTGGTCAGGATGGCGAGAACGAACAGCAGCAGCGCCGCACCCTGCAGCATCACGCGCAGCCGCATCGCCTTGTTGGAGCGGCGGGGATCGCCCCGGCCGCCGCGGGCCATGAAGAAGAGGCCGACGAACAGCGAGCCGACCACCGCCAGCATCGCCATGACCATCAGGATGGGGAAAAGATTTTGCATGGCCCCACTATATCCCAGCATCCGGCCCGCGCCTATGGCGACGCGGGCCCTTGAAATCGGTGTTCCGGGTAATCCCCCGGTTGCCAACGCCGCCGGACCGCATAGAGTGCGCGGCGTCGGGATCGGCGGATAGAGTGGAGATGCAGGCGATGCGGCGGCGGACTTTCCTGAAGACGGCCCTGAAGGCGACCGCGGTCGCCGCGGCCGGCACCGGCGCCTTCACGGCGCTGAGCCGCAAGTCCGTCCAGGCGGCCCCCGGAACCGCGGCGCCGTCGATGTCCTTCCCCGATGATTTCCTGTGGGGTGTCTCCACCTCCAGCTACCAGATCGAAGGCGCCGTCGCCGAGGATGGGCGCGGCGCAAGCGTCTGGGACACCTACAGCCATTCCTACGGGCGAATCGCCAACGGCGACACCGGCGACGTGGCTTGCGACCATTACCACCGCTATGCCGAGGATGTGGAGCTGATGGCGCGGGCCGGGATGAAGGCCTACCGCTTCTCCATCGCCTGGCCGCGGGTGATGCCGCAGGGCACCGGTGCGGTGAATGCCAAGGGGCTGGACTTCTACGACCGGCTGACCGACACGCTGCTGGCGAAGGGCATCCAGCCCTGGCCCTGCCTGTTCCACTGGGACCTGCCGCAGGCCCTGCAGGACCGCGGCGGCTGGACCAACCGTGACATCGCCGGCTGGTTCACCGATTACGCGCTGGCGGCGACCGCCCGGCTGGGCGACCGCGCCAAGCACTGGGTGATGCTGAACGAGCCGTCGGTGGTCGCCATCTTCGGCCACGGCACCGGCGGGCATGCGCCGGGGCTGACCGGCCGCGAGAATTGCCTGAAGGCGATCCACCACCAGAATCTCGCCCAGGGCACCGCGCTGGCGGCGCTCCGCAAGGCGGGCGGCAGGAACTGGCAGCTCGGCACCGTGCTGTCGCTGCAGCCGTCCTGGCCGGTCGGCGGACTCGACTCGAACTATCCGGCCTCGCTGATGTGGGATGCGGTGTGGAACCGCTCTTGCCTCGACCCGCTGTTCAAGGGCCGCTTCCCGGAGTTGCTGGAGGCCGATTTCGCCCGCATCGCCCGGCCCGACGATCTGGCGCGCATCAAGCAGCCGGTCGACTTCCTCGGCGTCAATTACTACAGCCGCATGCACCAGCAGCCCGATCCGCAGGGGCTGTTCGGCACCGGCTACGGCTCGGCGCCGGAGGGCACGCGCAAGACCGGCATGGACTGGCCGGTGGAGCCGGACGGGCTGAGCGAGATCCTGGCCGAACTGCAGGAAAACTACGGCAATCCGCCGGTCTATGTGACGGAGAACGGCGCCGACTATCCCGACAGCATCGGCCCGAGCGGCCGTGTCGAGGACCGCGACCGCATCGCCTATCTGCGCGATCATCTTCTGGCCGCCGGCAAGTCGATCGACGAGGGCTGCAACCTCAAGGGCTATATGACCTGGACGCTGCTGGACAATTTCGAATGGTCGGAGGGCTACCGCCGCCATTTCGGTCTGGTCCAGGTCGACCGCAAGACGATGGCCCGCACCCCCAAGGCCAGCTACGACTGGTACGCGTCGGTCATCCGCAACAACGCCGTTCCACTGGCCTGAGGGCGGCGCTAGACTGCGGCCATGCCGTCCCCCCGCCCGCCCCAGCCGACCCGATTCGCCATCCAGAAGGCGCGTGGCAAGGGGTGGAAGACTCTGGAGGTCGGGGAGGAGCTGGCCCAAGCCAAGGCGCGCTTCGACCGGATGGTCGGCGTCAACCCGCGGGCCTATTTCCGGCTGATCCAGCTCGATTACAACGCCGATTCCGCCTATGAGGGGATGGAGTTCAACTGGACGCTGATCGAGCTGTACGACCCCTCCAAGGGCGGAAGCGTCCGGCCTCCACCGAAGCCCGCTCCCTCGACGGCGGGCAAGCCGAAGGGCAAGCGCAAGTCCGCTGAACCGGTCGCCCTGCCGCTGCGCATCTATCTGACGGTGATCCTGATCGGCACGCTGGCGGGCGCCCTGGCCTACCTGCATTTCGCCGGCGGGAAATAACGGCCGGGCGGCAAGGCGTCACTCCGCCGTATAGCCCTTGCGGCGCATGCACAGCGCGAACATCTCCCTGCGATAGCCGAACTGCGGCGTTTCCGGCAGCGGGCGCAGGGGATAGCCGCGCAGGCGCATGGTGTTGTCAACCTGCTCGGTGCATTCGTCATAGGCGACGGTCGGCACCTCCGGGCTGGCGGTCCACTCGCGGTAGGATGGCGGGCTGCTGCAGCCGGACAAGAGGGCCATGGCGGACAGGGCCGCAAACAGGCAGGTCACCCCCGGCAAAACCGGCAGGAGTCGCGGGCGTGCGGTGTCGGTCCCGGTCATGGCTTGCGTCTCGCTCCTTTTTCGCCCCCGATTTGACGCTACCACGGCCGGGGCTTTCCGATCCATTTTCGCGCACCATTTCCGGGAACGCGCCTTTTCGGCAACGCTGCGCGGCGGACAACGCAGACGCACCAAAATCGCCGCCGGAAATGCGACGCAATCTGGTAACACGATCCAGTTTCCCCGATTCGGGGGGAGTGTCGTGGCTCTGAAGTCGGTCTGGCGTCACGGACGGAGGGAGAGGCAATGTCTGGGATTTCGCGGCGGGTGCATGGTGGCGCCGCGGTGGCGGCTGTCGCGGTGGTGGTATCGGCTCTGACCATGGGAACGCCCGCTCCGGCTAGGGCGGAGGCATCGGTCGCCGACATCCAGTGGGCGCAGACCATCCTGAAGGAAAAGGGCTTCAACATCGGCGGCCGGGCCAAGGGCCAGATGACGCCGGAAACCCGCTCCGCCCTCAGCGCCTATCAGAAGTCGGTCGGCCTGCCCGCCACCGGCAACCTCGACCAGGCTACCATCGCCAAGATGATGGGCGAGCGCGAGAAGAAGGCCTCGCCGACCATGGGCAGCCTGTCCAAGAGCCAGGTCGGCCAGACCCGCCACGAGAAGGAGGTGACTCCGCGCGCCGCCCCGACCGGCCGGGTCGAGTCGGGCAACGAGAGCGTCGGCGGCATGGCCCAGTTCGGCGGCGCCCCGGTGTCGTCCTCGTCGTCCTCTTCCTCTTCGGCCAGCCACAGCGCGCCCACCACCGCCCCGGCGGCGCGCCCGTCGGCGAGCGCCCCGGCGTCCGCTGCGGCGCCTTCCGTCCCGACGCCCCAGAGCGCGTCGCGCCCGTCGGCCAGCGCATCGGCCAGCGCGTCCGAGGGGCCGGTCCCGCAAGCCGCGCCGCGCGGGGCGGTGTCGGCGACCACGCCCGACGGCAAGCCCGCCCCGCTGGAGGAGCCGGTTGCGGTCGGCGCGGCCCCCTCGGTCTGGCAGTCCAACGCGGCGCGCGCCGGTGTCGCCGGTCTGATCGCCGCGACGCTGGGCGGGATCGGCTTCGCATGGTGGCGCAGCGGCCGGGGCGTCAATCCGCTCAGCCGCACACCGGCCGGCGACGACCGCCCGCGCGACACCCGCGTCGAGCCGAGCTTCGGCAGCCCGCGCCGCCGGGAGGAACTGACACCGGGTCCGCGGCTGACGGCAGAGGCGCGGCGGCGCTGAGCTTCGGCCCCCTCCCTCCCGCTTCGCGGGTCCCTCCCTCCCCCGCCTTCGGCGGTAGAGGGCAAGTATGCGGTGCGGCGGCAGTCCCCTCTCCCACCGAAGGTGGGGGAGGGTTAGGGAGGGGGCAAAATGCCTCCCGCCCCCCTCACATCATCATCGGGCAGCCGCCCCCGCCGCAGCCGCCCGGCGCGCAGGCGGGGGCGGGCGCCGGCTTCGACTTGCCGACGCGCGGTGCCATGATGGCCTTGGCGACCTCGGTGCCGCCGCAGGACGGGCAGGGAATGCCGGCGGCCTTCTTGGCGTCGTAATCGGCCATGTTGTCGAAGTATGACGCATCAACCGCAGGAAAACGCTTATGAATCAATATGGTAAGCGTTGCTGTGGATGACGCGAAAGCATGGGAAAACATGGTGTTCCACGCTAACGCCATCAAAGACTTAGCGGGCAATATCGAATTGCCCGCGCTGCCCTAAGAGCATTTCACCTCAGTCCATTCCGCGCCCCGAACATCGCGGTACAGGGCGGTCATGTCCGGCGACTTGTGGCCCAGCAGGGCCTGGGCGTTGATGCCCTGGGCGTCGTACAGGCGGGCTGCCAGCGACCGGATTTCATGGAAGCTGGGCGGGGTGCCGTCCCACGTCCTGCCGCTCTTGTCGCGGGCTTCGGCGAACCAAGCGGTGATGGTGTGTGGCCGTACCCGGTCGCCGGGCTTGGCCCGGCCGGCGAAGGTGGCGTGGTGGATGAAGTGCTTCGACAAGACGTTGTCGCGGCACCGGGCGATCACCTCGCCAATCGACCAACCCAGCGCCTGAAGGCGCAGCTCCAGCGGGATGCAGATGCGCACGCCGTGCTTTTCGGTCTTGGTCGGAATGACCCACAGCTTGCCGTCCCTGACATCGCGGGGACCAAGCGTGGCGATTTCCTCGCGCCTCTGGCCTGTGACCAACGCCAGTTCCATGGCGCGGGCCAGCCACGCGGAGTAATCGCGCAGGGCCACAGCATGGATGGCCTGGAAATCTTCCAGGGTCAGGCGGGCGCGCTGCACCTCCGCGTGGGCGGCCTTTGTGGCGGTGGCCGGGTTGATCTGCGTCCAGCCCTTCGAGACGGCGACGCCGAAGAAATCCAGCAGGAAGCCTCGCATGGCCTTCGCCATGCGCATCTTGCCGCGTTCTTCCCACCCGGCGAGGAAGTCGGCAACGTCGCGAGTCGTGAGCGCCTCGACCCGCTTCCCCTCCCATGCCGTGCGGACGGTGCGGAGATAGCGGGTCGAAGCGTCGTAGGTGTTCTTCCTGATCCGGTTGGTGGCATAGCGCGTGTCCAGCACCCCGCTGAACAGGTCGCAGAATGCGTCAACGCTGCTGTCTTTGCCGCCCGTGATCCGGTCGACCAGCCGGCGCTTCACGCGCAATCCATCGACGACATGGTTGGCCTCAATGGCTTGGTCGACCGCGCTCTTCCGGTCTCGGCCTAGACCGTGCTCCTTACCGGTTTGAGGGTCGCGCCAAGAAAAGTACCCGTTCCGCTCATAGAGGTTGGCAGGCAACCCGCGGGTCGCCCGGCTACGCCGTCTTCCCACGTCCGCGCTCCTGCATGATCTTCTCCGCCAGCGATCCGCGACGCGGCTTGGCCGGCGCTGAACGGGCTATGGGCTTGGTGGGGTCGATATAGATCGCGGTCGGTTGCACGAAGAACGTCCGTCCATGCTTTTCGGCTGGGGGGAAGATGCGCGATTCCCGCGCCCAGCGACGGAGCGTGTCAATCCCCGGCGAGTGATCGCCGTAGGTTTCGCGCGCCCATTGTTCCAGGGTCAGTAACTTGCTCATTCTCGCACCTTACCGGCAGGCAGAGAGGAACCACACGAACCCGCCGGCAGAGCCGGCGAGTATCGCAGTGACGGTCAGGGCGGGCAGCAGGATGGTCATTCCCTGTTACTCCGCGGCCTGGGTGGGAATCGACTGGGCGAAGCGCGCCATCTCCGGCACGTTCGCGGCGATGTGAGCGGCGGCCCATGGCGGCGAGACGCTGTTGCCGCACATCCTGATCTGTGCGGCTTTCGAGAAGTGACGGCCATCGTGCCCGTGGTCGATGATGTAGCTGTCGGGAAAGCCCTGGGCGCGGAACAGCTCACGCGGTGTCAGCATCCGCATGCCGATGTCCACGATCTGCCAGGGTTCGCCGTGTACGGTGACCAGCCCGAACCGGTCTTTCGTCGGCACGGTGTGCAATGGCTCGCGCAGATCCTGTTCCTCGCCGCCGTTCCCGTAATACTTGGTCAGGAAGGCGCGGACTTCGGCGACATGGCCGCCGCCGGCCGTAACCGTCGGCATGGGCTGGTCAGGGTGCAGGCCGTCCCGGCAAGTGCCGTACAGCTTGGTCAGGTGTGCGGCGGCCAGCATCTGGTGCGAACCGGTGTTGAGAATGGTGGAAGTGGGGCTTCCAACGCTGTGCCCCACCACGCCCGTGTTCTGCTGCACCATCCAGGGGGCGACCAGCGTCAAGCCTGCCCCGCCGGCGGTGACGGTATGTGTCGGTTGGTCAGCCTCGTTGAACGGCTTGGCCGAGTTCCGCATGGTGGCGAGAAAGGGCGCCACCACCGCATGCTTGCCTCCGCCGGCCACCACGGTGCCGAGCGGCTGCTGGATGTCCAGGGCACGCGGCGCCTGCCCCTGGCGCTCGCCGTAGCCGGTCTGGACCATGGTCGGGGCGACCAGCGCGAACTCGCCGCCGTTCGCCGTGGTCACGGTGCGCAGCGGGTCGTGGATGGCGTGCGCCCGGCTGTCCCCGCCATGGGTGACAGGGATGATGAACGGATCGGCGTGGTCGATGACGTAGCGCTTCAGCCCCGCGAAGATGCGGCGGAGGGTGTTCGCCTCCAGCGGGCGCTTGATCCGGAGCGCGCGGGCTTCCTCCTTCGTCAGGAAGATAGAGGGGCAGGGGATGGACCAGTCGATGACGTGCGATGCCGCCGTACGGTAGGGCAGCAGCCGGTCGGCGAGCACCGCGGGATCGTCCGGTGCACCATGCGTCGGAGTCGGCCAGACGATGGGGCGACCATCGCAACGGGCGATGACGGCCAAGCGCTTCCGGATCGTCGGGGCACCGTAAAGGCAAGCCCGGCTCTCCCGCCATTCGACCGTGTAGCCCAGGCGGCGCAGCTCCGCGACCCAGGCGGCGAAGGTGTGTCCGCGACGATCAGGGCAGGGGTGTCCCTCTTCGGTCAGCGGCCCCCAGGTTTGGAATTCCTCAACGTTCTCCAACTGGATCACGCGTGGGCGGATGTGGAGCGGCAGCTTGGCGTAGGCCACCACGATCCAGGCCAGATCGCGGATGTTCTTCTTCCGCGGAACACCTCCTTTGGCCTTGCTGAAGTGGGTGCAGTCCGGGCTGAACCAAGCGAAGCCGATGGGGCGGCCGGCAGCCACCAACGCCGGCTCCGCCTGCCAGATGTTCTGGCACCAGTGCCGGGTTTCCGGGTGATTCGCCTTGTGCATCGACACGGCGTCTTCGTCGTGGTTCAGCGCCTCGTCCGGGCTGCGACCGAGTGCGATCCTGATTCCTTCGCAGGTGCCTCCCCCGCCTGCGAAGCCGACGATGATGATTTCGTCCGGGCTGGGTTCGCGAGTGAGACGACGCTTTCCCTTAGCGGGTGGAAGATCAAAGAGCATCGTGGTCGCCCTCCCGGAACAGGAAGTCGCGGACGTCGGTCCAGCGGTCGGCGGTGCGTTCGAGCTGGCCGCGGTATTCGTCCTCTTCCGCCACGCTGCGTTCCCACGCCTTCCTATCAATCAGCTCTTCGATCTGGACGCGGATCAGCTGGTCGATGATGGTGGGGTCCAGCGCGTCCAGCTCCCAGGACTGGTCGCCATGGCGCTTGATGTAGTCGGCTAACCGGCTGTCGGTCTCCTTTGCCGGGTTGGGCGGCGGACGATACTTGCGCACCTGATCCATGTTCAGCGCCAGCCGGCGGATTTCGACGATGTCTTCATCCCCGGCGAACAGGGCAAGCCGTTCGTCGTTGTCGCGGGTCATGTCCAGCCCGGACGGGTCATGGTCGCCCAGGTGCAGCACGACCACGCGCTTGCCAGCCCGGTGCTTCTGCTGAAGCCGCCGCCCAGCTCGCCACTGTTCGCTCTGGCTGGTGTAGCCACGACAGGCGAAGAAGGGCACGAAGAATTCCGTGCAGACCGGTTCGATGACACCGACCAGCGCTTCCTTCTCGATCCACACTTCCACATAGGCCGGCTGCGCTGCCCAGCGGTTCACCCGGAACTGCGACGCGCAGGCGTCGATGATGCTTTCCGGGTCGCTCCACGTCGACACGCTCTGGACGTTGCGGGTGCGTTCTTCGATGGCTTCCCAGTCGATCAGCCCGGCCATGCGGCCATCATTCACGATCTGACCGAGCCGCTTGTAGCTCTGCATGGTGTTCGGGATCAGCGCGCGGGCGACGAACTGGTAGTAGAGCTGGCGCAGGGTCAGGGTGAAGCCCTGCCGCTGGTAATCGGCGATGATGTCGTTCGCCTGAAGGATCACCGCCTCATTCTTGGCGGTGAAGCGCTTCTGCACGAAGGATTCACGGGGCATGGTGGTCGCCCCCCTTCGGAAGGAGGTGGCGGCCGATGGCGGACAGGGCGTCATCCTCGCCCCACAGGACGTCGGTGACGCGGTCGACTTCGTCTTCGCACACCTCGCACAGGCGGGTGTGCGCATCGATGCTGGTGAAGTCGCCGCAGGCGATGCAGTGGCCGATGACGGTCATGGTCAGCGCCCCTCCGGCTGGCTGCGTTCAGCGGCGTCACGCTCCGCGCGCTCCTTAGCCGCAATCAGCTCCCAGGCGTTCTTCAGTTCGGCTCGCACCTTGTCGATCCCTTCGGCAAGATCGGCGTGGCCCAGATCGTAGAAAGCCTGGGAGGCAGCTTCCAACTCGTCATAGAGCTTGCTGTACCGCTTCCAGTTCAGCGGGAACCTGTTGGTCTTGATGGAAAGCAGGGGCGTATACATGCGTCCTCACTTCCGCCGCTCGCGGCGGCCGGTCTTGGGATTGAAGGTGCGGGGCCGCCACCGCCGGCCGGCGGTGCGGTCTTCGTCGAGGAAGGCGGAGACAAGGGCGGTGACGTCGGCGAAGCCGCCGGGCTGGCGCAGGACGCGCCACGTCATCACCGCTTCGTAGAGCTTCGCGCCGCGCGTCATGGCGCGGGACCGCCATGCCCGGCGGCACACGGCGCAGCAGAATTCCTGCTGAAGGTCGATGGGTCGGAAGGGCCGTCCGCACTCCCGGCACTCGTTCGGGTGCCGATCTGCGGCGGATGGGCTGGGGGCCGATCCTGGGGCATCCTGCGGAACGTGCGTACGCGCGTTGGAAACCTTGGCCTTTGCCATCACTGCACCCGCAGGCGCAGGTTCAGGAAGTAGATGCAGCTCGCCTTCTGGCGCCGCAGTCCGTGCCGGACAAGCTGGCGCATCAGACCGTTGCGGGTGATCGGTTCCAGGCCGCGCGGCTGGCACCACGCGACATAGGCGGTCCACAGGGCCTCCGCCTTCAGGCGGGCACCGGGGGCCGGTTCCGTGCTGTCGGAGAGGAAGGACTCGACCCAGTCGGGCGTGTCCTTCCCCTTGCTGTGCGTGTCCAGGGGCGGCAGGGGTGAAGACCGCCACAGCCGGCGGGCGGCGTCGCGGCCACCCAGCATGCGCGCCTCGCGGATGATGTCGACCCACAGGCGGTAGATCGCTTCAAGATCGGGGTCGTGCGTCTGGGGCACGGCGGGCAAAGCTCCGCCGTCCACCGAAGCGGTGGTGTCGGTCATGGTCGAAGTCTCGGGGTGGGGTCCCAGCGACCCCCGGCACTTCCGCCGAAAACCGGGGGTCTCAGGCTGGGACACACGCTATGTGGCTGGATTGCGCCGGCCGCGCCCGCTGCCTATTGCGGCGGCGGCCGGAGGGGACGCAGACAAAGCATCCGCTCGGGTCGCCGTCGCCGCGCTGGGGCTTTAGAAGTGCCCCAGCGCGGAAGACGATCAGGCTAGATAGAGGCCAACGTAGTGGGCATCGGGCGCGGAGTGGTCGTCGCATTGACCGTCAAGAAGGTGCATGCCTTCGCCATCGGAGCATGTGAAATACAGCCCGTTGACGGGATCGTTTTTTACTTCCACGGTCACGCCGGCCGCGACGCAGGTAAACCCGTCGTCCGTGGTCAGCAAGGTGCCTTCCTTCACGTCGGCGACCCGTGCAAAAGCCTTAGTGCATTGATTTGCCATGGCGTGTTCCCCTTGGATAATCACGCCGTTCAGGCGGCTTGCTTCATGCCCAACAGGTCGCGGGCATAGTCACGGGCAGCTTCGATGTGGAGCTTGATGTCGCTGGCGCTGAAGTCGGTCAGCAGGTCGGCTTCCGTCACCGCGTCGCCGGAGCCGCCCAGGTCGGCAATCTTGCGGCCCATGGCGCGGGCGGTGGCATGCAGAGTGGAAGGGCTGCGCATCGTGTGACGGTGCTTCATATCGCGTATCCCTGAAAAGCTCCCCGGCGGGCCGCGTCTCAGCCGCGCCGGGGCAGGTTGGGAGGAACGCCAAGTCGCGGCTATCAACCGGTGCTCACGACCAAGCGCGGCACATATATACACATACGCATAACGAGCGACAAAGGAAAAAATGCAGGCCTGTATGAAGACCCCGATTTCATGCGCGTTTATGCAGGGGAAGGAAGAGGCTCAGACGCAGATTGCGCGACTGACTGCCGCACCAGTGTCAGCCCAAGGGGCTACCGGCAGTTGAGAAAAGCAAGCGGAGAAGTTAGCGCTTGCGCAGGAACGGGCGGTACGAACCAATGACGAGGCCAGCGATAACGACTGTCTCCACATCATCCTCGTGGCCGTTACGGAGCTTGATAGGCCGTTGGAACGCTGGATGGTCTGACTCAGGCACCAGCCACGGCTCGTCATCCATAACAACGAGCTTCTTAACCGTAGCTTCGATGCAGCCATCAGCCCGATGGCGCTCAACAACTACATAGTCATCTGGCTTCGGCTCTTCGCCCAGGTCCTCAAAACGGATGCACTCTACGACAGAGCCTTCAGGGAAGACGCGGTTCATGGATGGCCCACGCACTTCCAGCCCAAAGCGCTTCATTTCGGGATACTGAGGGTGTGGCGGCAGGGAAACCGAATACCACTCGTCGCGATTCCACTCCACTGCTTCCACCCAATGACCGGCTTGCACTGCGCCGACCACGAATACGAGCTGCAAGGTTAACTCTTCGTTGACCTGCTGGCCGAATGCGAACTGTTGCGGCGTTTCTCCCGCCAGATCGGCCAACGCGACGATCTGATCGAACTCCGGCTCGCTCTTGCCTAGCTCCCAACGGCTCACGGTTGGCTGGGTGACACCGAGCAGTTCGGCGAACTCAGCCTGATTCAGCCCGCGCGACTTGCGGAGCTGCTTGATGCGTTGGGCGAGCGGGTTCATGAGGAACGGCATATTCGCTTGCGTATCACATGGCAAATACGAGGTGGCATAATCATTGGGATAACCCCTTGCCCCTTTATACGTATGTGCATATAGTCGCGGCTCATGAATGCCATTCGCCGCATCCGATGCGAAATTCTCCAGCTCACGCAGGCCGAATTGGCGCGGGCGGCTGGAACCACCCAGGCAACAGTAAGTCGATGGGAGCGTGATGAAGCCGAGCCGTCGCTGAGTGAAATGACCCGCATCCGCGCCCGTGTGAAAGCGGCCGGACTGCCTTGGGACGACGCATGGTTCTTCGAACCGCCTCCGTCGCCGTCAGTTCGAAAGGCGGTCGCCGCATGACCAGGAAAACGAAAACCTCCGGACGCAGCAAGCTTCAGCAACCCGCCCAATTCAGGCGGGTGGGCGGGCTGCTGCGGAATTCTGCTGTGCGTCCGGTGGGTAGCTTCGGGCATAGCGGAACTATGAACTCGCGAATGTCTACAGTCTTGTTCAATCCCGAAGAGAGTGTCGGACAATGACCAAGCGCCGTGATCCGCTGTCCTTGGAAGACGCGGTGTTTCTCGTCCATGCCTCCCTGGGTGATGCTCAGGTCGAGGCCGTCACCAGCAAGAGCGCACGTCTCGTCCGCATGTGGTCGGACCCTGACGACGATGCGCACCGCATTCCCCTGTTCCAGGCCCTGCGCCTGGATCGCGCCATGATTGGCCGTGGTGATGCCCCGCCAATCCTGACCGCCTACAGGGCGGAGCTGCGCCGGGCGGCCGATGGTGTCGCGGTGCCGGGCGATCCGATGGCGCGGCTTGCCGAAGCCATGGTGGAGCTGGGCGACGTGGCCGAAGCCGTTCGGCAGGCCCGCTGCCCGAAGGGTGACGCTGGCCGGCAGATCACGGCGGAGGAAGCGCGCGAGGTGCTGCGCGAGCTGGCCGTCCTGCGCGGCGTGCTCGACTGCCTGGAGCGCGACGTGACCGCGTCCATCCCGGCTGGCCCCCGTGCTGTCGAGGTGGCGTGATGACCGCGCTGCTGACCACCGGGGGCGTTGCCCTGATGCTGTCCGGCCGGATGGAGCATCCGACCGACGTGCGATTCCTTACGGCCTGGGGGGAAGGCTCTGCCGCCTGCCTCGACCGTCGCCCCCTGACCGACAACCCCTATCTGCCGGACACCGTCAGCGGCTGGGGCTGGGCGTCGGGCTGGGCTGAGACCGACAGCATGGTGTCCCTGCTCGCCGGCCATCTGGAGGCCTCCCGTCCGGACCATGCGGCGGTAGAGGTGCCTGCATGACAAGCCCGGCCGGCTCCCGCGACCTCTCCCCCGGCATCGCCCTGTCGCTGGCTTGTGGCCGGGTGCTGATCGGCCGTCCCCAGGACGTCGACCGCGACGGCCTGGTTAGAGCAATCGCCGCGGTGCCGGACGTCGACAGCGCCGCGCGAGGGCTGGCCCAGGTCGCCGCCGCTTGGCTGGCCGGCGGCCTCGACAGCCACGCTCTGGCCGTGGCGCTCGCCAACTTCAACGCCCCTTTCTGCGCCGACCGGCGCCCCGATCCGGCGCAACGCGGTGCCGATGACATGCCGCTGTTCGCGCCCGTAACCCACGCCGCGAGAGTGGCCCAAGCCCTGGAGGATTGACCCATGTCCGCCACGTTGAACGCGTTCCTCCGCAGTGCATGCGAGGGACGCGAAGCCTCCGTTCGTGTCCGCGATCTGTTCAACGCCTATTCCGTTTTCTGCGACAGCAAGAGCCTTCGCCCCCTGACGCGTGCCAATTTCGGCCGGAGCTTGTCCCGTCACGGCTACAAGCCCGAGCTGGATCAGCAGGGCCACACCTGGGTGTCGGGGATCTGTGTCCGGTCGCTGCCGGGCCTGCCGAAGGTGCAGAGCCGCCCGGTGCTGATGCTGCCCGAGGGGCTAACTGGGTCGGACATCGATGCCCTGTCCATCGTGGTGCGCGAGCTGGCCGCCGCGCGGAAGGCGGTGGACGACGGCGCGGCAGCCGATGACGAACTGTCGCCCGGCACGCTGGATGCGGCCGGCGGCGAATACCTCTCCCATGCCGGCTATCACCGCCGGGACGATTTCCTGCCGGGCCAGCCGTCCGACTCCTGGCCGCTGGAGCCGGAGGATTGGCAGCCGACGAAGCCGATGGACGATGCCGTGCGCGGGTGCGTGTTCGGCATCGCCGCCGTGTCCTACCGCCTGCGGGCGGGCGAGCGGGCGGAGGGTGAACGGCCATGACCCAGGTTGCGGGCCCGGAACTGTTCGAGGCTGCGGCTGCCTATGCCGCCCGCGGCTGGGCGGTGTTCCCGTGCGTGGCTGGGGACAAGCTGCCCTACAAGGAAAAGGACTTCTTTGAACACGGCGTCAACGACGCCAAGACCTCTCCCTATTGGGTGAAGCAGTATTGGACCCGCTGGCCGCGAGCAAATGTCGGGCTGGCGGCCGGCGAGACCTCCGGCTTCTGGGTGATGGATGCCGACATCAAGGAAGCGACGGGCGACAAGCCGGCGGAGAACGGCTTCGAGACGTTGCAGATCCTTGAAGGGCTGTTCGGGGAGGCCCTGCCGGAAACGCTGGGGCAGAACACTCCCAGCGGTGGACGGCACTGGCTGTTCCGCTGGCCGGGTCGCCCGGTAAAGAACAGCGCGCGGTCGCGCCTGGGGCCGGGTCTCGACACCCGGTCGACCGGTGGCTACATCCTCGCCGCCCCGTCGATCCACCCGAACGGCGGGCGGTATGCCTGGATCGGCAGCCCGGACTCCACCCCCATCGCCCCCGCCCCGGAGTGGGTGATTCGTCTGTTGATGGGCGAGCCGGAAGACCTCGACTGGTTGCGCCTGCGCCTCGACGGGCGCGAGTTGCCGGCCTTCCTCGCCAAGCGCATCGGACAGCCGGTGCCGAAGGCTGCCGCACGCGCGCCTTCGACCAAGACCGAACGTATCTCCGGCTATGCCCGCGCGGCGCTGGACGATGAAGTGAAGACCGTCCGGCAGACCGGACCGGGCAACCAGAACAACGCGCTGAACGAAGCCGCCTTCAAGCTGGGCGGGCTGGTCGCCACCAACGCCCTGCCGGAAGACTTGGTGCGCCAGCACCTGATGGCCGCCGCTCTGCAATGGAGCATCGACCCGCGCAAAGGCGGGTGGGACCCGGCGCACCTGGAGAAGATCATCGACGGCGGCATCGCTGCCGGCCGGAACCATCCGCGCGAGGTGCCCGATCCTCCGGCGCAGCAGCAGCGGCGCTATCAGCCCCAGCGCCGGCATCGGGGCGGTGCTCCGTCGCCTGCCGCCGTGGGCGTGCAGATGGCCGCCGGCCGGGCGGTGTGGAATGCCCGCGCCGCGTCGCTGACCGACACGCCCGCCGCTGCCTTCCTCGCTGCCAACGGCGTGGACCCGGCTACCGCAGGGCCGTGGTTCGGCTTCGGGGAGGTGGAATACCTGCATGGCCCGGACGGGGCGGAGCCGGTGTGCATCGGTCGGTGGCCCGCCCTGCTGGCTGGCATGGCGCGGTGGCCCGACCGGGACGGCAAGCCGGAGGTGCGCGCCGTGCTGGCGACCTTCCTGTCGCCGGATGGCCGGATGGCGACCATCGCCGATCCCAGCACAGGGGAGGTGCTGCCGTCCCGCCGCC
>PJUA01000602.1_pt1 | contig 15655 bp, 18 predicted proteins | sample 1512151 | NCBI WGS metagenome assembly PJUA01 (sample SAMN08177678, study PRJNA422409) | Soil metagenome, whole genome shotgun sequencing project. | isolation source: Soil enriched on filter paper: beechwood xylan treatment | place: USA: Madison | collected 2015-01-15
GTGTTCGGCTGGATGGCGCCGATGCTGCGCGACCGCGGGTTTGATCCGACGACGGCCGGATTGATCGTTTCCGGCTCGATCATGGTTCAGGTGGCGGCAGCGCTGGTCGCGCCCATGCTGGCGACGCGCACCCCGAGCCAGAGCCTCGCCGCCGTCTCGATGCTCGGCTGCAGCCTGGTCGGCATGGTCGGCTGTCTCTACGCGCCACTCGGCACCATCGCGCTGTGGGCAGTGATTCTTGGGATAGGACAAGGCGGGGCCTTTGCCGTCGCGCTGACCCTGATCGTGCTGCGCTCGCCCGACAGCCGCACCGCTTCGCACCTGTCGGGCATGTCGCAAAGCGTTGGCTACACGCTGGCCTCAGCCGGTCCTTTCTTGGTTGGGCTGCTGCATGGCTGGAGCGGCGATTGGCACGCCTCCACCCTGCTCTTCGTCGCCATTGCCGTGCTGGCGGGCGTCTTCGGCTTTCTCGCCGGCCGCCCCCGCCAGCTCCGCGTCTGATCAAGCGCTCTGCGAACGGCAGAGCGCTTCCGGCATCGCCCCCGTCGCCATCCGCTCAGTCATAGTGCGTCGGGCGGCGGCCGCGCGGGGCCGCGAAGGGCGAGATCGACCGGTGCAGAAACCGGCCATCGCCTGCCCTGCCAGTCTGGACGCCCTTGTCGATGATGACAGTGCCGCGCAGCAGAACGGTTTCAGGCCAGCCCGTCACCTCCATCCCCTCATAGGGCGTGTAATCGGCTCCGTGGTGCATCAGTTCCTGGGTGATCGTCACCTTGCGGTCGGCATCCCACAGCACGAGGTCGGCATCCGCCCCAATCGAGATGCTGCCCTTCCGTGGAGCGAGGCCGTACATGCGGGCGTGGTTGGTGGATGTGAGGGCGACGAACTCCTGCAGTGAAATCCGCCCCTTCCCTACCCCTTCGGAGAACAGGATCGGCAGGCGGACCTCGACGCCGGGGATGCCGTTGGGAACCCATTTGAAGGCCGTCCGCTCGCCCTGCTTCTTCTTGCCGGCGGGGCTGTCGAAGCGGAAGGGGCAATGGTCGGAGGAGAAGACGGAGAACAGCCCGGATTGCAGGCCGGTCCAGCAGGCGTCCTGGCTTTCCTTGTCGCGCGGCGGCGGGCTGCAGACGTATTTGGCGCCCTCCATGTTCAGTCCCTTCAGGTCGTCGGCCGTCAGGGTCAGATACTGGGTGCAGGTTTCGGCATAGACCTTCAGTCCGCGGCTCTGCGCCCAGCGGATCTGTTCGATGGCATCGGCAGAGGAGACGTGGACGATCATGATCGGCACGTCGACGATCTCGGCGAAGGAGATGGCGCGGTGGGTCGCCTCCCGCTCCACCGGGATTGGGCGGGATTCGGCATGATAGTAGGGATCGGTGCGGCCGGCGCGCTCCAGCCGCTCGGTCAGGAACTTGATGGCGTCATAGCCTTCGGCATGGACCATCACCAGCGCCTTCTCGCGCCGGGCGACGTCGAACACCTCCAGAAGCTCGCGGTCGTTCAGCTTCAGGTCGTCATAGGTCATGAAGACCTTGAACGACGTGTAGCCGTCCTGGACCAGGGCGGGCAGTTCCTGCCCCAGGACCTGCTCGGTGGGGTCGGAGATGATGAGATGGAAGGAATAGTCGGTCAGGCACTGGCCTTCCGCCCGCGCGTGATAATTCTGCACCGCGGCGCGCAGCGACTGGCCTTTGGGCTGCAGCGCAAAGGGAATGACCGTCGTGTTGCCGCCGAAGGCCGCGGACAGCGTGCCGCTGCGGAAATCATCGGCCATGATCGTGCCGTCATCGCCGTCCTGCGCGATGTGGACGTGACTGTCGATGCCGCCCGGCATCACCAGCTTGCCGGAGGCGTCGAGGACCGCTCCGGACGTGTCGAGCCGTTCGGCCAGGGCGACGATGCGGCCGTCCTTGATGCCAATGTCGCAGCGGCTGACATCGGCGGCCGTGACCACCGTTCCGTTGCGCACCACCAGATCGAACTCAGCCATGTGCCTTATCCTGTTCCAGATGTGATCGGTCGGTCATCCTTTGGTCTTCCTGGCGCTCACCGCGCCTGCGGCATGGCCCGGCCGAGCGCCTCGATGAGACGGTCGACCTCGTCGAGCGTGTTGTAGTGGACCAGTGAAACGCGGATTACCCCGTTGACGGCGGCCAGCCCCAGCGTCTCGATCAGGCGCTTGGCATAGAAATCGCCGAAGCGGATGCCGATCATCGATGCATCGACCGCGCTCACCACCTCGTCCGACCGGTAACCGTCCACCACGAAGCTGATGGTCGGCACCCGCAGGGTCCGATCGGCTGCGGAGTGGCCGATGACTGTCACATCGTTGCGTCCGCACAAATAGGCGAGCAGCCGCTCGGCAAGCGCCTCCTCATGGGCGGCGATGGCGTCGAAGGCAGCCTCGATCTTGGCCCGGCGCGGTCCCGTGGCGCCGCAGCGCTCCCCCAGCTCCGCAAGGTAATCGACGATCCCGGTGCAGCCGACGGCGAGTTCGTAATTCACGTTGCCAGGCTGGAGCTTGTAGGGGATCACCGAGCGGTCGATGAAGTAGTGGTTCAGGCTGGGCAGTGCCGCCAGATGCTCGTGCTTGCCGTAAAGTACGGCAAAATGCGGACCATAAACCTTGTAGAAGCTGAAGACATAGTAATCGACATCCCAGCCGGCCACGTCCACCGCGCGGTGCGGGGCATAGGCGACGGCGTCGACCAGCAGCTTGGCGCCGTGCCGGTGCACCAGCCGGGCGATGTCGGCCACCGGATTGATGGTGCCGAGGATGTTCGAGGCATGAGTGACGCAGACAAGCCGCGTGCGTCCGTTCAGCAGAGGCTCCAGGTCGTTCAGCGACAGCTCCAGGCTGTCGGGGCGGACCGCCCAGGTCCGGATGACGGCGCCCTTCTCCTCCAACTTGCGCCAGGGGCCGATGTTGGCCTCGTGATCGCAGTTGGTGACGACGATTTCGTCGCCGGGCCGGATCTGTTCGGCCATCGCCGTCGACAGGGTGTAGAGCAAAGCCGTCGTGCTCGGCCCCATCACCACCTCGTCCGGCCGGGCGGCGCCGATCAGATCGGCGATGTCGGCATGGGCGTCGGCGACCCGTGCGCCGGACTGCCGCGATACGGCGTAGCTGGCCCCTAACTGGACATTACTGGTCAGCAGATAATCCCGGATGCGGTCGGCGACACGCGTTAGGGTCTGGGAACCCCCGGCATTGTCCATGAAGATCCAATCGCCGGCGAGCGCAGGGAACTGGGAGCGGACAAAGGACAGATCGAGCGGGGAGGACGTCACGTTCGACACGGGTTCAGTTCCTTCGGTCAGGTCGTCGCGGTCTGGTCGGCGACCAGCAGCGGCACGGACAGGGAGACGACGCGGCAGTCGGCGTCGGGATCGGGAGCGCGCCACATCATCATGGCGAAGTCGGCGGTCTCGTCGAGTGCCACAAGCGGACAGTGCCAGACCCCGCCGGCATAAGTGATCGCCTGATCGGGACCGGCAATGAAGGCGCGGGCTGTTTCGGGATCCGGTTCGCCATCGGCATCGGCCAGGGCGGCCACCACCAGGAAGCGTCCGCCGGTCATGGGGACGAATGTCTGGCTGCTGAGCGGGTGCTGCTCCATCGCCGTCACGGTGAAGGGCAGGCGCGACGGCGTGAGGCGATAGAGCGCCAGCACCGGCGGCAGCGGTTCGCCGGCGAAGCCCAGCCCATGCTCGGCGTCATAGCGGATGCCGCGCCCGTCATTGACCAGGGACGATCTGCCAAGGCCGGCGGCGAGCACGGTACCGAACGGCGCGAAAACCTCGCCGGTCAGCGGCACCGGCGGGATGCTCCGGAGGGCACTCAATGGTTCAGCACCGCTTGCAGGAAGGCGCGGGCACGCTCCTCCTTGGGCGCGGAGAAGAAGGCGTCCGGCTTGGCCTCTTCCACGATCTGGCCGCGCTCCATGAAGATCACGCGGTCGGCCACGCGGCGGGCGAACCCCATCTCGTGGGTGACGACCACCATGGTTACGCCGGTGCGGGCCAGCGACTGCATGACGTCGAGCACCTCGCCGACCATCTCCGGGTCAAGCGCCGAGGTCGGCTCGTCGAACAGCAGGATTTTGGGCTCCATCGCCAGCGCGCGGGCGATGGCGACGCGCTGCTGCTGGCCACCCGAAAGCTGGCCGGGAAATTTGCCGGCCTGTTCGGCGATGCCGACGCGGGTCAGCAACTCCATGGCCCTGTCCTCCGCGGCCTTCGGCGTCAGCTTGCGCACCCGGATCGGCGCCAACGCGACGTTGCGCAGCACGGTCATATGGGGAAACAGGTTGAAGCTCTGGAACACCATCCCGACCTCGCTGCGGACGGCCGCCAGATTGGGGCCGGGCCGGACGGCGACGTCGTCCACCAGAACGGTTCCGCCGTCGTAGGTCTCCAGAAGGTTGATGCAGCGGATCAGGGTCGATTTGCCCGAACCCGAGGGGCCGAGCAGAACGACGACCTCGCCTTCCGCGACATCGAGGTTGATGTCGGACAGGGCGCAGAAGCTGCCGTACATCTTGCGCAGGTCGCGGATGGAGATGATCGGCCGGGCGGCGGACGGTGCGGGCGCGGCCACGCCCCGTTCCCCCGTTTGCATATTCTTGGTCTGCATCTCAGCGGCGCTCCCGGGCAAAATGTCTTTCCAGCGAGCCCACGGCGCGCACCATCGGCAGGAGCAGGAGCACATACAGCGCGGCAGCGCCGATCAGCGGCGTCGGATTCGCCGCCAGTGCCTGGGCCTGGGTCGCTTGCTTCAACAGGTCCGGCATCGCGACGACGGAGGCGAGTGCCGTGTCCTTCATCACGTTGATGCAGTTGCTGGTCATCGGCGGGATGACGACGCGGACGGCCTGGGGCAGGATGATGTCCCCCATCATGCTCCAGTAGGACAGGCCCAGCGCCTGACTGGCCTCGAACTGGCCGCGGGGGATCGCCTGGATGCCGGCCCGCAGGATTTCCGCGCTGTAGGCGGCGCTGACCAGAGACAGGGCGGTGGTGGCGGACGCGAAGGGGGAAAGTCGGATTCCAACGAACGGCAGGGCGTAATAGACGATGACCAGAAGCACCAAGATGGGAATGGCGCGGAACAGGTCGATGTACAGCACCCACAGTCCGCTCAGGGTCGGCGGGCCGTAAAGGCGCAGAAGAGCGAGGATCAGGCCGCCGATGAGGCCGAGCGCGATGCTGAGAATCCCCAGCGTCAGCGTCGTCCCCAGCCCCATCAGCAGGAGCGGCAGCGCATCCCACAGCACCCTTCCGTTGAAGAAGGTGTCAATCAAGTCCATGAGAGAATGTCCAGGCATGGGCCGGGTCCAGGCCGTAAGGCGACGGCCCGGAGGCTACGGCCGGGCATGACACCGCTCGGGCGCCACGTCCCCGGCCATTAGGTGCAATTGCGGGGAGACGGTCCGCGTTCAGGACTTCTTCGGAATGTCGAGAACCTTGACGGTGCTGCCCTCGGCCTCGGGTTTGACGCCGAACCACTTCTCATGCAGGGCCGCCAAAGTTCCGTCCTTCTTCATCGCGGTGATCTGCTCGTTGACGGCGGGTAGCAGCGGGCTGTCCTTGGCGAACATCACGGAATAGCGCTCGCCGGTCGGGATGCGCTGGACGACTTTGAACTGCGGCTTGTCCTTGGTGTAGTAGAGCAGGGCCGGAATGTCGCTGATGTAGCCGTCCAGGCGCCCGGCCCCAAGATCGAGCATGGCCGGCTGCAGCCCCTCATAGCGGCGGACGTCGCCGAAGCTGTATTTCGCCTGGTTCTGGTTGGCCCACATGTCGCCGGTGGAGCCGGTGTCGACGCCGAGCGACTTGCCCTTCAGGTCCTCGACGCTCTTGAGCGGGGTGTTCGCCCGCACGGTCAGCGACTGGTCGCTGTCATAATAAGGCTGGGCGAAGGAGACCGAGTCCAGGCGCTTGTCGGTGATGGTGATCGACGAAATCGCCATGGCGATCCGACCCGACTGGACGGCGGAGAACAGACCGTTGAAGGGGATGTTGACGATCTCCACGGTTTTGCCCAGGCGCTTGGCCGCCTCGTTGACCACATCGATCTCGAAGCCGACGAACTTGCCGGATGCGTCTTGGAACTCCCACGGGACATTGCCGATGTTGGCGCCGACGGCGAGGTCGGCGGCGTGGGCCGGTGCGAAGTTGCCCCAGACGGTGGCCGTCGCCGCCGCGAGGAGAGCGAATTTGAGAATCTGTCTGCGCATGGCTGTACCTGCATCTCCCTGCATGGGTGGGTGAATGCCTGACGCGAATCCCTGAAAGCCGGTGGTATTTTTCTTTGGTCTGATAGGCCGGACCGGTCTGACCAGTTGGATTGCACGCCCTTTCTGAGCTATTGTCAAGGCGTCGCGTGGGGCACCCCGGCAAGAACAACGACAGACAGGGATCGGCAGGATGCGTGGACGGCTGTTGGTGCCACAGGCGGCGGTCGAGAAGATCCGCCAGATCATCGACGAACAGGGGCTGCGTCCGGGCGACCAGTTGCCGCCCCAGCGCGAGCTTGCCGAAAGGCTGAGCATCAGCCGCGCGTCTCTGCGCGAGGCACTCTCGGCACTGGAGACCCTTGGCTTGATCAGGATCGAGGTGGGGCGTGGCGTCTTCCTGACAGATGGAAAGCCACCGGACCCGGTCGCCGCTTGGCGGTTCGCCGACCTCTATTCGCCCCGCGAAGTCTACGAGGCGCGCTTGGCGTTGGAACCACAGGCCGCCCAACTGGCCGCTATCGCCCTGCCCGACACCGCACTCGAAACGCTTTCCAGCACGCTGGTCCGGATGCGCACCGCCTTCCAAGCACATGACTTCGCACAAGCCGGAGTGGAGGACAGCAATTTCCACCGCCTGATCGTTGAAGGCTGCGGCAACCGCATGTTCATGGACCTGTTCCGAACGGTTGATGCCGTGGTTGCGGAGATCCAGAGGCTTCCTTTCGCGCAGGAGGACCGCGTTTGGGAAACCCTGGAAGAACACGAACGGATTCTCGAGGCTTTGCGATCGCGTGACTGCCCCCGCGCCGCTCAGGCAATGTCTGACCATATCACTGGCGCAGCGGAACGGCTCGGCATCCTATTGGGTACAGGAGCCGGCTCGAGATCGGATACTCGGCAGCCCCCCGCGGAGCGGTTCGGTTGCAACTTTTGACGGTGTTCGCGGAGGGCATTACCACGTAAACTGCGGAGTTGGCGAGCCCAAGCTGCCCCCATCCGCGCCGTCGCCTTCAACCTGGACTGTGGATCGACGTCCAATCACGGCCACACGGAATGATGGTTTACATCGTTGATTTCGATAGAAAAATCCCACTGCAGAGGACATTGGTGCGAAATTTGTTGGAAGCTGGCGATGTCGTGGTCTTGGCAGGTATCAGAGGCGCCCCGCTGAAGTTGAGACCCGCATGCCGTATAAGGCCAACGAGAGCCGCCGCCACAAGATCCCCCGCGCCCGCTACAGGGTGGAGACCTGGTCGGCCTACGATGCGGGGCTGCGTCGGCGTGGCGACCTGACCATCTGGGTGACGCCGGAGGCTATCGCTGGCTGGACGCCGGCGCGTTCTGGCCGGCGAGGCCGACCATCGCGCCACTCGGACCTCGCCATTGAGGCTGGGCTGATGCTGCGCTTGGCGTTCGGACGGCCGTGGCGGCAGACCGAAGGCCGGTTGGGTTCGTTGATGCGCCTGCTCGGCCTGGACTTGCCGGCTCCGGATCACACGACCTTCTCCCGCCGCAGCGCCGACCTTGAGGTCGCGTCGGCGCTGGTCAGGACGGACGGGCCAGTCACCGTGGTCATCGACTCCACGGGGCTGAAGATGTTCGGCAAGGGTGAGTGGCACCTGGAAAAGCACGGTGGTCAAGCGCGCCGGAGTTGGCGAAAGCTGCACCTCGCGGTCAATCCAGACACGGGTGAGATCCTCGCCTCGGAGTTGACGTCCAACGAGGAGGGGGATGCCTCTCTGGTCGCTCCATTGCTCGACCAGATCAAGCGCCCGATCGGCGCGGTCCTGGCCGACGGCGCGTACGACGCCGTCGCGGCACTGGCACCGAAGGCGGAGGTGATCATCCCGCCGCGCGCGACCGCAGTGGTGAGCGGGAGCACCGAGACCTCCCCCACCCGGTGCGACCGCCACATCCAGATGATCAACGAGCATGGTCGGCTCGGCTGGCAGCGGACAGTCCAGTACGGCCGCCGTTCCTTGGGCGAGGTGGCCATGATGCGCTACGAGCAACTCATCGGGCGCAGCCTCCACGCCCGGAGTAGGCCTGCCCAGAAGGTCGAGGCGGCCGTCAGCTGCGAGGTGATCAACATCATGACCAACTTGGGCATGCCCGTCTCGCGCAAAAGCGCCTGATCACCGCAGTCGGTCGGCGGACTCCACTTGCGCGCCGAATTGTGCGCCAAAGTCGCACCTCATCGCTTTCGTCCAAATCGCCCTTAACTCGATCCTCGCACGGCGCCTAAAGCGGCTCGTTCCCCAGGAGGTCCGCGCATAACTGCCGCAAACAGCTTCTCAGTTGCGGCAGACCTCTCAGGCCTTCAACTCAGCAAGGCGCTGCAAGACGGCTTCCTCCCGGACGCTCTCTGCTCGGGCATCAGTCCAGGCGTCCCCGCAGGCGCCGCACGTGGTAACAGGGACCTGCACATCGACGGTCGCCATCAGGACGTCCCCGGGCCCATAGGGGAAACGGACCGCCTGCGCTTCCACGCTGTGGATGAGGTGTGCGCTCCCGCACTTCGGGCAGAGCTTGTCGAGGGGTTCGCCGAAGTCCGTGTTCAACATCACTTTCTGTTTTCCTTTACGGGTATAGAGCGCAGGCCGTCTCAGCGACGGACCCACCGGCCCATTATCGTCCACCAGGCGCCCCACTCCAAGCTTGTGGAGGAGCTGTCGGCATTTTTTCAGGCGGCAATGCCCTCTTGTCGCCGTCTATACGTCGCAATGCCGCGATGCCCATGTCGGTAAAGCGGGCCGTCAGCCAATGGGATCCATCGTCGTCCGGGGTGAGCAGACCCCGGTCGATCATTTCCTGCAAGGTGGCTCCCGGCTTCGGCTTGCCCCCGTGTTGGGCCCGGTCGCCCAGCGGTGGCGACCGCCCTGGCGACGGTGGAGGGGCTGGTGAGCGTTCTGATCGATGCCACCGGGTTGAAGGTGTTCGGCACCGGGGAGTGGCACCTGGAAATGCACGGCGCATCGGACGTGGCGGAAACTGCATCCGGGTGTTGACCCAGATACCGGCGAGATCCTCGCGTCCACGCTGACCGCCACGGACGAGGGCGACGCCTCTTTGGTCGGCCCCTTGCTCGATCAGATCATGCGCCCGATCGCGACCGTTATCGCGGACGGCCTCTACGATGGGAACCCGACTTATCGGACCGTGGTCGCCCACAGCCCGGTCGCGGCGGTGATCATTCCACCGCGCTCGACGGCGGTGCCGAGCGACACGGCCGACACCACCTCCAGCCAACGCGATCGCCACATCCAGTTGATCAACGAGCGCGGTCGGCTGGGCTGGCAGCGGGCGGTCCGCTACGGACGCCGCTCCTTGGGCGAGGTCGCGATGCTGAGGTACAAGCAGTTGATCGGCCGCGGCCTGCACGCCCGGACTCTGCCGACGCAGAAGGTCGAGACCCGCGTCGGCTGCCAGGTCCTCAACATCATGACCGGCCTCAGGATGCCGGTTTCCCGCAAGGTCGTCTGAACGCCAACTGCCCAGGGCGGAGTCCGTCAACGTGCTGAGCTCTGCACCAATGTCGCGCTGAACCTGTTCCATGAGCATGAGCGGTTGGTGGCTGAGGAGATGGCCAAACTAGAGGCCGCACACCTGACCCGGAGCAAGACGCAAGACATCGCGAGGCCGCGGACCCGGGGCCAGGGTTCGCCTGCCCATTGCCCCATGGCCACCACCATCCGAGCTGGACGGCAGAACGTACTTGCGGGTGGCGCCTGTCTTGGCGAGGAAGAGACCTGGACCATGTGCAGGGCATCGGCAACTGGCGTTCACTTAACAAACGGCAGATCGCGTTCAGTTCACGCCCAGCGCCTGATCAAGAAGAGGCTGCGGGCCATCGGCAAACGGGTTGATGATGGTGACTCCACCCAGCGTACGACTGGCCTGACCATCTTCCGACAGGAGGAGCCGGCACCCGTGACGCTTTGCTGTCGCCCAGATCATCGCATCCCAAAACGACCAGCCATGGTGGGTGACTGCGTCCATGGCATCCGTGAGGCACGCGTCGTCCGCCGCCACCACCGGCAATATGTCGCGCCACTGCTGGACAATTTCTGTTGCTCGCCCCGGCGGGATGCCCTGCTTCGCGCCGGTGAGGGTGCGGAAGAGCTCTGCCAGAGACTGGAGCGTCAACACGCAGTCCCGGCCAGGGAGGCGGTGGATCAGGCTAACAGCCTGATGGTGCCGCTTCCCGGCGGATCGGTCGACCGCGTAGACCAAGATGTTCGTGTCGAGCGTGAAGCGCATGGCGGTTACCGGTCATAAAGGGCGTCACGGTCAAACCGCGCGTCCCCGAGGTCCACGCCATCTTCCAGCGTCTGGAACAGACGGTTCCAAGCCGAGCCGCCATCGGTTTTGGCGGCAGACCGATCATAAGGCGCCAACTGCGCCACCGGCTGTCCACGCTTGGTGATGATCACGGTGTGCCCGATGATGGCTTGCCCGAGGATCTCGGAGAAATGCCGATTGGCGTCGGCTGCGGATACGGTGCGACGCATCTCAGCTTCCTTGTAGTGATCTCACTACTATATGAACAGTGCTGGCCTGCGTCAATGAGTGAGTAGTGTTTTCACTACTTTAGAGCGACACATCCTGGCCGCTCAGGCGTGCGCGCCAGCGCTGGTGATCGTCGCGCTCTCCGCAAGCTGGACGATGTCAAACCTGCCCAATAAGTTCAGCTGCTTAAGCCGACCGGCGTTGTTGCGCAGAACGCCAGGGCTGACGGCCCCGCGCGTGGACAAGTCGCTGAGACAAGCCCCTCTCGTTTTACCAGCATGGCCGTTCGAGACGGAGTAGCGCGGCAGGTCCGATCCCTCGCGGCATGTCGCTTACCTGCCTGCGGTCCACCTCAGACAAGGAAGAAAGAGCGATCAGATTGCTGTCGGTGATGGCCGTGTCGGACAGTCTCTTGGCGACGGGCGGTTTCTGGAAAGGCTGGAGGGGGTCAGTTGCTGATCCAGGGGTTGAGCAGTGCAACGCCCATCGGCTCGAAATCACGCACGTTGCGGGTCACGACGGTCAAGCGATGAACGAGCGCGGTGGCCGCGATCAGGCTGTCGCCCTGTGGCCGAGGGTCCGGAACGTGGAGCGTCGCACAGCGCTGAGCCACCTCGGCATCGACCGGCAGGATGCGGCCCCGGAAGGCCGGTATCACCTGGGTATCGATCCAGGCGCGCAGCACCGCCCCTTGGGTGGCATCCCGGCGGCCGACCTGCCCTGCGCCCAGCTCGACCTCGAACAGGGTGATGGCGGAGATAAATAAGTCGGCCGGCGGCACGCCGCCCGCCCAGGCGAGCAGGCCGGGGTTGGCCCGCACCGGCCGCCGCAGTTCGGAAATGGCGTTGGTGTCGAGCAGGAACATCAGTCCAGCACCGCCGGCCGGGCTATGTCGTCGATCCGCGCCGGCTCGAAATCGAAGTCGGCACTGGCATCGTCCTGGCGCAGCAACTCGACGATGGAGCCGCCCTGTTCGCCCGACAGGCGTTGATAGGTGTCGTAGCGCAGCAGCACGAAAGCCGGCTCCCCGCGATCGGTGACGATCACCGGACCATCCTCGGCTGCTCGCTTCGCTTCGCTTGGGTTCTGATTGAACTCTCTGCTGGATATCATACGGCCCATGCTATCCACTCCAGACATTATGAGGATGCTACAATACTACATTTGAGCGAGAGCTACCAAACGAAATGTAGGGACAATCCTACAAAGTGGCGTATTGTGGACCGAACTTCATACGGGAGCGATCGCTCTAGATCTTTGTGCTCAAATTGCTCAGGCTCGCCACATGGGACTTTTGACCTTCGTCATAAACGTAACCTTGGACGGCTGCGTCGACCACCAAGAGGGAATCGCTGACGACGAGACCCACGCGTTTTTCACCGGCCTCATGGACGAGGGCGGGGCGATGCTGTGGGGCCGCCTCACCTACGAGATGATGGAGGGCTATTGGCCGGCGGTCGCCCGCGGGGAGGTGGAGGCGCCGCCGGCGATACGCGAGTGGGCGGTCAAGTTAGAAGCCAAGCCGAAGTACGTGGTGTCATCGACACGAAAGGACTTCCCTTGGACCAACAGCCACCACATCGCCGGCGACCTGCGGACAGGCGTGCAAAGGCTCAAGGACGCGACTCCGGCGGGCGTACTCGTTGGTAGCGGCAAACTCGCAACTGAGCTGGATCGGCTGGATCTGATCGACGAGTATAAGTTCCTCGTTCATCCCAGGATCGTTGGCCACGGGCCGACTCTGTACCAGGGCGGGCTGCCCAGTTCGCGACGACTCGAGTTGGTCTCGGTGAAGCCGCTCCATAAAGGCGCCGTCGCCATGCACTACCGGCGCGAACGCTGACTCAGAGACGCCTCAACGCGCCTAGATGCCGTAACGGGCGACGTTGGTGCGCAATTCGATTGACGGTTGGCGGGCGGAGTACCGGGCCGGTATAGAGGCGTCCCCCTGACGCCGAGAGCCACATGCCGTACAAGGCCAACAGGAACCGTCGCCACCGCATTCCGAAGGCCCGCTACCGCGTCGAGAATTGGGCGACGTACGACGCGGCACTGCGTTGGCGCGGGCACCTGACCATCTGGGTGACACCCGAGGCAATCGCCGCGTGGAGGCCGGCGTGGCCGGCCGGCGCGCTACTCGGACATCGCCAATGAGGTTGGGCTGATGCTGCGCCTCGCGTTTGGCTGGCCGTGGTGGCAAACCGAAGGCATCTTGGGCTCGCTTATGCGCCTGGTCGACCTCGACCTGCCGGTTCCCGATCACATGACTTTCTCCCGACGCAGCGCCAACCTCGCGGTGGCGACCGCCCTGGCGAAGGCGGAGGGGCTGGTGAGCGTTGTGATCGATTCCACCAGGCTGAAGGTGTTCGGCACCGGGGAGTGGCACCTGGAAAAGCATGGAGGCCAGGCGCGTTGGAGCTGGAGAAAGCTCCACTTGGCGGTCGATCCCGATACCGGCGACATCCTCGCCTCGGAGCTGACGACCATGCAGGACGGCGATGCCTCGCTGGTCGGCCCGCTGCTCGACCAGATCAAGCGCCCGATCGGCACGGTGCTGGTGGACGGCGCATATGACGGTGAGCCGGTCTACCGCGCTGTCGCCGCACACACACCCGACGCCAAGGTGATCATTCCGCCGCGTTCCACCGCGATGCCGAGCGAGACCGCTGCCGGCACCCCCAGCCAACGCGATCCCCACATCCAGTTGATCAACGAGCGCGGTCGGCTGGGCTGGCAGCGGGCGGTCCACTACGGCCACCGCTCCTTGGGCGAGGTGGCCACGATGCGCTACAAGCAACTGATCGGGCACAGCCTCCTTGCTCGCACTCTGCCTGCCCGGAAGGTCGAGGCCACCGTCGGCTGCAAGGTCAAGAACATGATGACCAGCTTGAGCATGCCGACCACCCGCAAGGTCGACTGAGCACCCCTGGCCGCCGGTGAACTCCGCCCTCGCGCCAATTTGTGCACCAAAGTCCTGAGGGGGCGCATCTGGAAGCAAGCCGGCTACGCCAGCCGAAGGCAATGTGGAACCGTAAGCTCTGGCTACAGTTCATCTACCGCAGCCGGGTACCTCACCGAACTGGGCCGTGTCCTAGCTTTGCATTGCTGCAGATGCAGCGAGATTGCGAGTAGGCTGGCGGCAGTGGCGAGGCTTACGACCAGGAGGGACACTGTCGGCCAGCCATGGGCCACCGCCAGTGCACCCGCTGCAGCCGGGCCGAAGACGAGCCCGGCGTTGTTCCCTTGCATCAGGAAACCGATGGTCGCCCCGATCAGCTCGGGGCAGGGCGCCATCCGTGGCGCGGAGTGGATCAGCGCGACCGGGATCAGCCCGGCAAGAGCGGAGAAGACGATGCTGGCGGTGTAGACAAGAGCGCCGGACAACGCGCCACTCAAAACGCCAATGCTGCATACGGCCATTGCTCCAAAGCCGACCAGTAGGATCGTGCGGTGAGCCACACCCCTCGACAACAGGGCGCCGCAGGCAAGATTGCCGAGCGCATTGACCGATACCGCAATCCCGGTGAGCTGACCGCCCATCCTGGTGTCCACGGACAACCGTTCGGACAGGATTGCCGGTAGAAACGCGAACACCGCGAAGTAGGCCGCCGCGAAGAAGGCGAAAAGCCCGGCAAGGAGCCATGGCCCGCTAGCGGACAGTGCCAACCGAACAACACGGGCGATGCTCCGCACGGGAACCATGCGGGCTGGAATGCCACGCGTGGCCGGCACCAGCAGAGCAGCATAGCCAATCAGCAGGGCTGCGTTCACCAGCCAGAAGCCGCGCCACCCCAAGGCGTCCAGCAGTGGCGTTGCAATCAATACCGCGGACATGCCAATCGGCATGAAGGTGCCCCACATGGCCATAGCCCGACTGTGGTCGCTGGATCGCGCGACCGCGACAATCAGGGTCGGTCCCGCTACACTCACCGCCAGGAATCCGCCCCCCTCGACTGCGCGCATGGCCAGGAGTAGCGGCGCATCATTCGCCAAGGCGCCGATGGCGCTGCCTCCGCCCTGCAGGAGGAGCCCACCGAGCGCCATGAACCGGGCGCCGACGTGATCCACCGCCACGCCGATGGTGATGCCCGTGAGCGCGCCGACAATGGCGAACGCGGAGAGCAGCCAGGATGCGGTGCCGAGGTCGAGTGCGAGGTCGGCCTGGATGGCGGCGAGCGCGGCGGGCGCCTTGCCGACTTGGCAGGCCGAAACTACGCCCGCCCCCACGATCAGCAGGATACTCGGCCAGCGAGCGTCATTCCGCGTGTGGAGTGCGTCCATCGCTTACCTCCCGGACGGTGTGCGCAGTCGCTCGCGGCCATGAGCCAGCGCGATGGCGAGTGCGGCCACGTGGCGCCCCTGAAAGCGGGCGCCGTCAAGTTCGTTGGCGCTTGGCCGGCGATCGCCGCCGTGGCCATCGTCGGCGAGCGTCGAGGCGCCATAGGGCGACCCGCCGGTCACCTCGTCCATGCGCATTTGGCCCTTGAAGGTGTATGGCAGCCCAACAACCAGCATGCCCAGATGCAGCAGCACGATATGCATCGACAGGATCGTAGATTCCTGTCCGCCGTGCTGGCTGCCGGTCGAGGTGAACACGCTGCCGATTTTCCCGACGAGCTTGTCCTGGAACCATAGGCCGCCGGTCTGGTCCAGGAAGTTCTTCATCTGCGACGCCATGTTTCCGAAGCGCGTCGGCGTGCCGAAGATGATCGCGTCGTAGTCCGGTAGTTCGTTCACCGTGGCGACCGGCGTTGGGTCGGGCGCGTATCCCGCTGCCTGGGCGACCGCCTCCGGTACCAGTTCCGGAACCCGCTTCACCACGACCTCGGCGCCGGCTTCCCGGGCGCCCTCGGCGATCGCAGCGGCCATGGCCCCAATGTGGCCGTAAGAGGAATAGTACAGAA
>PJUA01000603.1_pt1 | contig 15617 bp, 18 predicted proteins | sample 1512151 | NCBI WGS metagenome assembly PJUA01 (sample SAMN08177678, study PRJNA422409) | Soil metagenome, whole genome shotgun sequencing project. | isolation source: Soil enriched on filter paper: beechwood xylan treatment | place: USA: Madison | collected 2015-01-15
CGCCGCCGCTTCGCCGAGCGCGGGGTGTTCGTGCTGAACCTGATGTCCAGCCCCGGATCGGGCAAGACCACCCTGCTGACCCGCAGCCTGACCGACCTGAAGGGCCGCTTCCCCGTCGCGGTGATCGAGGGCGACCAGCAGACCAGCTTCGACGCCGACCGCATCCGCGCCACCGGCACCCCGGCGGTGCAGGTCAACACCGGCAAGGGCTGCCATCTCGATGCCTCCATGGTGGCGCAGGCCGCCGACAAGCTGGCAACCGACGGCCAGTTCGCCGAGGACGGCGTGCTGTTCGTCGAGAATGTCGGCAATCTGGTCTGCCCCGCCGGCTTCGACCTGGGCGAGACCCACCGCGTCGTCGTGCTGTCGGTGACGGAAGGCGAGGACAAGCCTCTGAAATACCCGGACATGTTCGTCCGCGCCGACCTGCTGGTCGTCAACAAGATCGACCTGCTGCCGCACCTGACCTTCGACGTCGAGCGCATGATCGGCTACGCCCAGCGCCTGAACCCGTCGCTGGCGGTGATCCAGCTGTCGGCCACCACCGGCCAAGGGCTGGAGGAGTGGTACGACTGGATCGCCGACGGTCTGGCGGAGGCCCGCGCCTCCCACACCGCTTCCGCCGCCGTCTGACCGAAGGATCGCCGCCATGTGCCTCGCCGTCCCCGCCCTGGTCACCGCCCTGCTGCCCGACGACCGCGCCACCGTCAGCCTGGGCGGCGTCACCTCCACCTGCTCGCTTGAGCTGGTGGAGGACGTCGCCGTCGGCGATTACGTGATCGTCCATGTCGGCTACGCCCTGTCCCGCCTGGATGCCGAGGAGGCGGAGCGCACGCTGGCCCTGCTGGCCGAAGTCGCCGAAGCCGCGGCCTGACGCTGGTCTCCCGTGCTCCGACAGAAAACCGCGCCCGCAAACAAGCACGTCATCCCCGCGAAGGCGGGGATCCAGGAAACTTCGCGGACAAGCCGCTGAACCGGCTGGATTCCCGCCTTCGCGGGAATGACGGCGCACAAAAGGCAAGGGTTCCCGCATCGCTTCCGCGGGAACTTACCCTCCAACCGACCACCCGGACCCCACGCCCATGACCGACCGCCGCCTCTTCACCCGCAAGCTCGACATCGCCCGCGGGGCGGTGGACATGACCCACGGGTCGGGCGGCAAGGCGATGGCGCAGCTGGTGCGCGAGCTGTTCGCCGCCGCCTTTGCCAATCCGTATCTCGACCAGGGCAACGATCAGGCCGCCTTCGACGTGCCGGGCGGGCGCATGGTGATGACGACCGACGGCTTCGTCGTCTCGCCGCTGTTCTTCCCCGGCGGCGACATCGGCTCGCTGGCGGTCCACGGCACGGTGAACGACGTCGCCATGGCCGGTGCGGTGCCGCTGCACCTGACCGCCGGCTTCATCATCGAGGAAGGCTTCCCGCTCGCCGACCTGAAGCGGGTGGTCGACAGCATGGCCGCCGCGGCGCGCGAGGCCGGGGTCGCCATCGTGTCGGGCGACACCAAGGTGGTGGAGCGCGGCAAGGGCGACGGCATCTTCATCACCACCACCGGCATCGGCATGGTGCCGCCGGGCGTCGCCCCGTCGGGCGACCGGGCGCGGCCGGGCGACGCCATCCTGATCAGCGGCACCATGGGCGACCATGGCGTCGCCATCATGTCGACCCGCGACAATCTGGGCTTCGAGACGGCGATCCTGTCCGACAGCGCGGCGCTGAACGGGCTGGTCTCGGCGATGGTGGCGGCGGTGCCGGACGTGCATGTGCTGCGCGACCCCACCCGCGGCGGGCTGGCGACGACGCTGAACGAGATCGCCCACCAGTCCGGCGTCGGCATGCGCCTGCGCGAATCGGACATTCCGGTGCGGGCGCAGGTCGCGGCGGCCTGCGAATTGTTGGGACTCGACCCGCTTTACGCCGCCAACGAAGGTAAGCTGATCGCGATCTGCGCCGAGGAGGAGTGCGACCGTCTGCTCTCCGTCATGCGCGACCACCCGCTGGGACGGGACGCGGCCCGCATCGGATGCGTGGTGGAAGACCCCCACCGCTTCGTTCAGATGGAGACCCGGTTCGGTGGCCGCCGGATCGTGGATTGGCTGACCGGGGAACAGCTTCCCCGGATCTGCTGACCCGTACCGGCGGGCTAACTCACCCTTTCCAAACGTACCGTCCCTTTGGCGGGACCCCTTTCGCGCGCTGGCCGTTGCCTCTCTCGGATGGTCCTATGCTCTGACCCGAGACGATCAGCGACGAGAGAATATAATGGCGTTGTCCAACATCGCCCTTCTGGGCGCTCCCCGTCTGGACCCCGGCCGGATGGCCGGGACCCGGTCGGCGATGCAGGCGATGGACCGGCTTCCCGGTTGCCCACCCTTGCACAGGCACCGCGTGAAACGCGCGTTCGACATCGTCGGCTCGCTGGGTCTGCTTGCCGTTTTCGGGCCGTTGATGCTCGTGCTCGCCTGGATGGTGGCGCGCGACGGCGGCCCGGCGGTGTTCGGCCACCGGCGCATCGGCGCCGACGGGCGTCCCTTCACCTGCCTGAAATTCCGCTCCATGGTGGTCAACTCGGCCGAGGTGCTGGAACGGCTGCTCGCCACCGACGAGACGGCGCGCGCCGAATGGCTGGCGACGCGCAAGCTGCGCAACGATCCCCGCATCACCCCGGTCGGCCGTTTCCTGCGCAAATCGAGCCTGGACGAGCTGCCGCAGCTCATCAACGTCCTGCGCGGCGACATGAGCCTGGTCGGCCCCCGCCCGATCATCGACGACGAGGTGTCCTACTATCACGCCTGCTTCCCCTTCTACACCCGCTGCCGCCCCGGCCTGACCGGGCTGTGGCAGGTCAGCGGCCGCAGCGACGTCGATTACGTGCGCCGCGTCCAGCTCGACACCGCCTATGTCGTCGGCTGGAACTTCTGGGCCGACATCGGCATCATGCTGCGCACCGTGCGGGTCGTGGTGAAGGGCAGTGGCGCCTACTGACGCCCGCCCCCTCTGAAAGCGTTCATCCGTTCGAATAGGTCGCGCGCTCCCTCGGGGCGCGCGACATCGCCGTTTGCGCACCCTATCTCTGGAGTCCGCCCTCTTGCGCGGTTCGGCCGATCCACCCCGGGCATGACCCTCTTGCCGAAATCGGGATGGATTTTGAGAATGGGCGGACGACGTGCTAGGGTCGCGGCAACCGGCGAAACACTGGTATAAGTGAACGATGCGCGTAAGACCGCCGGCCGGATCGGCCAGTCAAGAGGGTCCAAGGATGGCGAAGCTGCTGGCTGCCTTGCTGCTGATGATGGTGGCGATCGGGCCCGCCTGCGCCGTGGCGCCCACCAGCCGTGCCGACACCGTGGCGGCCCTCGACCGCTACCGGACGGATTTCGCCAAGATCCGCGGCTATGGATCGCTGTCCACCGCCGACCGCAACTACGTCCTCTTCTCCGACGCCATGCGCCGCGTCCTGACGGAGCATGTGAAGGCCTATGATCCGCAGGTGCTGATCGACAAGGCCGAGGACGGGCTGAAGAAGAAGAAGGCGGAGAACCCGAAGGCCAGCGACCGCATGCTGACCGAAGCGGCGCTGGACAGCATGCTGGGCTCGCTCGATCCCTATTCCAGCTTCCTCGACGCCGAGCGCTACCGCTATCTGCGCGAACAGACGCAGGGCGAGTTCGGCGGGCTCGGCATCGAGGTGACGATGGACGAGGAAAGCGGCCTGATCAAGGTCGTCTCCCCCATCGACGGCTCGCCCGCCGCCCGCGCCGGCCTGCGCAGCGGCGACCTGATCGCCCGCATCGACGACATGGCGGTGAAGGGGCTGAACCTGCACGACGCCGTCGCCCGCATGCGCGGCCCCGTCGGCAGCTCCGTCGCCCTGTCGATCCGCCGCCCGCCCTCGACCGAGGCCAACACCCGCGTCTCGCTGACCCGCGCCATCGTGAAGATCCAGCCGGTGCGCTACCGGCTGGAGGGCAACGTCGCCTATGTCCGCATCGCCACCTTCAACCAGTCGACCTCCACGGCGCTGGACGCGGCGATCGAGACGATGCGCCGGCAGGCGAAGGGCCGGCTGACCGGCGCCGTCATCGACCTGCGCAACAACCCCGGCGGCCTGCTGGAGCAGGCGGTGCAGGTGGCCGACCGCTTCCTGGAGACGGTGGACATCGTCTCCGTCCGCGGCCGCGATCCGGAGGAATCCCGCAACTACCGCGGCACCCCCGGCGACCTGCTGGCCGGGCTGCCGGTGGTGGTGCTGATCAACAGCGGCTCGGCCTCGGCGTCGGAGATCGTGGCGGGCGCCCTGCAGGACCATCACCGGGCGCTGCTGTTCGGCTCCCGCTCCTACGGCAAGGGGTCGGTGCAGACGATTTCCTCGCTCAGCGTCGACACCGGCATCCGCCTGACCACCGCCCGCTACTATCGCCCGTCGGGGGCGCTGGTGGATTGCTTCGGCGTCTCGCCGAACCTGGAGGTCAAGCCGACCCACGGCAGCACCGAGGAAACCCACCCCGACCCCGCCACCTGCGACTCCAACGCCCCGGTCCCGCCGAAGCCGCAGGTGTGGCTGTCCCAGGACATGTGCCCCGACGTGATGGACAAGGCCCCCAAGCCCGACGACGACCGCCCGCTGGAATGCGCCGTCTCCGCCATCCGCAACCGCCTGACCGGAACCTTGGCCGGCGGGGAGTAAGCCGGAAAATCCCCTCTCCCCCCCGGGGAGAGGGTTAGGGTGAGGGGGAAGCGCGGCGGCCTTTTACCGAGAATCCGAACATGTGCATCCCCCTCACCCCGGCCCTCTCCCCGCTTTCGGCGGACCGAAGGTCCGCCTGTCGCGTCAGCGCAAACTTCGTTTGCGCGTGAGCGGGGGGGAGAGGGAGGCATCCATCACCCGCGTCTCCACCGTCCAGCCGGTGCCATGCGCCGCGATGGCGGCGATGGTGCCGGGCAGCACCCGGCGGTCGAACAGGCTCCAGTCGGCCGGCACGCCGACATCCCCGCTCAGACGCCCGTCGATCTCCAGCAGCGCCGGCGGCGCACCGGGCGTCACCTCCACCGCGAACTGGTCGAGCGGCATCGACAGCCCGACGCCGGCCGCCTTGATGAAGGCCTCCTTGCGGGTCCAGGCCAGCAGGAAGCCCTCGTCCCTCTGCTCCGGACCCAGCGTCTGCAAGGCGGCGCGCTCGGTCGCGTGAAAGAAGCGGTCGGCGATGCCGTCGGCGCTTTCGATCGGGCGCAACCGCTCGATGTCGACGCCGATCCGCCCCTCCGCCGCCACGGCGATGGCCAGCGCATCCTCGCTGTCGCTGAGGTTGAAGGCCGGGCCGCCGGCCAGCGCCGGCTTGCCGTGCGTGCCGTAATCGAAGACCAGCCCCGCCGGATCGCGGCCGGTGCAGCGCCCCAGCAGCAGCCGCAGCAGCCCGCGCCGCAGAATGAAGCGCTCGGTCAGCCGTTCCATCATGAAGCGGTCGGCGCGCTCCACCTCGTCGTCCGACAGCAGGGCTCGCATCGCCGCCTTCTGCTCCGACAAGCCTGCCAGATCGGCGAACCAGACGCGGACGACTCCGGGCGCCAGGACATAGTCGCCGGCGCCCCCCGTTGCGGTCCCGGCTGCGGGCATTGTGATGCTCCCGTCATGCATCGGACAGCGATCCTCCCTCTCAATTTAGCGTCATGGCTCCGGCAGGGGTTTCGGGTATCATGCGCGCCTCTCGCATCCGCCCCTGCATCCGGACCAGGATCCCATGGTTGACACCGCCCTGCTCGCCCCGCACCTGACCAACGTTCTTCGCGACGCCTTCATCCCGGAGCTGCCCAATCATTACCGCGGCAAGGTGCGTGAAAACTACGACCTTCCCGACGGGCGGCGGATCCTGATCACCACCGACCGTCTGTCGGCCTTCGACCGCATCCTGACCGCCATCCCCTTCAAGGGACAGGTGCTGACCCAGACCGCCCGCTTCTGGTTCGAGGCGACGAAGGACATCTGCGCCAACCACGTGCTGGAATACCCCGACCCCAACGTGGTGGTGGCGAAGCGGCTGACCATCATGCCGGTCGAGGTCGTGGTCCGCGATTACATGGCCGGCACCACCGGCACCTCGATCTGGTCGATGTACAAGCAGGGCCGGCGCGAGATGTACGGCCACATCTTCCCCGACGGGCTGCGCCAGAACCAGAGGCTGGAAACCCCTATCATCACGCCGACGACCAAGGCCTTCGACGCCGGCCATGACGAGGAGCTGACCGCCGCCGAGATCGTGGGCCGCAACCTGCTGACCCGCGCCCAGTGGGACGAGGTGTCGGACAAGGCGCTGGCGCTGTTCGCCCGCGGCCAGAAGATGGCGGCGGAGCGCGGCCTGATCCTGGTCGACACCAAGTACGAGTTCGGCTTCGACGAGGACGGCAACATCCTGCTGGCCGACGAGATCCACACCCCCGACAGCTCGCGCTACTGGTTCGCCGGCAGCTATCAGGAGCGGTTCGAGACCGGCGGGAAGCCGGAAAGCTTCGACAAGGACTTCGTCCGCAACTGGGTCGTCGCCCGCTGCGATCCCTACACCCAGGACATCCCGGAGATCCCCGGCGAGGTGGTTCTGGAAGCGGCCCGCGTCTACATCGAAGCTGGCGAGACCATCACCGGCCGTCCGTTCGAGGTGCCGGCCACCGCCGTGCCGATCCTCGACCGCATCCGCGCCAACTTGGCGCCCTACTTCACCAAGTAAGCGGGAGCGGGCTCCATGCGCGTCGCCGTCCTCGACGATTACCAGGGGGTCGCCCGCGACCTCGCCGACTGGTCGCAGTTGCCGCCGGGCAGCGACCTGACGGTCTTCGAGCAGCCGCTCGGCGATATGGACGCGGTGGCGGCGGCGCTGGAGCCCTTCGACGTGCTGGTCATCATGCGGGAACGCACGCCGTTCCCCGCCGCGCTGATCGACCGGCTGCCGAACCTGAAGCTGCTGGTCACCACCGGCGCCCGCAACAACGCCATCGACCTGAAGGCCTGCGCCGCCCGTGGCATCCCCGTCAGCGGCACCCGCATGGTCGGCGCGCCGACGGCGGAGCTGACCTGGGGCCTGATCCTGGCGCTGGCCAAGCGCATCCCGGCCGAAGAGCGCGCCCTGCGCGAAGGCCGCTGGCAGACCGGCCTGACCGGCGATCTCGGGGCCAAGCGGCTGGGGCTGGTCGGCGTCGGCAAGCTCGGCAGCAAGGTCGCCAAGGTGGGTCAGGCCTTCGGCATGGAGGTGGTGGCCTGGAGCCCCAACCTGACCGATGAGCGCGCCGCCGAGGCCGGCGTGACCCGCGTGGAAAAGCGCGACCTGTTCGCCACCGCCGACGTGGTCAGCGTCCATCTGGTGCTGAGCGAGCGCACCCGCGGCGTGGTGGGGGCGGCGGAGATCGGCGCGATGAAGCCGACCGCCTTCCTCGTCAACACCTCGCGCGCCGGGCTGGTGGACGAGGCGGCGCTGGTCCATGCGCTGCGCCACGGCCATATCGGCGGCGCCGGCATCGATGTCTTCCCCATCGAGCCTCTGCCGAAAGACAGCCTTTGGCTTGACCTTCCCAACACCGTGCTGACGCCCCATCTCGGCTACGTGACGCGGGAGAATTACGCGGTGTTCTACCGCGACGCCCTGGAGGACATCCTGGCCTGGACGGCCGGCTCACCGGTGCGGCTGCTCTCTCCCGCCTGAACGGGCAACAGGGATGGAGGGTGCGGGTGAGCCGGAACGAGGGTATCGCAGGCGGGAGTAGAAACGGGTTCTGGGCGAAGCTGAGCCGGCACCAGTTGGGCATGCTCGTCAGCCTCTCGGCCATCGCCGGCCTGCTGTTCGGGTTCGTCGAGCTGGCCGGCGAGGTGATGGAGGGCGAGACCACCGCCTTCGACAAGCACATCCTGCTGGCGCTCCGCGATCCGTTGAACCCAGACCTGCCCGGCGGCCCCTGGTGGCTGGCCCGGATGGCGCGCGACATCACCTCGCTCGGCAGCACCACCATTCTCGCCATCCTGACCGCCGCCACGCTGGGCTTCCTGCTGCTTCTGCACAAGCGGGCGGCGGCCCTGCTGGTGCTGGTGGCGGTCGGCGGCGGCGGGGCGCTCAGCACCGTGCTGAAGATGCTGTTCGACCGCGCCCGGCCCGATCTGGTGCCGCACGGCGATCAGGTGATCTCCGCCAGCTTCCCCAGCGGCCACGCCATGCAATCGGCCGTCGTCTACCTGACGCTGGGCGCCCTGCTGACCCAGTTCGTCGAGGGCCGGCGGACCAAGGCCTATCTGCTGAGCTGGGCGATGGTGCTGACCCTCATCATCGGGGCGAGCCGCGTCTATCTCGGCGTCCACTGGCCGACCGACGTTCTGGCGGGCTGGAGCGTCGGCGCCGCCTGGGCGGCGCTGTGCTGGATGGTCGCCGAATGGCTGCAGCGCCGCGGCGCGGTGGAGCAGGACCGGCCGGAGGTCACCGCAGGGCGCTGATCCGGGTGCGTCGCACAAAAGGTTAACAAGCGGCTTGAATACGGACGCTTGCCCGCCGATAGTGTCGACCCTACCCCTTTCGGATCAGGCCGCACCATGCCTCAGGGCACCCTCGACCGCGAAACCCTTGAAGCCGTCGGCGTCCTCGCCCGCGCGGTGGAGCGCGAGCGGGTGCCCGGCGTCCTGGAATGCCGCCTGCTGGCGAACGCGCTGAAACGCACCCTGGACAGCGGCCGGGAACGCGAGCTGACCGAGGCGTCGCGCGTGTTCCGCACGCTGGATGTGGACCTGCGCGAACGCATCGTCGCCCGCGCGCGGGTGGAAGCGCAGCAGACCCGTGCCCAGGCGAAGGCCGCCGCGACGCAGGACAGCGCCATCGACCGGGAGGAGGTCACGCAGGAGATTCCGGCGCTGCCCGCCTGGCGTGTCTCCGAACCGAAGGGCCGTGAACAGAAAGGCCGGGCCGGCACCAATTTCCTGGCCGCCCTGAATGGCCTGCGCCCGGCGGCCACCACCGGCTCCAATGCCGGCTCCAGCAGGGGCGCGGCCCGTGACCGCCTGCGCGCCGCCGTCGATTCCCAGCGCCGCGTCGGCCAGCGGGCGGAACCGACGCTGGACTGAGGGGCGCCGCAGAGTCAGCGGATGAAGAACTGGACCGGGACCACCAGTTCGATGCGGTCCTTCGCCATCTCCTCCGGCGGGGCCGGCAGGGGGGAGGCGCGGCGGACCATCTCCACCGTCTCCTCGTCCAGCGACGGCACGCCGGAACTGCGGTCGAGCCGGACCGACAGCACATTCCCGTCGCGGTCGATGGTGAAGCGGACCTGGGCGACCCCTTCCTGCCGGCGGGCCTGGGCGGCGCGCGGATAGCGCTTGTGCCGTTCCAGATGGCTCAGCAGCCGTCCCTGCCAGCTCGGCACCGCCCGGCTGGGCGCGGCCGACGGGGCCGGTGCCGCCGGTGCGGGAGCCGGAGCAGGCGCCGGCGGAGCGGCCACAGGGGCCGGCTGCACCGGCTGGGCCACCGGCCGGGGCGGCTTCGGCTTCTCCAGTTTGGGCTTTTCCGGTTTGGGTTTCGGCTTCGGCGGTTCAGGCGGCGGCTTTGGCAACACCACTTCCGGCTCGACCACGGGGGGCGGTTCCGGTGGCGGCGGTTCCTCGACCACCGGTTCGGGCTCCGGCGGCGGTTCGGGTTCGATCACCGGCTCCGGCATCGGTTCCGGCAGGGGAATGTCGATGGCCGGCGTCGGCTCCGGCGGCGCCACCGGCAGCGGCGCCAGTTCCAGCAGCACGGCCGGCGGATCGGCTTCCGACGGCGTGATCGGCACATGCCAGGCGACCATCGCCACGCCGGCCGCAGCATGGACGCCCAAGGCCAGCATCAGGCTGCCGCCCCAGCGGAAAGCCCCGCGCGCCGGACGCTCCGCCCCGTCGGCGGACCATCCCCCCACTGCTTCCTGGTCGAAGGCCGCACTCATGGCGCCGGCGCCGCTTCCAGCCCGACGAGGCCGATCTTCAGGTAACCGGCGGCGCGCAGGCTGTTCATCACCTCGGTCAGGGCGCCGTAATCGACGGTCTTGTCGGCGCGCAGGAAGACGCGCTGGGTCTTGTCGCCATGGGTGGCGGCGTCCAGCGCCGCGCCCAGGGCCTCTCTGGTCGTCGTGGTCTCGCCCAGCGACAGCGTCTTGTCGGCCTGGATGGTCAGGAACAGCGGCTTGTCCGGCCGCGGCGTCGGCGTGGCGGTGGAGGCCGGCAGGTCGACCGGCACATCCACCGTCGCCAGCGGGGCCGCGACCATGAAGATGATCAGCAGGACGAGGACGACGTCGATGAAGGGCGTGACGTTGATCTCATGGGTTTCGGTCAGATCGTCGTCGCTGCCGCTGGAGCCGAGGCGCGCACCCATCGCCGTCACTCCGCCGCGCGGGAATTGCTGTGGGGACGCGGCAGCGCATGGCGGTCGATGTCGCGGCTCAGCAGGCGCAGCACCGCCGCCGACGCGTCGGTCAGCTGCGCCTTGTGGCCGCCGATGGCGCGGCTGCAGGCGTTGTAGACCACCACCGCCGGGATGGCGGCGACGAGGCCGATGGCGGTGGCCAGCAGCGCCTCGGCAATGCCCGGCGCCACCACGGCGAGGTTGGTGGTCTGCGCCTTCGAGATGCCGATGAAGCTGGTCATGATGCCCCACACCGTGCCGAACAGGCCGATGAAGGGGCCGGTCGAGCCGATGGTGGCGAGGATGCCGGTGCCGCGCGCCATGCGCCGGCCGGCCGCCGACTCGATCCGCTCCAGCCGCGAGGCGGCGCGGTCCATCAGCCCGTCGCGCGACGGCGCATCGGCCGACAGGTGGGTCTCGGCGACCACGGCGCGGACCAGCGCCGCGGCGGTGCCCTGGCTGAAGCCGACCCGCTCCGCCGCCTGCGACAGCGAGCGTGACTCCTCCAGCATCGCCAATGCCGAGCGCGCCTTGCGCCTGGCCGACGACAGCTCCACCGTCTTGGCGATGGCGATGGTCCAGGTGACGAGCGAGGCGAGCGCCAGCCCCACCATCACCGCCTGCACCACCGGGCTGGCGGTGACGAACATGCCCCAGGGCGACAGGTCGTGCGGCAGCGAGGCGAGAGCCGCGGCAGCCGCGTCCGGAACGGCGGCCTCCTGTGCATGGGCGATGGTGCCGGCCATCAAAGTCCCGGCACCGGCAAGTGCGGCGGCCAGCGCAGGACGGTGGCGAAACGATGTCGGCATGGCGGTCCAACTCCCCCTCGGCGCGTGTCCGGCACGCGCGCTGCAAAAATCAAAAACCAAAAATCCCGACGGCACTCCGGCGCTATGCTCCGGAGCGGATACCCCGACGCGGTTATAATGCGAATGAGTCTCACTCGCACTGAAAATCGACCGCTGCCGCCGGGGAAACTTGCATTTTTGTGGGAATTCGCCGCCCTAAGTCCGTGGTTTCGCTGGCCCTGCGAACAGTCTCGGGCGCCGCAACCGCCATCGCGGCCAAGTGCGAATAAGTCTCACTACCATCATTTGGCCCCGCTGTCGTCGGGAATCTCGACGCCCTGCAACCTTCCGTCGCTCCCGCCGGTTGAACGGGCCGTCGAGACAGCGCCAAGGAGAGAGCCGATGACCCAGGTTTCGGTTGTGGAGGAAAAGGGCAGTTTCCGGCTGGTGGCCTGCGACGGCCGCTTCGCCGTGGTGGAGGCGCGGGCGGGACAGGTGTTCGGCCTGCCGGATGACGCGGAGGGTGGCCGCGACGGCGCCCCGGACAGTCCCAACGGCATCGCGTCCGTCGCCCGCTGGACCGGCGAGGACGAGGCCCGCGCCCTGATGCGCGACCTGTCGGAGCGTGGCGACCAGTTGGCCCGCCGCATCTGGTGATCCGTCGGAACTCCGGCCGCGTATCGCCGTGGGTATAGTGTGCGGAGCGCGTCATGGATGGGATTGGCGGTGAGGCGGAGAGCGGGTCGAACGGCAAGCCGCCCGGCATCACCTGGATCACCGGCGCCAGCAGCGGCATCGGCCGGGCGCTGGCGATCCATCTCGCCGACGGCGGGGCGCGGGTGGCGCTCTCCGCCCGCTCGGTCGAGGATCTGACGTCAACAGTGCAGCACAGCCCGGATCGCATGCGCCTGTTCGCGCTGGACGTCACCGACCGCGTCGCCACCACCGCCACCGTCGCCGCCATCGAACGCTGGTTCGGTCCCATCGACCGGGCGGTGCTGAACGCCGGCACCCACATCCCGATGTCGCTGGAGGATTTCTCCGCCGACACCGCCCGCCGGCTGATGGAGGTCAACTATATGGGCGTGGTCCATGGGCTGGAGGCTCTGCTGCCGCGGATGCGGGCGCGCGGGCGCGGACAGGTGGCGGTGGTCGCCTCCGTCGCCGGGTACCGCGGCCTGCCGACGGCGGCGGCCTATGGCCCTACCAAGGCGGCGCTGATCAACCTGTGCGAATCGCTGAAGCCCGACTGCGACCGCGCCGGGATCAGGCTGCAGCTGGTCTGCCCCGGCTTCATCGACACGCCGCTGACCGCCCGCAACCCCTTCCCCATGCCGGACCTGATGCCGGTGGAGGACGCCGCCCGCCAGCTGGCCGACGAGATGGAGGGCGACGGCTTCGAAATCACCTTCCCCAAGCGCTTCACCCGCAAGCTGAAGCTGGCGCGCTGCCTGCCCTATCGGCTTTACTTCCCGCTGGTGCGCAAGGCGACCGGAACATGACGGATGATCCCCGACGGCACGGGCTGGACGCCTGGGTCGATTTCTTCGAGACGCTCAGCGTCGAAGCGCTCGACCGGCTGCCGGCGCTGACCGTGCCGGAGGTGCGCTTTCGCGACCCCTTCAACGACGCCCATGGTCGGGACGCGGTGCGGGCGGCGCTGCTCCACACGCTGAATGGCTGCCGCGATCTGCGCTTCACCGTCACCCATCGGCTGTTCGCACCCGATCTGGCGATCCTGCGCTGGCGGTTCCAGGCGACGGTGACCGGCATCGGCCGGATGGATGTGATCGGCACCAGCGAGGTGCGGCAAGCCCCCGACGGCCGGGTCGCCGAACACATCGACCATTGGGATTCCGGCGAGCATGTCTATCTGCGCCTGCCGCTGCTGGGCGCCCCGCTCCGCCTCATTCGGCGGCGGCTGGGCGCTGCTCCGCCGGATTGACGGCGCCGGGCTGGACCAGCCGGCCTTCGGGCAGGAAGAACAGGCTGACCGTGCCGATCCACAGGCCCCAGCGATAGACGTTGGCGCGGTTGATCAGCGCATCGCCCGGCTGCAGCCACATCCAGTCGTCGAACCGCACGCGCCAGCGGTCGCCGCCGACCTTCAGCGCCATCTCATAGGTCCAGTTCAGCGCGTTGCCGGCCGACCGCCCCACCGCCGTGCCGATCACGTCGTCGGCCCGCCCCTCATAGGATCCCTCGGCAGTTCTGACGATGCGCCAGACCCGGCGGTCGGTCTCGTCGTCGGCATAGACGAAGCGTTCGTCCAGCACCAGCTCCCGCCCGTCCCACTGCCCGTCGATGGCGACGGTGAAGCTGCGGCGCAACGTGCCGAACCGGTCCTCGAACACGCCCCAGGCATGGGTGCGCCCGGCAAAATAGCGCTCGATCCGCAATTCGGGCGTGTTGCCGGCGAAATCCCCGATCTTCATCGCGAGTGGCCCTCCGCTTACGGCTTGCGAAAGCGCCAGAGCCCGACATCGATGGTCCCGGCGCGGAACCCGGCCTCGCAATAGGCGAGGTAATAGTCCCACAGCCGGCGGAACCGGTCGTCGAAGCCCATCACCGCCACCTGCGGCCCAGCCTCCAGGAAGCGCCGCCGCCACTCCGCGCAGGTCCGGGCATAGGAGTCGCCGAACGTCTCCACATGCTCCACCACCAGCCCGGCCCGCTCCGCCTCGGCATGCAGGGCCGACGGGCAGGGCAGCATGCCGCCAGGGAAGATGTGGCGCTGGATGAAGTCGCAGCCGCGGCGGTAGCGCGGGAAGCGGGCGTCGTCGATGGTGATCGCCTGCACCACCGCCGCCCCGCCGGGAACCAAGCGGTCGCGCAGGGCGGCGAAATAGCGCGGCCAATGCTCCTCCCCCACCGCCTCGATCATCTCGATGGAGACGATGCGGTCGAAGCTTCCGCCGGCGTCGCGATAGTCCATCAGCCGCAGATCGACTTGGCCCGCCAGCCCGGCCCGCTCCAGCCGCGCACGGGCGAAGGCCAGCTGCTCCGCCGACAGGGTCAGCCCGACCACCGAGGCGCCGCGGCGGCCGGCCAGATGTTCGGCCATCCCGCCCCAGCCGCAGCCGATCTCCAGCACCCGGTCGCCGGGCCGGAGTTGCAGCAGCTCGGCGACGCGGGCGATCTTGACCTCCTGCGCGTCCTCCAGGCTCTGGACCTCCCGCTCGTACAGGGCGGAGGAATAGGTCATGCCGGGATCGAGCCACAGCCGGTAGAAGTCGTTGCCCAGGTCATAGTGGAAGGCGATGTTGCGGCGGCTGCCGCGGCGGGAGTTGGCGCGGCTGCGGTGGAACAGGCGGTTGGCCGCCGCCGCCGCGACCGTGCCCCTGAAACCTCCTTTTTTGGCCCCGCCACCGATCGCAGCCTCGTTGCGGATCGCCAGTTCGATCAGCGCCGGCAAATCGCCGCTGCGCCACAGCCCGTCGCCATAGGCCTCGGCCATACCGACCGCGCCGCCCAGCATCAGCCGCCGCGCCGCGGCATCGTCGAGCAGCGTCAGGTCGGCCCGCGGCCCCTCGGCCGGATCGCCGACGCACATCGTCCGCCCGTCGGGCAGGCGCAAGCTCAGCTCGCCCCGGCGGATGCCGCCGGCCATCCTCACCAGGGCGCCGGTCCACAGGTCGCGTCCGGTCACCAGCCGCAGCCACCGGGGTTGACGTCGAGGCGCGGTCGCAGCGATGTCGGTAGCGATGTCGGTCATGAATGGCCTTCTCGGAAACGGTCAGCAACGACGATATCTTTCACGACGGTCACCGGCTGCGCCGGGGCCGGCGGGCGTGGGCGGATCGCCAGCCCCTTGCGCCACAGGTGCAGCGCCTCCCAATGGATGCCGGCGACCACCTTGGCGGTCATCAGCGGGTGGCGGGCCCAGGCGCGCAGGATGGCGCCGTCGGTCAGCTCCACCCGCCTCAATGTCAGCGACGCGTGCAGCACCGGCCCCCCGGCGTCGGTCTGGCGGATGGACACCGCCATCGACTCCCCCGCATCGCCCATGGGCGGGCGGATGCGGAAGTGATAGGCGGTCTCCATGTCCATGAAGGGCGAGACGTAGAAGCGCTTGTCGCAACTCTGGCGCACCAGCCCGTCCGGTCCGGGCGCCGCCGGGATCAGATAGGCGTGGCGCTGACCGAAGGTGTTGGACACCTCATGGATGATGGCGGCGAGCGTCCCGTCCCGGCGGTGGCAGAACCAGACGCAGAGCGGATTGAAGACGAAGCCCAGCACCCGCGGGAAACACAGCAGGCGGATCGGCCCGCCCCCTTCGATCCCGGCGGCGGCAAGCTGGTCTTCGGCCCAAGCCTTGAGCCCCCAACTCTCCCTCTCCCCCCCGGGGAGAGGGTCGGGGTGAGGGGGATGCATGGGGAGGATTCCGTGGAAGCGGGGAGTGCGCGACTCTTGAAGATCCTCGCTATGC
>PJUA01000604.1_pt1 | contig 15609 bp, 12 predicted proteins | sample 1512151 | NCBI WGS metagenome assembly PJUA01 (sample SAMN08177678, study PRJNA422409) | Soil metagenome, whole genome shotgun sequencing project. | isolation source: Soil enriched on filter paper: beechwood xylan treatment | place: USA: Madison | collected 2015-01-15
GATCTGGAAGGGCGAATCATCGAGCAGGCGCTTCAACCCCTCGCGAAACAGCTTGTTCGAGTCGACTAGAAAAGCGCGCACTGAGTCCATCGTCCGCTCCCGCAATTTGGTCCATCGTCATGACGTGGTGGCCAGGGTGAAGGCCGTTGTACAGAGAAGGGTCGCGACGCATTGGCGTTTCAGCGATTACCCCTCGATAGCTCCGGCAGGCCGTTATTTAGGGTGAGGTTACCCCCGTGTCGTGCCCTACGGTACCACTCTCCAGAGTTAAAAGAAGAACGCATTGGGCATATGCGCAAAGCCTCTCCAAGATTGCCGGTTCCAAAGATATCACAGTAGCGAACATTGACGCGCTCGAAGGCGTTAACTGTTTTGTTAACCACCACTTATTTGCGTAAGGCAGCCTCTCTTAAGCGAGGAAGGGCACAATTTTCTCACACGAAGTTGCATCGGCAGCCGCCGACGTGGTGATGCCAACAGATAACCCGAATGGAGGGGGTGCACTTTCGATATAGTTGCGCCTGCGGCCATGGTCGTACCGCTTGACCGGTCCGGGCCGCGCATGCGCATGTCTGCCGGCTTCCGCCGCCCGGCGGGTACAGGACGAGGACGGGATGGGCTGGCAGATCATCGTCGCCGCCATGGCGGGCTATTTGGTGCTGCTGGGGCGCAGTGCGTGGAAGCAGGGCGAGTTCCGCCAGTTCCTGCGCAGCCTCGCCATCGTCGGCACCCTGTGCGCACTGCTGGCCGGCGCCGTTGCCCTGGCGATGCTGCTGGACCGGACATAGGCGGCTCAGCCGCCTCCCCGCCCCTCTTCCCACCGCCGCAACAAAAAAGGCGCCGGCGGTTTCCCGCCGACGCCCCATTCTGGACGCACTTGTTCGTTCCCCGCAGCCGGTCAGCTGAGCGGGATCGCCACGAAACGCAGGTCGCCCTTACGGTCGACCAGAAGCAGGACGGACTTCTTGTTCTGCTCCTTGGCCTTCTGGACCTTGGCGGTCACGTCCTCGGGCTTGCGGACCTCTTCCTGGCCGACCTCGATGATGACGTCGCCCGCGCGCAGGCCCTTTTCCGCCGAGGTGGAGTTGCCGGCCACATCGGTGATGACCACGCCCTTCATGTCGGGCTTGATCTCATACTGCTGGCGCAGCTCCGGCGTGATGGCGGTCAGCTTCATGCCGAGCGATTCGGTCGGCTTCTGGGCCGGGGCCTTTTCCTTCGGCTGCTGCTTGTCTTCCGGACCGGCGGCGAGCAGACCCTGCTCTTCCGCGGCTTCCAGCTCGCCGACCTTGACCTGAACGGTCTGCGACTTGCCCTTGCGCCAGACTTCGACCGGGACGGCCTTGTCGATGCTGGTTTCGGCGACGACGCGCGGCAGGCGCCGCATCTCGTCGATTTCCTTGCCGTCGAACTTGGTCACCACGTCGCCGGCCTGGATGCCGCCCTTGGCGGCGGGACCTTCCGGCGTGACGGAGGCGACCAGCGCACCCTTGTGGTTGGGCAGGCCCAGACTTTCGGCGATCTCCGGCGTCACCGCCTGGATGCGCACACCCAGCCAGCCGCGGCGGGTCTTGCCGTATTCCTTCAGCTGCGCCACCACCTGCTTGGCGAGGTTGGACGGGATGGCGAAGCCGATGCCGACCGACCCGCCCGACGGCGAGAAGATGGCGGTGTTGATGCCGATGACCTCGCCGTTCAGGTTGAACATCGGGCCGCCGGAATTGCCGCGGTTGATCGAGGCGTCGGTCTGCAGGAAATCGTCATACGGGCCGGCGTCGATGTTGCGCTGGCGCGCCGAGATGATGCCGGCGGTGACCGACCCGCCCAGACCGAACGGGTTGCCGATGGCCAGAACCCAGTCGCCGACGCGCATGGCGTCGCTGTCGCCGAAGGGCACGGCGACCAGCGGGTGGCTGGTCTTGATCTTCAGCAGGGCCAGGTCGGTCTTGCTGTCCTTGCCGACCAGCTCCGCCTTGATGTTGGTATCGTCCTGCAGGATGACGGTGATCTCGTCGGCGTCCTGAACGACGTGGTTGTTGGTGACCACATAGCCGTTCTTGGCGTCGATGACGAAGCCGGAACCCAGCGAGGTCGCCTTACGCTGCGGCTGGTCCTGCTGCTGCTGGCGGTCGAAGAAGTCCCGGAAGAAATCCTCGAAGGGCGAACCCGGCGGGAATTGCGGGATCTCCGGCCGCTGACCCGGCGGACGCTGCGGGGCGTTCTGGCTGGTGGAGATGTTGACGACCGCCGGCAGCAGCTTTTCCGCCAGATCGGCGAAGCTGCCGGGCGCATTGCGGGGCGGCGTTGCCGCCTGGGCTTGGGCCGCCTGGGCCTGGGCGGGTGCGGCACCGGCCAGCGCGCCGATGACGGCACCGCCGGCCATGACCGAGGTCATGCCCCAGACGATGGCGGCGACCAGCGGCCGGACGCCCGCCTTGCGAGGCCGGGCTTCGGCCACGGCGCCGCGCGTGGCGGGTTCGAAGTTGGGTATGCGAATCAACGTGCTCTCCCTACCAGACGTCCGGCCGATTCCGTGGGCGGGAGCGGCCGCCCGGTTCTGGGCCATATATGTGTTGGGCCACGAGTATGGCCGCAAGATGGCGTGCCGGTCCAGTCGGCACCAGTGGAAATCTTAAGCCTTCGGATTTCCATTGAACCAATGCTGCGGACCTCCTGCCGTGGAAACAGGATGCCGAACATGCCTGCGGCCGGATCGGGGTTGAACCCGACCCGGCCGCAAGACCGCGTCAATCCCGCCTTGCGGGGCCTTACTGCGCCGGCGCAGGGGCCGGTGCGGGAGCGGGAGCCGGAGCAGCGGCGGCAGCCGGACCACCGCCCGCCTGCGGACCCGGGCCGCTGAAGTAGCGGAAGAACTCCCCGTTCGGCGACAGCACCATGGTGGTGTCGTTGCCGTTCAGCGACTTCCGGTAGGCTTCGAGCGACCGGTAGAAGCCGTAGAAGCCGGGGTCCTGCGACGTCGCCTCGGCGATCAGCTTCAGCGCGGTGTTGTCGCCTTCGCCGCGCAGGATCTGCGCGTCGCGCTGGGCCTCCGCGATGATGACCGTGCGCTCGCGTTCGGCGCGCGACTTGATCTGCTGCGACTGTTCCTGACCCTGGGCGCGGGCCTCCGCCGCTTCGCGTTCGCGTTCGGAGCGCATGCGGGCGAAGATCGACTGGCTGGTCTCTTCCGGCAGGTCGGCGCGGCGGATGCGCACGTCGACGATCTCGATGCCGAAGCGCTTGGCCTCGTCGTTCACCTGCTGCTTGATGTCGGTCATGATGCGGGCACGCTCGTCCGACAGGACGGCCAGCACCGTGACGTTGCCGAGCACGCGGCGCAGCGACGAGTTGACGATCGAGTTCAGGCGGGTTTCGACCACCGCCTCGGTCCCGGCGGTCTGGTAGAAGCGCAGCGGGTCGTGGATGCGGTAGCGGGCGAAGGCGTCGACGTCCAGGCGCTTCTGGTCGGCCAGGATGACCTGCTCCACCGGCGGGTCGAGGTCGAGGACGCGGCGGTCGATCAGCCGGACTTCCTGGATGAAGGGGATCTTCACCTGCAGGCCCGGTTCGCGGATCACCCGGCGCGGTTCGCCGAACTGCAGAACCAGCGCCTGCTGGGCCTCGTTGACGGTGAACAGCGAAGACGACGCGACGATGCCGAGGGCCACGATGGCGATGCCGGCGATGGCGAGGGTGCGTTTCATGATGCGATCCTCCTCACTGGCCGGACATTGAAGAATTCTGGGGCGGGTTTTGCGACAGCGAGGACAGCGGCTGGGTCTGCGTGCCAGACCGTGCGCCGCCCTGGCTGCCGCTCTGGTTCGGCTGCGCCTGGCGCGGCGCCTGCTGCTGCGGCGCGGGCACCGCGTGCGGGGCCAGCTGGTTCAGCGGCAGATAGGGCACGACGTTCTGCGCCGATCCGTCGACGATGATCTTGTTCCGGCCTCGGAAGATTTCCTCCATGGTTTCCAGATACATGCGCTTGGCGGTGACGTCCTTGTTCAGCGCATAGGCCTCGTACACCTTGCGGAAACGCTCGGCATCGCCCTGCGCCAGGCTGACCACCTGCTCGCGATATGCCGAGGCCTCCTGCACCAGCCGCTCCGCCTCGCCGCGGGCGCGCGGGATGATGTCGTTGCGGTAGGCTTCCGCCTCGTTGCGGGCGCGTTCGCGGTCGGCGCGGGCACGCTGCACGTCGTTGAAGGCGTCGATGACCGGCTGCGGCGGATCGGCCTTCTGCAGCTGGACCTGGGTGATCTCGATGCCCGACTGATATTCGTCCAGCATGGTCTGGAGAAGCTGGCGGGTCGAGGTTTCGATCTGCTGGCGCGCCTCGGTCAGGGCGGGCTGCAGGTCGGTGCGGCCGATGACCTCGCGCATGGCGCTTTCGGCGGCCTTCTTCACCGTCACTTCCGGTTCGCGGATCTTGAACAGGAAGTTGCCGGCGTCCTTGATGACCCAGAACACCGTGAAGTCGATGTCGATGATGTTCTCGTCGCCGGTCAGCATCAGCGACTCGTCTGGCACGTCGCGGTCGGTGCGGCCGCCGCCGACGGAGGAACGGTAACCGACCTCGATCCGGTTGACGCGCGTCACCTTGGGCAGCAGCACCGTCTCGATCGGCGACGGCAGGCGATAGCGCAGGCCGGGCTGCTCGGTGCGGGTCCACTGGCCGAAGCGCATGACCACGCCCTGCTCGTCCGCCTCGACGCGGTAGATACCGCTGGCGAGCCAGATCAGGCCGAGCACGCCGGCGACGAGCGCGATGCCACGGCCGCTGCCGAAGCCGCCGGGCATGGCGCGGCGCAGACGATCCTGGCTGCGGCGCAGGAGATCCTCAAGGTCGGGAGGCTGCGGGCCACCGCCACCGCCGCCATTTCCCCCGCCCTGGGGACGCCCCCACGGGTTGCCCGGGCCGTTGTTGCCCGGCGGGGGACCCCAGGGGCCGCCACCGCCGCCCCCACCTTGATTGTTCCACGGCATCCGACTGTGTCCCCCTCTGCGATTCGTCCCATCATGTGGAAGCGCAACGGCTTAAGCCCCGCGCATCCCTTTACCGATCTCGTCCGTCGGTCCTATAGTCCCCCATACCCTTCGGCAAGGATTCCACCAACGGATATCCGCCAATATCGGGAAGACAGCGGAGTTTTCAACCATGGCGCAGATCAGCGAAGCTCAAGTCATGCAGGCGCTGAAGACCGTCATCGACCCGGACCGGGGCGGCGACATCGTCAGTTTGGGCATGTTGTCGGGCCTCGTGGTGCGCGACGGCCATGTCGCTTTTTCCATCGAAGTCGACCCCAAGCGCGGCGCCCAGGCCGAACCGCTGCGCCACGCGGCGGAGAAGGCGGTCGATGCCCTGCCCGGCGTCCTGTCGGTCACCGCGGTGCTCACCGCCCATCGCGCCGCGCCCCAGGCCGCACCGCAGCAGGGGCATTCGCATGGCGGACATGGCCACTCGCACGGGCATTCGCATGGCGGTGCGCCGCAAGGTGACCCTCAGAAGCCGCTGGTCCCCGGCGTGAAGGCGATCGTCGCGGTGGCGTCGGGCAAGGGCGGCGTCGGCAAATCGACCACCGCGGCCAATCTGGCGCTGGCTCTCGCCGCCAACGGGCTGAAGGTCGGGCTGCTCGACGCCGACATCTACGGCCCGTCGATGCCGCGCATGATGGGCATCTCCGGCCGCCCCAACAGCCCCGACGGCAAGCGCCTGGAGCCGATGGAGAATTACGGCATCAAGGTGATGTCCATGGGCTTCCTGGTGGCCGAGGACACGCCGATGATCTGGCGCGGCCCCATGGTGATGAGCGCGCTTCAGCAGATGCTGCGCGACGTGAATTGGGGCAATCTCGACATCCTGGTCGTGGACATGCCGCCCGGCACCGGCGACGCCCAGCTGACCATGGCCCAGCAGGTTCCGCTGGCCGGCGCGGTGATCGTCTCCACCCCGCAGGACATCGCTCTGCTGGACGCCCGCAAGGGCCTGAACATGTTCCGCCGCGTCGATGTGCCGGTGTTGGGCATCATCGAGAACATGAGCTATTTCTGCTGCCCCAACTGCGGCCACCGCACCGACATCTTCAGCCACGGCGGCGCCCGCAAGGAGGCCGACGATCTCGGCATGGAGTTCCTGGGCGAGATCCCGCTGCACCTGTCGATCCGCGAGACCTCCGACCAGGGCCAGCCGATCGTGGTGTCGCAGCCCGACTCCGAACACGCCCAGGCCTACCGCCGCATCGCCAACCGCCTGTGGGAAAAGATCGGCGGCGGCACCGGCGGCCGCGCGGCGCCGCGCATCGTGGTGCAGTGAGGGTGTGGGGGTGCCCGCATGGGTGCCCCCTCCCCGACCCTCCCCCGCTTACGCGGGAGAGGGGGTTAAGTGCCAGAGCGGCGGCAGTCCCCTCTCCCGCGAAGCTCTCGCACAAAGCTATGCTTTGTGCTGACGCGGCAGGCGGACCGTAGGTCCGCTGAGAGCGGGGGAGGGTTAGGGAGGGGGCAAAGGAAGCCGACCCTCACCCATACCGCCGCAGCGCCTCCACCGTCAGCCCCAGGCCGACGGAGCCGAAGATGTTGCCCTCCACCACCCGCGCGCCCGGCGCCTCGGCGAGGATCGCGGCGCGGACCTGGGGCAGCAGGGTGGAGCCGCCGGTCAGGAACACCGCGTCGATGCGGTCGGCGGTCACCCCGGCATCGGCCAGACAATCGCGGATGCGCGAACCGATGCGGGCCGCCAGCGATCCGGTGGCGCGGTTCAGCGCATCCCGGTCCACCGCCAGCGCCAGATCCCCGTCGCCCCAATCCAGCGCCAACTCCGTCGCCTCATGGTCCGACAGCGCGATTTTGGTCCGCTCCACCGCCATCGCCAGCGCGTGGCCCTGGCGGTGCTCGACCACGCCGATCAGGCGCTCGATCTTCTCGGGCTCGGCGGAATCGCGCTGCAGCCGCTCCAACTCGGCCATCGCCTTGGCGGTGTAGAGGAAGTTGATCTTCGCCCAGGTCGCCAGATCGAAATAGATGCTCCGGGGGGCCAGCAGTCCGGCACGCTTCATGGCGCTGCCAAACCCGAGTTCCGGCATGGCGGTGGCGAGGCTGAGGTCGCGGTCGAAGTCGGTGCCGCCGACGCGGATGCCGTCATTCGCCAGAATGTCGCCGGCCCGGTCGGCCTTGCCGCGGCGTTCCGGCCCGATCCGCACGACCGAGAAGTCCGACGTGCCGCCGCCGATGTCGGCGATCAGCGCCAGTTCCTCCCCGGCGACCTGCTGCTCGTAATCGAGCGCGGCGGCGATGGGTTCGAATTGGAAGGAGACGTTGCGGAATCCGGCCGCCCGCGCGATCTGCCCCAGCGTCTCTTCCGCCGCAGCATCGCCGGCCGGGTCGCCGTCGACGAAATGGACAGGGCGGCCGACGACGACGTCGCCCAGTTCGCCGCCCATCGCCTCTTCCGCCCGCTTCTTCACCAGATCGAGGAAGGTGCCGATCACCGCGCGGAAGCTGATGCGGCCCTTGCGGAGCGCGGTATCGGCGTCGATCAGGTCGGTGCCGAGCATCGACTTGATCGAGCGCATCAGCCGCCCCTCCACCCCCGACACATAGCCGTCGATGGCGGCTTGACCGATGGTGGTCCGGTCATGCTCGAAATCGAAGAACACCGCGGTCGGCAGGGTCGTGCGCGTGCCGTCCAGCGCCAGCAGCCGGAAGCCGTCCGCGTCCTGCACGCCCAGCGTCGTGTTCGAGGTGCCGAAATCGAGCCCGCACGCCGTCATGTCCCGCCTCCTGCCCGGATGACCGGTGCGGCCACCCGCCGCACCGGAAAAGGGGCGAGCGTATAACGGCTCCGGCGCGCCGGATCAAGCACCGCGCCTGAAATTCACCAGGAGTGGCGCATCCGCCGGGCACCCAGCGGACGGCTCGCCAGCACCACCGGCAGCAGGAACAGGGTCAGGTTGGTCCAGGAGAAGGAACGCTTCCGTCCATCCTCCCTGCCCCGGCTGTGCTCCTGCCGCCGTTCCATCCAGCCACCGCTGGCTCCCTGATATTCCGGCATGGCGGTCATCACCCCGCCGGACGTGGCCGGCGCCGAGCGGTTCTGGAACATGTCGCGCTCGATGGTGTGGGCCAACGCCCGTTCGGTCATCTGGGGCGCCATGGCGTTGCCGACGGCGGCGAGACGGCCTTCGGCGCCGACGAACAACTCGCGCTGGGGATTGCGGGCCAGCGACAGGATGGCGGCGGCGACCTCCTCGGGCGGGTGGATCGGGTTCAGCGGCTTGACCGCGCGGCCGGTGTAGTTGGCGGCATGCTGCCACAGCGGGGTATCGATGGAGGCAGGCATCACCATGCAGACATGGATGCCCGGCTCGTCCACCAGTTCCTGCCGCAGCGATTCGGAGAAGCCGCGCACGGCGAACTTCGCCGCGGTGTAGGGGGTGGCATAACGCTGGCCGATGTTGGACACCATCGACGCGGTGTTGATGATGATGCCCTCGCCACGGTCGAGGAAATGGGGCAGCACGGCGCGGCAGCCATGAACCATGCCGAAGAAGTCGGTGCGCACCACCTGCTCGAACACCTCGTCGGGAATGTCCTCGAAGCGGCCGAAGGCGATGACGCCGGCATTGTTGACCCACACGTCGATGCCGCCGAAGGCCTGAACGGCGCGGTCGGCCAGATGCTGCATCGCGCGCTGGTCGGTCACGTCGGTCGGCACCACCATGGCCCGGCCGCCGGCCTCGACGCATTCCTCCGCGACTTCGTGCAGGGCCGCCATCCGCCGGGCGGCGAGGATGACCGCCGCCCCCTGGCGGGCGAATTCCAGTGCGGTCGCCCGGCCGATGCCGCTGGAGGCGCCGGTGATGACCACCACCTTGTCGTCCATAGAACGCTTCGCCATGACCGCCATCCTTCCATTCCGGTTTCGTCGATTGCGCCGTACAACAGCGCCGGTTGACGAAAATCCCGGATGCGACCTTTCGGCCGCCGGTCTGGAGAAGCGGGCGGGAACCCGCTACAGTCATGCGTCCTTGAAGGAATTCGTCCTCAACCAGTGTGGAGCGGGCTCGGTGCCGGCGAGAGAGCTTGACGTGAAGGGGCTGCATTGCCCGTTGCCCATCCTGCGCACCCGCGCCTTGCTGAACGGGATGGAGACCGGGGAGGAACTGGTGGTCTATGCGACCGATCCGGCCTCCGTCATCGACTTCCGGCACTTCTGCAACACGACCGACAACGCGCTGCTGTCGCACGAGACCCAGCCGGACGAGGTCCACAAGACGGTCTTCATCTACCGCATCCGCCGCGGCGGTTGAGGCCTCCGCCGCCACCCGCCCGCCGTCCCGCGAAAGGTCCTCCCGATGCTGCTTCCTCCCGCCTCCCTGCCGCCGCTGCGCCCCGGTGCCGTGATCCATGGCCCCGGCTCCTACGGCGTCGACGCGCTGCTGGACGGCTTCACGGCGGAGTTGAAGCGGCGCGGCTTTCGCGTCGGCGGGCTGGTGCAGCGCAACCACGGGCCGGGCGACGATTGCGCCGAGCGGATGGAACTGGTCGATGTCGCCACCGGACGCGCCTATGACATCACCCAGAAGCTGGGGCGGGAATCGCAGTCCTGCCGCGTCGACCCGACCGGCGTGGCCGAGGCCAGCCAGGCGATCCGCAATGCCGTCGCATCAAGGGTCGACCTGCTGGTGATCAACAAGTTCGCCGGTTTGGAATCCCATGGCGACGGCCTGTCGGACGAGATGCTGACCGCCATCGCCGAGGGCATCCCCCTGCTGACCAGCGTCGGCAGCCGCTATCTCAACGAATGGCAGACCGCCACCGGCGGATTCTGCGACCTGCTGTCGCCGGTGCCGGACGCGCTGTGGCGCTGGTGGGGGCCGCAGCGGATGTATGTGGACCTCGTCCAGGGCGTCGCCGATGCCGAGGTCCGCCGCGTCGTCACCGGCGACAAGTGGGTTCTGGTGGAGACCGCCGATGGCCTGGGCGTCGCCGCCCGGCAGGCTCCGGCGGCCGAGGACGATCCGCAACGCTGGGCCGGCCGGTCTTTGCGCGATCTCGCCGCGATGGCCGCCCAATCCTGGGATCCGCTGGAGATCGCGGTCGGCGTCGCCGCCCTGAACGCGCATTACAACCGGCCGGACGTGACCGGCGTCCCCGGCAATGGGCTCGACCTGTTCGCCTCGGTGGAGGGCCGGGTGGTGGTGATCGGCGGCTTCCCCCAGCTTGCCCGCCGCCTGCCGCGCGCGAAGGTCATCGACCTGAACCCCCAGGATGGCGAATATCCGGAGGCCGCCTGCGATTGGCTGCTGCCGGGGGCCGAGGCGGTGGCCATCACCGCGTCCGCCTTCGCCAACCGCACCCTGCCCCGCCTATTGCGGGTTTCGGCCGGCGCGACGGTGGCGATGATCGGCCCCGGCACGCCGCTGACCCCTCGCCTGTTCGACTATGGCGTCCATTCGCTGGCCGGTTTCGTCGCCATCGACCGCGAGGCGGTGGTGCGCACCATCGCCGGCGGTGGCGGATCGCGCGATTTTCATCCCTATGGCCGGATGGTCACGCTGCACCGGCCACCCCACTCTTAACCGAACAAGAACACCGGAGGAGTTGAGACCCCATGGCCGATCTGGACCACCAGACCCGCATCGAACTGGAAGCCGCCGCCTTCCGCGGACTGGTCGAGCATCTGCGCAAGCGCACCGACGTGCAGAACATCGACCTGATGAATCTCGCCGGCTTCTGCCGCAACTGCCTGTCCAAATGGTACGCGGCGGCGGCCAAGGAACGCGGTGTCAAGCTATCCGACGAGGAGGCCCGCATCGCCGTCTATGGCATGCCCTATTCCGAATGGAAGCAGAAGCACCAGAAGGAAGCCACCCCCGAACAGCAGAAGACGTTCGAGGACACCAAGCCGCTGCATGCAGAGATCAGCGGGCACCGGTAAGGTGAAGCGACGGGTCCCCCTCCGGTCCGCTGCCGACGCAGGGACCGGGAGGGGGCACCGCTTCAGGCGCTCACCGAAAAGGGCTGCACCACCGCCTGGAACTCCGCCATCGCCTCGCAGGCGTCGGAATGGGCGGCGAGCGCCGGCCAGCGGGAGCGGTCGAAAACCTGCGGATGGGCCTCGCCGACGAAGCGCAGGGCGCAGGCGGCGGCGATGTCGGCGTGATTGATCCGCTCACCGAACCACCAGGGGCCGGACGCGGCGGCGCGATCGGCCTCCAGCACATCCAGGACCGCGCCGATCTGGCCGGTGCAGCGTTCCACCCACAGGTCCGACCGCTCCTTGTGCAGCACCCGTTCATAGACGAGGCTCACCGCCTTGTCGGCGAAGCCGGTGGAAAGCGCGCAGAGCTTCAGCGCCCGGCGGCGGTCCGCACCCTGGCGGGCGATCAGCGCACGGTCCGGCCCGGCGACCTCGTCCAGATGATCGAGGATGGCGCCGCTTTCGATCAGCACCTCGCCATCCTCCCGCATAAGATCGTCCAGCACCAGGGTCGGCACGCGTTTCAGCGGGTTGAAGCGCGCGACCTCCGCCGCGTCGGAAAAGACCGACCAGGGCCGGTGCTCGTAAGCCATGCCGTAGAGGCGCAGGGCCACGGCGACACGGCGCACGAAGGGCGAGTCATACTGTCCGATCAGGATCATCGACGATTTCCCCGCTGACTGCTGGAAGACGCCACCGATCCTAATACGGATTTGTCCCGTGGTCGCATTCTTGGCGCGCGGCTCAGTCCCGCGCCACGATGGGGGTCAGCTTGTAGCGGGCGGCGACGGTCTCCAGCCGGCCGTCGGTCTTGATCGCGGCAACGAAGGCGTTGACCCGCTCCAGCCACGCCGGATCGCCCGGCGCCACCGCATAGGCATAGGGGGTCGGCTGTACCGGCACGTCCGGCACGATCAGCCGCGCCCAGGGGTGGAAGGCCAGCATGCGCTGCCCATAGGGATAGTCGGTCAGGAAGGCGTCGGCGCGGCCGGACTGCACCTCCTCCTCGCGCTCCTGCGGACGGGTGACGGCGACGATGCGCGCGGCTTTCATGGCCGATCGCGCATAGCCGTCCATGTAGGTGTCCTTCTGCACCGCCACGACGTTGCCGGCTCGGTCGAGGTCCTCCCACCGCTGGATGCCGTCGTTCGTCTGAGTGGTCACCGCATAGATGCCGCTGCGCAGATAGGGCTGGCTGAAGGCGACGCGCTGCGCCCGCGCCTGGGTGGCGCCGATGGCGAACATGCCGATGTCGCAGCGATCGGCCAGCAGATCGTCGATGAAGCGGGGAAAGCTGCTCTCCACCACGGCCAGCCGCACACCCAGATCGTCGGCGAAGGCCTGCGCCAGTTCCGCATCCAACCCTTCCAACGCGCCGGTGCGCGGATTACGGAACGAGATTGCATAGTAATCGGGCCAGGAGCAGACACGAAGTTGCTTCTGCTCTGCAATTTTCTGAAGTTTCCCATCGGCTGCCATAGCCGGTTCAGCGATGGAAACCGATAAAACCGACAGAATTGCCGAGCCGATTGCCCAGAGGACCCGCGTCGCCATGTCACACCTTTCGTTAACCAACCGCCCCAGTTCTTCACGCCCCAAACACAAATCGGCGAAGCGCCGCTGATATCTTAGCATAACACGAGCATGGACAGCAGCGAGTGCTTGGCGTCCGCCGTCCGTTCCTGCTATTATCCCGGGCGCAAACTTCGACCACGGCCGACGTCCAGCGCCTTGATTCGACTGCAATCCGAAGGCGATTGCGCGTCGGGTCCGCGAAACCGGCCGGGTCGCTCGACCACATCTGACCGTCCGGAACGCAGTCCTGTCCCTGTCCCCAGCCAAAGCGGACCTGAAAGGTCTCTTCGAAAAGCGGGGCGGCGTCATCGCCTTCGCCCTTCTGGCGGTCTTCGCCCTGCTGATAAACCAGGGACAGCAGTTGATCGCCGCAAGGCAGGCCGCACTCGATTCGGCGGAGGCCAGCCTGTCCAGCCTCGCCGCTGCGCTGGAGGTATCGACCACCCGCACGGTTCAGTCGGTGGACGTGACCCTCTCCTCCATCGTCGATTCGCTGTCCGATGCCAGCTGGACCGGCCAGGATGGGGCGACCGACCCCGACCCGACCGCCATGCTGACCGACCGGTTGCGCCGCTCGCCGCACCTGCGCGGGCTGACGCTGCTCGACCGCACCGGCCGCATCGTCGCCACCACGGAGGGGACGCGCCCCGCCGGCTTCTATCTGACGGAGCTGGACGTCTTCCGCCTGCCGGCGGCCGGCCAGGGCAGCGGCCTGGTGATCGGCGATCCGCGCCCGGGACGCAGCCTGATCGACCGCGCCGATGGGGGAGAGCGGTCGGGACGCTGGATATTGCCGATGAGCCGCGCTCTGCGCGACGCCGACGGCACACTGCAGGCGGTGGTCGTCGCCACCGTCAATCCGGACTATTTCCAGGGCCTGTACCGCGCGGTCCAGGGCGGCCACGTCGCCGACAACGTCTCCGTCGTGGGCGACCGCATCGCGCTGTACCGCTATGACGGCACCCTGCTGACCGTCCAGCCGCAGGCCGGGGAGGAGATCGCCCGTTCCTTCGCCGCGACCCCACTGTTCCAGCGCCATCTGCCGCAGGCCGAATATGGCGTGTTCCGCCATTCCGGGACGGACGTCGGCGCCGGTCCCGACACGCGCATCGTCGCCTACCGGACGACGCCGGTCTGGCCGCTGGTCCTGACGGTCAGCGTGCGCAAGGACGCGGTGCTGGCCGGGTGGCGCGACAATCTGTGGACGGCGACCCTGCTGTCCGGCGGGATGATCCTGCTGCTGGGCCTCTTCGGGCTGATGCTTGCCCGTTCACTGGCGGCGCAGCGCCGGCAGGGCAAGGAACTGGAAGAGACCAACGCCCGTCTGACCGCCATCGTCGACACCGCCGCGGAGGGCATCGTCACCGCAAGGCCGGACGGCGTGATCGAGGCCGCCAATCCGGCCGCACACGCCATTTTCCGCTCCGCGCCGGGCGGGCTGGTCGGACGGTCGGTGCTGGATCTGCTGCCGCCGGACAGGCGGACCAATGCCGCCCGTGCGATGGACGAAATCGCACAGGGCCGCCGCGGCATGGGTCGTGCGGGGCGGGGCGAGACCGTTGCCCTGCGGCCGTCGGCATCCGACGGCACCGGGGAGGCGGAGAGCTTCCCGCTGGCCTATTCCATGGCGCTGGTCAGGACCGGGGCCGGCCCGCTCTATGCCGCGATCCTGCGCGACCTGACCGAGGAAAAGCGGCTGGAGCATACGCTGCGCGACGCTAAGGAGCGGGCGGAGGATGGCCAGCGCATCAAGATGGAATTCCTCGCGACCATGAGTCACGAGATCCGCACGCCGATGAACGGCGTGATCGGCATGGCCGGGCTGCTGCTCGACACGCCGATGGAGGCCGAACAGCGCACCTATGCCGAGACGATCCGCGATTCCGCGGAATCGCTGCTGGTCATCATCAACGACATCCTCGACTTCTCCAAGATCGACGCCGGCCGGCTGGACCTGGAGATCGGCGAGTTCGAGCTTGTGCCGATGGTTGAAAGCGTGGCGGAGATCCTGGCGCCGCGCGCCGCGGCCAAGGGGCTGGATCTGGCCAGCTACGTGCCGCCCGGCCTGCGCGGCCCGTTGCTGGGCGATGCCGGACGGCTGCGGCAGATCCTGCTGAACCTCGCCGGCAACGCCGTGAAGTTCACCGATACCGGCAGCGTCACCATCCTGCTGAGCGAGGAGCCGGCTTCCGCCGGTTCCGAATCCGACGGCGTCCGCGTCCGGTTCGAGGTGCGCGATACCGGAATCGGCATTCCGGAGGAGGAGCGGCCCCGCCTGTTCGCCATGTTCACCCAGGTGGATTCCTCGCCCGCCCGCCGCCATGGCGGCACCGGGCTGGGGCTGGCGATCTGCAAGCGGCTGACGGAACTGATGGGCGGCCGGATCGGCGTGGACAGCCAGCCGGGATCGGGCAGCACCTTCTGGGTGACCATCCCGCTGAAGCGCGGCGCGGGCAGCGCCCATCCGCCGACGCCGGCCGGCGATTGGGCCGGGCGCCGCCTGCTGCTGGTCGACGACATCGCCGTCAACCGCGACCTGCTGACCCGGCAGATCGACGGTTTCGGCATCGTGACCGAAACGGCGGAGAACGGGGAGCAGGCCCTGTACCGCCTGATCGCCGCCGCCCGGAACGGCAAGCCCTTCGACGCCGCCATCCTCGATCACCGCATGCCGGGCCTGACCGGTCCCGAGCTGGCCCGCCGCATCCGGTCCATCCCCGAACTGGCCGGCATCCGGCTGGCGCTCGCCTCGTCGCAGAGATCGGAGGGGCAGGAGCCGGACCGGTCACCGGTCGATACCCACCTTCCCAAGCCGATCCGCTTCAGCACTCTCTGCCAATGCCTCGCCCGGCTGCTGGAACCGCAACCGCCTGCGGATAGCCTCGCATCCGGGCCGCATCCCCTCCCGGCAAGCGCTATCGCCGCCACAAAAATCGTGTCGCTCCCCGTCCGCGGGCCGGCCGACATGGCGGCTGTCGCCAAAACCGATGTCCCGTCCGCCCAGCAGCCGGAGGCGAAGCAGCGCGCCCGCGTGCTGGTGGCGGAGGACAATCCGGTCA
>PJUA01000608.1_pt1 | contig 15432 bp, 15 predicted proteins | sample 1512151 | NCBI WGS metagenome assembly PJUA01 (sample SAMN08177678, study PRJNA422409) | Soil metagenome, whole genome shotgun sequencing project. | isolation source: Soil enriched on filter paper: beechwood xylan treatment | place: USA: Madison | collected 2015-01-15
GCATCTTGGCGTCCAGGTTCGACAGCGGCTCGTCCAGCAGCAGCAGGCTCGGCTTGATGACCAGCGCGCGCGCCAGCGCCACGCGCTGCTGCTGGCCGCCCGACATCCGTCGCGGGTGGCGGTCGCCATACTGCTCCAGCCCGACCAGCTTCAGCGCGTCCGCCACCATGCGGTCGCGGTCGGCCCGGTTGATCTTGCGCATCTCCAGCCCGAAGGCGACATTCTCCGCTGCGGTCATGTGCGGGAACAGGGCATAGCTCTGGAAGACGATGCCCAGCCCGCGCTCGTTCGGCTTCTTCGCCAGCAGATCCTGGCCGTCCAGCGTCACCCGCCCGCCATCGGCGTCGAGGAAGCCGGCGATCATCTGCAAGGTGGTGGTCTTGCCGCAGCCCGACGGCCCCAGCAGTGAAATCAGCTCGCCCTTCTCCACCGTCAGCGAGACGTGATCGACCGCCGTCCAGTTTCCGAAGCGCTTGGTCAGTTGGTCGAGAACCAGATAAGCCATGCCGTCGTCTCCCTCTCCCATTAACGCCCTCTCCCGCCCCGGGAGAGGGAGGGGACCCACGAAGTGGGGAGGGTGAGGGGTGACCCAAGGAACCCGAACCGCATGGCTCCGTGCCTAACCCCTCACCCTTCCCACCGCTCTGCGGCGGGCCCCTTCCCTCTCCCGGGGCGGGAGAGGGGACTAACTCAGCGCTCGATCTCGCGGGTCCAGCGACGGTTCCACTGCTCGCGGTTCTTGTTGATGGTGTCCCAATCCACCACCAGCAGCTTGCCGACCTGCTCCGGGCCATAGGGGATGCCGACCTGCTTCTCGGCAGGCAGCTCCACCGTCTTGTTGACCGGACCGAAGCCGGCATTGACCGCCAGCGCGGTCTGCGCCTCGACGCCCAGCATGTGCTGGATGAACTTCTGCGCCTCAGCGGCGTTCTTGCTGCCGGCGACCTGACAGGCGGCGGAGCCCAGCACGATGCCGCCTTCCTTCGGATAGACGAAGGTGGCGGGGAAACCGGTGTCGGCCAGCGCCTTGGCGCGGCCCGAACCCCAGACGGCGATGACGGCCTGGTTGCTCTGGAACAGCTCGGTCATCTTGCCCGGCGACGGCTCATAGGCGAGCACGTTCGGGTTGATCTTGTCCTTGAACTCCTTGAACCCCGGCTCGATGTTGGTCTCGCCGCCGCCGTTCAGGCGCGCCATCATCACCAGCGCGTGCAGGCCGTAGCTGTTGTTGATCGGCGGAACCACCAGCTTCTTCTTGAAGCGCGGATCCTCGATGTCCTTCCACGAGGTCGGGGCCGGGATCTTGTTCTCGTCGAAATAGGCCTTGTTGTAGACGATGCCGGTGCCGACGGCGCCGAAGTTGATCGCCTTGCCCGACGGCATCTTCGCCAGATCATAGAGCTGGTCGTAGACCGGCGCCTTCTCCAGGTCGGCGCAGAAGTTCAGCGCCACCGCCTGATACATCGGGCCGTCGTCCAGGATGACGACGTCGATCTGCTGGTTGCCCTTCTGGGCCTGCAGCTTGGCGAGATTGTCGGTGGAGTTGCCGGCGACATACTCGACCTTCATCCCCGTCGCCTTCTCGAAGGCCGGGATGATGTCCTTGCGCATGGTCTGCTCGAAGGAGCCGCCATAGGCGGCGACATAGAGCGTCTTGTCCTGGGCCTCAGCCGTCTGGACCGCGGCCATGCCGCACCACAGGGCCGCCGTCGCCATCAACCCGCACATCACGGAGCGCATCGTCATTCTCCTCTAGAGCCTTGATCCCTGTTGGCAGGGTCCCTGTTCATCGGGCTCCCAGGTCATGGCCTGGGGGTTCGTCTGGGGCTGATCTTCGGACCGCATCGCGAACAGCGGTCCGGATCGCCGCCTTTACGTCCGTCACCTTGCCGGCCGCCCATTTTCGGGGCTGTTTTTCGTGAAGGTCCCGGCTCGGACATGGATCAAGGGTGATGGCGCAGTCACATAACCGTCAAATCGAATTCGCGCCATCATTCATCCGCTAATGTTATAATTCCGTGTTCCGAACGAGTTGGGCGCCGCTTTCGGTTCCATCGCCCGTTCCGATCAGGCTGTCGCGGAAGCGCGTGGCCTCCTCCATGAAGCCGTTGAGGAAGTCCTCGGCGATCATCGACAGCGGCACCTGGGCGGAGCGCAGGATGGCGATGTCGAAGCCGATGCGCGGTTCGAAGGCGCGGACGATCAGCCCGTGCGGGACATAATCCTGGGCGGTGAAGGGATCGACGACCGACACGCCATAGCCGGCCGCCACCATGGCGCAGGCGTTCATGGTCAATTGGGCTTCCACCCGCATCACCCGCGCCACGTCATGGTCGGCGAAGGCGGTGTCGATGCGGGAGCGCAGCAGGGCCGGCGGGGTGGTGGAAATGAAGCTTTCGCCTTCGAAATCCTTCGGCACCAGCACCTCCTTGGCGGCCAGCGGGTGGCCGGGGGGCAGGATGGCGACGGCCGGGATCCCGTGGATCTTCTCGGTCACCACCGCCGCGTGGTCGATGGGCGTATGGGCGAAGCCCAGCTCGCATTGTCCGGTCGCCACCCAATCCAGGATGGTGGGCGACGTGCTGCCGCGCAGCGCGATGTCCACCCGGGGCCGCTCGGCGAGGAAGCGCGCGACGTAGCGCGGCAGGAATCCCACCCCCAGCGCCGGCATCGCCGCCACCCGCAATGCCCCGCTGCGCCGGGCGGTCAGGTCGCGCGCCGTCTGCTCGATCAGTTCCAGCCCGACGAAGGCGCGGTCCACCACCTGATACAGCGAGATCGCCTCGCTGGTCGGCGCGATGCGCGGCCCGCGCCGCTCGAACAGCGTCAGCTTCAGCGCATATTGCAGATCGCCGATCAGCCGGCTGACCGCGGGCTGGGAGATGTTCAGCAACTCCGCCGCCGCGGTGATGCCGCCGGTCACCATCACGGCGCGGAAGGCCTCGATCTGGCGCGGATTGATCATGGCGCGGCTCCCGCTTCCCAAAGCAGGAACAATCCCCTCTCCCCCCCGGGGAGAGGGTTAGGGTGAGGGGGACGCACGGCGAGGATTCTCGAGAATCCACCCTTGTGCATCCCCCTCACCCCGCCCCTCTCCCCGGGGGGGAGAGGGAGATCGCGGACATAATCGCCGAAGACAGCCTCCGGAAACGCGGAGCCTCCCACTGCCGCATAACATTCGGTCATGAAACACCCCTTCGATCTGATTTGACAGTTATAGGTTGGCTGCCGATGCTGTCGCAAGGATCGAGGAGCGGCGGTGGGTCGTCGGGCAGCATCCCGCGGCGCTTCGCCAAAGAAAACCCTGCAGTTCGCAATCCATCCATGTGTAACGCCGGCGGATCCGGCGAACCCACAAGGATATGCGCGGCATCGCCAAGTATTCGGCACTGTATGCGGGTGCCAGGCGCGGCGATGCGCGCCACACGATAACGGCGGCGGCCGGTGCGCACGGGAAACGGTGCGGCGCCGGCGGCGGGAGTGGAGACGATGACGCAGCCCACTCGGGGCGGAGAATACGACGTCGCCGTGATCGGCGGCGGGCTGGTCGGGTCGGCGCTGGCCTGGGGCCTCGCCCGGTCGGGCCAGACGGTGGCGATGCTGGACGAGGGCGACATCGCCGTCCGTCCGTCGCGCGGCAACTTCGCCCTGGTCTGGGTGCAGGGCAAGGGTCTCGGCATGGCGGAATACGCCGGCTGGACCAAGCAGTCCTCCGACGACTGGGGCGGCTTCGCCGACCTGCTGCGCGAGCAGACCGGTCTCGACGTCGCCTACCGGCGCCCCGGCGGCTTCATGCCGATGCTGTCGGAAGAGGATCTGCAGGCCCGCGCCAACACCATGATGCGGCTGCACAACCAGCCCGACATGATCCCTTACCCCTACGAGGTGATGGACCGCGAGACCCTGCGCAAGGAGCTGCCCTTCATCGGCCCCGACGTGGTCGGCGGCACCTATTGCCCGCTGGACGGCCACTGCAACTCGCTGCGGCTGCTGCGCACCCTGCACAAGGGCATCGGCCTGCTGGGTGTCGATTACCGCCCCAACCACCGGGTGGAGAGCATCGAGCATCGCGACGGCGGCTTCCGCATGACCACGGCGAATGGCGAAGCCAGCGGAGAAATTCGGGCCGGCAAGATCGTGCTGGCCGCCGGCCATGACAGCGCCCGGCTGGCGCCGATGGTCGGGCTGTCCGCCCCCGTCCGTCCCCAGCGCGGCCATGTCATCGTCACCGAGAAGACCGCGCCCTTCCTGCACCACCCCACCGTCTATGTCCGCCAGACCGACGAGGGCGGGGTGATGATCGGCGACAGCTTCGAGGAGGCCGGCTTCGACACCACGCTGCAGCCCGGCGTGTCGTCGGCCATCGCCCAGCGCGCCATCCGCTTCTTCCCGCTGTTGGGCAAGCTGAACGTGGTGCGCAGTTGGGCGGCCTTGCGCGTTCTGACGCCGGACGGCTTCCCGATCTACGAGGAATCGACGACCGCGCCCGGCGCCTTCGTCGCCACCTGCCACAGCGGCGTGACCCTTGCCGCCAACCATGCGCTGACGCTGGCGCCGCTGATCGCGGCCGGCGGCCTCGGCGACCGCTTCAAGCCCTTCAGCGCCCGGAGGTTCCATGTTCCGCAGGCTGCCTGAGATCGAGACCGCCTCCCAGACCGCTGGGCAAACGGTTTCCTTCACCATCGACGGCCGTCCGGCCAACGCGCGGGCCGGCGACAGCGTCGCCGCCGCCCTGCTGGCGAACGGCATCACCGTCTGCCGCAACACCCCCGTCAGCGGCGCGGCGCGCGGTCCCTACTGCATGATGGGCGTCTGCTTCGACTGCCTCGTCACCATCGACGGCACCGGCAACCGCCAGGGCTGCCAAGTCCGGGTATCCCCCGGCATGGCGGTGGAAACCCAGAACGGCAAGCGCGAGGTGGAGCGGTGAGCAAGTTTGACTTCGACATCGCCGTCGTCGGCGCCGGCCCGGCCGGCCTCGCCGCCGCTGCGCTGGCCGCCTCCAAGGGCGCGTCGGTCGTCCTGCTCGACGAACAGGTGGAGCCGGGCGGCCAGATCTACCGCGCCGTCACCGAAACCCCGGTGCGCGACCGCAAGGTGCTCGGCCCCGACTATTGGCATGGCGCCGAACTGCTGGGTCCGCTGCGCGACAGCGGCGCCGTCCACTGGCCGGGCACCACGGTCTGGAGCGTCGCCCGCCCGCGCGAGGATGCTCCCGACGGGTCCCGTCCCATCCAGATCGGCCTGTCGCGCAACGGCGCGGCCTCCATGCTGACCGTGCGCCACGTCATCCTGGCGACCGGCGCCTTGGAGCGTCCCTTCCCGATTCCCGGCTGGACCCTGCCGGGCGTGCTGGGCGCCGGTGCGGCGCAGGTTCTGCTGAAGACCTCCGGCCTCGTGCCGTCGGGCGCCACGGTGATGGCGGGCAGCGGGCCGCTGCTCTGGCTGCTGGCCTGGCAGTATCTGCAGGCCGGCGCCCGCATCGACGCCATCCTCGACACCACGCCTCGTGAGAACTGGCGCGCCGCCCTGCCGCTGCTGCCGGGCTTCCTGCGTTCGCCCTATCTCGGCAAGGGCATGAAGCTGATGCTCGACGTGCGGCGCAAGCTGACCGTCATCGGCAACGTCACCGCGCTCCGCGCCGAAGGCGGCCTTGCCGGAGGGGGCACGTTGAAGAGCGTCGTCTACACCCGCAACGGCGCCGAACACCGGCTGCCCGCCGACACGCTCCTGCTGCACCAGGGCGTCATCCCCAACCTGAACCTCGCCAACGCCACCGGCTGCGCCCAGCGCTGGGACGAGCAGCAGCGCTGCTGGCGCCCGACCACCGACGAGTGGGGCGCGACTTCGGTCGAGGGCGTGTCGCTGGCCGGTGACGGTGCCGGCATCGGCGGTGCCCGCGCGGCGGAAGAGGCGGGCCGTCTGACGGCGCTCGACGCGCTGCACCGGCTGGGCCGCATCGGGCGGGAGCAGCGCGACCAGTCCGCCGCCCCGTTCCGCGCCGCGCTCGACCGCGCGCTGACCGGCCGCGCTTTCCTCGACACGCTCTATACCCCGGCGGAAGCCTTCCGCGTGCCGGCCGACGACACCATCGTCTGCCGTTGCGAGGAGATCACCGCCGGCGCGGTGCGCGAAGCGGTGCGGCTCGGCTGTTCCGGCCCCAATCAGGCCAAGAGCTTCCTGCGCTGCGGCATGGGTCCGTGCCAGGGCCGGCTCTGCGGTCCGACGGTGACCGAGGTCATCGCGGCGGAGCGCAACGTCTCCCCGGCGGAGGTCGGCTATTATCGCCTGCGCCCGCCGGTGAAGCCGATCACGCTGGCCGAACTGGCAGCATTGCCGAAGACCGACGCCGACATCGACGCCGTGTTCAAGCACTGACGCGGAGGCGCCCGATGACCGCAACTGCCTCCCCCAAACCAGACGTCATCGTCATCGGCGGCGGCCTGCACGGCTGCTCCGCCGCGCTGCACCTGTCGATGCGCGGCGTCCGCGTGCTGGTTCTGGAGAAGGACCATGTCGCCCGCCACGCCTCCGGCGTCAATGCGGGCGGCGTGCGCCAGCTCGGTCGCCATGTCGCCGAGGTGCCGCTGTCCGTCGCCTCCATGGCGCTGTGGCACCGCATCCAGGACTTGGTGGACGACGATTGCGGCTTCGAAAGCCACGGCCAGATCAAGGTGGCGGAGACCGAGGCGGAGCTTGAGACGGTGCGCGCCCGCGTCGCCGAACTGAACGCGCTGGGCTTCACCCACGAGGAGGTGATCGGGCAGGACGAGCTGCGGTCGCTGGTGCCGGCCATCGCCGACCATTGTGTCGGCGCCCTGGTGTCGCGCGGCGACGGTGCCGCGATCCCCTTCCGCACCACCTTCGCCTTCCGCCGCAAGGCCATCGCTCTCGGCGCCCGCTTCCAGGAGGGCGGCACCGTGACGCGGCTGGCCCGCCAGGGCGGCCTGTGGACCGTCGAAACGGCGGACGGCAACCGCTTCGAGGCACCGGTGGTGGTCAACGCCGCCGGCGCCTGGGCCGACCGCATCGCGGCGCAGGTGGGGGAGCCGGTGCCCTTGGAGGTCATCGCGCCAATGCTGATGATCACCGCCCGCGTCGCTCCCTTCATCAAGCCGGTGGTCGGCGCCACCGGCCGCACCCTGTCCTTCAAGCAGTTCCCCAACGGCACCGTTCTGATCGGCGGCGGCCTGCTCGGCCGGGCGGTGCGCGACGAGAACCGGACGGAGCTGGACTTCTCCCAGGTGTCGGTGAACGCCCGCACGGTGTGGGACCTGTTCCCGTGCATGCGCGGCGCCACCATCGTCCGCTCCTGGGCGGGGATCGAGGCGCGGATGCCGGATCAGATCCCGGTGATCGGCCCCAGCGGCACCGAACCGGACCTCTACCATTCCTTCGGCTTCTCGGCGCACGGCTTCCAGCTCGGTCCCATCGTCGGGCGGATCACCGCCGACCTCATCACGGCCGGGTCCACCGACCTGCCCATCGACCCCTTCCGCATCGGCCGCTTCGCCGCCTGACCTTTGGAGCATCATCCCGTGACGATCCAGCGCTTTCACCCGACCCCGCGGCTCTGCGACATGGTGATCCACAAGGACACCGTCTATCTCGCCGGCCAGATCGTCGATGACGGATCGACCACCGTGGAGGCGCAGACCCGCGACGTGCTGCGCCAGATCGACGCCCTGCTGGCCGAGGCCGGCACGTCGAAGAGCAGCATCCTGACCGCCACGGTCTATCTCGCCGACATCGCCACCTTCCCGGAGATGAACGCCGCCTGGGACGCCTGGGTCGACAAGGCCAACCCGCCGGCCCGCGCGACGGTGGAAGCCCGGCTGGCCGACCCGTCCATCCTGGTCGAAATCGTCGTCATCGCCGGGCGCTGACCCCTTCCCCCCTGCCGGAGCCTGCCATGAAGCGCCTCACCTCGGGCGTTGCCGCCCTCTTCTTGCTTGCGTCCGGCGGCATCGCCGCGGCGCAGGAGATCCGCATCGCCACCGAAGGCGCCTACCCGCCCTTCAACTTCACCCAGCCCGACGGCAAGGTGGCGGGGCTGGAGGTCGACCTCGCGCATGCGCTGTGCGAGCGGATGAAGCGTCCCTGCACCGTCGTGGCCCAGGAATGGGACGGCATCATTCCGGGGCTGCTGGCGAAGAAGTACGACGCCATCATGGCGACGATGAACATCACGCCGGAGCGGGCGAAGGCCATCGGCTTCTCCACCCCCTACATGGTGGTGCCGGCCTATTTCGTGGCGCCGGCCAAATCGGCCATCGACGGCTCGCCGGCCAGCCTGCGCGGCAAGACCATCGGCGCCCAGGTCTCCACCACCCATTCCCGCTATGTCGAGAAGCATCTCGGCAGCGACGCGACGCTGAGGACCTACGACACCGCCTCGAACCTGCTGGCCGATCTGAAGGCCGGGCGGCTCGACGCCGCCATCACCACGGGCGCCACCGCGTCCGACTGGGTGAAGGGCGACGGCGGCAAGTCGGTCAAGCTGGTCGGCCAGCCGGTGATCGACGCCGAGGTGTTCGGCCCCGGCATCGGCGTCGGCCTGCGCAAGGAGGACACCGCGCTGAAGCAATCCTTCGACGAGGCGATCCGCGCGGTCGTCCAGGACGGCACGCTGGCCCGCATCGGTGCCCGCTACGTCGATTTCTCCATCACCCCCTGAGTTCTTTTTCAAAAAACCAAGGAGCAGTTCCCCGTGATCAAGCGCATCGAGAAGACCAAGATCATGCACCGCGTCGTCGTCAACAACGGCACCGCCTATCTCGGCGGCATCATCGCCGACGACGTCAGCGTCGGCATGGGCGGCCAGGTCACGCAGATCTGCGGCAAGCTCGACCAGGTTCTGGCGATGGCCGGCAGCGACAAGACCAAGCTGCTGTCCGCCCAGCTCTTCATCACCAACATGGGCCTGAAGGACGAGATGAACGACGCCTGGCTGTCCTGGCTGGACGGCAACGACCTCCCCGCCCGCGCCACCATCGGCGTCGCCGACCTCGGCAAGCCGGAAATCCTGATCGAAGTGGTCGTCACCGCCGCGGTGTGATCGGCGCCTGAAGAAGGCTCCCTCTCCCGCCCCGGGAGAGGGTCTTACCCCAGCAACCGCTCGAACAGATCCTCGCCGCCCATCTGCCCGCCCTTCAGCATCAGCTCCAGCCCATCGACCGCCGGATCGTCGGCATGGGTGCGGCTGACGGTGACGCCCGGCGCCAGCGTGCAGCCATAGGACAACCCCCAGCACCCCAGCGCCCGCACCGCGAGGCTGGACGTATCCCCGCCGGCAATCCCGACCCGGCGCAACCGCACGCTCCGCAGCACCGCCGCGACGAACTCCGCCGTCGCCGCCGCGACCCGCCCGGCCTGCGCGGTGTCCGCCGTTGCGGCTTCCGCCGGCGCGGTCCAGACCAGCGTGTGGCGCCCGGCGCGCAATGACGCCGTCACCTCTCCCAACAGCGTTTCCGCATATCCGGCATCGGCACACAGCGACGCCGCATCGGCCTGGATGCGCGTGTAGGACCCCGCCGCCTCGATCTGCCGCCGCGTCACCGGAGACAGGCTGCCCGCCATCAAAAACACCGGCGAGTCCGCCGCACCGAGCGGCACCTCTTCAGTCCGAGTACCAGAGCCAATCGCCCAATGCGCGACCAGCGCCTGCGCCACGCTGCTCGGCCCCACCGCCAGCAGCGGCTCGCCCTCGGCCCGCTCCCAGATCAGCCGCCCGATGACGGCAAGATCCTTACCGCGCGACACGTCCAGCAGCACCGCCGGCGCTCCCTCCGCCAGCCGCCCGTCCAGCGCCTCGCCGCCCAGCCCATAGTCCGGAAAATGCAGCGCCGCCACCCCCTCCAGCCCTTGCGCCGCGAGGTGACGGCGCAAGTCCGCCTCCGCCATCGGGGTGACGGGATGGACGCTCATCGTCGGGTGGCGGTCGATGCGATGAACGGTCCCGCCGGTGCCCGCCGCGGCGAACAGGGTGCTGAACAGGCAATAGCGCCCGATGTTCGGCTGCCCGCCCACCACCGGGCGGAAGCGGTTGGGAAAATACGGCGCCAGCGTCCGCACCGCCTCGCCGATGCTGCCGATATCGGGCGCACTGTCGAAGGTGGAGCAGCACTTATAATGCATCACCGCCACGCCGAGCGCCGCGAAGAAGCGGCCGACCGGCTCCAGTTCCGCCCGCATCGCGTCCGGCGTCATGCTGCGCGCCGCCCCGGCGATGCCGACGGCGTCGAGCGGCCCGGCTTCCCCCAACCGTGCGACGCACGGCACGTCGAGGAACAGCAGCGCCCGCTGCCCGGCTTTCGCCAGGGCGGCCAGCGTGTCGGTCGCCCCGGTGAAGTCGTCGCCGTACCAGCCGAGCTTCGGTCCCGCCGCCATCGCGCTCAGCCCTTCTTCCCGAAGAAGTCGAGCGACCGCCGCAGCTCCGGCAACCCCCTCGCCGCGTCGTCCAATGTCCGCCCGGCCCGCACGGCGTCCCAGGCCTGCCGGATGCTCAGCACGCCGGCCGCCGGCCCGTCGGGATGGGCCATGATGCCGCCGCCGGACATGAACATCAGGTCGGCAGTCCCCACCGCCTCCCAGGTGACCGGCACCGTGCCGGCCCACTGGCCCGACGAGAAGGCCGGCATCACGGCGTCGGCGCCGTCCGCCGCCAGCGGCGCCAGACAGGCCCGCGCCCCGTCGATCACCTCCTCGTCCGGCTGGGCGAACTTGCCGTTCAGCCCGTGGACATGCATGTGGTCCACCCCCGCCAGCCGCCACAGCGCCTGATAAGCGTCGAAGCCGATGCCCAGCAGCGGATGGCGCGACAGGGCGCCGAAGCCGTTGCGGTGGCCGTGCAGCGCCAGTCCGCTGTGCCGGCGCAGCGTCTGCACCGCCGAATAGCCGCACCAGTTCAGGCTGACCATGATGCAGGACCCGCCCTCGCGCTCCACCAGATCGGCGTGGCGGCGCATGGCGTCGGTCTCGTCGGTGATGTTGAAGGCGACCATCACATGCTTGCCGGTGCGGTCCTGATGCCGGCGCACCCGCTCCATCACGGCGGGGATTCGCTGGGCCAGCGGCGCATGGGCCGGATCGGCGCAGATCTCGTCGTCCTTGATGAAGTCCAGCCCGGCGGCGCACAGCGTGCCGACCAACTCGCCGGTCTCCTCCGCCGACAGCCCGACATTCGGCTTGATGATGGAGCCGACCAGCGGCCCGTCCGCCACCCCGGTCAGCCGCCGGGTGCCGGCGACGCCGTGGCGCGGCAGGTCGAACTGCGCGCGGTAGGCCTGCGGGATGCGCAAGGACTCCAGCCGCAGCCCCGTCACCTCGCCCAGGTCATAGAGGTTGCCGGCGACCGTCGCCGCCAGCGTCGGCAGATTGGCGCCGATGTTGGCGGTGGGGAAGGAGATGGTGACGCGTGCCCGCTGCCATGGGCCGGGATTGCGCTGGCGTTCCAGCCAGGTGTTGGGCAGGGCAGGGGCGTCGGCGACGTCCAGCTTCTCGACGGACTCGACGATGGCGCGGGCACGGGCGCGCAGGTCGTCGGTCTCGCCATGGACGCGGGTGAAGGTGCCGCAGGACTGCTCCCCTGCCATCACCTCCGCCACCTTGGCCGGGGCGAGGGGGGTTTCGATCAGGTATGTGGCTTCGATGCGGTCGGCGTGCATGGGGAGCGCCTTTTAATCAGGTGGTGCGCTGCTGCCTATTGCCCCCACCCCAACCCTCCCCCGCTGGGCGGGGGAGGGGGACTGGAGCTTTGTCGGCGCTCAGCGGCAGTCCCTCCCCCGCCCAGCGGGGGAGGTTAGGTGGGGGTCTAACCTTGACGGCCCCTCACAACTTGCTCAAATCCGGAAACGGCCGCACCGGATCGCTGCCGTCCCACCCCATCGACGCCTCGCGGATCAAATCGAACATCTTGCCCTTCGGCCCCGCGACCTCCGACAGCTCGATCACCGTGCCGGGATGGTACTCGGTGTCGAAATAGATGAACCGCCCCTTCTCGCCGACCTCGCCGCTCATCACCGGCTTGAAGCCCTGGCCCAGCAGACGTTCCAGGTCGGCGTCGTAATCCTCGGTCCAGTAGGCGACATGCTGCAGCCCGGTGTTCCCCGCCTGCAGAAAGTCGCGATACATCGACGGCGCGTCGTTGCGGGTCTGGATCAGCTCCATCTGCAACGGGCCGGAGTTGGCCAGCGCCACCGAATTGTGAACCTCGTAGCTTTCGCCGCGGTAGGTGTAGTTCCGGATCGGAACCCGCTCGTTGTAGAACCAGGGACCGATGCCGAGCGTGCGGCTCCAATAGTCCATGGCGGCCTCGATGTCGCGCACGACGTAGCCAGCCTGACGGATCTGGCCGAAGAATCGGCTCATTGAAGGAACTCCGGATAAGAGGGGATCGAATAAAACCGGTGGCGTCAGCGCGCCAGAAAGCCGGTCGAAATCCAGGGGATGGCGGCGACGATCACCAGCCCGACCAGCAGCGCGCCGACATAGCCCCAGATGTGCTTCAGGCCGTCGTCGGGGTTGACCTTGCTGATGGCGCAGGCGCCGTAATAGCCGACGCCGAAGGGCGGGGCGAACAGGCCGATGCCCATGGCGAAGATGACGACCATCGCATAGTGCACCTCGTGCACCCCCGCCGCCCGCGCGATGGGGAACAGCAGCGGACCGAACAGCACGATGGCGGGGATGCCCTCCAACACGCTGCCCAGGATGATGAAGGCGACGATGGAGATGGCGAGGAAGCCATAGGCGCCGCCGGGAATGCCGGCCATGAAGCGCGCGAGGTCGGACGAGAAGCCGGACTGGGTCAGGCCCCAGGCCATCGAGGTGGCGCAGCCGACGATGAAGATGATGGCCCCGGTCAGCGACGCCGTTTCGATCAGCATCGGCTTCAGCCGGCGCCAGTCGAACTGGCGGTAGATCAGCAGCCCGACGATTGTGGAATAGGCGATGCCGATGGTCGACACCTCGGTCGCCGTCGCGATGCCCTCGACCACCGCGGCGCGGATGACGAAGGGCAGCAGGATGGCGGGCAGCGCCACCATGGCGAGCCGGGCGATCTCACGGCCGGGGGTGCGCTCGACATGGCTCAGATCCTCATGGCGGTAGCGCCGCCAGACGACGAAGCACAGGCAGGCGCCCAGAACCACGCCCGGCAGCATGCCGCCGGTGAACAGCGCCGCGATCGACACGCCGGTGACCGAGCCGATGGTGATCAGCACGATGCTGGGCGGGATGGTCTCGGTCTGCGCGCCGGTCGCCGACAGCAGCGCCACCAGATCGCCGGCAGGCGCCCCGCGCTTCTTCATCTCCGGGAACAGAACCGGGGCGATGGCCGCCATGTCGGCGATCTTCGAGCCCGAGATGCCCGACACCAGATACATCGCGCCGATCAGCACATAGGACAGGCCGCCGCGCACATGCCCCAGCAGGCTGGCGAGGAACTGGATCATGGCGCGGGCCATGCCGGTCATCTCGATCAAGAGGCCGAGGAAGACGAACAGCGGCACCGCCAGCAGGATCAGATGGCTCATTCCCTCATCCAGCCGGCCGACCATCACCAGCAGCGGGGTGGAGGTGGTCAGCGCCAGATAGGCGAAGGTGGCGAGCGCGAAGGAGAAGGCGATCGGCACGCCGGCGAAGACGTTGGCCGCCACCAGCCCGACGAAGAAGATCAGCAGGTTCAACTGCCCCAGCGGCTTCAGCACCGGCCCGGCGACCCAGAAGCCGGAGACGATGGCGCCGGTCACCAGAACTGCCGCCAGCACCGTCAGCGGCCGGGCGACGCGCAGCAGCCGGAACAGCGCCGCCACCAGCATCAGCCCCAGCCCGACCGGCAGCGCCGCGGCGCGCCAGGCGTTGGAGACCTCCATCGCCGGGGTGGTGATGAACTGCTCCTCCATCGCGTAATCGACGGCGTGATAGAGAATCAGCGCCAGGAAGGCGATGGGGGCGGTGATGGCGATGCATTCCAGCAGGCTGCGCACCTGCGGGCCGACGCGGCTGACCAGACCGGTCATCCGCATATGCTCGCCCCGGCGCAGCGCCACCACCGCGCCCAGCATCGACAGCCACAGGAACAGGATCGAGGCCAGCTCGTCCGACCACACCAGCGGCGTGTGGAACAGGTAGCGGGCGGTGACGCCGGCCAGCAGCACGACGATCTCGACCAGCACCAGAAGGCCCGCCACGACCTCGACCCCGACGGACAGGCCGTGGTCGATCCTGCGCAGCAGCGAAGCGCCGCCGCCGACGGCAACGCCGCCGGGAGCGTCCACGTAGCCGTGGACCGGTTCGGACATGTGGGACATGGCGGGGGGTTCCTTCATCGGACAGGACCTGAAAGGGCGGGGGTCGACGGTCAGGCGAGCTTGCCGACCGCCTCCTCCAGCAGGCCCCAGGCCTCGTCGCCGAAACGGCCCTTCCATTCGCCGTAGAAGCCGCTGTCGCGCAGCTTGGCGCGGAAGCTGTCGGGCGAGGGCTGGTTGAAGGTCAGCCCCTTCGCTTCCAGGTCGGCCTTGACCGACTGGTTCAGCGCCTTGATGTCGCCGCGCTGTGCCATGCCGGCGTCGTTGATGGCGTTGGCGACGATGGTCTGCATGTCCGGCGGCAGGCCCTTCCAGGCGCGGCCGTTGGCGATGAACCAGAAGCCGTCCCAGATGTGGTTCGACAGCGAGCAGTATTTCTGCACCTCGAACAGCTTGGCGACCTGGATGATCGGCAGCGGGTTTTCCTGCGCATCGACGATCCGGGTCTGCAGCGACGAATAGACCTCGCTGAACTGCAGGCTGGTGGGGGAGGCGCCCAGCCCCTTGAACATGGAGATGCTGAGCGGGCTGACCGGCACGCGGATCTTCAGGCCATCCATATCGGCGGCGGAATTGATCGCCTTGTCGCCGCTGGTCATCTGGCGGAAGCCGTTGTCCCACATCTTGTCGAAGGCATAGAGCCCGACCTTGGAGATGGCGTTGCGGACATGGGCGCCCAGCTTGCCGTCCATCGCCTTCCACACCTGATCGTAGTCGGAGAAGGCGAAGCCGACCGCGTTGATCGCGGCGACCGGAACCAGCGTGGCGATCACCAGCGCCGACGGCGTGAAGAAGGTCAGGCCGCCGCTGCGCACCTGGGACAGCATGTCGGTGTCGCCGCCAAGCTGGTTGTTCGGGAAGATTTTGACCTCGACCTTGCCCTTGGACTCCTTGGCGATGCGCTCCGCCGCCTGTTGGGCGCGGATGTTCAGCGGATGGGTCAGCGGCAGGTTGTTGCCGTATTTCAACTCGAACTCGGCGGCGCGGGCGATGTGCGGCATGCCGATGACGGCGCCGGCGGCCCCGATCGCCGGCGCGGTGGCGATGGCCTTCAGCATCGTGCGGCGGGTCAGACTGGTCATTTCAAACCTCCCATGGATTACCGGCCGACGTTGCTGTTTCC
>PJUA01000610.1_pt1 | contig 15338 bp, 11 predicted proteins | sample 1512151 | NCBI WGS metagenome assembly PJUA01 (sample SAMN08177678, study PRJNA422409) | Soil metagenome, whole genome shotgun sequencing project. | isolation source: Soil enriched on filter paper: beechwood xylan treatment | place: USA: Madison | collected 2015-01-15
ACCTATGACCGCGCCGTGCAGGAGCTGGTCTTCGGCGCCGGCAGCGCCGTGGTGACCGAAAAGCGTGCGATCACCGTGCAGGCCCTGGGCGGCACCGGTGCCCTGAAGCTGGGTGCCGACTTCCTGAAGCACTTCTCGCCGGCCGGCACCGAAGTCTGGATCAGCGACCCGAGCTGGGAAAACCACCGCGCCCTGTTCGAGATGGCCGGCTTCAAGGTCAACGCCTATCCCTACTATGACCCGTCGACCCGCGGCGTGAACTTCGCCGGCATGCTGGACGCCTTGAAGACCATGAAGGCCGGTTCGGTCGTGCTGCTGCACGCCTGCTGCCACAACCCCACCGGCGCCGATCTGACCGACGACCAGTGGACCCAGGTCATCGAAGTGGTGACCTCGCGCGGCCTGGTCCCGTTCCTGGACATGGCCTACCAGGGCTTTGGCGACGGTATCGCCGAAGACGGTCAGGTGGTGCGCCGCTTCGCCGAAGCCGGCGGCCCGCTGTTCGTGTCGAACTCCTTCTCCAAGTCCTTCTCGCTGTACGGCGAGCGCGTGGGCGCACTGTCCATCGCCGCCGCCAGCGCCGAGGAAGCTGCCCGCGTGCTGTCGCAGCTGAAGCGCGTGGTCCGCACCAACTACTCCAACCCGCCGATCCACGGTGGTCAGGTGGTTGCCACCGCCCTGGCATCGCCCGAGCTGCGCAAGCTGTGGGAAGACGAACTGGCCGAGATGCGCGTGCGCATCCGCGAAATGCGTCAGCTGCTGGTCGCCAAGCTGAAGGAAAAGGCGCCCAGCCATGACTTCGATTTCGTTACCCGCCAACGCGGCATGTTCTCCTACTCGGGCCTGACCAAGGCCCAGGTGGATCGCCTGCGCAACGAGTTCTCGATCTACGCCGTCGATACCGGCCGTATCTGCGTGGCCGCATTGAACACCAAGAACATCGACGCCGTCGTCAACGCCATCGCCAAGGTGCTGTAAGAAGGGTGTTTTCCCGTCCCGTCTTCGGACGGGCGGGGAGGCAGTTTCTCCTATGAGGAAATGGCCGTTTCCCTGAAAAAAGTTTTGACATGAAGTAAAAATCGGGTCATAATCTTTTTCTCAGCTGTTCCCTGATAGCTCAGTCGGTAGAGCGACGGACTGTTAATCCGCAGGTCCCTGGTTCGAGTCCAGGTCGGGGAGCCAAAGAATGCGAAGGCCTCGCAAGCAATTGCGGGGCCTTTTCAATGTGTGTGTGACCTGTGATGCAGGTCGTGCGCAAGGGCGGCAGGGCTATGCCGCCACGATGCAGAACGGTGTAAAAAATTTTCGTTTTCCTCTCTGGTCATTCGGAAAAAAATCGTTCATAATCGCGCCCTCATTGATCCCTGATAGCTCAGTCGGTAGAGCGACGGACTGTTAATCCGCAGGTCCCTGGTTCGAGTCCAGGTCGGGGAGCCAGAATACGAAAGCCTCGCAAGTTTCTTGCGGGGCTTTTTTGTTTTTGTCCTGCGGTCATGGCAGCCGTGTTGGGTGCTGCGCCAGATTTTGGCTCAATTGAGCTAGAATATGGCGCATGACGACGCTCGCCGATGCTCTCTTCTCCAAATCCACGCAAGCCATTCTGGGGCAGCTTTTCCTGCATCCGGAAGGGATGCATCTGCGTGCCTTGATGAGCAGCACCGGCCTGGGGTCGGCCTCGGCCCAGCGTGAACTGGGCAAGCTGACCGGCGCCGGATTGCTGCTCAAGGAAGAGATGGGCCGGGTGCAGTTGTACAAGCCCAATCCGGCCTCTCCGATTTTTTCGGAATTGAGCGCCATCGTGCGCAAGACCTTTGGCGTGGCCGATGCCATCAGAGCTATGCTCCTGCCTTTCGCAGCGCGCATCGACCGGGCTTTCATCTATGGGTCGGTCGCCAAGGGGCAGGACACCGCCGCCAGCGATATCGACCTGTTGATGGTGGCGGACGACCTGGGTAGCGCTGATCTCTACCCGGAACTGGTCGCGCTGGAATCCCGCCTGGGCAGGAAGATTTCGTTGAAGGTCTATCGTCCTGCCGAATTCCAGAAGAAGCTGGCTGCCCGGCATCACTTTCTCATGGCGGTGATGGCGGGGCCGGTCATCGACCTGATCGGAGTGCAGGATGGGCATCAATGAGCTGGAAAACCTTCTACGGCTTGGTCAACTGAAGGCGGAGCCTCCCACGAGCGCAGAAATCGAGATCCATCTGCAAAGCGGTCGTGATCGCCTGCGCGATGCCCTGGTGCCCGGCTTATCGCTGTCAAGCCGGTTTCTGCTGGGTTACAGCGCGGCTTACGCCTTTGCTCTGGCGGCGCTACGGCGCCAGGGATTTCGTCCGGCGAACCGCTACGTCGTATTCCAGTGCCTGCCGCATACGCTGGGCGTGGGACCGGAGATCTGGCGACTCCTGGCCCAGGCCCACGACGTGCGCAACGGCTTTGAATATGAGGGCAGTGACGAGGTGACGGAGGACCTCGGGCTCCAGGTCATCCGTTGCGCCGAAGTGTTGGACAGATTGCTATAGCCCTGGCCACCCGCAGGGTGCTGCCGCGCTTCAATCCGGCCCTTCAAACGCTGCTAGAATCGGCATCCCCTCCGAACAGCCAGGACATCCCCATGAGCGAACCCATTCGTCTGACCCAGTACAGCCATGGTGCCGGTTGCGGCTGCAAGATTTCACCGCAGGTGCTGGAAGTGATCCTCGCCGGTAGCGGCGCCCAGCATCTGGACCCCAGGCTGTGGGTGGGCAACGCCTCCCGCGATGACGCTGCCGTCTATGCCATCGACGAAGAGCGTGGCGTGGTCTCGACCACCGATTTCTTCATGCCCATCGTCGACGATCCCTTCGACTTCGGACGCATCGCCGCCACCAATGCCATCAGCGACATCTACGCCATGGGCGGCGACCCGCTGATGGCCATCGCCATTCTCGGCTGGCCGGTCAATGTGCTGCCGCCGGAGGTGGCGCGTGACGTGGTGCGCGGCGGCCGCGCGGCCTGCGATGCGGCCGGCATCCCGCTGGCCGGTGGCCATTCCATCGATGCGCCGGAGCCCATCTTCGGCCTGGCCGTGACGGGCGTGGTCGACAAGCGCAACATGAAGCGCAATGACACCGCCACCGCCGGTTGCCTGCTCTATCTCACCAAACCGCTGGGCATCGGCATCCTCACCACCGCCGAGAAAAAGGGCAAGCTGCGCGCCGAAGACGTGGGCAGCGCGCGTGACTGGATGTGCAAGCTCAACCAGCCCGGCAGCCGCTTCGGCAAGCTGGCCGGGGTGACCGCCATGACCGATGTGACCGGCTTCGGCCTGCTGGGTCACCTGGTCGAGATGTGCGACGGCAGTGGCCTGACGGCGCGCATCGAATCGGGTCGCGTACCGAGCCTGCCGGGCGTGCCGTATTACCTCGCTGAAGGCTGCATGCCGGGTGGTACCTTGCGCAATTTCGAGAGCTATGGCGCGAGGATCAGCCCGCTGAGCGATAGCCAGAAGCACCTGCTGTGCGACCCGCAAACCAGCGGCGGCTTGCTGGTGGCGGTACGCCCCGACGCCAATCCCGAGTTCCTCGCTACGGCGGCTGCGCTGGGCCTGGAGCTGGCCCCCATCGGCGAACTGGTGGAACGACAGCGATACGCCGTCGAGGTCCTCTGATGGCCGATATCCAGCCCAGTCAGGCGCTGTTTCTGGCCGATACGCCCATGCTGGATGCGCGGGCGCCGGTGGAATTCGGCAAGGGGGCGTTTCCGACGGCAGTGAACCTGCCGCTGATGAACGATAGCGAGCGCCATCAGGTCGGCCTGCGCTACAAGGAAGAGGGGCAGCAATCGACCATCGAACTGGGTCACCAGCTGGTCAGCGGGCCGGTCAAGGAAGCGCGCATTGCCGCCTGGGCGCGATTTGCGCAGGCGCATCCCGAGGGCTGCCTGTACTGTTTTCGCGGTGGTCTGCGCTCGCAGATCACCCAGCAATGGTTGAAAAGTGAAGCCGGCATCGCCTATCCCCGCGTGGCCGGCGGCTACAAGGCGCTGCGGCATTTCCTGATGCAGTCCATTGAAGAGGCGCTGGCGCAATGCCAGTTCGTGGTAGTGGGCGGCATGACCGGCAGCGGCAAGACCGATGTGCTGCTGCAGCTGGACAATGCGCTGGATCTGGAAGCCTACGCCAACCACCGTGGCTCCAGCTTCGGCAAGCGCGCTTCGGCGCAGCCGGCACCCATCGATTTCGAGCACCGGCTGGCGATTGCCATGATCAAGCTGCGGGCGCAGGGCCATCGCTGGTTCGCGCTGGAAGACGAGAGCCGCCTGATCGGTGCCTGCGCCTTGCCGCTGGCGCTGCACCAGCGCATGCAGAGTCTGCCCATGGTATGGCTGGAAGATAGCCGGGCAGGGCGCGTGGAGCGCATCCTGCGCGATTACGTCAGTGGCTTGAGCGAGGAGTATCTGGCGCTGGACCCGCGCCACGGTTTCGAACGCTATCGGGCCCATTTGCTGGCCGCGCTGGGCAAGCTGGTCAAGCGCCTGGGCGACCAGCGCTACCGGCAATTGCTGCAGCTGATGGAAACCGCCCTGGCGCGCCAGGAGACAGATGGCGTGGTCGACCTGCACCGGGCCTGGATCGAGTCCCTGCTGACGGACTACTACGATCCGGTCTATGCCTTCCAGCGCGAAGCCAAACGTTCGCGCCTGCTGTTCGCAGGCCACCAGGCCGAGGTGGTCGACTTCCTGCGCCAGCATCGGCCGCAGCCCAGGTCGATGGCGCAAGCCCAGGCCTGAGCGGGCCCTAGAACAGGGCCACGGCGGCCAGACCGCAGGCCGCACCGATCAGGATGGTCATGACGGTCACCGTCACCAGCACGCGTGGTGTGAAGGAGCTGCGCAGCATCAGCAGCGAGGGCAGGCTGATGCTGGGCAGTGTCATCAGCAGCGCCACCGCCGGACCGACGCCCATGCCCAGGGACAGCATGGATTGCACGATGGGGATTTCGGCTGCCGTCGGGATCACGAACAGCGTGCCCACCACGGCCAGCGCCACGATCCACAGCAGGCTGTTGCCCATGCTGGCATCCACCTGCGGGAACAGCCACACACGGGCCGCGCCCAGGGCCAGGACCACCACGATGTAGATCGGGATCGTGCTCCAGAACAATTGCCAGAGTTGACGACCCCAGCGAAGCAGGAAGGGGCGGGCGCTGTCTGCCTGTTCGCCTTGGTCCGCCTGGGCTACGGCATCCAGCGCGGCTTGCGGCAGGGCGGCTTGCTGTGCCTGGGCCTGCGAGACGCGCTGCGCCACCAGCGCCACGCCCACCACCAGCAAGATACCCGCCACCAGCCGCAGCGCAGCCATCTGCCAGCCCAGCACGAAGCCCATGAATACCAGCGTGGCCGGATTGAGTACCGGATTGGCCATCCAGAAGGCCAGCGCCGCCCCGACCGATACCTGCTGGCGGCGCATGCCGGCCACCACGGGCGCGGCGCAGCAACTGCACATCATGCCGGGCAGTGCAAACAGGCCGCCACGCAGCGTGGAGCCCAGACCGGCGCGGCCGAACACGCGCAACAGCCAGTCGCGCGGAACCAGGACCTGTACCAGCGACCCCAGCAATACGCCCAGTACGGCGGCCTTCCAGATGGCTGCGAAGTAGACACCGGCATATTCCAGCGCCGCCGACCACGGCGCCGTCGGTGCGTTGGCCAGGATGGAAGCGCCGATGCTGTGTTTATCGGCGGCCACAAAAGACTTCAGGTAATACGGCGACCACTTGACGTAATACAAGCCGATGGCTGCCACCAGCACGAACAGCAGGGGTTTGAGCCAGGGGGCTGCCGGGCGCGATGGTGGCAGGGAGGGAGAGGTATTCATGGTTGAAGCATGGGAATGGAAGAATGGGCGCATGATACGCGTGCCGGTGCGCTACGTCAGGTGCGGCCAGCATGTCGTACAACTTCATCTGGCGCGAAGGTGCTTCGAACCCGTTTGCATGGTCCCCACGAGCGGCTGCCGGGACGTGTGGATGTGTCGGTAAATGGCCGCGTGGCCCGCGCCGATGGTGGGATTCAGGCCTCTGCCCGGGGGCAGTCGGCGGCCCGGCCCGGAAAAGCATTCATCGCTTGCGGTTGGCTTTCTTCCTGTTATACTGCGCGTGCTGTTGTATGACGTCTTATAACAATTCAATCGATACCCATCAACAACAATACGTCATAGGATGTCCGCGCCCACCGGGCCGGCCCTGCAAGGCGAGTCGAGACCTGGAGAAAGCAATTGGCGCAAAGCAATGACACCGGCCTGGCCGGCGGGGCGGGCAAGCCCACCCATATCCGTTACCTGATCCTGTTCCTGTTGTTCGTGGTGACCACGGTCAATTATGCCGACCGCGCCACCCTGTCCATCGCCGGCTCGGCGATGAAGACCGAGTTGTCGCTGGACCCGGTGATGATGGGCTACATCTTCTCGGCCTTCAGCTGGGCCTATGTGCTGGCGCAGTTGCCAGGCGGCTGGCTGCTGGACCGTTTCGGTTCCAAGAAGATCTACATGTGGAGTATCGGCCTGTGGTCGGTCTTCACTTTCCTGCAGGCCGGCGTGACCTGGATGAGCACCGGGGCGGCCGTGATGTCGCTGTTCCTGCTGCGCTTCATGGTGGGTCTGGCGGAGGCCCCGTCCTTCCCGGCCAACGGCCGTATCGTGGCGGCCTGGTTCCCGACCAAGGAACGCGGCACGGCGTCGGCCATCTTCAACTCCGCGCAGTATTTCGCGGCCGTGCTGTTCACGCCGCTGATGGCCTGGATCGTCCATACCTATAGCTGGCACCACGTATTCACGGTGATGGGCGTGGTCGGCATCGCGCTGGCCCTGATCTGGGGCAAGATCATCTACAGCCCCAAGGACCATCCGCGCATCAACCAGGCCGAGCTGCAGCACATCGAGTCCGGCGGTGGCCTGGTGGACATGGACAACCGCAAGGTGGCTGCACCCTCCACCAAGGGCAAGGGTTATATCCGCCAGCTGCTGTCCAACCGCATGCTGCTGGGCGTGTATATCGGCCAGTACTGCATCAACGTGATCACCTATTTCTTCCTGACCTGGTTCCCGGTGTATCTGGTGCAGGAGCGCGGCATGTCCATCCTCAAGGCCGGTTTCGTGGCCTCGATCCCGGCGGTGTGCGGCTTCATCGGCGGCGTGGTCGGCGGGCTGATCTCGGACCGCCTGATCAAGAGCGGCATGTCGGTGACCTGGTCGCGCAAGATTCCCATCGTGGGCGGCATGCTGCTGTCCATGACCATGATCCTGTGCAACTATGTCGAGGCGCAGTGGATGGTGGTGGGCATCATGGCGCTGGCCTTCTTCGGCAAGGGCGTGGGCGCACTGGGCTGGGCCGTGGTGGCCGATACCGCCCCCAAGCAGATCGTGGGCTTGTCGGGTGGATTGTTCAACATGTTCGGCAACGTGGCCGGCATTACCACTCCCATCGTCATCGGTTACATCGTCAAGGAAACCGGTTCCTTCTCGGGCGCGCTGGTGTTCGTGGGTGTCAATGCACTGATTACCGTGATCAGCTATCTTGTCATCGTCAAGGAAATCAAGCGCGTCGAATTGAAGGACGCCTGAAGACTTTGCCGGCGGCCGTCGTCCTGACGCGCCGCCGTTTCATTTGATTCGCAGCATTCTGTCGTATGGGACTTAGCATGAGCAACGATATCGCCGCCAGCCAGGCAACCACCCCGCGCTACATCATGATGAACGACACCGACAATGTCGCCATCGTCGTCAACGACGGCGGCCTGCCGGCCGGCACCGTCTTCCCGGATGGGCTGACTCTGGTGGACCGTGTTCCCCAGGGCCACAAGATCGCCTTGCGCGACCTCAAGCAGGGCGAGGCCATTACGCGCTATGACGTGGCCATCGGCTATGCGGTGCGCGATATCCCCAAGGGCAGCTGGATCGAGGAATCGCTGGTGCAGATGCCGCCGGCCCGCGAACTGGACAACCTGCCCATCGCCACCAAGAAGCCGGCGCCGCAGCCGCCGCTGGAAGGCTATACCTTCGAGGGTTATCGCAATGCCGATGGTTCGGTCGGTACCCGCAACCTGCTGGTCATCACCACCACCGTGCAATGCGTGGCGGGAGTGGTGGAGCACGCGGTCAAGCGCATCCGCGCCGAACTGTTGCCCAAGTATCCCAATGTGGAAGATGTGGTGGCGCTGGAGCATACCTATGGCTGCGGCGTGGCCATCGATGCGCCCAATGCCGGCATCCCCATCCGCACGCTGCGCAACATCAGCCTGAACCCCAACTTCGGTGGCCAGGCCATGGTGGTCAGCCTGGGTTGCGAAAAGCTTCAGCCCAATCGCCTGCTGCCTGAAAACATGATCCCCATCCACAAGGCCGGCGAGCCCTATGTGGTCTGCCTGCAGGATGCGGAGCATGTGGGCTTCAACTCCATGATCGACTCCATCATGAAGATGGCCGAGGCGCGCCTGACCGAGCTCGACAAGCGTCGTCGCGAGACCTGCCCGGCTTCCGACCTGGTGGTGGGCGTGCAGTGCGGTGGCAGCGATGCCTTCTCCGGCGTGACCGCCAACCCCGCCGTGGGCTTCGCCACCGACCTGCTGGTGCGGGCCGGGGCGGCGGTGATGTTCTCGGAGGTGACCGAGGTGCGCGATGGCATCGACCAGTTGACCTCGCGCGCGGTCAACGAGGACGTGGCGCAGGCCATGATCCGCGAGATGGACTGGTACGACAACTACCTCAAGCAGGGCGGCGTGGACCGCAGTGCCAATACCACCCCCGGCAACAAGAAGGGCGGTCTGGCCAATATCGTCGAGAAGGCCATGGGCTCCATCGTCAAGTCCGGCTCCAGCCCGATCTCGGGCGTGCTTGCGCCGGGCGACAAGCTGCAGCAGAAGGGCCTGATCTACGCCGCCACGCCGGCCTCCGACTTCATCTGCGGCACGCTGCAGCTGGCCGCCGGCATGAACCTGCATATCTTTACCACCGGCCGTGGCACCCCCTATGGCCTGGCAGCGGTGCCGGTGATCAAGGTCGCCACCCGCAACGACCTGGCGCGGCGCTGGCACGACCTGATGGACGTCAATGCCGGCCGCATCGCCAGCGGCGAGGCCAGCATCGAGGACGTGGGCTGGGAACTGTTCCAGCTGATGCTGGACGTGGCCAGCGGCAAGAAGCGCACCTGGGCCGAGCAGTGGAAGCTGCATAACGCGCTGACCCTGTTCAATCCGGCGCCAGTGACCTGATCCTTCCTTGGGGCCCGCTTGCGGGTCCTTTTTTTTGCTTCAGTTTTTCGAACAACAATATGAATCGACAGGAGACACCATGAGCCACGACAACGCCCGCAACCCTTCCGCTACCCCGTCCCGCCTTGCTACCTTGATCGCCACTTCCGTCCTCAGCCTGGCCGCTGCCCAGGCCGGCGCCGCCACGGTGGCCTATGTCTCCAACGCCGACAGCCAGGACATCTACGTGCTGCGCCTCAATGGCGACGGCAGCGTGAACCTGATCGACCGGGTCGACACCGGCAGTACCGTTATGCCGCTGGCCATCAGCCCCGATCACAAGTATCTGTATGCCTCGCTGCGCGGCCAGCCTTATTCGGTGCTCAGCTACGCCATCGACCCCGCCAGCGGCATGCTCAAGGCGCTCTCCAAGACGCCGCTGGCCGACAACATGGCCAACATCGCCACCGACCGCACCGGGCGCTACCTGCTGGCGGCGTCGTACTCCGGCAACAAGATCTCGGTCAATGCCATCGGTGCCGATGGCGTGGTGCAGACCCCACCGCTGGCCGTGATCCCCACCGGCAAGAACGCCCACTCGGTACAGGTCGACCCTGACAATACGCACGTCTTCGCCAGCAACCTGGGCAGCGATGTGATCCTGCAATACCGCTTCGACGCCGCCACCGGCAAGCTCACTGCCAACACGCCGCCCGCAGTCAGCACCCAGGCCGGGGCGGGGCCGCGTCATTTCGTGTTTTCACGGGACCAGCGTTTCGTCTATTCGACCAATGAGCTCGATGCCACCGTCAGTACCTATGCCTATGACCGTCAGAACGGTACGCTCAGCCTGCTGGGCAGCGACTCGCTCCTGCCCGAGGGCTTCAAGACCAGCGAGCAACTGGCCGCGGCCGATCTGCACCTGACCCCGGACGGCCGTTTCCTTTACGCTTCCGAGCGCACCTCCAATACCCTGACCGGCTTCAGGGTCGACCCCGCCAGCGGCAAGCTCACCCGCATCCTCAACATCCCCACCGAAACCCAGCCGCGCGGTTTCAACATCGACCCGCGTGGCCGCTACCTGCTGGCGGTCGGGCAGAAGGCCGGCCTGACCAGCTACGCCATCGACCGCGATACTGGCGCCCTCACGCCGGTCCTGCGCTATACCCTGGGCCGCAACCCCAACTGGGTCGAGATCATCGACCTGCCCTGAACCTTCCCCTTACAGCCCCGGGCCACCTCTGCCCAGCGTCTGATGGACGACCGGCCTTGTCATGATGTTCATATGACAAGGCCAATTTCTGTCTCTTTTGCACGCGGCTTGATCCAGGACAGGCGGCGCTTCGCGTTGCCATTGCACAATGCCGCCTGACAGCCTGCTGGCCGCCCTAACCGGGAAATAGGGTGGTTTTGGTCTGGTTGCCGTCCGATTGGAGAAGGGGCGGCTGCTGTATCGTCAGGTGCTAGTCTCATTTCTAATGTTGTCAAAAAATTAAGCGGAGAGAGGGAATGCGGAATCTTACGGTTCGCTTCAGCCTGATGAGCGCGCTTGCGCTGTTTTCTTGCATGATCGTGGTCGGTGCTGCGGTCGGCATCTTTGCCCTGGGCCGGGCCAATCATGCGACCGAGTATGTGCACGAGATCACCGAGCGCGCCTTGTTGATCAATGATGCCTACAAGGACACCACGCGCACCCGCGCGGCCCAGTCCCGCATCTATTCGACCTTGATGGAAAAGGGTGACCAGGCAGTGATCGACGCGGCCTTCAAGAGCGCCCAGACCACCTACGAACGTAGTCTCAAATACCTGGACGACTACGCCAAACTCCCCGATCTGGAGGGCCAGGATCCTGCCACCAAGACCGAATTGATCGAATCGGCCAAGGCCTTGAACGAGATCCTGAAGAAGGCCACCGAGGTGCTCAGGAGCGGTGATGCCGCCGCCTATTCGCAGCTCAACAACAACTTCATCAGCAAGGGGGGCGCGCGCTTCTCGACCGCGCTGGACGTCTACCAGAAGCGGGCCATGGAGCTCAACGACAAGGCCACTACCGAACGCCAGCGTGAATACAACCTGGTGGTATGGCTGGTCGTGGCCGGTCTCATCGGTGCCATGTTCCTGGTCATCGGCGTGCACTTCATGCTGCGCAACATCGTGCTCACGCCCCTCAATCGCGCCGTGCACCTGCTGGACCTGGTGGCCAATGGCGACCTGACCACCAAGGTCGACGTCGAAAGCAAGAACGAGATCGGTCGCCTGTTCGCCGCCATCCGCAGCATGCAGCAGGCGCTGCTGACGACCGTGTCCAGCGTGCGCAGCAGTTCCGACAGCATCGACACCAATGCCAAGGAAATCGCCGCCGGCAACATGGACCTGTCCTCGCGCACCGAGCAGCAGGCCAGCTCCCTGGAAGAGACCGCCGCCTCGATGGAGGAATTGACCGGCACCGTCAAGCAGAACGCCGAGAATGCCCTGCAGGCCAACCAGCTGGCGCATTCGGCTTCCTCCACCGCCAGCAAGGGCGGCGAGGTGGTGTCGCAGGTGGTTGATACGATGCAGGCCATCAATGAATCCTCGCGCAAGATCGTGGACATCATCAGCGTGATTGACGGCATTGCCTTCCAGACCAACATCCTGGCGCTCAACGCAGCGGTGGAAGCGGCCCGTGCCGGCGAGCAGGGCCGCGGCTTTGCCGTGGTGGCGTCGGAAGTGCGTTCCCTGGCCCAGCGCTCGGCCGCTGCTGCCAAGGAAATCAAGTCCCTCATCGACGATTCGGTGGACAAGGTCGAGGCCGGCAGCCAGCTGGTCGAGCAGGCTGGCGCTACCATGAGCGAGGTGGTCACCAGCGTGCAGCGCGTCACCGACATCGTGGGCGAGATCGCCGAAGCCAGCCGCGAGCAGAGCACCGGGATCGAGCAGGTCAACCGGGCCATCACCCAGATGGACGAGGTGACCCAGCAGAACGCGGCACTGGTGGAAGAAGCCGCGGCCGCCGCCCAGTCCTTGCAGGCGCAGGCCACCAACCTGGTGGCTGCGGTCAGCATCTTCAAGATCGATGCGCATCAGGTCGCCAGTGCGTCGGTCAAGGCGCGCCCGATGCCCAAGGCAGCACCGGCCCCCAAGGCTGCGCCTGCGATGGCGTCGGTCAGCGCGCCGGTTGCGCCCAAGGCCGCTCCTGCTGCCGCGCCCAAGCTGCCCCCGGCCAAACCAGCCAAGCCGGCCGGCGCATCGGCGAGCTCATCGGCCAGCGCCCGGGGCAAGGACGACGCCCAGGATTGGGAAGAGTTCTGAACCCATCATCAGGATGCCGGCCTGGCCGGACCTGAGCGGAAGGAAACCTCCGTCGCACTGGCGCCGGAGGTTTTTTTTCGTGCACGCACCCCGTCAGCGGGCGGTCAAGCAAAAGGGCCGCAGATTTCTGCGGCCCTTGGTCTTTCTGATTCTCATGCAAGCCCAAGCGGGCTCATTACATCCTTACTGCGGACCCAGCTTCTTGATCAGCGCAGCCAGTTCTTCATGCTCCTGCGGGGTGCAATCGGTCAGCGGGGTACGCACCGGACCGGCATCGTGACCCACGATCTTGGCACCGGCCTTGACGATGGAGACGGCGTAACCAGCCTTGCGGTTGCGGATTTCCAGGTAGGGCAGGAAGAAGTCGTCGATCAGCTTGCCCACGGTGGCGTGGTCGTCCTTGGCGATGGCTTCGTAGAACTGCACGGCCGTCTTGGGGATGAAGTTGAACACTGCCGAAGAGTAGACCGGCACGCCCAGTGCCTTGTAGGCAGCGGCGTACACTTCGGCCGTCGGCAGGCCACCCAGGTAGGTGAAGCGGTCGCCCAGCTTGCGGCGGATGCTGACCATCGGCTCGATCTCGCCGACACCGTCCTTGAAACCGATCAGGTTCGGGCAGCGGTCGGCCAGCTTTTGCAGGGTCTCGGCGTTGAGCTTGCAGACGGCGCGGTTGTAGATGATGACGCCGAAATTGACCGATTTGCAGACCGCTTCCACGTGGGCGGCGATACCGTCCTGGCTGGCTTCGGTCAGGTAGTGCGGCATCAACAGGATGCCGTGTGCGCCCAGGCGTTCGGCTTCCTGGGCATAGGCGATGGCCGCGCGGGTGGAGCCGCCGGCACCGGCGATGATGGGCACCTTGCCACGGCAGGTGTCCACGGCGGTGCGGATGATGTCCGAATACTCGCCCGGCACCAGGGGGAAGAATTCACCCGTGCCGCCCGCGGCGAACAGGGCGCTGGCGCCGTACGGAGCCAGCCATTCCAGGCGCTCGATATAGGTCTTGGGGCGGAAATCGCCCTGCTCGTCGAAGTCGGTCAGCGGGAAGGACAGCAGGCCGGAAGAGAGGATCTGTTTGAGGTCTTGGGGTGTGTACTGGGACATGTTTTCGCTCGACGCCGTTGGAAATCAGTTGGAAATAGGGTGAAAACGGAGGCCCGGGCGCAAGTCAGCGGGACGGACACCGGGCTCCGATCAAAACTGCATATGACATCAGTCATCGTACAACATAAGATTTCAGAAATCCAGCAATTTATTGTGACGTGTTGGACTAAGGAGGGGAGTGAGGGAGAAGGCGCTGCAGGTGAGGTGAGGCAGGGGGCGGAGGATGGTGCAGCGGCCGGGGGAGGGCTGGCGGGCGCCGACCGCTGGCAGCGCTTGTCTTGCCAGCGGTGGGGACGTGCGATGGGATGAACTACGCGGCGCTCAGCTGGCGTTGCCGGCTGCGCCCGATTCCGCTTCCTGCTGTGCCCGGCGCAGGCGCTCGCGGCTGTTGGTCAGGTGATTGCGCATGGCGGCGCGGGCGGCCTCGGCGTCGCCACGGGCGATGGCCTCAAAGATGTCTTCATGCTCGCGCTGCACGCGGTCCAGGTAGCTGGCCTGCTGGTCGTGCGCCAGTTCGGCGGTGTTGATGCGCTTGCGCGGGATCACGCCCATGCCCAGGTGGCTGATGATCTCGATGAAGTAGCGGTTGCCGGTGGCATTGGCGATGGCGAAGTGGAAGCGGAAGTCCGGTCCCACCGTATCGCCGCCAGCTTGCTGGTTGGCGCGGAACAGGTCCAGCGCCTCGCGGATTTCCTGCAACTGTTCTTCGCTGCGGCGGGCGGCTGCCAGCCCGGCGGTTTCGGTTTCCAGGCTGATGCGCAGCTCCAGCAGCGCCAATAGGTCGCGCATGGTGGTGATGGTGGCCGGGTCGATATTGATGTTGGAGCCTTTGCGGGCTTCCAGTACGAAGGTACCGATGCCGTGCCGGGTCTCCACCTGGCCGGCCGCCTGCAGGCGTGAGATGGCTTCGCGCACCACGGTGCGGGAGACACCCTGGGTCTGCATGATTTCGGATTCCGTTGGCAGCTTGTCGCCGGGCTTGAGGCTGCCGTTGTCGATCATTGCCGACAGCGCTGCCACGACCTCCTGCGACAGGCTCTGGGGCTTGCGGCGCGGGCGCAGCAGCGGATTGGGGGTATCGCTCACATCCATATCGTTCTGTTTCTTGGGAGGGCGGCGCTGGCGGACCCGGCTTGTGTTTTAGTGGCGGTCCGCATCTGGCCAGAAGAAAATTGTCGCGCCATCTTACCAGATGGATCAAGAGGGTCGACGCCGATGCCAGCCGTAGCCCAGAGAGTAGCCCAATTTCGACAAGAGGTCAGACAAGTTTCCGTCCCAATTGCAGGAAATTTGATCTGGTCGCTTGGATGCTCCGACATTGCGCATGCACGGTACCTGACAGAATTACTCGGGTTTGATATACTTGACTCAAATATTCGGGAATTCAGGGCAACCGGCACCGCCGGTTCATTTGTTTCTGGAGTGAACTCCATGCGTCTTACCACCAAAGGTCGTTTTGCCGTGACGGCGATGATTGATCTGGCCTTGCGCCAGGGCAAGGGCCCCGTCACGTTGTCGGCCATCAGCGAGCGCCAGGAAATTTCTCTATCATATTTGGAGCAGTTGTTCGGCAAGTTGCGACGACACCAGATCGTCGAGTCCGTGAGAGGGCCCGGCGGTGGTTACAACCTGGCACGCAAGGCCGCCGACGTCTCGGTGGCCGACATCATCATCGCGGTGGACGAACCGCTGGATGCGACCCAGTGCGGCGGCAAGGA
>PJUA01000612.1_pt1 | contig 15284 bp, 17 predicted proteins | sample 1512151 | NCBI WGS metagenome assembly PJUA01 (sample SAMN08177678, study PRJNA422409) | Soil metagenome, whole genome shotgun sequencing project. | isolation source: Soil enriched on filter paper: beechwood xylan treatment | place: USA: Madison | collected 2015-01-15
GATGATGGCGCGGGCCTGATGGGCGGGGAAGGGCGGCAGCTTGTCCTGCAACTCGGCCAGATCGACGGCCATCCGTTCGCCGACCAGATCGGAGCGGGTGGAGAGCAGCTGTCCCAGCTTGATGTAGGTGGGGCCGAGTTCGGCCAGCGCGCGGGCCAGCCGCTCGCCCTCGCGGCCGGGCACGCCCTTGCGGGCGACCCGGCGCCACAGCCAGAGCAGGCCGGGGGCGGTGCCGAGCAGGCTGGTGGGCAGGGCATCGTGACGGGCGACCGTCCGGCCGATCACGGCCATCCGGATCAGGTTGCGCAGGATGCGGAACACGGGAGCCTAGATCCGCCAGCCGGAATGGATGGCGGCGATTCCGCCCGACAGGTTGCGCACGCGCACGGCGCCGAATCCGGCCGCCTCGATCCGCTTCGCCAGATCGGCCTGCTGCGGGAAGCGGCGGATGCTCTCGGCCAGATAGCGGTAGCTCGCCTCGTCCTTCGCCACGACGCGGCCCATGAAGGGCAGCACCTGGAAGGAATAGACGTCGTACAGCTCGCGCAGCACCGGCAGGACGACGTGGCTGAACTCCAGGCAATAGAACTTGCCGCCGGGCTTCAGGACGCGGTGGGCCTCCTTGATCGCCTCGTCGATGCGGGTGACGTTGCGCAGGCCGAAGGCGATGGTGTAGGCGTCGACCGAGCGCGAGGCGATGGGCAGCCGTTCCGCGTCGCCGACCGTCCATTGCACGCCGGACAGGATGTTGCGGTCGATGGCGCGGTCGCGGCCGACCCGGACCATCGCCTCGGTGATGTCGCAGACCACCGCCGCGCCACCGCCCTTCTTCAGGAAGCGGAAGGCGATGTCGCCGGTGCCACCCGCCACGTCCAGCAGGGTCATGTCCGGCTTGGGCGCCACCAACTCCATCAGCGTGTCCTTCCACAGCCGATGGATGCCGCCCGACATCAGGTCGTTCATCAGGTCGTAGTTGGTCGCCACGCTGTCGAAGACGGCGCGGACCAGCCCGGACTTGGCGGACGGATCGACGGGGGTGAAGCCGAACCAGTTGCCTTCGGCACCGGAGACGGGCTTTTGCGGGTCGGCGGAGGATGGGGGGGTGCGGTCGCTCATGGCCGGGAACATAGCGCGGGCAGGGGCCATGCGCCAGCGGGGGCGTGCGATGCGGAAGACGCTGCGGCGAATGGCGTAGGGCGGGTGGGGGCGGGGGAGGCGGAAGTTGGAACGACTGGATTCCCGCCTTCGCGGGAATGACGGCCGAAGAGGAGCTTCGGGTCCAGGGCGTTGCAGAAAGCCTTGCCGCCACATCCCCCTTGCATCCCGCCGTCCCCGCGCGTATAAGCCCATCCTTCCACGGGCGGCGAGGCTGGGCCGTATGGCTCAGGGCATGCCCAACCGTCCGATGGAATTCCGCCTCATTTCCCTCTAGGAAACGAAAATGCCCAAGCTGAAGACGAAGAGCGGCGCCAAGAAGCGCTTCAAGGTGACCGCCACGGGTAAGGTCCGCGCTCAGGCCGCCTACAAGCGCCACTGCCTGGAACAGAAGTCCCCGAACATGAAGCGCAACGCGCGCGGCATGATGACCCTGTGCGACTCCAACGCCCGCACGGTGCTGAAGAACTGGCTGCGCAACGCCTGATCTCGGCACATTGTAGAATTCGGAAGGACCTGAACCATGGCTCGTGTTAAGCGCGGCGTCACGACGCACGCCCGTCACCGCAAGATCCTGAAGCTCGCCAAGGGCTACCGGGGTCGCAATTCCAAGAATTTCCGTATTGCGATCGAGAAGGTCGAAAAGGCGCTTCGTTACGCCTACCGCGACCGCCGCAATAAGAAGCGCGATTTCCGCGGCCTGTGGATCCAGCGCATCAACGCCGGTGTCCGTCAGTACGGCCTGACCTACTCGCGCTTCATCAACGGCATCAAGCTGGCCGGCATCGAGATCGACCGCAAGGTCCTGTCCGATCTGGCCGCGCGCGAGCCGGAGGCCTTTAAGACCCTGGTGGACAAGGCCCAGGCCGCGCTCGCCTCCAAGGCCGCCGCGTAACGCCCAGCGCTTCCCGTCCCAGGGAACGCTTGCCGTCACGGCGTCAGTTGTAAGAGAAGGGAGCCGGGCCGCTGGGCCGGCTCCCTTTTTCTGTTTGCACCGATTTTTCCCCACGCTTGCCGGGAACCGCCATGCTCGACGCGCTGAAAGACGAACTTCTGTCGCAGGTCAACGCCGCCGCCGACCTTTCGGCGCTGGACGAGGTGCGGGTCTCCGCGCTCGGCAAGAAGGGGCGCATCACCGGCTTCATGAAGGAGCTGGGGAACCTCACCCCCGACGAGCGCAAGGAGCGCGGCCAAGCGCTGAACGCGCTGAAGGACGAGATCGCCGCCGCCATCGACGCGCGCAAGGCCGACCTCGCCGCCGCCCACCTGAAGGCGCGGCTGGAGGCCGAACGGGTCGACGTGACCCTGCCGGTGCGCCCGGAGACGGAAGGGCGTATTCACCCGATCAGCCAGACGATGGACGAGATGATCGCCATCTTCGCCGAGATGGGCTTCTCGGTCGCCGAAGGGCCGGACATCGAGGATGATTTCCACAACTTCACCGCCCTGAACTTCCCGCCCGGCCACCCGGCGCGCGACATGCACGACACCTTCTATCTGCCGGATGCCGGCGATAAGAAGATGCTGCTGCGCACCCACACCAGCCCGGTGCAGGTTCGCACCATGCTGAACAACAAGCCGCCGATCCGCATCATCGCGCCGGGGCGGACCTACCGCTCCGACTACGACATGACCCACACCCCGATGTTCCACCAGATCGAGGGGCTGGTCATCGACGAGGCGACCAACATGGGGCACCTGAAGGGCTGCCTCGTGGAGTTCTGCCGCGCCTTCTTCGACGTGGACGACCTGCCGCTGCGCTTCCGCCCCAGCTTCTTCCCCTTCACCGAACCGTCGGCGGAGGTCGATATCGGCTGCTCGCGCAAGGGCGGCGAGCTGAAGCTGGGCAATTACGGCGACTGGCTGGAGATCCTCGGCTGCGGCATGGTCCACCCGAACGTGCTGGAAGCCTGCGGCATCGACAGCACCCGTTACCAGGGCTTCGCCTTCGGCATGGGGGTGGAGCGCGTCGCCATGCTGAAATACGGCATCCCCGACCTGCGCACCTTCTTCGAAGCCGACCTGCGCTGGCTGAAGCATTACGGCTTCGTGCCCCTCGACATTCCCAACATCGCCCACGGGCTGACGCGCTGAGCCGATGCCAACCATTGCCGAATTCGACGGGATCAAGATCCTGATGTATTATCAGGATCATGATCCGCCCCATTTCCATGTCGAATACGGTGATTGCGAAGCGCTGATCCGCGTTGCGGATCTGGCGTTGATCGAAGGGGATGTGCCGGGCCGGATCCTGCGCCGCGTCACCGAATGGGCGCGGACGAGGCAGGCCGATCTGGCGCTGAACTGGGTCAAGTGCCGCAGCCATGTGGCGCCGGATCGCCTGTGACAGGACCGTCTGTGACGGGCCGCGTTTGGAGGGAAGCATGCCGGGTTTGCTGAAGAACCGCATCGAAAGCGCCACCCCGCTCCCGGACGGGCGGCGGGTGTCGTTGCGCTGGGTCGGCGGTGCCGAAACCAGCGTCGACATGGCCCCCCTGATCGCCCGCGGCGGCGTGTTCGCGGCGCTGTCCGACCCGGCCCTGTTCGCCGCCGTCACGGTCGGTCCGCGCGGCCGGTCTCTGACCTGGCCGGGTGAACTGGACCTGGACGCCGACGCCCTGTGGTTCGAAGCCCACCCGACCGACAACCCCTTCGCCCATTCCGCCGCGGCCGAGTGAATCTCGCCTTTTTCCGGTCGCCCCTCTCTGCCCGCCAGACAATCATCGCATCACGGACCCGCTCCCATGAAGTTCACGCTGTCCTGGCTGAAGGACCATCTGGAGACCGACGCCTCGCTCGACCAGATCACGGAGAAGCTGACCGCCCTCGGGCTGGAGGTGGAAGGCGTCCATGACCGGTCGAAGGAGCTGGCGCCCTTCCGCGTCGCCCATGTCGTCTCGGCCGAGAAGCACCCGGACGCCGACAAGCTGCGCGTGCTGATGGTCGATACCGGCGCCGGCACCCTGCAGGTCGTCTGCGGCGCCCCGAATGCGCGCGCCGGGATGAAGGGCGTCTTCGCGCCGGAGGGGACCTATGTCCCGGGTTCCGACATCACGCTGAAGAAGGGCGTCATCCGCGGCGTCGAGTCGAACGGCATGATGTGCTCCAAGCGCGAGCTGAAGCTGTCGGACGAGCATGAGGGCATCATCGAGCTGCCGGACGACGCCCCCGTCGGCTCCGCCTTCGCCGATTATGCCGGGCTGAACGATCCGGTCATCGACATCAACCTGACGCCCGACCGCGCCGACTGCGCCGGCGTGCGCGGCATCGCCCGCGACCTCGCAGCATCCGGCATGGGCACGCTGAAGCCGCTGACCGCCGGGCATCTCGACACCACCCCGGTGGAAGGCCGCTTCGCCAGCCCGATCGGCGTCAGCATCGCCGCGCCCGAGGCCTGCCCGCTGTTCGTCGGCCGCTATATCCGCGGCGTCAAGAACGGCCCGTCGCCGAAATGGCTGCAGGACAAGCTGGTGTCCATCGGCCTGCGCCCGATCTCGGCGCTGGTCGACATCACCAACTACCTGACCTTCGACGCCGCCCGTCCGCTGCACGTCTTCGACGCCGACACGGTGAAGGGCAACATCACCGTCCGCATGGGCCGCGAGGGCGAGACGCTGGCGGCGCTGAACGGCAAGGAATACGCGCTGGACGGCGCCATGACCGTGGTGGCCGACGACGAGCGGGCGGAGGCTCTGGCCGGCATCGTCGGCGGTGAGCCGACCGGCTGCACCGAGCAGACCGTCAACGTCTTCGTCGAGGCCGCGCTGTTCGACCCGGTGCGCACGGCGCAGACCGGCCGCCGGCTGGGCATCGATTCGGATGCGCGCTATCGCTTCGAGCGCGGCGTCGATCCGGCCGCGGTGTTTGCCGGCATGGAACGCGCCACCCGCCTGATCCTGGAACTGTGCGGCGGCGAGCCGTCGGAACTGGTGGTCGCCGGGGCCGAGCCGGACTGGAAGCGCAGCCTGACCCTGCGCGCCGGCCGAGTCGCGGCGCTGGGCGGCGTCGACCTGCCGCGCGAGCGTCAGGAGCGGATTCTCACCGATCTGGGCTTCACCCTGGAAGGCGAGGATGAGGAGGGCCGGCTGCGCGTCGGCATTCCGTCCTGGCGCGCCGACGTCCATGGCGAGGCCGATCTGGTCGAGGAGGTGCTGCGCGTCCACGGCTTCGACGCCATCCCGGCGACGCCGCTGCCGCGCGAGACGGTGCTGACCCGTCCGGCCCTGACGCTGAAGCAGCGCCGGGTTGCGCTGGCCAAGCGGACGCTGGCCGCCCGCGGTTTGTCGGAGGCGGTGACCTGGTCCTTCCTGTCCGGTCCGGTCGCCGAGCTGTTCGGCGGCGGCCAGCCCGGCCTGCGGCTGGTCAACCCGATCAGCAGCGACCTGGACGTCATGCGCCCGTCGATCCTGCCCAACCTGATCCAGGCCGCCGGCCGCAACGCCGACCGTGGCTTCGCCGACGTGCGCCTGTTCGAGGTCGGGGCGGCCTTCCGCACCCCGGCGCCGGACGGGCAGGACAGCGTCGCCGCCGGCATCCGCGCCGGGGCGGCGGTGCCGCGCCATTGGGCGGAGAAGGCGCGCGGCGTCGATGTGTTCGACGCCAAGGCCGACGCGCTGGCGGTCCTGGAGTCGGTCGGCGCCCCCGCCGGCAATCTGCAGGTCACCACCGACGCGCCGGGCTGGTACCACCCCGGCCGCTCCGGCGTGCTGCGACTCGGCCCCACCGTGATGGCCCGCTTCGGCGAGATCCATCCGTCGGTGCTGGAGGCTCTGGGCGTCAAGGGTCCGGTCGTCGGATTCGAGGTGATACTGGACGCCGTGCCGCTGCCCAAGAAGAAGGGCGGCACCGCCAAGCCGATGGTCCAGCTCTCCGCCTTCCAGCCGGTGGAGCGCGATTTCGCCTTCGTCGTCGACCGCAAGGTCGAGGCCGACAAGATCCTGCGCGCGGTGAAGGGTGCCGACAAGGCGCTGGTCAAGGATGTCGCGGTGTTCGACGTCTATGAGGGGCCGGGCGTGGGCGAGGGGCGCAAGTCGGTCGCCGTGTCGGTCACCTACCAGCCGACCAGCGCAACCTTGACCGATGAGGCGATCGAAGCGGTCGGCCAGAAAATCGTCGCGGCGGTGGTCAAGGCGACCGGTGGAAATCTCCGCGCCTGAGACTGTCACCCAAAGGTTGAAGTCTCTGCTGTTCAAGAAAAGAGCCTCCGTTCCGACGGGGGCTCTTTTTTTGTCCTCGCCGAAGGCGTCGCGAAAGAGTCCTTTCAAACCGCCGACTGCCCAATCATATGCTGAATCGCTGATTGAAGAGTCTTGAGTGCATTCGCTAAGGGAAAAACCTGATGCCGATTGTTGCAATTCAGTGTTAGACGGCTATGCAATGTTTTGTGGGAAGATCGGCCCCTGGGATTGTTTGCCCGTCGTAAGCCTATGATGTGTCCGATGTCACGGTTAGGCCACAGGCGGCGCTTGCATTGCCTTGGCATGCCCGATGTCCAATTCGATGCAAGCGACAGACCGGGAGAAATCAATGGCTGATCCTACAGGCAGTCAGGCAACCAAACCGGAGTCCGTCAGGCCGCTGATCCTGGTGGTCGACGATGACCGCTCGATTGTCGAGGGGCTGGCGATCCTGTTGGACGGCTGGGGGTACGAGGTGGTGAAGGCGCTGAGCGCCGCCGCGCTGGAGGCTCAACTCGGCGGTCTGGGCCGGGCGCCGAACCTGATCATCGCCGACCATTACCTGCCGGCCGGCCGTACCGGGCGGGAGGTGGTGGAGCGCGTCCGCGCCGAAACCGGGCAGCAGATCCCGGCGATCATCCTGACCGGCGACAGCACGCCCGAGCGGCGTGACGAGGCCGAACTTCTGGGCTGCCAGCTGCTGCTGAAGCCGGTGCAGGTCGGGCCGCTGCGCGAGGCGGTCGAGGCCCTTTGCAGCCGATAGGACGAAGGGAAAGGGGGCGGGGGTAGGGGTGCGGCATCCCGCCTGTCTGGCCGCCCGTCAGGTTGCAGGACCTGCCCCGGAACCGGGCCGGTCGATCTCCGGCAGCACGGCGAGGAAGGCATCGACCACCGCCGGATCGAAGCGCAGGCCGGCCAGCCGCCGGATTTCCTCCACGGCGTGAGCACGGTCCAGCGCCGGACGATAGGGACGGTCGCGCGTCATCGCGTCATAGGCGTCGGCGACGGCGACGATGCGGGCGCACAGCGGGATCGCCGCCCCGGTGCGGCCGTCGGGATAGCCGGTGCCGTCCCAATTCTCGTGATGCCAGCGCGCAACCGCCGCCCCCAGATGCAGATGGGTCGGACCGTCGGCCAGATGGCTGGCATGGTGCAGCAGGGCGGCGCCGGCCACCGTGTGGGTCTGCATGGCGCTGCGTTCCGTCGGATCGAGCGGGCCCGGCTTCGACAGGATGTCCGGATCGACCGCGGCATTGCCGATGTCGTGCAGGATGGCGGCGAGCCCGATGATCTCCAGCGTCGACTCGTCCAGCGACTCGGGGAACAGGCCGTCGGCATGCAGGCGGCGGGCGATCCGTTCGGTGATCGCGGCGATGCGCAGCGAGCGGCTGAAGCGGCTGTCCCCAGTTATTTCGGCCGCCATATCGGCCGTCTTCTCCGCCGCCTTCTCCGCTGCCGCGCCGTCCGTGCCCAGCGCGCCGCGGCCGCGTTCGGCCAGATCGGCCAGCGCCGCCAGCGTGCCCTGCTGGGCGCGGTAGAGCTGCTCGTAATGGTGCAGATTGTCGAAGCCGACGGAGATTTTGCCGCAGAACACCTCGATCAGCTTGCGGTCGAGTTCGGACAGCGGCCGGTTGGAGCGCAGATAAACCACCGTCTCGCGGTCGTTCGGCGTGCGTATGTAGAGCGTGCAATGGTCGCCGGCATAGCCATGCGCCTGTCTTTCCAGGCAGGCGGTCACCGCGTCCAGCACGGCCGGGTCGACATGGCCGGCGGCGGGCTCGTTGATCAGCGCCTCAAACCGGCCCGACCCGGCCAGCACATAGAGGCTGGTGGGACATCCCGATGGGGCGCATCCCGACGGGGTGCAGCCCGCCGCGCCGGCACCGCCGCGCTGCATGCAGAGGATGGCGTCCGGCCCCACCCCCAGCAGGCCCGACAGCTGGGTCAGCACGCCCGCCGCGAACAGCTTCATCGAGCGGGCGCGGAACAGCGACGATGACGCCTCGATGATCTTCTCCAGGCCGCGGCGGTTGGCGTCGATCGTTACGATGTCCTCGTAGGAGCGCAGGGCCGCGACGGTGGTGGTGAACAGCTGCTGGGCGGTCAGCTGGGTCTTCGCCTTGTAGTCGTTGATGTCGTAATCGAGGATCACCGCCCGTTCCGGCGCCTGTCCCGGCTGGCCGGTGCGCAGGATGATGCGGACGTTGCGGTTGCGCAGCTCCTCGCGGATGTGGTGGACCAGCCGCAGGCCGGCATCCTCCGTCTCCATCACCACGTCGAGCAGGATCAGCGCGATGTCGCTTTCCCGCGCCAGGATGCGCCGCGCCTCCGCCGCCGAATGGGCGGACAGGAAGCGCGCCTTGCGCCCCTTGTAGGCGAAGTCGGACAGGACGAGCTTGGTGATCGCATGGACCTCCGGCTCGTCGTCGACGATCAGCATGGTCCAGCGGCTGCCGGGCTGCTCCTCCGCGCCCCCGCCTGATGCATCCCCGTCCGGGGCGGCATCGTCGAGGAACACCAGATCCTCGTCACCGCTTTCCGGTGCCGGATCGGTTCGGGCCTCGTCCTCTGGTCCAGTCGGGTCGGCGTCGGTCATGGCTCTTCGATCGTGAAAGCGTCATGAGGGTGGGCGTGGCCGGCCCATTGGTGCAAACTATCAGAACGTATCCAACTCGATCACCGTACAATCGAGTCCGCGTTGCGCCAACGTGCCGCAGGCGGTGTCGACCTGCAGCCGGGTGAAGGGGGCCACCCCGACCTCGTACAGCAGGCGGCCCTTGCGGAACACCGGCCAGACCATCGGCGGCAGGTCGCGATAGGTGCTGCCCGGTCCGGCGGTGAACTCCTTCCAGGCGCGCAGGCCCTCGGCGTAGCTGACATATTCGCCCAGCTTGATGCCGTAGAGCATGCCCGGCTCCACCGGCGGCATGCCCGGCAGCGGGTAGGGCGCCACCACTCCGACCAGCCCCTGGACCGGCGCCAGCGCGCGGGTGCCGGCGGGCAGGGCCAGAGTGGCCTCGCCGTTCGCCGCACTGATCAGCGCCACCACGTCGCCCTGGCGCAGGGTGAAGGGGCGCCGCTTGCGGTTGCTCAGGATCTCGGTGGCGGAGATCGGGCCGGCGGCGACGACATAGCCTTCCGCCGGGGTCTGCGCCGCCTTGTCCCAGGCCGCGCGCGGCACGACGGCGGCGCTGCGGTGGGGCAGGGGAGCGTCCGCCGCCGGCTTGCCGGAGCCGGGTTTCGCCGGGTCGGCAGGCTTGTGCGCCCGTGGTCCCTCGCCGCCGATGGCCGGCCGGCCGGTGACCATCAGCGCCGGGTCCAGCGAATCGGCGGGAACATAGCCGATGGGCTGGCCGCCGATGGCGACCTCCGTCCAATAGGTGCCGCGCGGGGTGCCGAGCGCGTTCAGCGCCTTGCCCTGCTTCAGCGTCATGACGATGCGCGCATCTTCGCTGGGGCCGATCCGCACCTCGATGTCGCGGTTCAGCACCACCTCTCCGGTCAGCGGGGCGCCGATGGCGACGGGGCTCTGCGCCCGCGCCGGCGGGGCGGCGGCGATGAACCCGACACAAGCGAGGGCGACGGCGAGCGCCGGCAGCAGGCGGCGGGTCGGCACGGCTTTCATGTGGCAACTTCCTTCGCGGACACCGGTGAAGCAAGGCCCGGTTCCCGCCGGCCAAGCAAGTCATGGCCGACAAGGTCGTGGATGGCGTCGGCCAGCAGCCGCACCGGCTTGGGCGCCGTGCCGCGGGCGCGGTGCAGGGCGATGTCGACGTCCGGCAGGCCGGGAAACCCCTCCGCGGCGCCGATGCGGCGCAGGCTGGGCGGAACGGTGCAACATTCCATCGCCGTCACCCCCAGCCCGCCCATCACTGCGCCATGGACGGCGACGACGCTCTTGCTGGTGAAGGCGACGCGCCAGTCGCGGCCGATGCCGTCGAGCGCGGCGACCGCGAGGTCGCGCACGACGCAGCCCTTGGGGAACAGCGCCAGCGGCAGCGGGTCCAGGCTTTCCACCGGGCGATGTCCCGGCGGCGATACGGGGTCGAGCGGCGGGGCGACCCAGGCCACCGGCTCCTGCCGCACCAGCTCGCCGCCGGCCTCGCCGGCCTTGCGGGTGACGAGCGCGAGGTCGTAGCGGCCCTTGTCGATCTCCGCCACCAGATCGGGGCTGTTGTCGCAGATGACCTCGACCATCACCTCGGGATAGGCGGCGTTGAAGCGGGCCAGAATTTCCGGCAGCAGCATGGTGGCGTAATCGTCGGGCGTGCCGATGCGGACGCTGGCAACCGTCGGGCTGCGGTGCATCAGGGCCAGCACCTCGTCGTTCAGGGTCAGCATGCGCCGGGCATAGGCCAGCAGCACCTCGCCGTCGCGGGTCATGCGCACGCCGTGGGTGTCGCGTTCGAACACGCGCTTGCCCACCGTGTCCTCCAGCCGGCGCACCTGCTGGCTGACCGCCGCCTGGGTGCGGCCCAGCCTTTCGCCGGCACGGGTGAAGCTGGCGCTGTCGGCGACGGCGACGAAGGCGCGCAGCAGGTCGGTATCGAGATTGGCGGGCATGGCGGGGAACCGGAAGTTGCCGCTTATTCAAGCAGAGCGCCCGGCCGTCCGCAACGGGGCGGTCATTACGAATCGTGATGACGGCATAATGCCTATTCGTTTCCAAGGGAATGGCGCCCGCCCCATTGTCGGTCTCCGAACCCTTTGGAGTGTCCGATCATGTCGCTGTTCGCCGCCTGGACCGGTGCGGTTCTCGGGGCCGCCCGCATGGAGTTGCCTGTCATGCCGGAGCCCGCGGTGCCGGAGCCGCGGCGCTTCCGCCTTGCCTACAACCCGGTGCCGTCGGCCCTTCCCGTGTTCGGCCATCGCCTGATGGCGGAACAGGCGCCGTCGTCGGTGCGCTCGCCGCTGGCAGTCCGGGACCGGCTGCGGCTTGAGAAATAGGCGGGCGCCAGCCTATCCTGCCGCCGACAAGAAAGCCGGGAGGAACGGGCGATGTCGCGGGTCTATGTGCTGTATACCGGGGGCACCATCGGGTGCGTGACCAATCCCGACGGGGCGCTGGCCCCGGTGCCGGGCGCGGAGTTCGAGAAGCTGGTGCTGGCGGTGCCCGGCCTGTCGGGCCACCGGGTGCAGGATTACCCGGACCTGAACTGGACCATGGACTGGTTCGACCGCACGCTCGACAGCTCCAACATGACGCCGGCGGACTGGGTCGCCATCGCCCGGCGGCTGCTGTCGGTCTATGACCGGTATGACGGTTTCGTCGTGCTGCACGGCACCGACAGCATGGCCTACAGCGCGTCGGCCCTGTCCTTCCTGCTGCCCGGCCTGTCGAAGCCGGTGGTGTTCAGCGGGTCGCAGGTGCCGCTGTCCTTCACGCTGAGCGACGCGCCGGCCAATCTGGTCGGCGCCATCGTGGTGGCGGGAACCCTGCCGGTGCCGGAGGTCTGCGTCTATTTCGACACCAAGCTGCTGCGCGGCAACCGCTCGTCCAAGGTCGACGCCAACCGCTTCGCCGGCTTCGATTCGCCGAACTTCCCGCCACTCGCCAGCGTCGGCAGCGTGGTCGCCCGCAACGAGCCCCATTGGCTGCCGATGCCGGACAAGAGCGTTTCACTGGCCGAGCCGGACAACCGGGCCAAGCGGCTGGCAACGTTGGACGCCCTGCCGGCGGCGCTGGCGGGGTTCTCCGTCGTCATGCTGTGGCTGTACCCCGGCATTCGGGCGAGCACGGTGTCGGCGATGCTGACCGCCACCAGCCCGGCGGCGAAGGGGGCGGTGCTGCTGGCCTTCGGCGAGGGCAACGGCCCGACCGATCCGGAGTTCCTCGGCGCCCTGTCGGCGGCGGTGACGGCCGGGGTCGTGCTGATGGACAACACGCAGGTGCAGCGCGGCGCGGTGCTGCCCGGCGCCTATGCCACCGGGTTGGGCGCCGTCGGTGCGATCGGCGCCTATGACATGACGCCGGAGGCGAGCTACGCCAAGCTGGTCTGTTTGCTGGCCGGCGGTTTGGACGCCGAGGCAGTCAAGGCGGCGATGCCGGTGCCGCAGGCGGGCGAACTGACGGTGATCGGGGATTGAGAGTTGTTGTCCGGAGGCGGGGGCGTCGGTTGGACCCTCCGCCTCCGGCAGACGGTTACTGGCCCATGCCGGGCTGGTTCGGCGACATGGTGCCGCGGTTCATCGTGCCGTTGCCCATAGTGCCCTGATTCATGGAGCCTTGGTTCATCGACCCGCGGTTCATGGTGCCGGTGCCCATGGAGCCCCTGTTCATCGAATCGCTGTCCATCGACCCGCGATTCATGGCGCCAGACCCCATACCGCCCATGGAGCCGCCCATCTGGCCGCCCGCTCCACCCGTCGAGCTGCCGTAGCCGGTGTTGGCCTGATTGCTGTACTGGGCGAGCTGCTGCAGTTCGCTGGCGTCCTGCATGACGATGATCTGCTTGCCCCGCCGTTCGAACGAGGCCGGCGGCAGCATGACGGTCTGGCCGGACTTGGCGAGCTTCAGCTCGACCATCGTCTGGCCCTGGGCATCGGTGGTCACATTCTGGACGGTGCCGGCGACCGGCCCGCCATGGCGGTGGACCACCCGCTTGCCGATCATGGCCCGGCTGGCCTGGACGTCGCGGGCGCCGCTGTCCATCGTGCCGTTGGCGACCGCATTGGACCTTGCCGACCCGCTGGTCTGGGCATGGCCCGGCGCGGCAACGGCCATCAGCATCAGGGCCGGAACCGCGGCGGCGAGAAACTTGCGCATGTCATCCTCCCGGAATTGAACCACAACAGGGGAGGCGCCGCGCAGACGCGGCGCCCTTATCCCAGAGTGATGACACGCAAGCGCCGGATTTGTTTCCGGAGGAGAGCAGGAAATCGGCGCTTCTGCATGCTCATACACAATTTTCTAATCCTCAAGTGCGCGTCACCATAGGGCTACAATGATCGTCAGCCATGGGCCGACGATGCACCCGCTCGACCGCATGAGCATCGCCGTCAGCGTGAAACCGCTTTATTGGGAGTTGCTGCAGACCCCCGGTGCGGGCCAGGACATGTCCATAGATCTATATGTCGAACTCCATGCCTTCATCCGTAACCTCGAAAAATTGGCCCCGCTGGCTCCGCACCATTTGCGTGGGTGATCTGCGTGAAATTTTGGCGGATCGGACGAGTGAGCGGTTTTTGGGCAGTCAAGGAAATTCAGGGTGGAGAGTATCCCTTCTTGCGAAAAACTGTTGAGAATGCGAGCGTGCGCTGATTCTATGACTATGAATTTCCGTAGTAGGCGCTGGCGTTCTATGGGTTGGAGCGAATGATGTCGGACAGTGGCTTTGCAGCGGCCGAGCCCAGCAATCTGCCGAAAAATGCCGTTCACCAGCTTGCCGAGCAAGTCGCCCGGATGCTGGAGTTCGAGCCGGGTGGCGATCTGTCCAAGGTTCTGCAGCGGATGGGCGGCCGTCTGGCCTATCGCCAGTTCTCCGGGCTGGGCGAGAGCGACTCGGGTTCCCTGCATGTCTATGGCGACGGAAACTTCGAGATCAACCTGTCCATCAATACCAGCCTTGCTCGTGACCGTTTCACCATCGCCCATGAGATCGGTCATTACGTCCTGCATTACCTCTGGCGGCGTCAGAACGGCCAGACCGTGCCGGACAAAATGGTTGCAGCCCGTTATGGCTCTGACCGGTCCGAATGGGAGGCGAATTGGTTTGCAGCGGCCTTCCTGATGCCGGCGGAAAGTTTTTCTGAATATCATCGTGAAGTGCAGGGGAATCTTCACAAGATATCCGAAAAATTCGGTGTATCCCTGAAGGCCGCTGAGGTCCGTGCGGAGGCGCTTGGGCTCTCGAAGGTTTGAGACTTGCTATGAGCTTTGAAGATGTTCCAGAGTTTCTTCGCCCCAAGTTGAGGTTGTTTTTAAGCATCGATTTGGTTGGCTCCACTGCTTTCAAGCAGGGAGGTGTTTTTCCTATCCAAAAACCGAAGCATGACGCCGGGATTGAGGACGTCAATGTCCGATGGCTTCCGGCTGTATCAGGATTTTACAAGGATATTCAGGAAAAGTTTGCGACGCATTGGGACAGCTACTGCGATAGCCTGTCGGCCGGAATCGATTGGAAGAAAGGTGAGCCGCCCCAGCTTTGGAAAAGCAACGGGGATGAGCTTGTTTACGTTAAGGACTTGGTGGATTCGATAGAGTGTTTTGCAACAATCAGCTGCTGGCTGAAAGTGGCGCGCGATTACAGGAACCAATTGCGGGAAAAAAAGCAAAAGCTTGATGTCAAGCTTGCTGCCTGGACGGCTGGGTTTCCAATTTCAAACACGGAAGTCATTTTTCAGTCTCTGGAAAAAAGCGATGCGCTAGACGGTGTATATTCCCTTCCGGAATATGTTCATTTTCATCTCCTCGATACTTGGCACAATTGTCCAGAAGAAAGGGTCGGTCTTGTCAGGGATTTTATAGGTCCGTCCATGGATACGGGATTCCGGATTGCAGCCAGATCGACGTCGCGAAAATTCATGATCTCTGCGGAACTGGCTCTTCTCATAGCAAGCGTAAACGATCCACTGGGACATGACGACATAGACATTCATTTTGACGGCAGCGAGTCTCTAAAAGGGGTATTGGGGGGCAATCCTTACCCGTTGTTCTGGATAGATACGCTGAAGGGCGATTCTTTTTCCAGGGCAGAAGACGACGTAAAGAGACAAGTCCGTTCTGAAAAAAGCAGTGTAAGAAATTTCTGCAATATCTTCATTAGAAGAAATGAAGACTATATGCTTTACCCGTTTATTGTAACAGACGCTGATCCTCAGTTGAGAACGCGTAACTACTCACCGGGCTGGCTGAGCGCGTGATGGCGGCCGGCGCTCTGCGCAATGGGGGTGTCGGGCGATCGGGTGTTGCGTTGCAGGGCGGGACGTGAGTCAAAGGCGGGATGACAGTCC
>PJUA01000613.1_pt1 | contig 15260 bp, 16 predicted proteins | sample 1512151 | NCBI WGS metagenome assembly PJUA01 (sample SAMN08177678, study PRJNA422409) | Soil metagenome, whole genome shotgun sequencing project. | isolation source: Soil enriched on filter paper: beechwood xylan treatment | place: USA: Madison | collected 2015-01-15
AAGGAAATTGGGGCGCAGCGGTGTTCTGCTGCGCTGATACGGCTACCAGGCAAGGAAATCATTCAGCCTTTTGCTGGCCCGGTTTCACGTTCAGGTCGGTGGCCATCATCTGGTCCATGCAGACCGTGTTGGCAGCCACGCAGCGGTTCACGATGGCGTGGAACAGGTTCGGCTCGACGCTGCCGATGAGGCGGGCAGGATCGCGCTCGCTGGGCTGTTCCAGCTTCAGGTACTCGGCACGGTCCAGCTTGCCGGAGTCAGCCTTGGCCTTCTGCACCCAGGCGTCGAAGCCGGCCTGGTCCAGGCCGTGGAACTTGAAGCGCATGTGCGAGAAGCCGGCGCCGCTGTAGTTGGCGGAGAAGCCGTCGTATTCGCCGGCCTTGTTGATGACGGCGTGCAGCTTGGTTTCCATGCTCGGCATGGCGTAGATCTGGCCGGCCAATGCAGGGATGTAGAAGGAATTCATCACATTGGACGCAGTAATCTTGAACTGGATGGGAACATCCACCGGCGCGGCCAACTCATTGACAGTAGCGATGCCTTGTTCCGGATAGATGAACAGCCACTTCCAGTCCAGCGCCACCACTTCCACCACCAGCGGCTTGACCTGCGGAGCCAGCGGACGCTCGGCGTCGATACGCGAGAGCGGACGGTATGGGTCCAGGGTGTGGGTGGTGATCCAGGTCAACAGGCCCAGGGCGATGATGATCAGCAGGGGTGCGCCCCAGATGACCAGCTGCCAAAGGGTCGAGTGATCCCAGTCCGGCTCGTAGGGAGCAGAAGTGTTGCTCTTGCGATAACGCCATGCGAACAGCAGCGTCAGGATGATCACCGGAACGATGATGAGCAACATCAAGGCGGTCGAGATGACGATCAGGCGCGCTTGCTGGTTAGCGATGTCGCCGGAAGGATTCATCACGACGGTGTTGCACCCAGCCAACAAAAGCGCAGGAAGCAGGAGCAATCCGCGACGAAGGATTTGAGAAACCATGAAGGAAAATTCCAGTCGTATGTATCAGAGCGTGGTAATGTAACGCCAATAAAGTGTGTTGGCGATTGGACGTTTTGTCCCACCCTGTTGGCTGCCACCCCGCAGGTTGGGATATTAGTAGTACGTACTGCGACTAAACCTCTAACAGTGGGAGACAAAGCCATGGCAAGCACCAGCATCCACAACAGTCAAGGTTCGGGTGAATTCAGACCGCAATCGGACCATCCTTCCACTTCCCACGACCACCCCAGGATCGAACCCGGTGAAATCGCCGTCGGCGTGGTCATCGGACGAGCGTCCGAATACTTCGATTTCTTCGTCTATGCGCTGGCTTCGGTGCTGGTGTTTCCGACCCTGTTCTTCCCCAATGATCCGAAACTGGAAGGCACGCTCTACTCCTTCGTGATCTTCTCCTTCGCCTTCCTGGCCCGCCCCATCGGGACCACGATCTTCATGGCGATTCAAAAGCACTACGGCCGAGAGGTGAAACTGACGCTGGCGTTGTTCATGCTCGGCTTTTCGACTGCGGGCATTGCCTTGTTACCAACTTTTGATCACATTGGCGTCTGGGCGATCATCTTGCTCTCGCTTTTACGAGTTGGTCAAGGGCTGGCGTTGGGTGGCGCGTGGGATGGCCTGCCTTCGTTGCTGGCGATGAACGCGCCGGAGCACAAGCGTGGCTGGTACGCCGCACTGGGCCAGTTGGGCGCGCCGCTGGGCTTCGTGGTGGCAGCCAGCCTGTTCGCCTACATGCTCTCCAGCCTGACCACGGCCGATTTCCTCGAATGGGGCTGGCGTTATCCGTTCTACGTCGCCTTCGCCATCAACGTGGTCGCCCTGTTCTCGCGTCTGCGCCTGGTGTCCGCCCCGGAATACGCCAAGCTGCTCGATGAACGCGAGCTGGAACCGGCCGGCGTGGTCGAGCTGGCCACCACCCAGGGCCGCAACATCATCATCGGCGCCCTGGCCGCCCTGGCCAGCTACGCCCTGTTCCACCTGGTGACGGTGTTCCCGCTGTCTTGGATCAAGCTGTACTCGCTGCGTGAAGCCGCCGACTTCCTGGTCATCCAGATCTGGGGCGGCCTCATCATGGCGGTGGGCATCGTGGTGTCGGGCCTGGTCGCGGACCGCTTCGGCCGCCGCAACACGCTCGGTTCCATGGCCCTGCTGATCGCCATCCTCTCCGCCTTCGTCCCGACCTTGATGAATGGCGGCGAATCGGGCCAGAACACCTTTATCCTGATCGGCTTTGCCCTGCTCGGCTTGTCCTACGGCCAGGCAGCCGGCGCGGTGACCGCCAACTTCAAGACCCGCTATCGCTATACCGGCGCGGCCCTGACTTCAGATCTCGCCTGGCTGGTCGGCGCCGGTTTCGCACCGCTGGTGGCGCTGGGCTTGTCGGCCCACTTCGGCATGGCCTACGTGAGCTTCTACCTGCTCTCCGGCGCAGTAGGTTCGCTGGCTGCGCTGAGCCTGAACCGCGCACTCGAAGCCAGGGATGACTGAGCCTGAACGCCAGGCCGCGTAAGTGGCCCGCACAAAGAAAAACCCGGAAGCTGCTTCCGGGTTTTTTTCATGGCTGCGCGCCCGAAGGCCGCATGGCAAGGCACTATGCCGCCTGCTCCTGCACCGCAGCCATGCCCGCCTTCCGCTTTCCATTGACGACCTCATGAACGAAGCGCAGCTTTTCCAATACCGGCGTGGTCAGGGTGAAGGGATAGGAATCCGGCATCCCGATGCTGCGGTTCAGACTGTTGAGCACATAGGTCAACGCAAACCATTCCCGCGCCAGTTCGTCGAACGAGCCCGCCGCCACTGGCGGCGCCTTGATCACCAGCTTCTGCTCGCCCTCATGACGCGGCCTCAGCTGCACGCCGCAGGCATAGGCCGTCTCCAGGGTATCGAACATGTGGAGATAATGCGCCCAGGTCTCGGCCCAGTCCTCCCAGGGATGGCTACTGGCGTAGGCGCTGACGAAATGTTGATCCCAGTCCGCGCGCGGACCGTTCTCGTAATGCGTTTTCAGCGCCTCGCCATAGTCCTGACGCTCGTCGCCGAACAGCTCCCGGAACGGCGCCAGCCACTCCGTGGGCGCGACCAGCCGGTCGAAATAATAATGGCCACTTTCATGCCGGAAATGCCCCAGCAGCGTGCGGTAAGGCTCGGCCATCTGCTCCCGCGCCTGCTCCCGATAGGCGGGATCGGCCTCGGCGATGTTGATGGTGATGACACCGTCGGCATGCCCCGTCAGCACCCGTTCACCATGCGGCAGATCCTGCATGAACTCGAAGGCCAGCCCGGCCTCTTCATCCTCCATCTTCGGCACCGGCTGCAACTGCAAGGTCCACAGCGAATGCAGCAGGCGCCGCTTGGCCGTTTCCAGGCGACTCCAGAGCACGCGATTATTGCCCTCCTCCAGATTGGGGATTACCCGCGTCAGGCGGCATGAGGCGCACAGCTCATGGGGCTCGCGCTCGTCCAGCATCCAGTTGCAGATGTTTTCACGCCAGTAGTTCAGGCACTGCTTGAAGACCCGCCCTTCGTTCTCCGGCCTGACGCTGCGCCAGCGCCCGGGGCCAGGTTCGGCCACCGCCTCCGCTGCCACCTCGCCATCCACCGGCTGTGCCGGCTCCAGCGGCGAAAAGCTGGCAATGGCCTGCAATTGCGGCTGATAACCCAGCATCCAGCCGCAATTCCCGCAGACCGTGTTCTCAAAAAAGACCTGCATTCCACAATTGTCGCAATGAAAGGTTTTCACCGGTGCTCCCCTGTTATTGGTCATGGCCACGACCGCACTGGTCGCGGTGGTCAGGCGTTTGAAGGGCAATTCGCCGATACGTTCCTGCAGCTTAAATGTTTGCCAAGTGCAGGCTTCTTCAGCGATGCTATCCACCTTTTCCATGCAGACCGGAGCCCCGTCATGCTTTACCTGCTCAGCTATGAATTCGTCGGCGATTACCTGGAACGCCGCACCGCCCTGCGCCCCGCCCACCTGGAGCTATGCCGGCAAGCCGTGGCCCGCGGCGAAATGCTGGCCGGCGGCGCTGTCGGCAATCCCCCGTCCAGCGGCCTGTTGCTGTTCCAGGGTGCGGCCGGGCATGCCGAAACATTCGCCGCCGCCGATCCCTATGTCACCCAGGGCCTGGTCACGCGCTGGCAAGTGCAACCATGGACCGTGGTGGTCGGCATCCCGGAACTGGTGCCGAACCCGCTGTAAGCTCTAGAACAAGCGATAAGCGGCGCGAAACCCATCAACTCCGGGTCACATTCTGTTGTCTACCGGATTCAATCTTGTTACCATCGCCAACAAGGAGATGGCATTCCTCCTCAAACCGCCACCAACATCGTGTTGGGGCTGATGATGCCTACAGTGACCTGGCGACCCAGGGCTGTAGGCGCGCACCTTCATCTTTCATGCGCTTCCTGCGCTCCGTGTTTCCAGGCTGGTTCACTATAATCCTGGCAACATGAAACATTACAAATACCCCGAACAGCTCTACCTGCTGCCCTACATCGCCAAATGGTGCGTGATCGCCTGCCTGATCGCCGTACTGGCAGGCTCGGCCTCGGCCTTCTTCCTGTTCTCGCTGGAATACGCCACGCAGTGGCGCCAGGGTCATCGCTGGATCATCTGGCTGCTGCCGTTGGGTGGTTTTATCGTGGGCTGGCTCTATCTGCACACCGGCAAGCCGGTCGAAGCCGGCAACAACCTGCTCATCGATGAAATCCACGACCCCAAGCAGGTGATTCCCCTGCGCATGGCACCGCTGGTGCTGTTCGGCACCGTGATGTCGCACCTCTTCGGCGCCTCCGTCGGGCGCGAAGGGACCGCCGTGCAGATGGGTGGCGCGCTGGCCGACCAGCTCACCCACCTGCTGCGCCTGCGCACTGAAGATCGCCGCATCCTGCTGATGGCCGGCATCAGCGCTGGTTTTGCCTCCGTCTTCGGCACCCCGATGGCTGGCGCCCTCTTCGGGCTGGAAGTGCTGGCCATCGGCCGCATGCGTTATGACGCCATCCTGCCCTGCTTCATCGCCGCGATCGCCGCCGACCAGGTCGGCCTGGCCTGGGGCGTGCATCACACCCACTACCTCATGAGCGGCAGCGCCCCCCTGGCCTTATGGAGCGTGGCCGCCGTGATCGCCGCTGGCGTGGTGTTCGGCCTGATCGGTATGGTCTTTGCCAACAGCACGCATCGCCTGTCGGCCTTCATGAAAAGCCGCATCGCCTATGCGCCGCTGCGCCCCTTCGTCGGTGGGCTGATCGTGGCGCTGGGGGTGTGGACCATCGGCACCGATCGCTACATCGGCCTGGGCATTCCGGTGATCGTGGAAGCCTTCCAGCAGCCGCTGGCACCCTGGGATTTCCTGGGCAAGATGGTCTTCACCGTCACCTCGCTGGGAACCGGCTTCAAGGGCGGCGAAGTCACGCCGCTGTTCTACATCGGCGCCACCCTCGGCAATGCCCTGGCACCGCTGCTGCACCTGCCCTTCTCGATGCTGGCCGGCATCGGCTTTGTGGCCGTCTTCGCCGGTGCGGCCAATACGCCGATTGCCTCTACCATCATGGCCATCGAATTGTTCGGCCCGGAAATCGGCCCGTTTGCGGCGCTGGCCTGCGTGGTCGCTTACCTGTTTTCCGGCCATACCGGCATCTACCACGCGCAACGGGTGGGCTGGGCCAAGCATGGCCTGCTGCCCAGGGGATTGAAGATCGGAGAAGTCAGGGCCTACAAGGCGAAGAAATCGGCTGAGCCGACCAACGAAGGCTGATCGGTGAGACTGCGTTGCAAGCATCGGTAAGGGGGCAACGGAGCCATGCCCCCTCGGATACAGCACTATTGCGGTTCCACCGCATTAGCGATGTCGATGTGGTCTTCAGCGACCTTGGCCAGCATCTTGCAGGCGGTGATCGTCAGACGCAGCAAGACTTCCCTGTCAACCACTGACAGCAAGGGCTTGCCATCGATAGCCTCCACGTCGCTGAATGCGATCAAGGAAAGCAAGGTGGAGACGCCGCCACCTATATCCAGCGAATAGTCAGCCAGGGTTTTCTGATGCGACGGGGGCGTATCGGCGCGATGCCAGGAGAACGAACGAAAGATCGGGGACGAGTCAGGGACGTGCGAACACTTGTCGGACATGGTTTCTCCGGTAAGAAGGATTGTTGAATGTCGTAGGTGTGTTCGAGTCGCCAAACTCGATCCCATGTGCGATGGGATGGCGGAGACTAGCAAGCATGATGCGCTAGCGTCAAGGCAGGATCGCCAATTGCCTCTCAGAAGTCCAATTGTTCCTTGGAGATATCCAAGGCGACTGCAATCCTTGAAATCGTGGATGTTCTCGGCCTCAGGCCCTTGTATGTTGCATGGACTGGCGAGATGAGCTTAAGGGAACGTTTGGACGATTGGCCTTGAACGACGCAACATCAATCCGATGAGGCTGAATGCTCCGCCAGCGCTGCCAGAAATCGCCTGGCCTGCCTTGGCGTCCTGAACTCGCACCACTGCAGATGGGCGTATTGGGGATCGACACGCAGTCGTGAGAATTTTTCGCGGTTCTTTCCGAATGTTGTCCAGGCCCAAAGCAGGATGGAGTGACGCGAGAAAAATGCCATCCGCAGCGATTCACGATTGCCATGCGAGAGCTTGGTACGAAGCAACCCACGAGTGAGCGTGCGCCAAAGCAGCCGACGAAAAATCGTCCCTTGCCCATAGTTGAGCCAGACTATATGGGTGGCACTCGACCACAGTAGCTCTCGCACCGCGCTGTAGTTGCCGTCGGCTACCCAGCAATCGTCCGCGATGGCCTCACGGACTGCACCTTCGAATTGGGCGGGTGGCACTGCCTGCCAGTCCGCCCCCCAATAATGCTGATCCAATTCGATATATGGGCACTTCGATGACTCCGCCAGCGCAGCGGCAAAGGTGGATTTACCGGCACCGCTGGTGCCGATGACGATGTAACGCATGATGAACGTCCGAAAATTGACGGGATACGTAAGTGCTCACTAACGGATCGACGACCCGCCGCACGTCATAACATCGCAAGCGAGCTCACCCGGACGCAAGTCATCCGAATGCCACTCAGAAGTCCAATTGTTCCCTGGTGATACCGAGGGCGACCGCAATCCTTGCGATCGTGGAGGCTCTGGGTCTTAGGCTCTTCTCATGCTTTGCATAAGTCGGCTGGCTGATGCCCATGCGTTGTGCCACGGTCTCCTGCGTCAACCCCAGATACTCGCGCCATGCACGTATCGGGGTAGCGCCGTCCACCGTCGCACCCACCACTTCATTGGGAATCAGATTGCGCTCCTTGCCGTAAAGGGCCATGAATTCAGCGTAGGGCAACACGACGAAGGCCGGGTTGCCATCCGGGCCTTTGATCATTTGAATGTCAGTAGGTGCGTTCATCGCGTTTTCTCACTTCGTGGATTTCGACAATCCTGATCTCCACTGTCCAATCGAATAACACACGGTAGCGCCCGACCCTGAGCCGATAACCGTATTCATGGTTGATCAAGCTCTTGACATTCAGGCAGGCCGGCATGTGCGTCAATGCCTGGACGGCCTCGTAGATCGGTGATCGCACTTGGGGATCAAGCTTGCTAAGCTGCTTGGCGGCCTTTTGGGTCCAGGTGATCTGGTTCATGGGGGCCGAATATAGCCAAATTATAACTTTTAAAGCTACAAAAGCTATATTCAGGAACTAAATCTCGTTATTTCAACTGCGACATAATTTGAAAATCTCGTCGGCTGAAAACCCTCCCGGTTAAAAACATTCACCAGCAAGCCCACCCGGAACGCAGGATAATTCACCACACCAGCCGCCTACCAAGCGGCCCATCCGACGGCCCACCAAAGCCGCACCCAGACACCTTAGCCAGGAGACCGCATGCCCACCCCGCAAGCCTTCGCCCGTACCGTCCGCCATCCCGGCCCGCCTGAACCCGAACGCATCGTCAGCCTGGAAGGCCAGGCCATGCAGCTTGATTTCACCCTGGAGGCGGGCCTGAGCCTGCGCGACGCGATCAGCATCCCGCTCTCGCGCGCCGGGCTCGATGGCGGTACCGTGCGCTTTTCCAACCTGAAGATCGCTGCGCTGCACTTCCTCATGCCCGCGCTGGCGGTGGACGACCAGCATGCCGCCTTCTACAGCGCGCCGCATGCGATGGAAGAAGGCACCGTCATCGAATACGCCTGCGCCACCTATGGACGCAAGGACGGCGAGCCCTTCGTGCATTGCCACGCCATCTGGCGTGGTCGCGATGGCCAGCGTCAGGGCGGCCACCTGATGATGGAAAAGACCATCGTCGGCCAAGCCGCACCGGCCCAGGCCTGGGGTTTGCACGACGCCACCATGGCCACGCGCTACGATCCGGAAACCAATTTCACCCTCTTCTACCCCACCCGCCTATCGGACCAGGCCGTCGTCGCCACCGGCAAGCGCGTGGTGCTGGCCCGCATCCGGCCCGACCAGGACCTGACCCTGGCCGTCGAGCAGGCCTGCGCCGCCCACGACATGCGCAACGCCATCGTGCGCGGTAGCGTGGGCAGCATCATCGGCGCCGAGTTCGAGGACGGCCGCGTACTGGATGACCGCGCCACGGAAATCCTGATCCGTGCCGGGGAAGTGCGGGATGGCATCGGCCGCCTGGATATCGGCCTCGTCAATCCGCAAGGCCAGGTCTGTGAAGGGGTGCTGGCGCGGGGCTGCAATCCGGTGTTGATCTGCTTTGAGCTGGTGCTGGAGGAGCAGTGAAACAGGCAGAACGCATCAATCGTCTATCCGTTCAATGAGGACTGGCAGATCTGCTCCTGCGCAGATCTGCGATCAGGCCTTCAATGACTGATGTTGCACCAGCCATTCGCGCAGGGCGCCGTTCATCCGACTCTGCCAGCCGTCGCCACCACGCTTGAAGGCCTCGATGATGTCCTGATCAAAACGCATCGTCACCTGTATCTTGCTACCGCTGCCGGCCGGCCTGCCACGCCCCCTTGCCGGCCGCATGGCGGCCATTTGAGGGTCACTGAGCGGCTGCGCGTCCGGATCGGACTTAGCAGCTGCAGTGATGGCTGCATCTTCGGCTACCGTGGGCAGGATGGTTCGTTTTTTAAGTGTTGGCATATCGTTCGATCTCGCTTCGGTTCGCTTCAGACAAGCTTCTAAGATATTAAAAAAATAATTGTAGCTACGTTAATTCCCGCGAAAACTTCGCCTGAAAGCAGAACGGCCACTATGTCGCTGTCACGGCCTGCCCCCTTCTCTGACTGCTTCCCCGGCTAGCGCGAGGGACCTCTTTACGCTAGAGCGCAGCGGGCTCACCAAGCACTTGCCGCCGGGCAACTGCGGTGAGGATCAATGCATTCCAAAAAATATCCCAGGGGGTTGAATGGTTTTCCAAGGCATCCACAAAATGAGGCTGGCATGGTTGTTTCTGTCCGCGCTGGCCTGCAGTTCGCTGCAGGCTGCACCAGTTCCGATGGACCAAAACGGCTTTACCGAATACATGGTGGCCAAGATGCGGCCCGAGGCCGGGGACACGCCGGTGCAGATCAAGGAGCCGCTCGCCCTCACAGTGGGCTCTCTCCAGGTCAATCTCGGTCGCCTGTATGCCTTTTGCCAGCAATCGGTCTTGAACTGTGACGCCGAGGCAAGCAATTTTGCCAAGGCCATGGCCGACGCCCTCAAGGTGGCCAACGCGCCCATCGACAAAGATGCCGTTCGCCTCGTCATCCGGCCCACGGACTACGTCCAGAGCGTGGAACTGGCCTCCGCCAAGGCGGGATCGCCCACCCATCTCCAGTATCGGCCCCTGGTCGAAGGTCTGGTCGCCCTGGCCGTCCTGGACACCCCACGGTCCATCCGCACCCTGAGCGACAAGGACCTGGAGAAGCTTGGCCTGACCCAGGATCAACTGTTCGACCTGGGTGCCACCAATCTCCGCAAATTGCTCAAGCCGCTTTCCGAAGCGGCCACCCCTGCGGCACCCGGAAAGTTGGGCCAGCTCGCCACTGATTTCTTTGAAACCAGCCGTGTCGCGCTCCATGACGACTGGAAGCCACTGGTGGATGCACAGGGCGGTGTCCTGCTGATCACCTTGCCGGCGGCTAACTACCTGTTATACGCGAGCGATGACAGTCCGCAGGCCATCGATGCCCTCCGGGCGGCAGGGCGCAAGGTCGCGCAGCAGTCGCCAGCGCCCCTGTCCTCTGCCGTGCTGCGTTGGACGCAGCAGCGCTGGGAACTGGTACGGTAAGCGCCTCTGGCTTTGCCTTGCATGCTGCGGTCCTGCTTGAGGCAGGATCGCGCCGCTTCACGTTGCGGCGCGTTGAAGCTCCATGTCGACGAAAAAACGCCCGCATGCAGCGGGCGTTGCTTTCTGCGATGCGTGACAGGGCACTCCGCTCAGACCCCCACCAGCTTCTTGAAAGTCGGCAGCACTGCCTCCCCCTTGAAGGGTTTGACGATCCAGCCCTTGATGCCGGCGGCCTTGCCGCGTTCCTTCATGATGGGCGAGTTCTCGGTGGTGAGCATGATGATGCTCACGCTGGCATTGCCCAGTTCGCTGCGGATCTTCTCGGCCATGGTCAGGCCGTCCATGTTGGGCATGTTCACGTCGGACACCACCAGCTTGATGGCCGGGTCGCCCTTGAGCTTGTTCAGGCCGTCGCGGCCGTCCACGGCCAGCGCCACTTCCAGGCCGTTCTTCTTGAGGAAGTCGCCGACTTCGGCGCGCACGGTGCTCGAATCGTCCACTACCAGGATTTGTGCCATGTTGAATTCTCTTTCACTAGGGTTGCGTCAATGAGGGGATGAGGGGCATAAGGTGCATGAGGGGCGCAATCTTCGCCGCGGGCAGCCAGGTCAGAACAGTTCCAGCTCGCCCGATTCGAACAGTTCCTCCACCGAGGTCTGGTTCTCACGGAAATCCTCGGGCGACCAGGACAGGTTGAAGATGAAGCGCTGCAGCAGCACCAGCGGCACGCCGTCGTCCCGGCGCAGCACGTACTTGAAGCACAGCTGCGCATCGTCCGAGCCGAAGGAGATGTAGCGATGCTGGTGGTTGATGATGATGGGCACCTGGCTCAACTGCTGGATGGGCTGACTCTGGTTGATGAAGCGGTTCTTGAACCAGCCCCAGATCAGGTTGGTCAGTTCGCCCAGGGCATTGTTGAGATGACGAAAATCATCAGCCGCTTCCGGTGCCAGCGCCTGCAGGGTCTTCTGCTCGGCCTGCAGCATCATGTAGCCACGGCACCAGCTGCTCTCCAGCGGGATCAGGGTGAAGACTTCACCGAAGATGATGCGGTCACGCACCAGATAGGGCTGGTCGATCTCCACCTGCATGCCCGGGAACTGGCTCTCCAGCACCATGCGGCTGATTTCGGCGATACCACGCACCAGCGCATTGGGGTAGCGCTGGCTGAAGATGGAGGCCGCCACGGCGGGAGCCAGGGCTTCGATGTCGTCGATGCGGTAGACGGCGCTGAAGAGTTCGCTGTCGCGCTCGGCCAGTGGCGTGTCGGCGCTTTCACGGCGGCGACGCAGGAAGAGGGGCAACTCCGGGCGCACCTCGCGGATGCGGCGGGCCAGGCCGCGACCGCCCTCGCCCAGACCGGCCAGGCTCTCCGAAAGCATGATGCCGCCCAGGTCGACGTTGCTGCGCAAGACCGCCATGACGTGTTCTTCATGCGCCTTCAGGCCGACCAGTTGATGTCGTTCGCAAAAGGACTTGATGGTGTCGTAGCAGTCGGCATCACGGTCCAGGACCAGGACCTTGCTGGTGATGGTGTTGTCGAGGCTGGCGCTGGCTTGCATGATGGTGTGGGTTCCCCGGATCGTTGATGGCGGTCTAGAACAGTTCGAGTTCGCCGGTAGTGTCTGCCTGTTCTTCGGCCGACACGGCAAAGTCCAGCCGGTCATAGGCCGATACGCAGAGCGAGACATGCAGCCGGGGCGACGGGTCGATGTCGATGGCGAAGTGGCGCACATGAGCATGCCTGAGCTTGTGCAGGTAGTGCAGGCACTGGGTGTCGATGACATTGGGCGTGGACATGCCCAGGTGCGGGAAGAAGCGTCCGAGCTCGCGGTTGAAGATGCCGCAGCACAGGTTGCCGCACTCGGCCAGCGCATCCATGAAGGCCTGCTCGCCCCCTGCCCCCACCTCAGCCGCGCCGTCACCCGCGAGCCGCGCAAAGTGGCCCTTGGTGGCGGCGTCCGGCGTGAAATGGAACATCACCATCAGGCGGAACAGGTAGGAGGAAATGGTGAGCACCACCATCTTCTTTTCCGCCAGATCGTCCACCTCGACGGCGGTGATCACCGCGTCGGCGCCGGAGGGCACCAGGCTGCCGCGCAGGGCCTGCTGCAACAGGGTGTCGAAGCCGTCGCGGGCGGTGACGCTGATGCGTTCGTCGGCGATGCTCTGGGCCACGGCCTGCAGCTCGTCCATGTCGTTGGCGCTCATGCCGCCTCGGCCAGGGTTTCCCTGGTCTTCTTGTTGATCAGGTCCAGGCCGATGACGGCGCCCATGATCATCTTGCCGCCGGCCTGCAGGTCCTGGAAGGTGGTGGTGGTGATCAGGTCGTTCTGGTACAGGTTGGCGCGGTAGCTCTTGGAGAGTTTCTCGGCCCGTTGCGCCAGGTCGCGCACCTCCTGCGCCACCACGGCGAAGCCACGCCCGTGCACGCCGGCACGGGCGGCCTCGATGGAAGCGTTCAGGGCCACGATGATGACCTGGTTCACGATCAGGGCGAACTCGTCGTTCATGCGGTGCATGTCGCGGTTGTGGGTGATGAGTTCGTTCATGTCGTCGTGCCAGCGCTCGAAGGTCCGCACCAGGCCCAGCAGCTTGCCGATGGTGTCCTGGGAGGCGTCGCAGTTCTGCATCACGCGCGAGAGGCTGTCGCTTTGCTGGTGGTTGAGGCGGGCCAGCATGGCCTCGCTCTCGTGACGCATCTCGGCCATGTGGCGCTCGGCGGCCAGTTGCTGCTGCTCCAGCTGCTGCTGATGGACGGTCCACTGCTCTTGTTGCTGTGCCAGGGTCGCCAATGCCTGGTCGCGGGCCTGCTCCAGCTGGCCGGCATCGAACAGCTGCCCGGCGCGACGCTTCTGTCGCAGCCACAACCAGGTCATCGGCAGGCCGGCCAGGGCGGCGCCCAGCGCCATCAGGAGGATCGAATTGAACATGCTCATCCGTTTTAGCTTCCGCGTTTGCTTCTCTTGCTTGGGTGCCCGATGGCGGTCGGCCCTCAGGCCACCTGGGGATTGTCGTCCTGCGGCGGCAGCGCGACCGGCACCGTCGCCTCCTGGCCGGCCACCGGGTAAGGTACGTCGATGCCATCCACTTCCACCGCCACGCTCTCGGGCAGCATCACGATGATCTGGAAGGGGCGGAAGGCGGCACCTTCGTTGGTATCGGCAAAGCGGATCTCGATCTGCCCATGTTCGCGGGTGATAAAGTCCAGCACCGCATCCATGCCCACGCCACGACCGGAGACATCGGTCACTTCGCTGCGGGTGGAGAAGCCCGGTTGCAGGATCAGGCGGGCGATCTCGGCGTCCGACAGGGCCTGGTCCACGGTGATAAGCTGCTTTTCGATGCCGATCTGACGCACCTTTTCCAGCGCCAGGCCACGGCCGTCGTCGGATAGCGCCAGCTGGAACATGTCGTCCATCACGCCCGTCTCCAGCTTGATGGTACCGGTCTCGGGCTTGCCCTTGGCGGCCCGTTCCTGGCGCCCTTCCAGGCCGTGATCCATGGCATTGCGGATCAGGTGCATGAACACGTTCTGCAGCAGCGGCGCGGCAAAACTATGGACCACGTAACCGTTGTCCTCGATGTCCACGACCGGGGCCGCCTTGTCCAGATCGGCTGCCAGCGCCGGCAGCGAATCGGTGATCGGGGCCAGCACGTCGGCGATGGTCTCGGTGCCCAGCAGGCGCAGGGTACGGCGCACGTCGTTACGCACGGCCACCAGTTCGTGCAGGTTGGCGGTGTTGACGTTTTCCAGGCGCTGCAGGCTTTCCTGGATGTGCTTGCGGTCGATGGTCAGGACCTGGCGCTCGTAACCTGGCAGCACCTGTTCGCCAGCGCTGACGGTGCTGCTGCCACGACCCAGGGTCACCTCGTTGATGCGGGCATAGCGGTCGATGAACTCGCGCACCTGGGCCAGTTGCTGCAGCAGTTCCTGCTGGTTCCACACGGCGCCGCTGGCCGGATGGCGCAGGTCGTCGTAGTGCTGTTCGGCGTGGTGGACCACGTTGGCCAGGTGCAGCAGGCCATAGGTGCGGCCATTGCCCTTGATGGTGTGCATGTTGCGGAACAGCTTGGCGATGGCGAAGGCGGTCGCTTCCGGGTTCTGGTGCACGATCTGCTCGTTCTCGTCCAGGAAGCGGCGCGCGCTGCCGATGAACTCGGCGAACTTGGGCGCAGCCACGGCCAGGATCTCGCCGATCATTTCCAGTTCGCGCTTCTGTTCGTTGGCTTCCGCCGCCAGCTGGCGCAGCTCGGTCACGTCACGCACGCACAGCATCAGGCGGATCACCGTATCGCTCTCGTCGGTGATGGGCGACCAGGACAGGTCCAGGATCTTCTTGCTGCCGTCGGCCATGGTCTTTTCGATCTCGCCCACCATCAGGTGTTCGTTGAACTCGAAGTTCATGACGTCTTCGCCGATACAGGCGCCGCCGATGGCCTCGATCTGCGACAGCGTATCGGCGCCCAGGTTGGTATTGGCAAAGACCAGCTCCATCACGTCGCGGCCGGCGATGTCGGCGGTCTCGAAGACGGTTTCAAGGAAGGCCGAGTATTCCGGGTGGATGCGGTTGCCATCGACAATGGTGAGGATGCCCTGCGGGATGTTCTGCAGCATGGCCTGCATGTCGGCCGTCTTCTGGCGCACCTGGGCCGAGGCTTCTTCGATTTTCTCGACCATGCCGTTGAAGGCGACGATGGAATGACCCACCTCATCCATGCGCTGCACCGGCAGACGGCGGGTGAAATCCTGGCTGGTGGCGATCTCGCCCATCATCGCCGCCATGCGGCTGATGGGGCCGGTGATCTGGCGATACAGCAGGAAACCGATGCCCCCCAGCAGCAGCACGGCCATCACCGTGACCACGCTGATGGTGGTGGTGGTCTGAGCCAGCTTGCCGTTGAGCGAGGCAATGGCATTGTCCTTGAAGCGGTTCTTTTCGATGCGCAGGGTGTTGACGATGCCTTCCAGTTCGCTCTGGTACTGCATCACGCCGCCGAAGAACTGCGC
>PJUA01000615.1_pt1 | contig 15223 bp, 13 predicted proteins | sample 1512151 | NCBI WGS metagenome assembly PJUA01 (sample SAMN08177678, study PRJNA422409) | Soil metagenome, whole genome shotgun sequencing project. | isolation source: Soil enriched on filter paper: beechwood xylan treatment | place: USA: Madison | collected 2015-01-15
TCGGTGCCCGCCGGGCGGTGTCGGACCGGCTGGTCTGCGGCTGGGTCCATGGCCGGGACGCCCCCGGCCGCCAGTCCGGCCTGACCTGGATCGAGGCGGAGCCGGACGGCTGGTGGTACAGCGCCCCACTGCCCGCCGGCCGCCGGGTCGTCGCCTTCCACACCGACGCCGACCTGCCCGCCGCGGCGGATGCCCGCGACACGGCATCGCTGCTGCGCCGGCTGTCCGGCTGCTCCGTGCTTTCGGACTCGTTGCGCGCCTGTGGTTTCGAACCGGAGGGGCAGGAAGAGGGGAGGGGCGGTTTCTGCGCCGCCCACAGCAGCACCTTGTCCCCCGCGTCCGGTGAAGGCTGGCTGGCGGTCGGCGATGCCGCGCTGGGCTTCGACCCGCTGTCGTCGCAGGGCATCTTCAACGCGCTCTACACCGGCTTGGCCGCGGCGGAGGCCGCCCACCGTCATCTGTTCGGCGATCCCGGCGCACTGTCTGGCTACGCCGCCGGCCTGACACCGATCCGCGACGCCTACCGCGCCCATCTGCGTGCGTGGTACGGCCTGGAACGCCGCTGGCAAGACCGCCCCTTCTGGCAACGGCGTCTCTCAATCCCCCTCTCCCCCCCGGGGAGAGGGTCGGGGTGAGGGGGATGCACGGCGGGACCTTCGTGAAAGTCCTGCGGCGCTTCCCCCTCACCCTAACCCTCTCCCCGGGGGGGAGAGGGAATGTGGGACGTCCCACATGGAATCGAATAGCCCCCAATCTCCCGCACCAGATCGACCAGCGCCCGTAGCCCCGGCGGCAGGTGACGCCGGCCTGAATAGTAAAGGCACAACCCTGGAAACGGCTGCGTCCACGCCTCCAGCACGCGCAGCAGGCGGCCGGCGGCAATGTCCTCGGCGACATGCCATTCCGCCAGATAGCCCACCCCCATCCCCGCCCGCACGGCCTCAAGCATCAGATCGGCATCGTCGAGGATCAGCGGCCCGTTGCCGTCGATGGCCACCCTCTCGCCATGCCGCTCAAACTCCCACCGGTAAAGGGCGCCGCTCGGCAGCCGGCTGCGGATGCAGCGGTGCTCGGCAAGGTCGGCCGGCGTGGCCGGCAGGGAACGGCCCGCGAAATAGTCGGGCGTGCCGACCACCGCGAAGCGCAGCTCGGGACCGAGCGGGATGGCGATCATGTCCTGCGGCACCTGTTCCGCCAGCCGGACCCCGGCATCGAAGCCCTCCAGCACGATGTCGACCAGCTTGCCTTCGGTGACGATGTCGACCGTCATCTCGGGATAACGGCGCAGATACTCCAGGATGACCGGCTTCATGATCATCCGCGCCGCGCCGGCCGAGCTGTTGATGCGCAACGTACCCGCTGGGGATGCCCGATGGTCGGACAGCCGGTCGATGGCGGCCCGGATGTCGCGCAGGGCAGGGGCGGTGTCGGCGACGAACTGCTCCCCCGCCTGGGTCAGCGCGACGCTGCGCGTCGTCCGGTGGAACAGTCGCACCCCCAGCCGCTCCTCCAACGCCGCGATGGCGTGGCTGAGTGCCGAGCGCGACATCCCCAGCTCGGCCGCCGCGGCCCGGAAACCGCGATGCCGGGCGACCGCCTGCACGGCCTCAAGCTCGGCCAGTCCAGTGAGTGACATTGTCCCGATCCGTTCACCGATTCATGCGGGATTGTCCACCTTATCACCCGCCAGGCCGTGTGCCACCTGAATGGCCAACACACACCGGCCATTCCGCGAGACCAGTCATGCACACCATCGAGACCATCTATATAGACGGCCGCTTCGTCACCCCGCACGGGACCGAACTGTTCCACCTGCACAATCCGGCGACCGGCGCCGTCACCGGCCGCGTCCGCCTTGCCGACGAGGAGGATGCCCACGCCGCCATCGCCGCCGCCAAGCGCGCCTTCCCCGCCTTCTCCCGCACCGGCAAGGCGGAACGGATCGCCATGCTGCACCGGCTGGGCGATGCCATCGCCGCCCGGCGCGACGATCTGCTGGAAGCGGTGATCGAAGAGTATGGCGCCCCGACCTCGCGCGCCGCCTTCATGGTCGACCACCCGGTGAACGCCTTCCGCGAGACCGCTGAACTGCTGGCCGATTACCCCTTCCTCCGCCGGATGGGCACGGCGGCGGTCAGCATGGAGCCGCTCGGCGTCGCCGGGCTGATCACGCCGTGGAACAGCAACGCCGGCTTCATCTGCGGCAAGCTCGCCACCGCCATCGCCGCCGGCTGCACCGCCGTGATCAAGCCCAGCGAGTTGAGCGCCCGCCAGACCCAAATCGTCACCGAGGCGCTGCATGCCGCCGACTTGGCCCCCGGCCTGTTCAACATCGTGACCGGCCGCGGCGACCGGGTGGGGGCGGTGATCTCCAGCCATCCCGATGTTGCCAAGATCTCCTTCACCGGCTCCACCGCCACCGGCAAGGCGATCCTGCGCGCGGCTGCCGACACGCTGAAGCGGGTGACGCTGGAGTTGGGCGGAAAGTCGCCGACCATCATCCTCGACGACGCCGACCTGTCCCGGGCGATCCCGCTGGCGGTCAATGCCGCCTTCATGAACAGCGGCCAGGCCTGCATCGCCGGCACCCGCCTGCTGGCTCCGCGCAGCCGCCTCGCCGAGATCGAAGCGCTTGCCAAGGCGGCCGTCGAAGCGGTGCGCGCCGGCGACCCGCGCGATCCGGCGACCACCGTCGGCCCGATGGTCAGCCGGACCCAGTGGGAACGGGTGCAGCGCTACATCCGCATCGGGGTGGAAGAGGGCGCGGTCCTGCTGGCCGGCGGAGAAGGTCGGCCAGAGGGCCAACCGGAGGAGACCGAAGGCTGGTTCGTGCAGCCGACCCTGTTCACCGGGGTCCGCAACGACATGACCATCGCCCGCGAGGAGATCTTCGGCCCCGTCCTCTCCATCATCCCCTATCACGACGAGGAGGAGGCGATCGCCATCGCCAACGACACCGTCTACGGCCTCCAGGCCTATGTGCTGTCGGGCGACACCGCCCGCGCCCGCCGCGTGGCGGATCGGATCGTCGCCGGCCGCGTGCTGATCAACAGCCTGACCCACGACCCGAAGGCGCCCTTCGGCGGCTTCAAGCAGTCCGGCATCGGCCGCGAATACGGCAGCTTCGGCCTCGACGCCTTTCTGGAACCCAAGGCGCTGCTGGGGGAGGGCGTCTAGGCGCCCGCTTCCCCCTCCAGAATGGCGTCGATCTCCGCCCGCAGCCGCATCAGCTGGTCGCGGTTGTCGGGGTCGAGGAAGCGGCGCTGTTCGCGCACCACGGCCACGTCGCGCAGGATGCGCTTCACGCTGGCCTGCAAGGTCCGCATCGCCTCCTTGGCATCCGGCTCCTCAGCCGGCGCGTCTTCCACAGCCCCCCCCTGGGCATGGTCGCGCTTGGCCTGCCGCACCGCCTTGACGCTCGCCCCCTCCTTGGCGCGCTCCCACAGCCGGGCATGCAGCTCCGCGGGGGCGGCGGCGATCTCGATCATGACGGAGCGGGAGACATGGGCGAAGCGCGACGCATACTCCTCCCGCATCTCGGCCGGCAGACCCATGATCGCCAGCAGCTTGGTCACGTCGGTGCGGTCGCGCCCGACCACGGCGGCCAACTCGTCATGGGTGTAGCCGTGCTTGTCGATCAGTCGGGCCAGCGCCGCCGCATATTCCACCGCATTCAGGTCGACGCGCTGGACATTGTCGATCAGCCCGATCTCGTCCGGATCGCCGGAGGTCAGAATGGCGAAGACCGTCTTGCGGCCCAGCATCTCGTGCGCGCGCACCCGGCGCTCGCCGCCGATCAGCAGATACTCGCCCTGGGGCAGCGGGCGGACCAGGATCGGGTTCTGCAACCCATGCCGCTCGATGGACGATGCGAGGCTGCGCAGCTCGGCCTCGTCGAAATGGCGGCGGGGCTGGTCGGGATTGCGGTGGACGCGGGCGAGGTCAAGCTCGACCACATGCGGGAAGCCGGCGGAGGTGCCGAACAGCCGGTCGCTGCCCACCGTCAGCCCGCCGGCCATCGCGCCCGCCGGCTCGGCGGCGGTGCCCAGCAACTCGCGGGTCTTGCGTTCGAACTTACGCGACATGCGGCAACTCCCGGTTCTGGGCATAGGCACGGATCTGGCGCGCCACCTCGCGGAAGGTCTCGGCCCCCGGCGCCTTCGGATCGCCGGCCAGCGTGATCATGCCGGCCGCCGCCGCCTTGCCATAGACGGTGGCGCGCGGGATGGGGGCGAACACCGGCACCTGATCGGCGTAGGATTCGTGCAGCTCCTGCAGCGTCGCGCGGTCCTGGGTCAGCCGGTCGTTGTACATGGTCGGGATGATGCCGGCGATGCGCAAGGACGGGTTCACCCGGCGGCGGATGCGGCCGATGGTGTCGACCAGCCGCTTGACGCCCAGCAGGGCCAACGCCTCCGTCTGCACCGGGACCACCACCAGCTCGGCCGCCGACAGCGCGTTGGCGGTCACCAGCCCCAGGTTGGGGGCGCAGTCCATCACCACGAAATCATAGGCGTGGCGCACCTCGTCCAGCTTCTCCCGCAGGATCAGCCCGCCGGTGGAGTCCGCCGCCAGCTCCACGTCGGCATCGGCCAGCGACAGCCCGGCCGGCGCCAGATCCAGCCCGCGCTCCGCCGTCGGCATGATGACCGAGGTCAGCGGCTCTTCCGAGCGCAGCACATAATAGAGTGTCTTGCGCTGCTGCTCCAAAGCGACGATGGCGGCGTTGCCGATGCCGACATGGACGGTGGCGTTGCTCTGCGAATCGCAGTCGATCAGCAGCACCCGCGCCCCGCCCTCCGTCAGGGCATAGGCGAGGTTGACGGCGGTGGCGGTCTTGCCGACGCCGCCCTTCTGGTTGGCGACGGCCAGATAGGTTGCGGAGCGGGGCCGCTCGTCCGCCTTGTGGCGGGTCAGGAAATCGACCAGCTGCTGCGGGATCCGCTCCGCCCCGCTTTCCCAGCGGCTGATCCGCGCCTTGGTGTAGCTGCGGCCGAGCTGCGCGTTCAGCCATTCGGCGAACTGCGTCTGGTTCTCGCCGCGGCGCTCGCGCAGCTGGCGCATGTCGTCGCCCCCGATCGACAGCATTCCGGTCATTCCCCTTCAACTCCGGCGGCCCACGGATGCGGCCGCGCGGAGTCTGAGCAAGTTGCCGGAACTTTGTCAATGGAGCCTGCGCGGAGTTGCCACAACAAACACCCTCAGCCGCCCATCTTGGACAGGGTGAAGGCGGCGAGGAATCCGGCGACGGTGATGAAGCCGGCATAATCATGGGTCGCCTCGAAGGCTTCCGGGATCATGGTGTCGGCGATCATCGCCAGGATGGCGCCGGCCGCCACCGCCTGGGTTGCCGCCACCACCGCATCGCCCAGCCCGGCGAACACCACATAGCCGAGCCACGCCGCCAATCCGGAGATCAGGGCGATGCCGGCCCACAGCCCGAAGATATAAGCGGCGGATTTGCCGGCCTTGCGCATGCCGGCCGCGCTCGACAGCCCTTCCGGCACGTTGGAGAGGAAGACGGCGATGACCGCGACCATGCTGACCGCCCCGCCTTCGATCAGGCTGACGCCGATGACGATGGATTCAGGGATGCCGTCCAGCAGCGCGCCGATGGCGATGGCCAGCCCGTTGTCACCGCCGGAGTTATCACCATCGGAGTCGGACGCCTTCTGCTGCCCGCCCGACCGCTTGCGGTGCTTGCCGCCGGCCTTGGAGACGGCGACGTTGGCCAGCGTGTAGACCAGCGCCCCGCCGAGGAAGCCGAGCGCGGTGGCGATGAAGCCGCCGCGCTGGATCGCCTCCTCCATCAGCTCGAAGGACAGGGCGGAGATCAGGACGCCGCTGCCGAAGGCCATCACCGCGGCGATCACGCGCTGCGGGATGTTGGCGACCCAGGCCGCCCCCGCCCCCAGCAGAAGCGCGGACCCGCTGAGCAGGCCCCACAGCCCGGCTTGAATCGACACTGGCATGGATCACCCGTTCCGGTTGGTTCTGTTGTCGGTCGGCAAGCCTGCCGCTCGCACTTCGGTGAAGACGCGGCGGATTTCCGGGAATCGCTCCGTCACCCGCCGTTCGATACGGGCCAATGCCTGCTCCACCTGCCCGGCGCTGACCTCGTCCCGCACATCCAGACTGACGGTGACGATCACCACCTGCGGGCCGAGATGGATGGTCAGCACCTCGTTCACACGGTCGACGGCGGCATCCTCCATCAGCAGGGCGCGCACCCCGCGCACAAGGTCGGGGCGGGCGGACTCGCCGATCAGCAGGCTCTTCGTCTCATAGGCGAGGAAGGCGGCGGTGGCGGCCAGCACCAGCCCGATCAGGACCGATCCGATGCCGTCCCACACCGGCTGGTCCAGAACCAAGTCGGCCGACAGGCAGGCGGCGGCGATGAGCAACCCGACCAGGGCGGCCGAATCCTCGAACAGCACGATGAAGACGGTGGGGTCCTTGCTGGCATGGACGGTCTCGATCACGCCGGCCTCGCCCCGGCTGGCGTTGAAGGCGCGCAATGCGATGGTCCAGCTGATCCCCTCCATCACGAAGGCGATGCCCAGCACGACGAAGTTGATCCAGGGCGACTCCACCTGCTGCGGGTGCAGGATCTTCTCCACCCCCTCATAGATGGAGACCACCGCGCCACCGGCGAAGATCACCAGCGCCACGACGAAGGTCCAGAAATACAGTTCGCGCGCGTAGCCGAAGGGATGGCGCTCGTCGGGCGGCTTCTTCGACCGTTTCAGCCCGACCAGCATCAGCGCCTCGTTCCCGGTATCGACCAGGGAATGGACCGCCTCGCTCAGCATGGAGGCGCTGCCGGTGAAGACCGCCGCGACGAATTTGGTGACGGTGATCGCCAGATTGGACGCGATAGCGGCGAAGACGACCCTCCCCGATTCCCCGTCTTCGGCCCCGTCCGCCGGTGCCGTCATCGCATTCCGCGCCATATCGCCCCCTCCACCCGGCCGAACCCCAGGGCAAGACAACTCTGCCGCCGCCGGCCGGTTCCCTGGCGGCGGGACGCCTGAACCTTGGTGACGCCCCGACGGCGGTACGGCCCGCCCGGATTTGAACTTTGGTGACGCTCCCAGCCGGACCGACTCGGCAAGACTCCTGAACTTTGGTGACGCGGAGCGGTTCAGCGGCGGTTCGGGGGTTTGAACTTTGGTGACGCCCTGGGCCCCGAATCGACTCGACCGGCCGTTTGAACTTTGGTGACGCCCGGACAGTGCGGACCGATGATAGGTGACGGAATGAGCCTCCACCCAGGCCTCCACCCATCTCAGCGTCATTCCCGCGAAGGCGGGAATCCAGCCGTTTCAGTGATTTAGCCGGGGCGTTTCCTGATTCGCCGCCTTCGCGGGGATGACGGAAAGCCCATGCCGTCCGGCAGTCTGCGGACTGGGTCGCAGAACAGGCCCCTCGCACAGCCCGATCTTACCCGCTGGAATCCTTGAACTTTGGTGACGCCCCGCAGACGGCGCCACCCGACTCCGCCCCCGAATCGACAAGTCCAGCGTCACCAAGGTTCAAATCGCCAAGCGATCGGCAGACCCGATTCGTCCACAAGCCCCCGGTTTTTCCCCATGAACTCTGGTGACGCCATCCTTGAACTGTGGTGACGCGACTCGGACTTATCCCCTGAACCTTGGTGACGAATCTAATAGTTGGTTCCAAATAGCTTCCAATTAGCCTGCGTCACCAAGGTTCAAATTGCCTTCGGCGCGATCCGGGGTGTTGTATCTGGCAGGTTCGGTCACCGGCCCGTCACACGACGGTCATGGCGGCCAAAAGCGGGAGGTCGTCATGGGCAGCATTCATCGTTTGATCGAGACTCACGGACGCGACGGCGCGCTGGCCCTCGTTTCGGACGAGGAACGGCCCCTGATCGACATCGCCGCCGCGGTCCAGGCGGCGGAGAACGGCAAGCTCGGCATCACCTATGCCGGATTCTGCCAGACAGCGCTGCCCCACCGCCAGCTTCCCGACGACCAGCATTGGGAACGGCCGGGCCACAAGGTGAAGCTGGTGATCCAGCCCGGCGTGATCGAGGACCGCAACGGCGTCACCCGCCGAATCGGCGTTCCCTATGGCAGCCGGGCGCGCATGATCCTGCTCTATCTGCAGACCCGCGCCATCCAGACCGGGAATCCGGAGGTGGAACTGGGCGGTTCCATGCATGATTGGCTGAAGCGCATGGACATCCCGATCTGCGGCAAGGCCTATCGCGACGTGGAGGATCAGGCAGCGCGCCTGTCCGCCTGCCATCTGACCTTCTTCACCGACGCCGACGGCGGCCGGCGGCAGAGCAAGGAATCGATTGTCGCCGACGCCATCCAGCTGCGCCGCCCTGACGACCGCCAGGGGACCCTGTTCACCGAGACGGTGCGGCTCAGCGACAGCTTCTTCAAGGCCTTGCGCGAGCATCCGGTCCCGGTGGCGGAAGAGGCGCTGAAGGCGATCAGCGGCAAGTCGATGGCGCTCGACGTCTATATCTGGCTGGCCTACCGCCTGCATTCGCTGGACAAGCCGACGCCGATCACCTGGGCCGCCCTGCACGGGCAGTTCGGCGCCGGCTACGCCCTGGTCCGCCAGTTCAAGACCAAGTTCATCCCGAATCTGAAATACGCCATGGCCGCCTATCCCGACGCCCGTGTCGAAGAAGCGGCCGAAGGGCTGATCCTCTACCCGTCGCGACCGCCGATCAACGAGCGGGTGATGGCGCGCATCGCCTGATCTCCTGCGGACTCCCGCCGCTGAACTTTGGTGACGCCGGTCCCGCCGATTCCTGAACTCTGGTGACGCTGCGCATCACAGGCCGGCGGTCACGAAAAGCGGTCGATCATCAGATCCAGCAGGGCGCGCAGGCGCGCCAACCGGCGGAGATCCTGGTGATAGCCGACCCAGACATCGCGTCCGGGCGGCGGTTCGCCAAGGTCGATGACCTGCAACCTGTCCAAGGCATCGCCGATCGGACGCGGCAGAACCGCCAATCCGACGCCGAAGGCCGCCATGGCGGCCTGGACGTCACGGTTGTTGCTGCGAAACGCGATGCGGGCGTTGGGCAGCATCCGCCGCAGCCATTCCACATCCGGCATGCCGCCGAAGGCGACGTCCATCGTGACCAGCGCGCAGCCCGTGCCGTCACCGACCTCCGGCGGCGGGCTGCCGACGATCCCGTATAGGGCGTAGTCGATCCGGGTCAGCTTGCGCTGCACCACTTCCGGCTCGTCAAACGGACGGATGCGAAACACGAGGTCGGCCTCGCGCCTGGACAGGCTCAGCAACCGTGACTCGGTCAACAGCTCCACCACCACACCGGGGTGGCGCCGCGTGAACTCGTGAATGACCGGCGTCAACATGTGCAGGCCGAACCAGTCGGAGGACGACAGCCGCAGGCTACCCTCCAGCCGTCCGCCTTGACCGGCCAGTTCGCGTTCCAGCGCAAGGCTTTCCTCTTCCATGCGCTCGGCATGGCGCAGCACCGCGGCCCCTTCGTCGGTCAGCACGAAGCCGTCGCTGGTCCGCTGGAACAGCGTGTGCCCTACCGCCTCCTCCAGCGCGCGCAGACGACGTCCCATGGTCGGCTGGGTCTGTCCGATCCGCCGTGCCGCCGCGCCGAGCGTGCCCTCGCGGGCGATCGCCAGGAAAATCCGAAGGTCGCTCCACTCCATGCCACATCATACAGAAATGAATGGAGATCAAACAGTATCGTTGTTTTTCAAACATCCACGTTGGGCACATCCTTCAGGACATCACCACGATGTTTCCCCCAACGAGGAGCAAGGCCATGTCCCGGAATCCGAACAACACGATGCGCGCGCTGGTGCTGGATGCGTATGACGCCCCGTTCCGGCTGACCGAGGTGGCGCGGCCGGTGGCCGGTCCCGGCCAGGTGCTGGTCCGCATCGCCGCCAGCGGCGTCAATCCGCTGGACACCAAGATCCGGGCCGGCGCGGCGGCCCACGCGAAGCATCCGCTGCCCGCCATCCTCGGCATCGATCTGGCGGGTGAGGTCGTTGGCGTCGGTCCCGGTGTCACCGCCTTCAAGCCCGGCGAACAGGTCTATGGCATGACCGGCGGCGTCGGTGGCCGGCAGGGCTCGCTGGCGGAATACGCCGCGGTCGAGGCCGATCTGCTCGCGCACAAGCCGGCGAACCTGACGATGCGCGAAGCCGCCGCACTGCCGCTGATCACCATCACCGCCTGGGAAGGGCTGGTCGACCGCGCCAATGTGCAGTCCGGCCAGACGGTTCTGGTCCAGGGCGGCGCCGGCGGTGTGGGCCATGTGGCGGTGCAGATCGCCCGTGCTTTCGGCGCGACCGTCTGGGCGACCGAATCGGCCGGGAAGTCGGCGCTGGTCGAACAACTGGGCGCCACCGCCATCGATTACCGGGCGGAAACGGTCGAAGCCTACGTCGCCCGTCACACCCAGGGCCGTGGTTTCGATCTGGTCTATGACACCGCCGGCGGGCCGGTGCTCGACGCCTCGTTCCAGGCGGTGCGGCGCTTCGGCCATGTGGTCAGCTGCCTGGGCTGGGGGACGCATGCGCTGGCGCCGCTGTCGTTCCGCGCCGCGACCTATTCCGGCGTCTTCACCCTGCTGCCCATGCTGACGGGGGAAGGGATGGCGAACCATGGCGAAATCCTGCGCCGGGCCGCAGCCCTGGTCGAAGCCGGCAAGCTGCTGCCCCGTCTCGATCCGCGGCGCTTCTCGCTGGAGCAGGCCGACGAAGCGCACACCGCCGTGACCGACGGCAGTGCCGGCGGCAAGATCGTCGTCGAGATCGCGCTCTGACTGCCGGGCTCTCCACCTTGGGCCGGCGGCCTGCTCGCACGCCGAACCGCCGTCACCAGAGTTCAAACGTCCGATTCTCCCTCCGCCCCAGGGTGGGCGAAGGGGGAGGGGGGCAGTGGCGGACCGCTAGGCCCGACCGGCCGTCACGTCGCGCAGATAGCCGCGCGGCAGCGCTTCGGTCAGCCCGTCCACTCCGGTCTGCACCGCACGGGCGAGCGCGGTGCGGGCCAGCACCACCAGCAGGTCGGTCTGGGTGACCATGCCGAGGATCCGGCGGTTCTGGTCGACGATCACCACGTCGTGGGTGCGGCCGTCGGACAGGCGGCCGAGCAGGCGGAAGACCGGCGTGTCGGGCAGCTCGGTCGCCGCCGGTGCCATCACGGCGCCGACGCGCGTTCCATGACGGGCGACATCACCGTGCGACAGCTGCTCGTGCCCGACGATGCCGACCAGTATGTTCTGCGCATCCACCACCGGCAGGGTGCGGAAGCCATGCTCCAGCAGCCGGGCGCGGGCCACCTGCGGATGGGTGTCCGGCGTGACGGTGACGAGGTCGCGCGACATGATCTCCCGGCAGCTGATGTCGACATGCAGCCGCTCCAGCGCGTGCAGCTCGGCATTGACCAGCAGGGTGCCCAGATCGTCGCGGCTGACGTCCAGCGTCTCGGCCAGCGTGCGCAGCGCGTCGTCCACGTCGCCCTGGGTCAGGCCGGGGCGCAGCTGCGCCGGCGGATCGTTGGTGCGGTGGGTGTTGACCGCCCTGTGCGGATAACGGTGGCCCGACAGCCGGTGGAACATCAATCCGGCCGTCACCAGCAGGATGGAGTTCACCGCGACCGGGAAGAAGGCGAACTTGATGCCCATCTCCGTCACCGCCGGCCCGCCCAGCACCGCGGTCAGGGCGGCGGCGCCGCCGGGCGGATGCAGGCAGCGGGTCAGCGACATGGTGGCGATGGCCAGCGCCACCGCGGCGGCCCCGGCCAGCATCGGGTCGGGGATGACGCTGGCGACCAGCACGCCGACGACGGCCGACAGCGTGTTGCCGCCGATGATCGACCAGGGCTGGGCCAGCGGACTGGCCGGCACGGCAAACAGCAGCACCGCCGACGCCCCCATCGGCGCCACCAGAACCGGTGCGCTGGACATGAAGGTCAGCATGTTGCGGCACAGCAATCCGGTCGCGGCGATGCCCAGCAGCGCGCCGCAGCAGGCGATCATCCGGTCGCGCAGCGTGGCGCCCGGCAGGATCGGCCGGAACACAAGCTCACCCAATCGCGCCCCAAATCCCGCGAGGCGTTCCTGCAAGGCGGCAAACTTTCCCCTGCTCATTCGGTCCCCATCCCCCTCGTTGCACCATCCGGCCCGTTCGGGCAGCAAAGTTGGGCGACCCTAAAACCTCAACAGGACTTGAGGTCAAGCGGAAAAGCCGTCAGACTTGCGGGACGGAGGGTTGCAGGAAAGGGGAGGAACCGCAATGCTGTCACCTGAGGACTACGACAAGGACCTGACGGTGGGGGAGGTGGCGCGCCGTTCCGGCGTGGCTGTCTCGACCATCCATTTCTACGAGGCGCAGGGGCTAATCCGCAGCTGGCGCAATCCCGGCAACCAGCGCCGCTTTTCCCGCGACGTGCTGCGGCGGGTGGCGGTCATCAAGGTGGCGCAGCGGCTCGGCATCTCGCTCGCCTCCATCGCCGACGCGCTGAACGCCCTGCCGCAGGACCGCTCCCCCACCACCGCCGACTGGCGCCGCATGTCGGAGCGCTGGCGGGCGGAGTTGGACGACCGCATCGCCAAGCTGACGAAGCTGCGCGACAATCTGGACGGCTGCATCGGCTGCGGCTGCCTGTCGATCCGCGACTGCCCCCTGCGCAACCCGTGGGACGAGCTTGGCGACGCCGGCGCCGGCCCGCGGCTGCTCGACCCCGCCTGATCCTGCCGCCTGATCTTGGGCTCGTCCCACATTAAAATTGCGGCCCATACGAAAATAAGGGGTGAAGCCGGCGCGGCGATGGTTCATGGAAACGGCCGTCGAAAGAGCCATCCGTCACCTCAGAGGATCCGCAGGGTGATCGTCGCCAATCCGCCCCGTTCCGCAGTCCGCTCCGCCGCCCCGTTCCGCAGACCGCTCCGTCGTCTGGCCGCCTGCCTGTCTCTCGCCGCCGCCCTCCTGGGTTCAGTCCCCGCCATCGCGCTGACCCCGCCGGACACGGCGGCCAAGCAGGCCTATCTGGTCGATCTGACCAGTGGGGAGGTGCTGCTGGACAAGAACGGCGAAACCCGCATGGCGCCGTCGTCGATGACCAAGATGATGACGGCCTATCTCACCTACGACGCGCTGGTCCATGGCCGGACGACGCTCGACACCGGCTTCCCGGTCAGCCAGACCGCCTGGAAGATGGGCGGCTCGCGCATGTTCCTGAAGCTGGGCAGTCAGGTGCGGGTGGAGGATCTGCTGCGCGGCCTGCTGATCGACAGCGGCAACGACGCCGCCGTGGCGCTGGCCGAGGGGCTGGCCGGCAGCCAATCCGCCTTCGCCGCGCTGATGAACGCCAAGGCGCGCGACCTGGGGATGACCGACACCCACTTCATGAACGCCAGCGGCTGGCCGGACCCGGACCACTACACCACCGCCCGCGATCTGGCGATCCTCGCCACCCATCTGATCCGCGACTTTCCGCAATTCTACCATTACGAGTCGGAACGGACCTTCACCTGGAACGGCATCCGCCAGGGCAACCGCAACCCGCTGCTCTACCACCCGGTCAGCGTCGACGGCATCAAGACCGGCCACACCGAGGTCGGCGGCTACGGCCTGACCGCGTCGGGCGAGCGCAACGGCCGCCGTCTGGTTCTGGTGGTCAACGGCCTGCCCAGCCCGCAGTCCCGCAACGACGAGCCGACCCGGCTGCTCGACTGGGCCTGGAACAGCTTCAAGCTCTACCCGCTGCTGCACAAGGGCGAGCTGGTCGAACAGGCGCCGGTGTGGATGGGCGAGGAGGACAGCGTGCCGGTGACGGTCGCCGACGACGTGACGGTGACCATGGCGCCCGCCGACCGCAACAGCCTGCATGTCGTCGCCACCCTGGCCGAACCGCTGCCCAGCCCGGTCCATCGCGGCGACGTCGTCGGCAAGCTCCGCATCGACTATGACGGCGCCGTCCGCCGGACGGTGGATCTGGTCGCCGGCGCCGACGTCCCGGCCTCCAGCGGCCTCACCGCACTCGGCCAGCGGCTGGGCCATCTGCTGCCGTGAGGGGGATAGCTCCCTCTCCCCCCCGGGGAGAGGGTCGGGGTGAGGGGGGTGCACAGGGAGGATTTTCGGGAAAGGGCCGCCGCGCGACCCCCTCACCCTAACCCTCTCCCCGGGGGGGAGAGGGGATTAGATTTCCCCCTCAATCCACCTTCAGCGTGATGGTGCCCATGGTGCCGTAGCGGGCGACCGACCGGCTGCCGGGCTCGACGAAGACGGTGCCGGTGCAGGATCCGGTGGTCACCACCTCTCCCGCATGCAGGCCGCCGAAGCTGCGGGTGCCGACATTGGCCATCCACACCAGCAGCCGAACCGGATCGCCGGCGCTGTTGCCGCCGACGACATCGACCTTGGTCTCGCCGTCGACCTCCAGCGTCACCGCCTCTTTCAACGGGTCGAGCGAGCGCCAGTCGGCGATGGCCGGCCCGACGATCAGGGCGCCGTGGTTGAACTGGTCGGCCATATGGCTGAGCCTGTCCTGGCTGCCGAACCCGGCGAAGCGGGTATCGACGATCTCCCAGGCCGGATGGACGGACGCAACGGCGTCCAGCACCTCTTCGCGGCTGTAGGGCTGCTCGCGCACCGGCAGGTCGCGGGCGAAGCGATAGGCGATCTCCGCCTCCACCCCGATGACCTGGAAGATCTTGGCCGGCAGATGGTCGGTGCCTTCGAAGACGGTGGCGGCGTTGATCGGCGCGCGGAACGGCTCGGCGTCGGGCGTGGCGGCGCCGACCTTCCAGGCGGTGACGGGGCCGAGGCGGCGGGCGACGGCATCCTGGATCGCATAGGCCTCCGCTTCGGTCGCGGGGCGGTTGTCCAGCCCGGTCAGCCACTGGCGGGTCTCGCGCGCGGCGATCAGGGCCTCGACGGTATCGGTCATGACAGGTCTCTGTGGTGGAGGATGGGAGAGAGGGCGCCGCCCAGGGTGTCTCTGGGAGCGCCGCAGGATTGGCGGACGACCAGCCGGCTCGGCAGGATGATCCGCTCGGGCGGGCCTTGCGGGTTGGCGATCCGGCGCAGCAGCAGCCGGGCGGCTTCCTGCCCGATCTGCCTTGCGGAGGTGGCGACGGTGGTCAGCGCCGGCCGGCTGAGTGCGGCTTCCGGCACGTCGTCGAAGCCGGTGACGGCCAGATCGCGCCCGGCCCTCAGACCGCGCGCCTCCAGCCCCA
>PJUA01000616.1_pt1 | contig 15157 bp, 14 predicted proteins | sample 1512151 | NCBI WGS metagenome assembly PJUA01 (sample SAMN08177678, study PRJNA422409) | Soil metagenome, whole genome shotgun sequencing project. | isolation source: Soil enriched on filter paper: beechwood xylan treatment | place: USA: Madison | collected 2015-01-15
CCGACGCCGACATGGACGCCTTCGCCGCCGCGCTCACTGAGGTTCTGGCATGAGCATGAACAACCAGGGCCGTCCGTCGGCCATTCCCGCCGGTAGCGCCGGGTTCGACAGCGTGACCGGCACCGTCACCGGCAACCGCGGCCTGCAGATCGAAGAGCCGCTGATCTTCGAACAGGACAGCGCAGGGCGCACCGGCGTCGATCTGCCGGATCTGCCAAAGGTGGCCTCGCGCCTGGGTGCGGTGAAGCCGCGCGCCAAGGTCGGGCTGCCCGGCCTCGCCGAGCCGCAGGTGGTCCGCCACTACACCCGCCTGTCGCAAAAGAACTACGCCATCGACAGCGGGTTCTATCCGCTCGGCTCCTGCACGATGAAGCACAACCCGCGCCTGAACGAGAAGATGGCGCGGCTGCCGGGCTTCTCCGACGTGCATCCCATGCAGCCGGTCAGCACGGTGCAGGGTGCGCTGGAACTGATGGACCAGTTGGCCCACTGGCTGAAGACGCTGACCGGCATGGCCGCCGTGACACTGGCGCCCGCCGCCGGTGCCCACGGCGAGATGTGCGGCATCATGGCGATCCGCTCGGCGCATGAGGCAAAGGGCGACAGCGGCCGCACCAAGATTCTGGTGCCGGAAAGCGCCCACGGCACCAACCCGGCGACCGCCGCCGCCTGCGGCTACAGCGTCGACGCCATCCCGGCGACCGCCGATGGGCGCGTCGATCTGGAGGCGCTGAAGGCCAAGCTCGGTCCCGACGTGGCCGGGCTGATGCTGACCAACCCCAACACCTGCGGCCTGTTCGAACGCGACATCATCGCGATCGCCGACGCGGTGCATGCGGCCGGCGGCTATTTCTACTGCGACGGCGCCAACTTCAATGCCATCGTCGGGCGGGTGCGTCCGGCCGATCTCGGCATCGACGTCATGCACATCAACCTGCACAAGACCTTCTCCACCCCGCATGGCGGCGGCGGTCCGGGGTCTGGGCCGGTGGTGTTCGCGGAGTCGCTGGCGCCCTACATCCCGGTGCCCTACGTCACCCATGGCAAAGATGGCTTCGCGCTGGTTGAGAACGCCGGCGACGGTCTGGCCTTCGGCCGTATGAAGGCTTTCCACGGCCAGATGGGCATGTTCGTCCGCGCGCTGTCCTACATGCTGAGCCACGGCGCCGACGGGCTGTGGCAGGCGTCGGGCGATGCGGTGCTGAACGCCAACTATGTCATGGCGCGGCTGGAGGCCGTGATGACGGCCTCCTTCGAAGGGCCGTGCATGCACGAGTGCCTGTTCGACGACCGCTTCCTGAAGGGGACGGGGGTCACCACGCTCGACATGGCGAAGGCGCTGATCGACGAGGGCTTCCACCCGATGACCATGTATTTCCCGCTGGTCGTCCACGGTGCCCTGCTGATCGAGCCGACCGAAACGGAAAGCAAGGCCAGCCTCGACCAGTTCGTCGACGCGCTCCGTGCGCTGGCCGAACGGGCGAAGTCGGGGGATGTGGCTTACTTCCAGGCTGCGCCGCGCCTGACGCCGCGCCGTCGCCTGGATGAGACGGCGGCGGCCCGCAAGCCGGTCCTGCGCTGGAGCCCGCCGGTGGTGGCGGAAGCCGTCGCGGCCGAGTAAGGGGTTGCTGCGGGTGCCCCCACCCTAACCCTCCCCGCTCTCGCGGGAGAGTGGACTGCCGCCGCTGCGGCGGTTAGATCACGCCGACAACGATCCTATACCCCCTCTCCCGCGATCGGACCGGCCTTCGGCCGGCCGAGAGCGGGGGAGGGATGGGGAGGGGCAGCGGCTCACTTGTCGGTCTTGTCGACGTACTTGTCGGCCTTCTTCTGGTCCTCGGCGGCTTCGCGGGACATTTCCTCGCCGATCTTGGGGTCGATGCGCTTGGCTTCCTCAATCAGGTCGCGTGCCTTGCGGGCATCGCCGCCGGCGGCCTTGTCCAACGCCTGCTCGGCCAGATCGTGGGCCTTCTTGTGTTCCGGGCTGTCTTCGTGGCGGGTGGCCATGGGGCGCTCTCCTGTGTTTTTGGGAGTATGGAACCGGACGTTGTCCAACAGAAGGCGACCGTCAGGGTTCCGCTCTCCGCAGCGCACAAAAAATTTTTGGAAGTGACGGAATAGGGAAGTCGGTCTGCCCGTTTGTGCGGATGTCCGGTGGCGAACGGCCACCCAGCAACAGGGCAACGCGAACTCCCCATGAGCAACCCGAAGAACTCGATCCGGCGCGCAGCCATCGCCGCCGCACTGCTGGCCGTGACCGCCGGCCACGCGTCCTTCTGGTCCTGGCGCAACGCGCCCACGGCGGTGGACGCGGAACCCGGCCGCATAGAATCGGTGTCCTATTCGCCCTCGGGCCGCAGTTACGACCCCAATCACCAGCCGATCGTTCCGCGCAAGGACATCGAGAAGGACATGACCGCCATCGCCGGCTTCGCCGATGGCGTCCGTACCTACTCGACGCTCGGCTCGCAGGGCGAGGTGCCGGAGATCGCGGTGTCCAAGGGGCTGGACGTCACGCTCGGCATCTGGCTGAGCAAGGACAAGGTCCGCAACGAGCGGGAGGTGATGCACGGCATCGCGCTCGCCAAGGAATTCCGCGGCATCAAGCGCATCGTCGTCGGCAACGAGACGCTGCTGCGCGCCGAACTGACGGATGCCGAACTGGCCGGCTACATCAAGCGTGTGCGCGCCGCCGTTCCGGCTTCGATCAAGGTCGGCACCGCCGACGTCTGGTCGGAGATGGTCAAGGCCGACGCCACGGTGAAGGCGTCCGACTTCATGGGCGTCCACGTGCTGCCCTACTGGGAAGGCGTGCCGGTTTCCGATGCGCTGACCTGGATCCGCGACCGGCTTGACACCGTGCGCAAGGCGCATCCGGGCAAGCCGCTGTTCGTGGGCGAGGTTGGCTGGCCTTCGGGCGGCGAGAACTTCCACGACGCCTATCCGACGCCGGAGGCGCAGGCCGCCGTCGTCCGCGGCTTCGCGGCGGAAGCCAATGCCCTCGGCATCCATTACAACGTCGTCGAGGCTTTCGACGGCATCTGGAAGTCGACCATCGAAGGCTCGCCCGGCCCGACCTGGGGCGTGCTGGATGCCGACCGTCAGCCGAAATGGTCGATGACCGGCGCCGTCGCCGCCCCCTATGGCGACCGGGTCGGCGCGGGCGTCGCGCTCGCCGTTGGTCTGGCCCTGTCGGCTTTCGCCGTCTTCCGCCGCCGGACCAACGCTGGTTTCGCGCTGGCTGCCTCGATGGGCGCCAACATCATCGGCTTCGCCATCGGTTCGGCCGTCGCCGGTGCCTTCGCCGAATATCTGACCTTCGGTGCGCTGACCACCTGGGGCTCCGCCTTCGCGCTGGGCGCCCTGATGATGAGCGTCGCCTTCGCCGATCTGGTGGATGTCGCCCGCCGGCTGCTGACCGGCCGCGCCCCGGCGCTGCTGCCGCATGCCGTGCCCAGCATCGACCACAAGCCGATGGTCTCCATCCACGTCGCCGCCTGCCGCGAGCAGCCGGACGTGTTGAACGCCACGCTGGCCTCGCTGTCGCGGCTGGACTACCCGAACTATGAGGTCGTCGTCCTCATCAACAACACCGAGGAGGAGCATCTCGTCCGCCCGGTCGAGGAGATGTGCCGGGCGCTGGGTCCGAAGTTCAAGTTCCACTGGTACAAGAAGATTTCCGGCTTCAAGGCCGGCGCTCTGAACGCCGCCCTGCGCCACACCGATCCGTCGGCCGAGATCGTCGCCGTGCTGGACGCCGACTACACCGTGTCGCCCGACTGGTTGTCGAAGCTGGCTCCGACCTTCGCCGATCCGTCGGTCGGCATCGTCCAGGCCCCGCAGGAGCACCGCGACGGCCACGAGACGGCGCTGAAGGCCGCCATGACCGCCGAATACCGCCCCTTCTTCGACGTCGGCATGCAGGAGGGCGTGTCGAGCCAAGCCTTCATCTGCCACGGCACGATGATCATGCTGCGCCGCTCGGCGATGGATCAGGTCGGCGGCTGGTCGGAAGCCGGCATCTGCGAGGACACCGAACTGGGCCTGCGCATCCTGTCGGCCGGCTACCGCGCCGCCTACACCGACGAGCGGCTTGGCGCCGGTCTGGCCCCAGACAACTTCATGCAGTTCCGCAAGCAGCGCGACCGCTGGGTGTTCGGTTCCACGCAGATTGTCCGCGCCCACTGGAAGAAGTTCCTGCCGGGTTCCGCCGAACTGAGCGCGCGGCAGAAGCTGGGCTACGTCACCAACTGGATCCGCTGGTGGTCCGACGCTGTCGGCCTGTTCGCTGCCGCCGCCGCCGTGGTCTGGACTTTCGCCTCGCTGGTTCTGCCGCTGCACCTGCCGCCGGTGGCCGCCACCGCCGCCGTCCTGGGTGCCCTGGTCCTGCGTGCCGGCTCCAGCCTGCTGGCCTCGCGCTATGCCTCCGGCAACAGCTGGAAGGAAAGCCTCGGTGCCTGCGCCGTCGGAATGGCGCTGTCCACCACCGTCGCCCTGGCCGTCGTCCGCGGTCTGTTCCGCAAGCAGGACGCCTTCCGGGTGACCGCCAAGGGTGGCAAGCGCACCGCCGGCCGCTTCTGCGCCAAGCCCGAAGCGTGGCTGTCCGCCGCCCTGGTCGCCTCGTCGGCCACCGCCGCCCTGGTCAACCCGCTTGGCACCCTGTCGCTGGAGCTGTGGTCGGTGCTGCTCGCCGCCATGGCGGTGCCGAACCTGATGGCCGTCGCCTTCGGTATCGGTGACATGCTGCCGGTCCGCGAAGCCAAGCCGGCTCCGGTCCCCGCCACCCAGCAGGCCGACACGGCCAATCAGGAGCAGGGGGCGAACCGTCCGGTTGCGGCGTAAGCGCTTCGCCCGGTGATCAGAACTTTACGTGCCGCGCCGCCCCGACCGTCGACGCGGCACGTTTCCTTTGGAACGCAATTGCCGCTTTTGGGTTGCATTCTCGTTGCGCAGCTCGCGAGAAATGTTATGTTTATGACGTCTCCATAATTGACATGACGAACCCTCTGCCTTAGAAGGCCGCAACACGGCGCATACCGTTCACGAGAGACAGGGTCACCCCGGCCAATGCCCATCCCGTTGGATCCAGTCCTGATCGAAGAGTTTACAAAGCTGCTCGGAAACGAAGGCATTCATGATATTTCCCATTTGGTGCTGCCGAACGACGATGTTCCCTTTGATGAAACGGTCGCCTTGGAGAGATATAAGGCGATGTTGGATGAGGAATTTGAAGCTTCGTCCGAAGGCATAAAGCAGATCGTTGCCAGCGAGGACGCTCAAAAAGCAAAAGCGTAGAGATTTCCGGCTGATGATCAGGTTTAAATGATATGTTTGATGCCTTGGATGATTTTGTTGATTTGCAAGATGAGGTTGCTGAAAGCAAGCGTACTGTCAGACGGTGCGCTTACCTCGCCCAGGCTTTCGGGTTTTACAATCAGAAGCTTCAATCTTCTGGTCTTGTAGATGCTGAAATGAACACAGCTCTTTTGCTGAGTGCAATGGAAAGTTACTTCATTGATGTTCGGCGCATTAAAGATTTCCATGGCATGGAGCGCATCGACCGCTACAAGATTGCCAGCTACACATTGAAGTGGCTGTGCAAGATTCGTCCGATTCAGGTCGGACCATTGGGCAGTTTGAGCCGGGACGTTCAGAAACGCGGTCTGGTGGTCAATGCAGACTTCGCGCTTACCCAGGCTTTTTCTATCGCCAACATCAACAGCAAGATCATCGGGACCCGGTTGAGGAACAGCATCCTCTATTCGGCACATTATCGCGACATCGATGGCGGCGTGATGGCGGTGACGCTGGAGGCGCTGGCCAACGTGACTCTGAAGACCCGGTTGCTCGACGAAATCAAGCGCTTCGACGCCAAGCTGTTCGCCAAGGCATTAGGAACCGTAACCGGAACCGCGCCGCGGACGATCTGATCTGACGGATTCAAGAGCCTGACCGCCAACGGCCCCTTTCCCGCCTGCAAGGGCGGGGGAGGGGCCGACTTTTTTGGGGGTGGAGTCGCTTTTCCCACCAAGGTGAAACTTGTCGGCAACAGCGCTTCGTGCCTACCATCGGCGGCTGAAATCGACAAAGACGCGCGAACCAACGCGCCAAGCAACCTCTGGAGGGAGAACGCCATGCACGTCGTCAAAGCGTCCGATCAGTCTCCGCCATCGCTGCTGTCGGGCGACAATCGGACTCGACTGGAAAGCTGGCTGGCCACACAGGTCGGCGCATCCCGCGTCGTGGTGACTGAGGATGGACGGCTCGGCGGTGGCGCGATCTCTCTGAACCTTGCGGTGACTCTGGACATCGATGGCGGGCCGCTTGCCGGCCGGCATGCCTGCGTGCTGCGGGCCGAGGGCGGCGGGCGTATTTCGGCCAGCATCGGCAAGCTGCGGGAGTTCGTGGTGCTGCGCGCCGCCTTCGCCGGCGGGGTGATGGCGCCGGAACCGCTGTTCGCCTGCGACGATCCCGCCGTGCTGGGCCATGACTTCTACATCATGCGCCGCGCCGATGGGCTGGGCGCCGGCCATGCGGTGACGCGGTCGGAAGCGGCCCAACCGGAACTGGCGCGAGAGCTTGGCCGGCAACTCGGCCTGTTGCACCGGATCGCCCCGGAGACCGAGGGGCTGGAGAGGCTGGGCGAGGCGCCGGAATGCCCGGCGCAGGAGACGCTCTCTCAGTATCGCCGCTGGTTCGGCGACCTTGGACGCCGCGATCCGGTGATCGCCTGGGGCCTGCGCTGGATGGAGGTCAATGCTCCGTTGCCGGGTGCGGTGGTGCTGTGCCATCGCGACTTCCGCACCGGCAACTATCTGGTCAAGGACGGGGCGCTGACCGCGATCCTGGATTGGGAGTTCGCCGGATTCAGCGACCCAATGGAAGATCTGGGCTGGTTCTGCGCCCGCTCCTGGCGGTTCCGCCGGCCCGATCGCGAAGCGGGCGGCATCGCCGACCGTGCGGACTTCTACGCCGGCTATGAGGAGACCTCCGGCCGCCGCGTCGATCCGGCGCGTGTCGCCTATTGGGAGACGGCGGCCTACCTGCGCTGGGCGGCCATCGCGGTGGAGCAGGGGCTGCGCCACAGCTCCGGCGACGAGCCGTCGCTGGAACTGGCGCTGACCGGGCGAATGCTGCCTGAGATCGAGATGGACATGCTGCGCCATCTCCGCGCCATCGGCGGCATGGTGTCCGGTGCGGTGGAGAAGGTGGCCTGATGCGCGCCAATCCCGACGCCCGCGGTCTGCTGCAGATCGCCGCCTCCACCTTCCGTGCCGATGTGCTTCCCCATGTGGCGCCGGAAGCGCGCTTCGCCGCGCTGATGGTCGCCAATGCGCTAGAGATTGCCGAGCGCGAGTTGAAGGGGTTGGACACCGCCGGCCAATCGATGCTGGCGGCCCTCGCCCTGCTCTATGGCGAGGACGCCGACGACGCCCTGTCCGGCGACGACCTGCGCAAGCGGGTGGAGGCGCTCCAGCACCGACTGTGCATCGAGATCGCCGCCGGTGACTTCGACCAGGAGGGCCAGGACGTGCTGATGGATTCGCTGGAAGCCATCGTCCAGGCGCGTCTGGGGATATCGAACCCGAAGGCGCTGGGACCACAGTAAGGCGGTTCCGGGTCGGCGCTGCGTCTCGCATGCGCGGGGCGCAGTGCCGCTCAGCCTGCGCTCGACAGACGGGGGCGTTGCGGCCATATAATCGGTTCCCGTTCCGTACCCCTCCTCTGATCGGATCGCCGCCCCATGGCAAGTCCTGTTCTGTCCGCCATTCCCGCCCGGCCGCTCGCGAAGCTGGAAGCCGGAAAGCAGTTCGTCATTTCGTCGGAATTCGAACCCGCGGGCGACCAGCCGAATGCGATTGAGGAGCTGACTGCCGGGCTGCGGCAGGGCGAAAAGGATCAGGTGCTGCTGGGCGTCACCGGGTCGGGCAAGACCTTCACCATGGCGCATGTCATCCAGACGGTGCAGCGTCCGACGCTGATTTTAGCGCCCAACAAGACGCTGGCGGCGCAGCTGTATGGCGAGATGAAGTCATTCTTCCCGAACAATGCGGTGGAGTACTTCGTCTCCTACTACGACTATTATCAGCCGGAAGCCTACGTCCCGCGCACCGACACCTATATCGAGAAGGAATCCTCGATCAACGAGCAGATCGACCGCATGCGCCACTCGGCGACGCGGGCTCTGCTGGAGCGGGACGACGTCATCATCGTCGCGTCGGTGTCCTGCATCTACGGTATCGGCTCGGTCGAGACCTATTCGGAGATGACGGTGGACCTGCGCAAGGGCGAGGTGATCGCCCAGCCGGAGTTGCTGCGCAAGCTGACCGAGCTTCAGTACAAGCGCAACGACGCCGCCTTCGGCCGGGGCCTGTTCCGCGTGCGCGGCGACACGGTTGAGCTGTTTCCGGCCCACATGGAAGACCGGGCGTGGCGCATTTCGCTGTTCGGCGACGAGATCGAGGGCATCCACGAGATCGACCCGCTGACCGGCGAGAAGCTGGCGGCGCTGGAGGCCGTGCGCGTCTATCCGAACAGCCACTATGTGACGCCGAAGCCGACGCTGAATCAGGCGATCAACCAGATCAAGAAGGACCTGAAGGATCGGCTGGAGGAGTTCGCCGCCGAGGGCAAGCTGCTGGAAGCCCAGCGGCTGGAACAGCGCACCACCTTCGACATCGAGATGATGGCGGCAACCGGGTCCTGCGCTGGCATCGAGAATTATTCCCGCTACCTGACCGGCCGCGCAGCGGGTGATCCGCCGCCGACCCTGTTCGAGTATCTGCCGGGCGACGCTCTGCTGATCGTTGACGAGAGCCACGTCATGGTGCCGCAGATCGGCGGCATGTATCGCGGCGACTTGGTGCGGAAATCGACGCTGTCCGATTACGGCTTCCGCTTGCCCAGCGCCAAGGACAACCGGCCGCTGAAGTTCGAGGAATGGGAGGGGATGCGGCCGCAGACGGTCTTCGTCTCCGCCACCCCCGGCCCGTGGGAGCTGGAGCGCACCGGCGGCGTCTTCACCGAGCAGCTGGTCCGCCCGACCGGCCTGATCGACCCGCCGGTTATCGTCCGTCCGACCGAGACCCAGGTCGACGACCTGATCGGCGAATGCAAGGAGGTGGTCGCCAAGGGCTATCGCGTGCTGGTCACCACCCTGACCAAGAAGATGGCCGAGGCGCTGACCGAGTACATGCACGAGGCGGGATTGCGCGTGCGCTACATCCACTCCGACGTGGAGACGCTGGAGCGCATCGAGATCATCCGCGATTTGCGGCTGGGCGCCTATGACGTGCTGGTCGGCATCAACCTGCTGCGCGAGGGGTTGGACATCCCGGAATGCGCGCTGGTGGCGATTCTGGACGCCGACAAGGAAGGCTATCTGCGCAGCAAGACCTCGCTGATCCAGACCATCGGCCGTGCGGCGCGCAACGTCGATGGCCGGGCGATCCTGTATGCTGACAAAATCACCGACAGCATGAAGTACGCCATCGACGAGACGGCGCGCCGCCGTGAAAAGCAGATGGCCTACAACCTGGAACACGGCATCACGCCGGAATCGGTGAAGAAGGCCATCGGCGACATTTTGGAAAGCGTGTTCGAGCGCGGGGACCATGTGACGGTGAAGACCGGCCTGAATTCGAACGAGCTGGTCGGGCACAACCTCAAGAACGTCATCGCCGATCTGGAAAAGCGCATGCGCGCCGCCGCTGCCGATCTGGAATTCGAAGAGGCTGCCCGCCTGCGCGACGAGCTGCGTCGGCTGGAGGCGATGGATCTGGGGCTGGAGACCCCCGGCAGCATCGGCATCAGCAGTGCGCGCCAAGGCCGCGGCATTCCCGAAGGTGCTCCGAAGAAGCAGGGTCGCCGCCGCCGGGGACCTTGACCAGCCCTTGTCGTCGGCAGGTTGCAACACCATACTTCCGCTTCCCGTGGGATGACGCGGGAAAGCAGGAGGGTCGAGGTTTGCTGGTTCGTCGTGTCGTGATGGTGCCGTTGATTGCGCTGGTGCTGTGGGGCGCCGGTATCGCGTCGGCACCCATCGCTACGGCGGCGGAAGCCAAATCCGCAGCGAAGCCGGACGCTGTGGCCGAATTGCCCCCGCCCTCGCTCAAGACCAAATCCACCGATTGCGAGCTGGCCGAGCAGGGCGACGCCAATGCCGCCTTCCGGCTGGCTCGTCGTTATCTGTTCGGAAAAGGCGTGCGCAAGGACCGGCGGCTCGGCACGGCATGGCTGCGCGCCGCCGCCTCGCGCGGGCATCCGGAGGCGCGGCGGCTGGTCAATTACGTTCCCGGCCGCATGGGGCGCATCCGTCCCTGGTGCCGTCCCGGTGGCGGCCCGGTGCGCGAGATCGGTCCTCCGCCGGCGGAGGTGGTGGCGCTGGTCAACTCGATCGCGCCGAAATACGGCATCGACCCCGCGCTGGTGCTGGCGGTGATCCAGGCGGAAAGCGCCTTCCGCACCGATGCGGTGTCGCCGAAGGACGCTGCCGGCCTGATGCAACTGATCCCCGACACGGCCGACCGCTTCGGCGTCGGCGACGTCTTCGATCCCAAGCAAAACATCACCGGCGGGGTGAAGTATCTGCGCTGGCTGCTGGCCTATTTCCAGGGCGACGTGACGCTGGCGCTGGCCGGCTACAATGCCGGCGAACGGGCGGTCGACCGCTACAAGGGAATTCCGCCCTATGCGGAGACACGCAACTATGTCCGTGTCATCCGCCGCATTTACGACGATACCCGGCACCCCTTCGACCGATCGGTGGCGGAACCGTCGCCGGCGCTGCCCGCCATCCGCGCTGCCGCAGGGCGCGATGCGGAGGCGGAGTTGCCACGCGGCGCCAAATCGCCGAAAAAGGGATGAGCCCCGTTGAATCGGGAAGTCAAATCCGAACAGGAGTGCCCGCCCGTGCCGATGTCCGAACGCAACGTCCTCGGCCTCAGCGCCGCCGGGTTTCACAAGATCGCCTACACCCAGTGGGGGCGTGACGATGCCGCGCGGACGGCCGTGTGCGTGCATGGGCTGACCCGCAACGGTCGGGACTTCGACCGGTTGGCGCTGGCTCTGGCCGACGGCTGGCGGGTTGCCTGCCCGGATGTGGTCGGGCGCGGGCGCAGCGACTGGCTGCCGGTGCCGGCGCTCTACGGCTATCCGCAATATTGCGCCGACATGGTGGCGCTGATCGCCCGTATGGGGGTGGAGACGGTCGACTGGGTCGGCACCTCGATGGGCGGTCTGATCGGCATGACGCTGGCGGCGCAGGCCAACAGCCCGATCCGCCGCATGGTCATCAACGACGTCGGTCCCTTCATCGCTCAGGCCGGATTGCAGCGGATCGCCGATTATGTCGGCAAGGACCCGGTGTTCGAGGACCTGCCGGCGCTGGAATCCTACCTGCGCTTCGTCCTTATGGGCTTCGGCACGATCAGCGACGAATGTTGGCGCCATATGGCGGAGCACAGCGCCCGCCCGATGCCCGACGGCCGCTTCCGCCTTGCCTATGATCCCGCCATCGGGGAGGCGTTCAAGACCGCGCCCATCGCCGACGTCGATCTGTGGGCGTTGTGGGATCGCGTGCGTTGCCCGGTGCTGGTCCTGCGCGGCGCGGATTCGGACCTGTTGAGCACCGATACGGCGGAGCGGATGGCGGAGCGTGGGCCGGGGGCGTCCGGTCTGGTGCGGGTGGTGGAATTCCCCAACACCGGCCACGCCCCGTCCCTGATGACGGACGAGCAGATCGCCATCGTCCGCAATTTCCTGGCAGAGGGCTAAGGAGGAGAGGGCGGTGGGCTGATCGCCCGCCGCCCTGTACGTCAGTTCACCCGGCGCAGCACGGTGTCGAGCCGGCCGTGGCCGTCCTTGTCCAGCCAGCTCGCGGCAACGCGGCCGTCAGGGCGCAGGCGGTAGCGCAGGATGTTGCGGCCCTTCTCGTCGAAGACCAGTTCGCCATTCTCGATCCGGCCCTTGCGGCGCACCCGTTCGAAGGGCTGGTCGGCTTCCATGCCGGCGCCGAGCACATAATCGGCATAGACGGCGTCGCCCTCCGCCTTTTCCACCGACAGTGCGACCTCGCGGCCATTGATGTAGCTGCCGTACCACATGCCGATGTAGGGACGGAGTGCCGCGGTCGCGTCGTTGCCCTTGGCGGAACCCGACGCGTTGGCGGGCAGGGCCGCCTGCAGCAGTTCCGCGCTGGGGCTGCGGCCCCAGGATTCGTCGCAGGGAGGATCGTTCGGGGTCGGCGGAGCCTCGGCGAAGCGGACGATGCAGGCGCCGAAGCGGCGGACGAACAGGCCTGTGTTGGCGGCGCCATGGCCGGTCAGCAGCGACGGCTGGTCGACGATCAGGCTGCTCAGCCCGCGCTGTGTCAGGATGTTGCGGGCCGGCTCGGCGCGCCCGCCCGGATCGAAATCATCGCCGTGGAAGAAGAACATCATCACCCGCGCCCGGCGAACCTCGCGCAGGATCGGCCAGAGCTGGGCGGCGTTCTCGCGGTAGCTGTCGAAGGCCTCGGTGAAGTTGCCGAAGGCGGCGGGGGCGGTGGCGACGACGGCGTCGATGGCGTTGGTCTGACCGGCGGCGATCAGCGAGATGAAGGCGCCGAAGGATTGACCGGTCAGGGTGACCCGGCGATAGCCCTTGGCCTTCAGCGCTTCCGAATAGCTGGCGAGCGCGCGGGAGCTGTTGGGCAGCGTGTCGCTGACGCGCATGCGGTCCAGCCGGTAGACGTCCCAGCCGGCGTCGCGCAGCGCCTTCATGTAGAGCGGGGTGGGCGCTTCCGAATCCTCGGAGTCCACCGAACGGCCGTGGCTCCACACCACCGCGCCGCGCGCCTTGGCCGGGCCGGCCAGCGACGCTTCCCCATAGGCGGACTTCAGAACGATCTGGGCCGCTGCCGGATGGGCCACCGTCAAGCCCGCCGCAACAGCAATTCCGATCACCGTGACCAGTCCGAAAACAGCTCCCCGTAGTGTCCGAATCATCCCCACCGATCCCCCTGTACTGCGAGTCGGTTCAGGATTGCCGCGGTTCGTTAACGCGACCTTTCCGGCATTCCGGGTGTCACGGGCGCCCGATTTTTGTCACAGGCACGGCCGCAAATAAGAATGACTCGCAATTAGAATAGAGAGGCGTTAGGATGGTCCTGCAACCGGATGAAGGAGCTGCGGCATGTGCGGGACGATCGAAGAGGGGCGGCCGTCGCCCTGGACTGTGACGGACCTGACGACGGCCGAACGGGCGCTGTTGACCGGCGTCCGCCAATGGTTCCGCGCCGGCACCGCCGGGGCGATGGCGTCGATGCGCATCGGGCTGAACGTGGCCGGCGTGCCGAACACGGCGCTGCTGCCGCTGTTCGCGCTGCTCGGGACCTTCGCGGTGGCGGGTGCCCGCAAGCCGGAAATCCGCTGTCCGGCCTGCAGCCGCATCAGCGCCGACGAGGCGGCCCTGCTGGATTCCCTGGCTGCGGTCCAGGGCGGCGATGCGGAGGTGGCGGCGCAACTGTTCGACCGCTGGCTTCCGCCGGTGGCGCTGTGCATGGCGGTCGATGCGATGGGCGAACTGGGCAACATTCTGGATGGCGCCCGCATCTTCCTGCCGCGCAGGCGGGCGGCCCGACTGGTGCCCCTTCCGGTCGGCGCGGCGCTGGCGGCGGAATAGCGGTCAGTCCCCCGCCAGTCGCAGGCAACGACCGATTTCGGGACCTGCGGTGGCGGACTCTGCGCCGTCACCCAGCCGCTTGTGCAGAAGCCATTGGTCGATGGCGACGCGGACCAGACGTCCTTCGGGCGTATGGTAGAGGAACTGGCCGCGCTCCCGGCCACAATGTTCGTATCCCAGCCGTTCATAGAAGGGCAGGACGCCGGCATTGTCGCGGTCGACGCCCAGTTCGGCGTAGGGGACGGCGCGCTGGATCACGACCCGCTCGGCCGCCCGCACCAGCCGGCCGCCGATGCCCAGTCCGCGGAAGGGCTGGAACACTCGCAGAGCCCACAGCGTGGCCCGGCCACTCGGCCGCTTGCGCAGGAAATCGATGCAGATTTGGCCGGCCGGGAAGCCGTTGACATCGGCCAGCAACATGGAGCCGTCGCCGCGTTCCTGCAGACGGAAGGCACCCGTTATGATCTCGCGATGGGGGGTGTGCTGGCCGAACCACTCCAGGGTCGGCAAATCCTCCTGCCTCGCCGGACGGATCGTCACTGGCAGCGCCAGAATGGCGTGTTTGCCGTCGCAATCGTCCGAATCGGCGCCGAGGCTGTCGTTATTGGCCGTGCCGTAGGAGCCGGTGCGGCGGTGTGCAGTTGCCATGTTGCCGATGCCTCGCAGGTTCTTCCCCGCTGCATGCCGTCGATTGGACAGCGGCTTTCGGTGACAACCCTACACGGCACGCGGTCGTTCCCACGTGGCGCTGTCGGGATAAGGCTTTTGGGCAGGCGGAGCCATCCCGCAGGTATAGCAAAAGTATATAAAATTTTCAATAAAGCAAGAATAAATCTATTGGGGATGGTGGCGGGATGAAAGCAGGGGGTCTAAGTGAAGGTCGACTTATGAACTCGTCAGTGGGTTGAGTGACGGAAGTCTTATTGACGCGAGCGGATATGTGCTGATACTTCTTTTAGACAGAGAGGCAACTCTTCCAGAGAAAGAATCTAAATAAATTCTCTAAAATGCACGAGACCGGGCGGGGGTGAAATCATGATGAGAATTGTCAATCTGGGGCGTACGGGTCTGTTCGTGGCGATGCGGGGCGGTGTTCTCACCAGCCTGGGAGGTCGCAGCCATTGGCGCAGCGCCGACGATGTTCGCCGCGCCGCTCAGGCCGAGAATATTCAGGTCAGCCATCTGGTTGTTCGCACGATGCCGTGAGCCGCTCTGTCCAGGCGGATTGGACAGTTGAAGACATCCATATGAAAAAGGCGCGTTCCGCGGAACGCGCCTTTTTCATTTCCAAACCTGGGGATCGGATCAGCCGGCGCGGACGCGGGCAAGGAAGCGTTCGACCTCTGTCCGCAAGGTGTTGGACTGGCGAGACAGCTCGTTGGTCGCCTCCAGCACTTCACGGGCCTCTTCGCCGGCGTTGTTGGCGGACGCGTTTACCGCGACGATGGTCTCGCTGACTTCGCGGGTACCGATCGAGGCCTGCTGGACGTTGCGG
>PJUA01000617.1_pt1 | contig 15148 bp, 12 predicted proteins | sample 1512151 | NCBI WGS metagenome assembly PJUA01 (sample SAMN08177678, study PRJNA422409) | Soil metagenome, whole genome shotgun sequencing project. | isolation source: Soil enriched on filter paper: beechwood xylan treatment | place: USA: Madison | collected 2015-01-15
ATGTGGAGTCTGGCTGGGCCGGCCTTCGCCCTCTCGTCTATGAGGAGGTCAAGTCCCCTTCGGAAATTTCCCGCAAGGATGAAATTTTCCGCTCGCCGTCTGGCATGCTGACCATTGCCGGCGGGAAATTGACCGGCTATCGCAAAATGGCGGAAACGGTGACGGATATCGTCGCCCGCGAGCTGGCACAGGAAGGAGCATCCCTGTTTGGTCCTTGCACGACTCGCAGCATACCGGTTTCCGGAGGCGATGTAGGCGGATCTATTGGTTATCCCGAATTTTTGGACAAAATGGTGCTGGCAGGCCTTCACGCCGGATTGGATCGTAATGACGCCGAGGCGCTGGCTCGCCGCTATGGCTCCAATACGGAGCAGGTGCTGGCTTTGTCTGGTGGAGCGGCCGAGTCTGAAAAGGCGGATTTGTCTGGTGGAGCAAGCAGACATGGCAGTTTCGGCGGGGTCATCAGGCCAAGCTTGCCTAGACATATCCATGCGGCATTGTTATACGGAATTCATAACGAGGCTGCGCTGAAACCCGCCGATTTTTTGATCAGGCGAAGCGGCATGCTGTTATTTGATATTCACTCCGCACGAATATGGGGGGACGCGGTGGTCGAGATAATGAGCAGCGAGCTTTCTTATTCAACTGATCAAGCTTTGGCCTACCGCATGGAGCTGGAAGAGGAATTCGCCAAGGTGGAAGCCATCCGCTGTTACGGTAAACCCGATCTGTCGCTGTAATGCAGCCGTCCTGATTTTTGTGAGGGTCACGCTATGTCGGGAGCGCTTCCTGCAACTAGAGCGCTCCCCCTGCATCAGGCGTTTTCAATTAATGAGGACTGCTGGCGCTGATAGCTTGCAAGGTCACTTTCCTTGCGGCGCAGCTCGGTGGAAAGCTCCGTTACGATCCGGCTAATGCGGCCATGCTTTTCTTCAACCTGGGTAACGGCTTCTTTAATTCTTCCCTGTACAATCCAGTCGATAAACAATCCATCAAAAAAGTAGTCCCCGAAAGCCAGCATGCCGCCGATATCTATCGAAACGTGAACATCGCGCTCCACATCCTTCAGCTCTCTTTCGAACCTTTGAAGCTTATGGCTGGCGCTATGAATGGCATCTCGCGCTTCATCAATGCGGTCATGCTTCATTTTGGTTGCGATTAATCCGCCTCCCAACATATCATATGTGCCCCAATTTTTGGCGGAGTCAAGCTTGTCGATTGCGGTCAACAGGCAGCTGACTACCGATTGTCCGGCATTTATCGCTTCCCGGAGCTCTTTGCAGTCTGCTTGCGCTTCTGTTTCCCGTTCGGTGAGCTCTTTTAATTCTACGGCCAAGTCAGGACGCAGCTTTTTGATCTGTTCTTCCTTTTCCTGCAGTAATGCCTCGATATCGTTGTCGACATAGCGGCTTTCCGTAAGTCGGACATCAAGAGAGGCAAGCTCCTGTTCTAAATCAGCGGCATGGTGGGCGGCTTCCTCGTACCTCAGCCTAGCTTGGAGCAGCTCGGTTTCCTCCTCCGATAGCTTTTCCTGCTTTTTGCCGATTAGCGTATAAAATAACGCCCCTAACGAAAGTCCGCTCAAACGATCTACATCTCGTTGCTCTGCCTTAAGCTGTGTCAACAAGCTTTCGCGTTCCTGGATACGCTGCTTGAGCTGTGATTCCAACAAACCTTTATGGCGCAAATCATTCTGTCGTTGCCGCTTGGAGGATTGAAGCTCCGCCAGACGATTATTGTATTTCTGAAACATGTGAACAACCTCCTATTATAAAGGGGTACTTTTTTGGTCGTACTACGAAATGCAGCAGGATATAATTATGGTACGAAATAGAACGGATAAATGTTTCAGCTGGCAAAATGCCCGTACATAATAACTCTTACCCAATAAACTGCACACAAAACTCGCCCAAAATAACTGACACAAAATACCTCAAACAAAATAACTAACACAAAATAACTACAACGCAATAACACGCGCATGCGCATAATACCTGCATAATAACTTGTAAACAAGATGGAGAATTCGTTTACAGGCTACGAGAACATAAAAAAACCGCCCCCTGAAATGCCTTGTGCGGCAACAGGGACGGTCTTTACGGTTTGTTATATCTGTCCAGTTTTACTCTGCGGAATCATTGTCGTTGGAAATGCGAAGCACCTCAAAAATCTTGAACAGCAGGCTGACAAAAATAGCTACAATCGTAGCAAGAGCCATGCCGCTAAAGGAAACATCTCCGATGGTGAGCTTCACGCCGCTAAGTCCGATGACTAGCACAATGGTGGTCAGGAACAAATTGGTTGGTTTGCTGTAATCCACCTTGGCTTCAACAAGCATTCGGAAGCCGGACGCCGCGATAACCCCGAACAGAAGCAGCGAAATGCCGCCCATGACCGGTTGTGGAATATTAGTGATAAGGAAGGAAAATTTGCCGAAAAACGAAAGCAAAATCGCGATAACGGCAGCTCCGCCGATAACAAACGTGGAGTAAACGCGCGTGATAGCGAGCACGCCGATATTTTCTCCGTAGGTCGTATTGGGCGTCGAGCCGACAAAGCCGGACAGAATAGTGGAAATGCCGTTGCCCAGCATGGAGCGGTGAAGACCGGGGTCCTTGGACAAGTCCTTGCCAACGATGTTGCCGGTTACGATCAGATGGCCGATATGCTCAGCGACAACAACCAATGCGGCAGGGGCAATCGCGATAATGGCGCCCCAGTGAAATTCCGGCGCCGTAAAGGTCGGCAACTGGAACCAGTTTGCATCAGCCAGTCCCGCAAATTTTACCATCTTCATGGAAGCCGCAAGTCCATAGCCAAAAATGATGCCGAACAGGATCGGAATGATTTTCATAAAGCCGCGGAACAGCACGGAGCCCAGAATCGTAACGGCCAGTGTAGCCGTTGACAAGATAATGTTTTGAGAGTTGAATAGGACCGTTTCGCTGCCATCAGGTTTAGTGCCCAGCCAGCCAGCCCAGTTTGCTGCTACAGGCATCAGCTCAAGGCCGATAATCGCCACGATGGCGCCCATGGCTGCCGGAGGAAATACAACGTTTAGCCAGCCCGTGCCGGCAATTTGAACAACAAAGGCGACCAGGCAGAAAATAACCCCGGCGACAATGAACCCGCCAAGCGCGGCGGCATAGCTTCCGCCCGTTGCGGCGCTGCCGATCACCGCGCCCGCTGGACCCAGAAACGCAAAGCTGGAGCCTAGATAGGCGGGGATTTTACCTTTTGTAATCAGGATGTAGATCAAGGTGCCGATCCCGTTCATAAGCAGACAGATGGAAGGATCCACCTGCAGTATGGTGGGAACAAGCACGGTTGCGCCAAACATGGCGAACAGATGCTGCAGGCTGAGCATCAGGCTTTGCGCCATTGGCGGTCTTTCGTGAACGCCTATACTTCTTTTCATCGGATTTGCTGCTCCTTTAAATAGAGTGTTAAACACAAGAACATCCTTGTTGATTGTACAGAGTAAGCCCTTGCTTGACAATGCTTTTCTTGCACGGCGGGCGGCTCCGGTGATATTTTTCGGAAAATAGACTCATTTGCATTGAAGTCAACATTCGTACTATTATGAAAGAACACGTTAGGCTTATAACGAAGGAGAGTCCCAATGGAAACAAACCTGACTAAAGTCAATTATCCCATCGAGCAGTTCAAAAAGCTGAAGACGGAAGTTACCCGTTTTATGATGATGTACCAGTTTGCACTAAACGAGCTTGAAACCAAAATTGAAATTCTGAAAGAAGAGTTTCAGTTTCTTCATGATTACAATCCTATTGAACATACCAAATCCCGCGTCAAAACACTGGAGAGCATTATTAACAAAGTGAACCGGAAGGGCATTCCTTTTTCCATTGAAGATATCAAAATGCATATTAAGGACATTGCCGGATTGCGCATTACCTGCTCCTTTATTTCCGATATTTATCATATCCGAGATATGTTGCAAAACCAGTTTGGCCTTCGTATTAATGAAGTAAAGGATTATATTGAAAATCCGAAGCCAAATGGCTACCGGAGTCTTCACCTCCTTGTGGAGGTGCCGGTTTTCATGTCGGACGGAACGGAAAATGTCTGCGTGGAAATCCAGATTCGCACCATTGCGATGGACTTTTGGGCAAGCCTTGAGCATAAAATCTTCTATAAATACACACAGGGCGTCCCGGCGATGCTGCTGCAGGAGCTGAAGGAAGCGGCCGACTCCGCCAATCGTCTGGATAAGCAGATGGAGCGCCTGCATCGCGAAATATCCGTTATCAAGGAAAACCAGGCTGAGGATGAAGACAGCGAAATTACCCGTTTGCTGCAAAACCCGTCGTTCCAGCTACCGTCCAGCCTTTTGGAGCTTGGCAGAAGCAGCGAATAGCCTTTTTGCCGCTTTCCCGAAGACGAATCTATCGACTATTGGACAGAGTTATCTTTTTTTAGTAGGATAGTAGAAAAGCGTCTGAAGCGGACAGCGACGAAGATATAGGGGTTGAGACGATGCTGCAATTGGGTGCCAAGGTTGTTATCTTGTCAGATCAATATGAACAAAATCTCCCTATAGGGGAGTATGGCTATATCATTGCGTATGACCGCAATGCCGATAATGTTTTTGATTATGTCGTACGCGTTCCCAAAAGCAACCGCAATTTTCTGGTTCCCGACGAGGATGTGGAATTGGAAGAGATGCTGCTGCAGGTGGAGGCGGAGCGAATCGGTAAGGAAGCTCTTATCGATTATGCGCTTGCCACGCACAACGAGGAGCTTTTTCACCGCGTCATGAGAGGCGAAGAGGCTGAGCCCGAGCAGGAGAATGCAGCCAAGGAACCGATGAGCAGGGAAGACTTTATCCGCCAGGTCAATTTGAAGGCGTGGATATAGCAAAAGGGTAGAATAGAGGCCGTCCGCTGGTATTTAGCGGTGCGGCTTTTTGTTTTTTTGCAAAGAAGTACGGGGAGCAAAGAGCTATTTTTGCTGCGAGTCGCGTAATCCTTGGGCTGCCAAGCTGTGGCTGTCAACAAGCTGACATTGCTGGAACTTGCGGATGTAGGCTATAATAATAAGAATGACTTTTACCATAAGGAGAGTTACGGATGAGCATAACGATTAAGGATGTTCAGCATGTGGCCAATCTCGCGAGGCTGGAGCTGAGCGACGGCGAGCAGCAGCAGTTTATGGAACAGCTTAACGCTATTTTGAAATATGCGGAAAAGCTGAATGAGCTGAATACCGACGATGTACAGCCGACCAGCCACGTGCTGCCGATTGTCAACGTCATGCGGGAAGATGTGAAGAAGGAGTCGCTGCCTCTGGAGAAGGTGCTGCTTAACGCGCCGGACGAGGAAGACGGACAAATCAGAGTACCAGCGGTGCTTGAGTGAATACGGAGCGTTAACGAAGGGAGGAAAAGCTGTTGGCACTGTTTGAATTAAGCCTTCAGGAAGTACATAACAAATTAGCGGGCAAAGAGGTGTCCGTTCAGGAGCTGGCAAAGGAATCCTACAAGGTAATCGCGGAAACCGACGATGCCATAAAGGCTTTTATTACATTAAATGAGGAAGGCGCGCTGAACCGCGCGGCGGAACTGGACAAGCAGCTCCAGCAGGGCGGAGAGCGCGGACTTCTGTTTGGCTTGCCTGCCGGCATCAAGGACAACATCGTGACTGAAGGGCTGACCACGACCTGCGCAAGCCAATTTTTGAGCAACTATAATCCCATCTACAGCGCAACGGCGGCCCGCAAGCTGGAGCAAGCCGGAGCGGTGACGATCGGCAAGCTGAACATGGATGAATTCGCCATGGGCGGCTCCAATGAAAACTCAAGCTTCTATCCAACCAGAAATCCGTGGAATACGGATTATGTGCCGGGCGGCTCAAGCGGCGGCTCTGCGGCTTCCGTAGCGGCGGGCCAGGTCTATTTTGCCCTGGGCTCCGACACGGGCGGTTCTATCCGCCAGCCTGCCGCGTATTGCGGCATCGTGGGCTTGAAGCCAACGTATGGCCTGGTTTCGCGTTTTGGTCTGGTTGCTTTTGCTTCATCGCTTGACCAGATTGGTCCCTTGACCAAAAACGTCGAGGACTCTGCTTATGTGCTGCAAGCCATCGCCGGTTATGACGCCAGCGATTCCACATCGGCTAACGTGGACATTCCAGACTATACCTCCGCGCTGACGGGCGATGTGAAAGGTCTGCGGATTGGCGTTCCGAAGGAATACCTGGGAGCGGGCATTGATCCGCGTGTGAAGGAAGCCGTCTTAGAAGCGCTTGCCGTATATGAATCGTTAGGCGCAACCTGGGAGGAAATTTCCTTGCCGCATACGGAATATGCGATTGCGGCGTATTACCTGTTGGCTTCATCGGAGGCTTCCTCCAATCTGGCCCGCTTTGACGGTGTCCGCTACGGCGTTCGCGCCGACAACCCGGACAATCTGATCGATTTGTACCGCAAGTCACGCAGCCAGGGCTTTGGCCCTGAGGTGAAGCGCCGGATTATGCTGGGTACTTACGCGCTTAGCTCCGGCTATTATGACGCCTACTATTTGAAGGCTCAGAAGGTTCGCACGTTGATCAAGGGCGACTTTGACCAAGCGTTCCAAAAATATGATCTGATCATCGGCCCAACGGCTCCAACACCGGCTTTCCGCATCGGCGAGCAGGTCGGAGATCCATTGACGATGTATCTTAACGATATTTGCACCATTCCTGTCAGTCTTGCGGGCGTGCCGGCTATCAGCGTGCCTTGCGGCATGGCGGACGGCCTGCCGATCGGTCTGCAAATTATCGGCAAGGCGTTTGACGAAACGACGGTGCTCCGCGCCGCGCACGCGTTCGAGGCGAATACCGCACACCACAAGCTGCGTCCGCAGCTGTAAACAGGAAGGGATGTATAGACATGACAGTAGCTCAAAAATATGAAACGGTCATCGGGCTGGAAGTCCATGTCGAGCTGCACACCAACAGCAAAATTTTTTGCGGCTGCTCGACAGCGTTTGGCGCTCCGCCAAATACGCATACCTGTCCCGTTTGTCTGGGGCATCCCGGCGTGTTGCCGGTGCTGAACCGCCAGGCGGTGGAATATGCCATGAAAGCGGCAATGGCGCTTAACTGCACAATCGCCGATGTAAGCAAGTTCGACCGGAAAAACTATTTCTACCCCGATTCTCCAAAGGCTTATCAAATTTCGCAATACGATCAGCCGATCGGGGAAAATGGCTGGATCGATATTGAAGTAAACGGAGAAACGAAACGTATCGGCATTACCCGCCTCCATCTGGAGGAGGATGCCGGCAAGCTGACCCATGTGGATGGCGGATACGCTTCCCTTGTTGACTTCAACCGTGTCGGAACGCCGCTGGTTGAAATCGTATCGGAGCCGGATCTTCGTACCCCCGAGGAGGCTAAGGCCTATCTGGAGAAGCTTCGCGCGATTATGCTGTATTGCGATGTTTCCGATGTCAAAATGGAAGAAGGCAGCCTTCGCTGTGACGCTAACATCAGCCTTCGTCCATATGGACAAGAGAAGTTTGGCACACGCGCCGAGCTGAAAAACATGAACTCCTTCCGCAGCGTACAGCGCGGTCTGGAATACGAGCAGGTTCGCCAGGCCGAAATTTTGGACGATGGCGGCGAGGTTGTGCAGGAAACGCGCCGTTACGACGATGCCGCGGGCAAATCGTTTTCGATGCGCGGCAAGGAAGAGGCGCATGATTATCGCTACTTCCCGGACCCGGACCTTGTGCGCCTGAATATTAGTCAGGAGTGGAAGGAAGCGGTACGCGCGACCATTCCGGAATTGCCGGATGCCCGCAAAAAACGTTATGTCGACACATATGGCTTATCCTCCTATGATGCAGAGGTCATTACGGCCTCCAAAAAGCTGGCGGATTTGTTTCAGGAAAGCTTGTCCTACACCAAGGACGCCAAAGCTGCCGCAAACTGGGTGATGGGTGATCTTTTGGCCTATTTGAACGCTGGCGGACTGGAGCTGGACGACGTCAAGCTGACCGGTCAAGGACTTGGCGAAATGATCGGCTTGCTGGAGAACGGCACGATCAGCGGCAAAATCGCCAAAACCGTCTTTAAGGCAATGCTGGAAACCGGCAAGCTGCCCGGCGCGATTGTCGAGGAGCAGGGGCTGGTGCAAATCAGCGACGAAGGCGCATTGCTTGGCATCGTGGATGAAGTAATCGGCCGCAACCCGCAATCCGTTGAAGATTTCCGCGCTGGCAAGGATAAAGCGATCGGCTTCCTTGTTGGACAAATTATGAAAGAAACAAAAGGCAAAGCGAATCCGGCGCTTGTAAACAAGCTGCTTATGGAACGCTTGAAATAAGAATGACCAAGAACCTCTGGTTCCCGCCGCTTAAGGGGGGCTGGAGGTTCTTTTAAATTAGGGCATGCCTTTAAATCCGCTCAAAGGGCATCCCTGGGTAGTTTGAAGACACACCTAAGCAGGGAGGCTGCCTATGACAAAACTCGGCATTCAAGGCTGGAAGCGTTCCTTGCTGACCGCAGTGCTCGCTTTTTTGATGCCGGGCCTGGGGCATTTGTTTAATGGTTTATATGCCAGAGGTTTTTTGCTGATGGCTGGCCTTCTGCTGGATTACGTGGCCATATTCCGCCTTGCGGACGAAGACGGCGGCAGACATCTTTTGCTGATCGTTTATTTATGTCTTCTGTTACCAGTCTTTTATTTCATTAGCGTTTATGACTCGCTTCAGCGCAAGGAGTATGAAGCAAAGGAGCCAAAGGCGCTGAGGCCAATCCAAGGTTTGTTGCTGGCGCTGACAGGCGTAGTCATGATGGCGCTGCTTAAGCCGCCTCCTTTGCTCCAGCCATGGCTGAACGAGCTGGCGGAATATGCGGTAGGACCGCTGCTGCTGCTGCTGTCCTGCTTTTTGGCGCTGAGGACAAGGAGCAGGGAAGGAGATGGCATCGTGTACAAGCTGGGACGAGTGACCGCAGCGCTGCTTATTTTAACCGTTGGTTTTTTGCTGCTGTGGGATTTGCTGCGGGGTCGAAACGATATAGCGCTCCTGAAGGACTGGTGGCCGCTGTTATTTGTGCTGCTGGGGATTGAAATGGCGTTGTGCAGCTTTGCTTTTAGACAAAAATTCAACCGTCGCAGGCTGGACGCAAAAGGGATTTCCACTGCGCTGGTTGTGGCGGTTACCGCTTTTTCGGTCACCCAATACGCTGATTTCCCCGTACGATGGCTGGATCAGTTTAATGTGGATTTAAGCGGTGCAATGAGCTATAGCGATGAGCAAGGATTTCAATATGAGCGGAATGTCATTAAGGTTCCGCTTGATCCCGGCGTATCGTCCATTTCCATTCAAAATCCAAATGGCGATGTCAAGGTTCGGAACTCGTCCGCTGCGTCTGAAATTGAAATCTACTCCACAATCTGGGTTGATGTCGAGCAGCAAGGTGAGGCTGACGCTATTGCGGCCGGCTCTATCGTTGGCATTACGCCAGGCAAAGAGGTTGTAGTGGAGGGGCGCGGCAAGGCTTATGGACCAAGCGGCAGCCGTTTGCCGCGAATCAACCTGGAAATTGTGCTGCCTGTTATTAAGGCGGTCGGCAATCCCGACTCCAATTTTAATAGAGGGTCGGGCCGGGAGCCGGAGCTGGGCCCTGGTGATGTAAGGTCGGAGGAGTTGCCCGAGCAGGAGCAGGAACTGGAAACGGAGCAATCGGCCGCTTCACTGCCTGAGACAGCCGAATTAACGAATCTTGATTCTACAGCAATTGGCGAATCGGACGGCGCAGACACAATGAATGAAACGCCAACGATGGATGAAACGCTAGCGATGGGGCAAACGTCTGCTGTGGATCAAACGGAAACGCCGTCAGCCGATGGGAATGAAGAAGAGCTGCCGGAGCAATCCAATGAAGACGGGGCGCCGGAAGGGGATGAACCTTTGCCCCCGGAATCGGCAAGGATGCTGCCCAAAGTATCACTGTCCATTGAAATCAGTAATGGAGGGGTGGACATTGCTGGCCTGGAGTTTCTGGGCGGAACCCGTATTGCTGCAGGAAGCGGCATGGTATCCATTGCCGATATAACGGGCCCGGTTTCGGCAAAGGTCACTGATGGCGGAATAAAAGCTGCCGGTATTAATGGAGAAAGCATATTTGAGGTTAAAAACGGCGCAATAGAAGGCTACAACATTAAAGGCGGCGCAATGTACGCCGCAACAACAAACGGAAATGTGCTGCTTAGCACTATTGGAAGCGATCTTGTAGCCGAAACCAAAAACGGCGCAATTGAAATTCAGGACGCCGAAGCGGGAATTAAAGCGGACACGCTGAACGGGAGCATTACAATTGGCAGCGGGACCGTAGGCGGAAATTGGGACCTTGACAGCTCGGTCGGAGAAATTAACTTAACGCTCCCGGATACTGGTGATTACAGTCTTTACGGTTCGGTAACCTTTGGAAAAATCAGCACGGAGCTGCCTTTTGAACAGATTAGAAAAACGATCAGAGGGACCATTGGCGACGGGACTTTCCGCATCCATATTAACGCCACCAACAGCATTTCCATTCGGAGCAGGCAGTAGAGGCTAGGCGGCGTTTCATTGACAAAATCTTTGCAAAGAACGTACAATAACTTTAATCACAATGAAAGGCGTGAGGGGAATGGCACCAAGCGTTCATTTGGCAATGGAACAACTGAAGATGAATGGCGTCCGGATGACCCCGCAGCGTCACGCAATTCTTGGCTATTTGATGGGAACCAAAAGTCATCCTACTGCCGACGAAATATACAAGGCGCTATCGCCCGCTTATCCAAGCATGAGCGTAGCAACCATCTATAACAATCTGCGATTGTTCGTAGATGCAGGCCTTGTGCGGGAACTGACGTATGGGGACGACTCCAGCCGCTTTGATGCAGATTTATCCGATCATTATCATGCGATCTGCAAGCAATGTGGCCAAATCGTCGATTTCGGATATCCGCCCTTGCTGGAAGTGGAAAAGGTTGCATCCAAGGAAACGGGTTTTGCCGTTCATGGACACCGAATGGAAATTTACGGTATTTGCAAAAAGTGCAACACTTCAGACCATTAATTCGTATGATATGAATAGGCCATGCCAAAACGTGCCGGAAGCGATAGTATCCACTTCTTGCACGTTTTTGTTTGGGGATTGGGATGGCTCCATACCTGCAAAAGGAGCGTGAGTTTTTGGAAACGACTGTTAACCGGACGCCTCGGAGGAAGCGGCGACGCGGTTTGGGCTTTTTATTTTTTCTATTTATGCTGGCAGCCATCGCTGTGGTAGGATGGTACGGTTATATGAATTACATTCCAAGCAGCGAGAAACAGGACCCTTCGTATACGTTTGCCAATCCTGTATTAATAGATGGAAAGCAGGCTGAATACGGAGCTATTATCGAAAATGAAGGGGTCAAGCTGCCTCTGCCGCTGCTGGAGAGTTTGTTCGGAGAAGATAATCCGATTCATTATGAAGAGAAGACGGGCACGGTTGTACTCACCAGCTCCAGCAAGGTGCTCCGCTTCAAGACGGAAGCGCTGACGGGACTGATGAATCAAGCGCCATTCCAATTGAGCATTGCAGCCGAGGTGTCAGACGGCGTTGTCTATATTCCTGCAAGCCTGCTTACCGAAATGTTCGGCCTGCAAACCAGCTATCAAGCCGACACCGGGATTGTGTCCTTGTCAAAAGAAGGCGACATCATCACACTGGGAACGGCGCTGCCCGCAAAAGGTGCTCCGCTCCGAACGGCCCCATCCATTCGGGAGCCTTATATGCTTAAAATTCCCGCAGGCGAAAGCGTAAAAATTTGGGACGAACAGGACGGCTGGTACCTGGCCCAAAACAACGCCGGGCATGTCGGCTACATCCGCAAGCAGGAGATTAAAATTTCCGGAACAGAACAAGTGCCCGAGCTGAAGGAAGAGCAGCCGTTTGTCGCCTGGAAGGTAATGGGCCAAAAAATCAACATGACCTGGGAGGCCGTTTATCAGCGTCGAATTGATCCCGCCACTATCGGAGAAATGCCGGGATTGAACGTTGTGAGTCCAACCTGGTTTGAGCTGGTTGACGGAACCGGGAAAATAAAAGGCAAGGCCGATCCTGCCTATGTCAAATGGGCGCATGATCGAGGGTACCAGGTTTGGGCGTTGTTCAGCAACGGCTTTGAGCCGAATCAGACAACCGAAGCTTTGGCAACGGTCGAGACGCGATTCCATATGATCCAGCAGCTGCTTGCTTTTGCAGAGCTGTATCAATTGCAAGGCATTAATATCGATTTTGAAAATGTGTATACCAAGGACAAGGAAAATCTGGTCCAGTTTGTTCGGGAGCTGACGCCGCTGCTGCATGAGCAGGGACTTGTGGTTTCGATTGACGTAACGCCAAAGTCGAATAGCGAGATGTGGTCGGTATTTCTGGATCGCAAAGCATTGGGCAGCGTCGTGGATTATATGATGGTTATGGCTTACGATGAGCATTGGGCGTCCAGCCCCAAATCGGGATCGGTTGCTTCCTTGCCATGGACGGAGCATTCCATTAAACGGATTTTGGAAGAGGACGGGGTTCCTGCGGACAAGCTGGTGCTGAGTATGCCGCTATATACGCGAATCTGGACGGAGAAAAAGAATGAAAGCGGAGCAGTCAAGGTTTCTTCCAAGGCGATCGGCATGGAACGGGTCAAAACGATTATAGCCGAAAAAAATCTGACGCCGATTTTGGATGAGGCAGCCGGCCAGCATTATGTAGAGTATAAGGAAGACGATGCACTGATGCGGATTTGGATTGAAGATGATTATTCCATCAAAGCAAGAATAGATCTGGTGCGAAAATACGACTTGGCGGGCGTCGCCACCTGGCAGCGGGCCTTCCAGACGCCTTCGATATGGACAACCATTGACGAAGCGTTGTCTAAGAAGCCCTGAGACATTTCGTAATTTCTCATGACGGGTACAAGCGGTATTGAAGTATAATGGCATTATGGCAAATTATCCAAATGCAAAGTACCCCAAATAGCAAAGAACCCATTATACAAAGCATCAAATGACAAGTATCCAAAATAAAAGTATCCAAAATACAAAGTACCCCATATGCAAAGCAGACATAAAAAAGAACTCTTCCTTCAGGGAGAGTTCTTTTTTATGTCTGTGTCTAAGCCTATGTCTGTGTCTAAGCCTATGTCTGTGTCTAAGCCTATGTCTGTGTCTAAGCCTATGTCTGTGTCTAAGCCTATGTCTGTGTCTAAGCCTACGTCTGCTTCAAAACCTACGTCTGAGTCCAAATCTATGTCTGTGCCTGTAAATAAAGTTAACTCCTGTATCAGGCTTTATGCTCCGATGTTTCAGGAGTATGCTCAGTTGCTTGTGACGGATCCAATGTCAGCATAGTCCGGCAGAACATGCAGCGATCCGTTTTGCCCAGCATTTTGGTTTGACGGCCGCATTCCGGACATTGGAGCATAGTGGCGCTTGTAGACATCATGCCTGCCCAAAAGTAAACGGCGACGCTGATTAGCAGCGCGATCATTCCAAACACCATAAAGATGCCGGCTACGATCTTGCCGGCTTGCCCCCATAATACGATGCCTGCCGTGCCCAAAATCATAATGCCCATTCCAACAAGCGTAAAGACGAGTCCCCAAAGGCGGAATTCATTGATTTTTGCCGATTTGAAAAATATTTTGTTCATTGCTTCATCCCTTCCTATATCCAAAGGCTTACAAAAATAAGACTCAAAATCTATTCCAGAAAGCAGGAATGTGAGTCCAGCTTGTCGAAATTGAATGAAACTGTAGATTATTATTATAGCCTAATCAGGGTTGATAAGCTATATGGAGGACCGTTGTGGAACAGATTAAAGCACATTTCATGCATGCCTGCCGAGATAAGTCAGGCTTAGTAGCCTTAATACTGATTACCAATCCGCATCCTTACAATTCTTTGCTAGAGGGGCTGGACTGTCTCGTGCTTCTTATTACGGAAGAGGGCGATCAGCCGGATTGGACTGAGCATATGCAATTAAACGGCAAGCGTGTTCTGGTTCGAACCATTCATACGGATGAACTGCCGGAATGGATTGCAGAAGGCGAAAACCGCAACAACCTTGAATTGTTGAAACGGGGGGAGATTTTGTTGGATCGCGGTGGTTATTTGGCTGGCGTAAGGGAAAGGCTCATCGTATTTCCGGAATCCATGCGTGAGCAGAAGCGTTTTACCGAATTTCTAGGGTTTCTAAAAACGTATTTGCAGGCCAAGCAGGACTTGGCTATGGGCAATGTGCTGGATTCGTTTAGTCAAATCTTTACCGCGCTTCATCATTGGGCGCGAATTGTGCTGATCGAAGATGGAAGGCTGCCCGAGGTTGGGGTTTGGAAGCAAATAAAGCGAGTGCATCCCGGTGTCTACAAACTATATGAAGAATTGACCGCAAGTCCGGAAACGCTGGAGCAAAGAGTTCAGCTTGTCATGCTGGCCTGCGAATTTTCCGTTATGAGCAAAATGAAGGCTTGCTGCACCCTGCTTCTAGATATTATGAACAGCCGCGAAGAGCCATGGAGCATTGGGGAGCTTCAAGCTCATCCCGTAATCAGCGGCCTCCAGGTGGACCTGACGCTTGTACTTCAGAAGCTTTTAAAAAGAAACTATATAAAAGAAGTTATTATTATGAAGGAGCCAAGTGACAACGAGGCATTGGAGCTCCGTTATCGAATAGAGGATCTATAAAGCAATTGAATCACAGGAGGCCAAACGGCCAAATGTGATTTTTGCTTTTTGCCTAAGTTTGCCTCAAATGAATCTAAATATAAAGGGTTGACGGTTATTACCGATGTATGGTAAATTACTGTTTGTCGCTTTTTGCAATTGGTTTTGAAATGAAACTGTTGTTAAAATTCAATTTCAAAAGAAGTTAAAAAAACAGTTGCATTGAGATAGGCAGATGTGATATATTATAAAAGTCGCCGCTGAGACATGGGCGATAAGCAAAAGCTTGTTCTTTGAAAACTGAACAACGAGTGAAACTGCCCTGTTTAATCTCCTTAAGAAGCAGTAATGCTTCAAGGGATCAAATGGATAAAGCAACACGTAATGAGCAAGTCAAACACTTTTATGGAGAGTTTGATCCTGGCTCAGGACGAACGCTGGCGGCGTGCC
>PJUA01000618.1_pt1 | contig 15136 bp, 12 predicted proteins | sample 1512151 | NCBI WGS metagenome assembly PJUA01 (sample SAMN08177678, study PRJNA422409) | Soil metagenome, whole genome shotgun sequencing project. | isolation source: Soil enriched on filter paper: beechwood xylan treatment | place: USA: Madison | collected 2015-01-15
CCCGCAATCGACACACCGCCTGATCCCTTCACGGTTTCCGCCCATTCCGGCCTTTGACGGCGTGACGCATCCGGACGATCTGGAAGCCGTCATGGAACTGGAGGGTTGGACCAACGACCGTCTGGTGCGGGAGCGCGTGGCCCGCCTGCCCCGCGACCAGTGGGTCTACGGCGTTCCGAACGCTTCGGTCGTGATGGCCGCCTTCCTGCACGCCGCCCCCGCCGGTGGCCGCTTCAACAGTGGCGATCTTGGGGCATGGTACGGGGCGTGGGCACTGAAAACGGCCATCGCAGAAGTCGCCCATCATCTTCGGCGCGAGGCCGTTTACCGCCGGCTTCCGGAGATGCGGCTGACCTACCGTCTCTACACCGCCCGTCTTGATGGCGACTTCCTGGACATCCGGGGCCAGCGCGCCGTGCGACCCGACCTTTACGCGGCAGGCAGCTACCAGGCGTCCCAGGCATTCGGGGAGGAGGTGCGCGCAGGGCAGGCCGCCGGCATCGTCTACGACAGTTTGCGCCACGACGGGGGCGTCAACGCCATCGCCTATCGCCCGCGCCTGATCCGGGAGGTCACCCAGGCCGATCATTATGAGATCACCGCGCCTGTGGAGGGTGCCGCGATCGCGCGACAGCAGACGGTCGGCACAGCGATGCGCAGGCCGGAAGCGTCGACCTGAATGCGGAAAACCCCGCGCCTGGTGTGGCGCGGGGTTCGTCCGGTGAGCGTAGAAGGACGGGCGATCAGCCCGGCTTCTTCACTTCCGCGCGGGCGGCGTCGGTGGCCTCCGACACGACGTCGTGCAGGTCTTCCTTCGCCGATTCGACCACCGTTTCGGCAGCGGCCTGGGCGGCGCGGGTGCCGCGGTCCAGCGCGTCCATTGCGATGGCCTTGGCCCGCTCGGTCGCCTCGTCGGCATACTCGCCGACCCACTGCTTCTCATAGCGAGTGCCCGGCAGGGCGGCGCCGATGGCCGCACCCAGTGCAACGCCCATGGCACCGGCGACGATGGGATGGTCCTCCACGAGGTCCCAGAAGCCGGTCGACATGTCATGCGCACGGTGGCGCAGATGGTCGGCCGACGGCGCCATGGAGGAGAGGCGCGACATGCCGCGGCTGGCATAGGACTGGGACTGCCGCTGGCCATGGATATCGCCGCGCCCCGTTGGATGGTCGCCGTCCGAACCCCCCATCATGCCGCTGACCCTGTCCGAGGCGCTGTCGTAGGCGGAGCCGACCGCGCCCGAGGCGCTGTCATAGGCGGAACTGGCGGCGTTGCGGACGCTCTCGCCGGCGCCGCTCAGCGATTCGCGGGCGTAGTCCACGGCGTCGCCCATGCGGTGGCGGGCGTTGCGGACGGTGCTGGACCGGGCAATGCGGCGGTCGTAGCCGGTGCTGGACAGGGCCAGCCAGCCCAGCCCGATGCCGACCAGGGCCAGCGGGATCGGATTGCTGGTCATGCTGTCCAGCATCGATCCCGACGATCGGGACTGCGACTGCCGGTAATGGACGGTCTGGCCGCTTTCGTAGCGGTCGGACTGCTGCGACGGCGAATAGGTGTGCTTCATGGAATTCTCCATCAGGGATTGGGGAGACCACCGCGTCAGTCTGTCGCGCAGACGGGAGCTGCGGTCGCGCAGCGCCTCGACGGTGCCGCCGATGCGCGCGCGGCTGGCGCGGATGTCGCCCTCCAGGGCGTCGAGATCCTGCGGCCCGGTTTCGGATTTGCGAACGTCGTCCGTCATCGGCCGGCCCCTCAGCGGGCAAGCTGGGACTTGGCCCAACGCTTGTCCTCGTCCAGCGTGTTGATCGTGCGGCGGGGGCGGAGGTTGGCGGGGCTCAACCGGTTCTTGCCGACATAGGCAAGGATGCCGCCGACCAGCAGAACCACCACGCCGACGATCAGCGCGGACAGCCACGGGGCCAGGACGTTGGACAGGCCGAGAACCGCGGAGGCAAGCAGGACCAGAACGCCGGCGAAGGCGATCAGTCCGCCGACGGCGATGAAGGCCACGCCGCCGGCGGCCTCGGTGGCCTTGTCGGTCAGCTCGGCCTTCGCCAACGCGATCTCGGATCGGGCAAGGTTGGCGGATTCGCGGGCGAGATCGGCGAACAGGCCGGCGAGCGGCCGGTCCTGCCGCGGATCCCGCGGCTCGTCATAGCGGTTCTCGGCGGCGCTCATGGACGCTGTCCCTGCGGCTTGGAGGTGGAGGAGGTGGTCCCGGCAGCCCCGCCCTGGGTCCCGCTGGTGCCGGTGGTGTTGCCGGTGCCGCCGACGCCGGTGGCGCCGGAGTTCATGGCGCTGCCGGCGCTGCCGGTCGTGCCGCCGGGGGTGCCGCCGGGAGTGCCGACCGTGCTGGTGCCGAGCGCCGTTTCGGGCGTGGACCCGGTGCCGCGGCCGGTGACGGAGGCCGGGGCGGTGGAGAGAGGCATGCCGATGCGGCCGGCGGCCGGCTTCGGCTCACCCAGACGCTCCGAAGCGCGCTCCGACTCCATTCGGCCGGCCAGATTGCCGGTGTTGACGGCGGAGGACCCGGTCGTCGGCGTGTCGGCGCTGTGCGACGGCGTGCTGCGGCTGACGGACTCGGCGATGCCACCGGCCATGCCGCGGCTCGGGCTGGAACCGCGTCCCATATCGCGGTTCATGTCGCGGCCGGTGTCGTAGGCCGAGCCACGCGCGGTGCGCACGGACTGCGACGGATGGGCGTTGCCGCGCAGCGAGGTCGAGGCGCGGTGCATGCGCCGCTCGCCGGAGCTCTTGATGAAGCGCGCGGCGAGGAAGCCGACGGCGAAGGCGGCACCGATGAACACCTCGGGTTGGCGACGGGCGAAGCCCTCGACCTCGCCGACGATGTCGTCGACATTCGCGTCGCGCAGCATGTCGGCGACCCGCTCGACGCGGCTGGCCGCCTGCTCGGCGTAATCGGCGACCACGCCGCCATTCTCCTCGTTCAACTGCTCGGCAGCCTTGTGCAGGGCGTTGGCGACCCCGCCCAGTTGGTCGGCGGCGCGGCCGGTCTGCTGTTCCAGCAGTGAGCGGATGCGGCCCTGGGCATTGCCCAGCGTCTCCCGCCCGGTGGCCATCGCGTCGTCGGCGGCGCGGTTGACGGTCTTCTTGATATCCTCGACGCCGCTGCGTCCACCGGACGTGCTGTTGCCGATGGTGGAGCTGCCAGCGGTCGAACTTCCGGTGGTGGAACTTCCGGTGGTGGAGCCGGTCGGGTTCGGTCCGCCGGTGCCGGTCATGTCGCGGTTCGGCATCTTGTCTTTCCTCCTCGGGGATTCCGGTATTCCGCGGCTCCGCGCCTGCGGCATCAAACCGCCCGTTGCGGAATCGGGTGTCGGGAGGGAAACACCAGCCAAGCCTTCGGGGTTCCACGCAGCCGCTGCGCGAAATGGACAGTCACCACCAATGTGCTAAACTTTGCCGGGAATATCCTGATGCGACCCGGCCGGAGGGTGGCGGCATGAGCGTCTTCAGCGTGGTGGCCGACGGACAGGCCGGACTTTTTCGGCTTCAACAGGCGAAGAAGCCTTGGGAAAAGGACCTTCAGGCGAAGGACGCCCAGGGGCAGCTCGCCCAGAAGGCCGAGCGGGCGCAGGCGCTGACCCAGCCCTCCGCCAAGTGGCAGAGCGACCATGCCTCCGCCCAGGCGGCTCTGGAGGAGGCGAAGCGGGTCGGCGGGTCCAAGGCGTCGGCCGCCGCCCGGCTGGAACAGGTCGAACGCAGGATCGAGGAACTGAAGCTGGCGATGCGCTTCGCCCAGGGCGATCCGCAGAAGCTGGCCGCCTTGGCACGGGAGGCGGCGCTGCTGGCGCGCGAGGCCGGGCGTGCCGCCAAGGAGTATGGTGCCGGCATCAAGGCCGCGGCCGAGATGGGGCTTCCCGGTGATGCCGCCACCGCCACCGGCGGCTCGATGCTGTCGTCGGAGACGACGATCACCCGCAGCACCACCAGCCTGACCCTGCAGCAGACCGAGGTGACGCTGACCATCGGCATTTCGACGGGAGACGGAGGCTCGGCGGAAAGTGCCGCCGATCTGATGGCTGCGGATGCCGGAGCGGAGGCGGACTCCGCAGGCGGAGTAGCGGGGCAGGACGGCACGCTGCCCGACGACATCGCCCGGCTGGTGGAGGATGTGCTGTCCGGCTTGGACGGGGGCGGGCTGGCCGGGTCCGACCCGGCTTCCGCCACGACGGCCGGGACCGGCGGCCGTAGCGCGATGATCCAGCAGTTGATGGCCGACAACGCCATGAAGATGTCGCGCTATCGCGAGGCCGACGCCTTCGGCCAACGGGTGGAGGGGGTGCTCGCCACGTCCAAGCGCATCATCGGCGAGGCGAAGGCCGCCAACATGCTGGACGAATCCGAAAAGCGGCGGCGCGAGCGGCGGGAGGGCTTCAAGGCCGACGACAAGATGGTCGATGCCGCCCAGAAGGAGGTCAACGCCCTGCGTGCCGCGGCGTTCGGGTCCAGCGACGCCCTTGCCGTGGCCGGATTGCTAGGCGGTGGTGATGCGGAGAGCGCGGAGATGCCGGTGCTGCCATCGGCTGCCAATTCGGGGGCTGCCGATCCGACCGTCCAGCCGGCGGCGGCGCTGAATCTGCTGGCGTGACCGGGATAGGCCGCCTGCTACCATTTCTCCATACGCTGCGGTGCGACATTGTGTTGACCGGCTCGCGCGGAAGACGCGATAACCGATGAACCAAGACTCCCGGAGAGGAGTCTGCGAACCGAGCGCAAGAGAATGGGACACGCAACGAGATGAGCAACTGGATCCGCCGTGGCGGCCTCGAAATCGCCCAGCCGCTGTACGACTTCATCAATGACGAGGCGCTGCCGGGGACCGGTGTCGACGCCGACCGTCTCTGGACCGGCCTCGACCAGCTCCTGCACGAGCTGGCGCCGCGCAACAAGGCTCTGCTCGACAAGCGCGACAGCCTGCAGGCGCAGATCGACGCGTGGCATACCGCCCGCCGCGGCAAGATCTTCGATCAGGCCGAATACGAGTCCTTCCTGCGCGAGATCGGCTATCTGGTGCCGGAGGGTGGCGACTTCGCCGTCGGCACCGGCAATGTCGATCCGGAAATCGCCTATCTCGCCGGTCCGCAGCTGGTGGTGCCGATCACCAACGCCCGCTATGCCCTGAACGCCGCCAACGCGCGCTGGGGCAGCCTGTACGACGCGCTGTACGGCACCGACGCCATTCCCGGCGCCCCGGCGGCCGGCGGCTATGACGCCGCCCGCGGCGCGCAGGTGATCGCCTGGGCGCGCAAGTTCCTGGACGACAGCGTTCCGCTGGCCGAGGGCAGCCATGCCGACGCCACCGGCTATGCGGTCGAGGGCGACACGCTGGCGGTGACGCTGAAGAGCGGCGGCAAGACCGGTCTTAAGGACAAGGCCGCCTTCGTCGGCTGGCAGGGCGAGGCTTCGGCGCCGTCGGCCGTGCTGCTGGTCCAGAACGGCACCCACATCGAAATCCGCATCGACCGCAACAGCGTGATCGGCAAGGACGACGCCGCCGGCATCGCCGACGTCGTGCTGGAAGCGGCGCTGTCGACCATCCAGGACTGCGAGGATTCCGTCGCCGCCGTGGATGCGGAGGACAAGGTCGTCGCCTACCGCAACTGGCTGGGCCTGATGAAGGGCACGCTTGAGGCCAGCTTCCCCAAGGGCGACAAGACCGTCGTCCGCAAGCTGAACCCGGATCGCGTCTACACCACGCCGACCGGCAGCGTCACCCTGCATGGCCGCAGCCTGCTGCTGGTCCGCAACGTCGGCCACCTGATGACCATCGACATGGTCAAGCTGTCCGACGGCAGCGAGGCGCCGGAAGGCATCCTCGACGGCGTCTTCACCTCGCTGATCGCCCTGCACGATCTGAAGGCCCCCCAAAAAGCTGATGGCGGGTTGCGCAACAGCCGCGCCGGCTCGGTCTACATCGTGAAGCCGAAGATGCACGGGCCGGAAGAGGTCGCCTTCGCCGACGAGCTGTTCGGCCGCGTCGAGGACCTGCTGGGCATGGCCCGCAACACCCTCAAGGTCGGCATCATGGACGAGGAGCGCCGCACCAGCGTCAACCTCAAGGAGTGCATCCGCGCCGCCAAGGACCGCGTGGTGTTCATCAACACCGGCTTCCTCGACCGCACCGGCGACGAGATCCACACCTCGATGGAGGCCGGCCCGGTCGTCCGCAAGGCGGCGATGAAGGCCACCAAGTGGATCTCGGCCTATGAGGACAACAATGTCGATGTCGGGCTGCGCGCCGGGCTGAAGGGCCGCGCCCAGATCGGCAAGGGCATGTGGGCGATGCCGGACCTGATGGCCGACATGCTGGTCGCCAAGATCGGCCACCCGAAGGCCGGCGCCAACACCGCCTGGGTCCCGTCGCCGACCGCCGCCACCCTGCACGCCACCCACTATCACGCCGTGAACGTGGCCGAGGTGCAGGACCAGCTGGCCAAGCGTCAGGCAGCATCCCTGTCCGACATCCTGACCATCCCGCTCGCCGACCGCCCCAACTGGTCGGAGGACGAGATCCGGCAGGAGCTGGAGAACAATGCCCAGGGCATCCTCGGCTATGTGGTGCGCTGGATCGACCAGGGCGTCGGCTGCTCCAAGGTGCCGGACATCCACGACGTCGGGCTGATGGAGGACCGCGCCACCCTGCGCATCTCCAGCCAGCACATCGCCAACTGGCTGCACCACGGCATCTGCACCGAGGCCCAGGTGATGGAGGTCATGAAGCGCATGGCCGCCGTCGTCGACAAGCAGAATGCCGGCGACCCGCTGTACAAGCCGATGGCCGGCAACTTCGACGGCAGCATCGCCTTCCAGGCGGCGTGCGATCTGGTGTTCAAGGGCCGCGTCCAGCCGAACGGCTACACCGAGCCTGTCCTGCATGCGCGCCGCCGTCAGGTGAAGGCGGCGGGGTGAGTTGGTATTTGCGGCGGAGGGGCATCATCCCCTCCGCCGCAGCCCTTGCTCAGGTGCCGATCCCCAGCACCCGCACCGCCACCTGCTTGGTGTAGGGGCTGGCCGCGAAATACTCGTACCTTACCGCGTTCTCCGCGGCGAATTCCTGGAACGCCCGGTACTCATCGTCGCGCCAGCTGCGGTTGCCGATATACTCGTCGAACACGATGACGGTCCCCGGCCGCACCCGGTCGGCCAGAGCGGTCAGCACGGTGCGGGCCGAGGCGTAGATGTCGCTGTCGACATTGACGAAGCGCACCGGCCCCCGATGAGCCGCCAGAAACGGCGGCAGACTGTCTTCGAACCACCCCACATGCAGCCGGGCGTTGTCGCGCACCGGCGGCAGCTGGCTGCCGGTGGTCAGCACGCCGCGGGGGGAATTCACCCAGCCCTCCGGCAGTCCCTCGAACGAATCGAAGCCGTGGACCTCCTGCCCAGCCACGTCGGCGATGTGGTTGAGCGAGGTGCCTCGCCGCACGCCGAACTCCAGCACCAGACCGGGCGTGGCGGCACAGGCCAGCGCGTGGCGCAGCAGCCGGCCGCTGTTGCCGAACAGGCGGAAGTCGGAGGAGAGCTTCGGCAGCAGCGCCTTGGCGCCATCGGGAAGCAGACGGCGCTTTGGATTGTCGCCGATCTGCCCGGCCTCGACGGCTTCGGCCTCCGCAGTGCGGCCGATCAGGCGCAGGGTGGCGGCGAGGTAGCCCCAGTATTTGCCGTTGGCGCCGCCGCAGCGGGTGGCGCGGCGCAGGCGGCGTAGCGCTTCCTCGGGGCCATGATGGTGCAGAGCCTGGGCGTGGCTGCCGAACCACGCGGCGGCATGTTCGGGATCGTCGACGAGCAGAGCGTCGAAATGGGCCAGCGACTCCGCATCCTCGCCGAGATAGGCCGCAGCCATCGCCGCCTCGTAGCGGATGTCGGGCGAGGTGTCGCCATCGCGGATCGCCGCCCGCGCCAGGGCCAGCGCGTCGCCATAGCGGGCGTCGCGGCGAAGGGCCCCGGCCAGGGACGCGGTGAGTGCCGCGTCGCCGGGTGTGACGCGGGCGGCGCGCTCGAACCAGCGGACGGCGGGGAAGGGGGCGTTGTCGGCCTGATGGGCGCGGGCCAGGGAGGACAGCAGGTCCGGATCGTCCGGCCGGTCGGCCAGGACGCGGCGCAGGCAGGCGATGGCCGCCGGGGCGTCGCGATGGCCGAGATGCGCCAGACCCAGCAGATGCAGACGTTCAAGTCCGTTGGCAAGTCCGTTGGCAAGCCCGTGGGGAAGGGCATCGCCGCGCAGCAGGCGCAGGGCGGGGCGGTAACGGCGCGCGTCGATCAGGGCGCGCGCTTGGTCGAATACAGTGTCAGCGGTCAAAGTGACTCGTCGTCAGGGCAGCCGGCGGAAGGTCCAGACCGACGCCGGCGGCAGGTTCCGGGCGATCCAGGCATGGCGCCGCGGCTTCAGCCGCAGCCGCCGGATCAGTTCCGGATTCACCGGGGCGAAGGGACCATAGGTGAATTGCACGAAAACGCCGTCCTGCGCCAGCACGGAAAAGGCGCCGCGCACGATCCGGGCCTGGACCGACAGCGGCATGGCGATCAGCGGCAGGCCCGACACCACCGCGTCGCAAGACTCCCAGCCATGGGCCTGGATGATGCGGTGGACCCGCGTCGCGTCGCCGCGCACCACGGTGGCGTTGGGGTGCAGGATCGACAGATGGTCGGCGAAGGCGGGGTCGAGTTCCACCATCAGCAGATTGTCGGGAGTGACGCCATGGGCCAGCAGCGCCGAAGTGACCGGACCGGTGCCCGGACCCAACTCCACCACCCGCTTCGTGGGACTGCAACCGGCGGCCTTCGCCATGGCCCGGCACAGTTCAGGACCGCTTGGAGTTACCGACGCGACCTTCAGGGGTGAGCGAATCCAGCGCTCGACAAAGAGCTTGCGTTCAGCAAGTGACATCGACCGACCTCCCAACAGACGCCGGATCAATTCCTCGGCTCTGCATCAACCCTTTCTACTGAGTTACGTTTCATTGCGCCAGCCGAATGGATTTTGAACGATCGTTTAACAAAACGATTAAAAGGATGTGACGGATTCTGTTAATGGTTTGCACATAGAATTGTACGTAGGCGACGCAACGTCCAGCGGCTCGGTCGGATGGGAAATGTCCGGCGGGCAGGAGCGGCTGTTCGTCACGCCAGTCAAGCCGAGCCAACCGGCGCTTTGCATGGGAGGAGCACAACCTTGAGAAGATTGCTTCTGCGTCACAAGATCCCTGGTGCCGTGGTCGGATCGGCGGTGCTGACGGCACTGCTGCTTGGCAGCTTCGCCTATTCCGCGGCCACCGACAGGCTGCGCACGGCGGCACAGGACAAGTTGGTGGCGCTGGCGGACGCCCGCGCCGCCAGCGTCCAGTCCTATCTGGAGGGGTTGGAGGGCGACATCGTCCTCACGGCGAACACGCGATCAATGCGCGATGCCGCGGTGGCGCTGGGCAACGGCTGGAGAGTCGAGGCCGACCGAGGCGACCCCGGCACTCTGCTGCGCAAGCGCTATGTCGATGACAACCCCAACCCGCCGGCCGAGCGCTACAAGCTCGAGAAGCCGGATATGAACACCATGTACGACATGGCGCATCTCCGGCTGCAGTCCTGGATGGCTGATCTGATGCTGCGCCGCGGGTTGGCCGACGTGCTGCTGCTGTCGCAGGACGGGGCTGTGCTCTATAGCGCCGCGAAAGGCGGCGATTTCGGCAAGCCGGCCGAAGGTCCGCTCGCCGCCCTGGCCGACTCGGTGAAGCGTGATCCCAAGCAGGATGAGGCCCGGATCGTCGATTTCAGCGCCTACGCGCCGGCCGATGGCGCAGCGTCGGCCTTCTTGGCCGCTCCGGTGGCGTTGCACCTGCCGAACGGGGGAGTCCAGATGCTGGCCACCCTGGTTTTCCGCATCGAGCCGAACGGGCTGGATCGCATCATGCGCGCCACTGGCGGCATGGGGGACAGCGGCGATACGTTCCTGGTCGGGGAGGACGGCAAGCTGCGCAGCACGCCCCGCTTCGCCCAGGGAATGGCGGTGCTGACGCCCTATGAGGGCGGCGCCATGGGCACCATCAAAGGCGATTCCGACCACACCGGGGTTTTGGAGGCGACGAACTTCGCCGGCAGCGGTCCGGCACTGACCGCCTACCGGCCGATGACCCATAACGGCGTCCACTGGCTGGTGCTGGCGGAGGCGGCTGTTGACGAGATCCTGGCGCCTGTCCATTCGATGCGCGACCAGATGATCGGTGCCGGGGCCGCCCTGCTGCTGGTCATCTGCATCGGTGGCATCCTGTTCGCCCGCGGCATCACCCGTCCGCTGTCGGCGATGTGCGAGGCGATGCAGCGTCTGGCCCAGGGCGAACGCCGGCTCGACGTGCCGGCGCAGGAGCGCCACGACGAGATCGGACGGATGGCCGGCGCCATGCAGGTGTTCAAGGAGGCGTTGATCAAGGCCGACGACCTCCATATGGAGCAGGAGCGGATCCGCGCCCTGCGCGAGGAACGGACCCGCCAGTTGGAACAGGTGACCGACGGCTTCGATGCCCGCGTCGGCGGTATCGTCCGCGCGGTGGCCAGCGCCGCCGGCGGGCTGGAGACGACGGCCAGGTCGATGAGCGACGGCGCCGACCGGACATTGCACGAGGCGACCAGCGTCGCCGCGGCGGCCGATCAGACGGCGAGCAACGTCGGCACGGTGGCGTCGGCCGCCAACCAGCTGCGCGCCTCCATCGGCGACATCGGTCGTCACATAGAGGAATCGGGCCGCATCACCCAGGCCGCCATCGGCGCCGCCGCGCAGGCGGGCGAAACCATGCGCGTGGTGGTGGAGACCGCCGGTCGCATCGGCACCGTCGTTCAACTGATCCACGACATCGCGGCGCAGACCAACCTTCTGGCACTGAACGCCACCATCGAAGCGGCGCGGGCGGGGGAAGCGGGCAAAGGCTTTGCCGTCGTCGCCAACGAGGTCAAGCATCTGGCCTCCCAGACCGCCAAGGCCACCGACGAGATCGGCAGCCAGATCGGCACGATGCAGTCGGTGACGGACGGAGCCGCCGCCTCCATCGGCGAGATCGCCCGTGTCATCGAGGATATGGGCCGCATCTCCGGCATCGTCGCCAACGCCATCGATGAGCAGGGCACCGCAACGATGGACATCGCCGCCAACGCCGAACAGGCCGCGAAGGCGACGCAATCGGTAACCGCGATCATCGACGGCGTGGCGCGGTCCGCCGATACGACCAAGACGGTCGCCGAAGAGGTGCTGACCTCGTCCCAGGATCTGACGCGGCAGGCCGGACATCTCCGGGCGGAGATCGAACGTTTCCTGGCCGACATCAAGGCGGCGTGATGGGATGACCTGGCCGGCGACGGCGAAGCCACAATTCCCTGTTCCCCTTTTCTTCTCACTGCGCCGTTGACAGCGCCGCAATGGACGGGGCACGGTTGCGAAGCCGGAAGGAATGGTGAACAGGGAATCTGGATACGACATGCCGACGCTCGCACCCGATCATTCGGATCTGTTCGACGATACCGGCAAGCCGCCCCGGCTGTTGGAACTCGACGTCGCACGGGTGATGCGCAATCCAAGCATGCCGCGCCGCCATTTCGACCCGCAAGAGATGCAGAGTCTGGCCGACTCGATTGCGCATTACGGGCTGAAGCAGCCGATCCTGGTGCAGGAGGTCGTGGGCGGCCATCGGCTGGTCGCCGGCGAACGGCGGCTGCGGGCCCATGAGATGCTGGGGCTGGCGACCATCTACGCGCTGGTCACCTCCGGCAATCCGGACGAACTGACCCTGGTGGAGAATGTGCAGCGCGTCGATCTGGACGCGCTGGAGCTGGCGGAGGCGCTGTCCCGCCTGATCGACCGCTTCGGCTACACCCAGGAACAGCTCGGCCGCATCATCGGCAAGAGCCAGAGCAACGTCAGCCACACCCTGCGGCTGAACAGCCTGCCGGAGACGATCAAGCAGGAATATGCCGCCGCCCACCACGACGTCTCGCGCTCCACCCTGATCGAGATCGCCTGGATCAAGGATCTGGACGAGCAGATGGCGCTGTGGGAGCAGGTGAAGGCCGGCGACGGCACCGTCCAGGCCGCCCGCAGCCGCAAGGACGCCGCCAAGGAACCGTCGCTGCGCACCATGTCGGCGGTCGGCCGCTTCCTCGACGCGCTGCGCCGCGCGACCGCCCGTCTGGGCGACCCGCGCGAGCACCGCGCCTATGTCGACGACATGCAGCGCCGCGAACTGATCAGCCTGCGCCGCCGCATCGACCTGCTGCTGGGCGACGAGCCGATGGTGGATTGAGGGGAGTGGTTGGGGCGGTTTGCCCCCACCCCATCCCTCCCCCGCTGGGCGGGGGAGGGGGCAAGTGCTTGTTCGGGAGAGAGCAGTAGTCCCTCCCCCGCCCAGCTCTCGCACAAAGCTATGCTTTGTGCTGACGCGGCAGGCGGACCATAGGTCCGCTGAGAGCGGGGGAGGATAGGTGGGGGTCTAACGCCGCGCCAACCGGAGCCTCAATCGTTCAAGAAAGGATTGTACAACCGCTCTTCCCCGAAATTCGACATCGGCCCGTGGCCGGGGATGAAGGCGATGTCGTCGCCGTAGGGGAACAGCTTGTCGCGGATCGAGGCGATGAGGTCGGCGTAGTTGCCCTTGGGGAAATCGGTGCGGCCGATCGAGCCCTGGAACAGCACGTCGCCGACGATGGCCAGCTTCGACGGCCGGTGGACGAACACGACGTGGCCGGGGGTGTGGCCGGGGCAGTGGCGGACCTCCAGCGTCTGGTTGCCGACGGTCACCGTGTCGCCTTCCTCCAGCCAGCGGTCGGGCGTGAAGGAGCGGACGGGCGGGAAGCCGAACATCTGGCTCTGCATCGGCATGCCGTCGATCCAGAACTGGTCGTCGCGGTGCGGCCCCTCGATCGGCAGCGACAGCTTGTCGGCCAGATCGGCGACGGCGCCGGCATGGTCGATGTGGCCGTGGGTGACCAGGATCTTCTCCAGCGTCACGCCCTTCGCCTTCACCGCGGCCAGGATGCGGTCCAGGTCGCCGCCGGGATCGATGGCGGCGCCCTTCATCGTCTCGGGGCACCAGAGCACCGTGCAGTTCTGCTGGAACGGGGTGACCGGAACGATGGCGTACTGCATGTCCTGACCTTCGGCTCTGCGGAAAAATGGCGGAATGACCCTGTGGGCCGAGGGACCTTAACGCGCCCGCGCCGGATGCCGCAAACCATTCGCGCAAAGCCGGTCGCAATGGGCGGCGAAACTGGCTAAGGTCCGGGCGTCCGGCGGGAACACGCCTTTGGGTGGAATACCGGGCCGGTACGAAATGTTAACCACCGAAGCTTTAGATCGGGGGTGGATCAACCATCCGCCGCCGCAATAAACGGATTCCGCCGGAATGCTGTCGCAGAAAGCCAAATATGCGTTGCGTGCCCTCATCATGCTGGCGGAGAAGGACACCGGCGACCTGATCCTGATCGCCGACATCGCGGAGCGCGAGAACATCCCGCGCAAATTCCTGGAAGCGATTCTGGTCGAGCTGCGCAAGGAAGGCATCCTGTTCGCCAAGCGCGGCAAGAGCGGCGGCTATCGGCTCGCCCGCCCCGCCGCCCAGATCACTTTCGGCGAGGTGATTCGCCTGATCGACGGCCATCTCGCCCCGCTCCCCTGCGCCAGCAAGGGATCCTTCAAGCCGTGCGAGGACTGCATCGATACGGAAACCTGCTCGGTCCGCTGGCTGATGCTGCAGGTCCGCGACGCCACCGCCTCGGTGCTCGACAACCGCACGCTGGCCGACGCCCTGCGCCACCGCCAGTCCACCGGCAGCATCGCCGCCAATTTCGACATCTGACCGTCCCGCCAGCCGCCCCGCTGAAATCGCATTTGAGGCGGCGGGTAGCCCTCCCGTATGGTTGGGCCAACCATTTGTCAGGGAGGGATAGGGATGTCCGAGGTGAAGGTGGCCGTCATCACGGCCGGGGGCAGCGGCATGGGAGCGGCGTCCGCGCGCCGGCTGGCGGCCGACGGGTTCGAGGTCGCGATCCTGTCCTCCTCCGGCAAGGGCGAGGCGCTGGCCGATGAGTTGGGCGGCATCGGGGTCACAGGGTCGAACCAGTCCAACGACGACCTGAAGCGGCTGGTCGATGCCGCCATGCAGCGCTGGGGGCGCATCGACGCGCTGGTCAACAGCGCCGGCCATGGGCCGCGCGGTCCGCTGCTGGAGATCAGCGACGAGGACTGGCACCGTGGGATCGAGGTCTATTTCCTCAACGTCGTGCGGGCGGTCCGGCTGGTGGCGCCGATCATGGTGGCTCAGAAGGCGGGCTCCATCGTCAACATCTCCACCGCCTGGGCGTTCGAGCCGAGCGCCATGTTCCCGACCTCCGCCGTCGCGCGGGCGGGGCTGGCCGCCTACACCAAGATCTTCGCCGACCAGTATGCGGCGGAGAATGTGCGGATGAACAATGTCCTGCCGGGATGGATCGACAGCCTGCCCGGGACCGAGGAGCGGCGCCAGAGCGTGCCGATGCAGCGCTACGGCAGCAGCGACGAGATCGCGGCGACGGTGGCCTTCCTGGCCTCGCCGGGCGCCGGCTACATCACCGGCCAGAACATCCGGGTCGATGGCGGGCTGACGCGCTCGGTTTGAGCTGGCGCCGCAGACAACTGATGCGTCGCTGAGCCGGCCGGATTCCCGCCTTCGCGGGAATGACCGCCGGAGAAGTCCTTGATTGTATTACGTTCTCCGAAACGGAAAAGGGCCGGCGAAGCGCCGGCCCTTTTTGCTGGGGAACTCCCCGCCGTATCAGTCGGCGAACGGGTCCGTCATCAGGATGGTGTCGTCGCGTTCCGGGCTGGTCGACAGCAGGGCGACCGGGGCCTGGATCAGCTCCTCGATGTGGCGGACATACTTGACGGCCTGGGCCGGCAGTTCCGCCCAGGAGCGGGCGCCGCGGGTGGTGTCCTTCCAGCCTTCGAAGGTCTCGTAGATCGGCTCGACGCGAGCCTGGGAACCGGCGTTCGACGGGTAATAGTCGATCTCCTTACCGTCCAGCTTGTAGCCGACGCAGACCTTGATCTCGTCGAAGCCGTCCAGCACGTCCAGCTTGGTCAGGGCGATGCCGTCG
>PJUA01000619.1_pt1 | contig 15114 bp, 13 predicted proteins | sample 1512151 | NCBI WGS metagenome assembly PJUA01 (sample SAMN08177678, study PRJNA422409) | Soil metagenome, whole genome shotgun sequencing project. | isolation source: Soil enriched on filter paper: beechwood xylan treatment | place: USA: Madison | collected 2015-01-15
ACCATCGCCAAGTTCCAGCGCGAGCTGGGCGCCATGGGCTACAAGTTCCAGTTCATCACGCTGGCTGGTTTCCATGCGCTGAACTACTCGATGTTCAACCTGGCCCACGGCTATGCCCGCAACCAGATGTCGGCCTTTGTGGAGTTGCAGGAAGCCGAATTCGCCGCCGCCTCCAAGGGCTTCACTGCGGTCAAGCACCAGCGCGAAGTCGGTACCGGTTACTTTGACGCGGTGACCCAGGCGATCCAGCAAGGCCAGTCGTCGACCACGGCCCTGCATGGTTCGACCGAAGATGAACAATTCTTCGATGACAAGGCCAAGAAGGCGGCCTGATCCGCGCGTGCAATGGTTTGAGTGTGAATGTGTGATGTAGCGCCGGTCCGCATCCTTGCGCGGGCCGGCGGGGTGATCCCCGAACTTGCGACCGTACCTCAAAAGGGTGCGGTTTTTTTTCGTCTGTAGTTTCGTCCGTAGTTTTCGTCTGTAGTCTGGGCTGTCCCGGGAGGCGTCAGGCCGCCCGCAAGCGGCCGTCGCGTAGCTCGAAGACCGTCTGGCCCAGGGCTTCGACATCGGCCGGGTCATGGGTGATCAGCAGCATCGGCACCTGCAGGCGGGTCTGCAGGTCGGCCAGTTCCTGGCGCATGCGCTGGCGCAGGGACAGGTCCAGGGCCGAGAAGGGCTCGTCCAGCAACAGCATGTCGGGCTCGGCCACCAGGGCGCGCGCCAGGGCCACCCGCTGGCGCTGGCCGCCGGAGATCTGCGCCGGATGGCTGTGGGCGATGGCCTCCAGCTCGAAAGCCTGCAACCACTTCATCACGGCCGGGTGCTGGGCCGGGCGGCGTGTGTTGAAGCTGCCCCGGGTCAGGCCGAAGGCGATGTTCTGCGCCACCGTCAGGTGCGGGAAGAGGGCGTAGTCCTGGAACAGGTAGGCCACATTGCGCTCCTGCACGCGCAGGTCGATACCTTGCGCGGCGTCGAACAGCACCCGGCCATGCACGCGGATATGGCCGCTGTCGGGGCGCATCAGGCCGGCGATGGCCTTGAGGGTGAGGCTCTTGCCCGAGCCGGAGGGGCCATAGAGCACGATGCGCTGGCTGTCGGAGGCCAGGGTGATATCGAGATCGAAGACGCGATCGCCGGCACGCAGTTGTTTCTGGATCTGGAGGTCGATGCTCACGGCAGACAGGAAAAGATAAAAGGGATCAACCGCGACAGTCTAGCGAATCTGCAGCTGCGAGCGGTCCGGCACCAGTCGTCCGGCCAGCATCAGCAACACCACGCAGGTGATCGAGGTAATCACCACCAGCAAGGTGGCCGCGCCGTCGTCGCCAGCCTGTACCGCCTCATAGATGGCCACCGACAGGGTCTGGGTGCGGCCCGGCAGGTTGCCCGCCACCATCAGGGTGGCGCCGAATTCACCGAGGGCGCGGGCAAATGCCAGCAGCACACCAGCGGTGATGCCGCGCGTAGCCAGCGGCAGGCTGACGCGGAAGAACACGCCCGCCTCGGAGACGCCCAGCACGCGGGCCGCGTTTTCCAGTTGATGGTCCACGCTCTCGAAGGCGGCCCGGGCCGCTTTCAATACCAGCGGGAAGGCCACCACGGTGGAGGCCAGTACCGCGCCTTGCCAGGTGAAGACCAGTTGGATGCCCAGGCTTTCCAGCCAGGCGCCGAAGGTGCCACGGCGGCCGAACAAGACCAGCAGGTAATAGCCCAATACGGTAGGTGGCAGCACCAGGGGCAGGGTCAGGACCGAATCGATGAAGTCGCGCAGCGGCGAGCGCCAGCGCGACAGCCCATAGGCGGCGGCCACGCCCAGGACCAGATTGAGCAGGGTTGCCAGTCCCGCGACCTTCAGCGACAGCAGCAACGGCGTCCAGACCGGATGCATCAGGCGACCTTGGGGTTCAGGGCTTCAGGAAGCCGTAGCGCGCCAGGACGGTCTGCCCGTTCGGCGAGAGCACGTAGGCCACGAACTGCGCGGCCAGTTCCTGTTGCCGGCTGCCGGAGGTGACGGCGATGGGATAGGTGGCCGGTGTGTCTGAAGGAATGCGGATGGCCACCTTGACCTTGTCCGGCATCACTGCGGCATCGGTGGCGAAGACGAAGCCGGCATCGACTTCGCCACGGGCCACGTAATCCAGGCTGGTGCGCACGTTCTCGGCCATCACCCCCTTGGCCTGCACCTGCGACCACAGGCCGGCCTGTTCCAGCGCACCCTTGGTGTAGCGGCCGAAGGGCACCGATGCCGGGTTGCCGAGGGCGATACGCTGGTAGTCCGGCCGGGTCAGGTCGGCCAGCGTGGCCGGCTGGTGCCGGGCGTCGTGCGGCACGATGACCACGATCTGGTTGGCGGCGAAGTTCTTGCGGGTGGCCGGGTTGACGGCCTTTTCCGCCACCGCCTTGTCCATGGCGGTCTGGTCGGCGGAGGCAAATACGTCAGCCGGGGCGCCGCGCACGATCTGTTGCATCAGTACGTCCGAGGCACCGAAGTTGCTGATGACCTTCACACCGGGATGCTGTTGTTCGAAGGACTGTGCCAGCTCCTTGAAGGCATTGGTCAGGCTGGCGGCTGCGGACACCACGAGATCGGTGGCCTGGGCGGCGCCGGCGGAGAACACCAGCGTGGCGGCGAAGGCGGCGCCGATGGCGGCCTTGAGACGGGTTTTCTTCAGCATCGGCAATCCTGGAAACATGAACAAGGGAGCAGGGCGGGTGAGTGGCGAAATATACGTAAGGATATAACGAACGTCAACCGCCCGCTCTGCATTGGCCGCACGTACAAGGCCCTTGTACAATCACGCGCATGAATGATGCCAAGACCTTGAGAGTGCGCGTGATGCAGGGCCAGACCATTGCCTTCGGGCCGGGCAAGGCCGATCTGCTGCAGGCGATCGCACAGACCGGATCGATCTCCGGCGCGGCCCGGGAGATGGACATGTCCTATCGGCGTGCCTGGCTGCTGGTGGAGGAAATGAACCGCTGCTTCGCCAGCCCGCTGGTGGCCACTGCAACCGGCGGCGCCCGTGGTGGCGGTGCGGCGGTGACCGAGCTGGGGCAGGAGGTGCTGGCACGCTACCGTCGCATGCAGAAGAAGGCGGCGGCCAGCATTGCGGGCGAATTGCGCCAGTTGCAGGCGTTGATGCGACCGGCCGACGAGCAGATAGCTGAAGACCAGAGGCAGGGGCAGGACAGCGACCATGCATGAACTCTGGATCAAGTACCGGCTGCGGGTACTGAATGCCTGTCGTGTGTCCGAAAGTCATTCCATGCTGCTGTGGGGCGCGCTGGCCGGTTTCGTCGGCGCCCTGGCCACCATCGCCTTTCGCGAATGCATCGCGCTGCTGCAGATCTGGCTGACCGGACATGACGGGAGCTTCGTCGACATCGCCAAGGGCTTGCCCTGGCATGTGCGCATCCTGCTGCCGACCTGCGGTGGCGTCATTGCCGGCCTGTTCCTGGTCTGGGCCAAGCGCACCCCGGCCGGTAATGGCGGCGACTACATGGAGGCGGTGGCCATCGGTGATGGCGCCATTCCGGTGCGTAATACGCTCTTGCGCAGCATCTCCTCGCTGGCGTCGATTGCTTCCGGTGGCTCCATCGGCCGCGAAGGTCCGATGGTGCAGTTGTCGGCCCTGTGCGCGTCGCTGGTGGGCAAGTTCTCGCACTTTCCTTCTTCCCGCTTGCGCTTGCTGGTGGCCTGCGGGGCGGCGGCCGGCATCACCTCGGCCTACAATGCGCCCATTGCGGGGGCCTTCTTCATCACCGAGATCGTGCTCGGCTCGCTGGTGATGGAGAGCTTCGGCCCGGTGGTGGTGGCCTCCGTGGTGGCCAACATCACCATGCGCGAGTTGCCGGGTTACCGGGCGGCCTACGAAATGCCGTACTTCCCCGAGATCGGTGGCTGGGAAGTGCTGCTGTTCCTGGTGCTGGGCGTGCTGGCCGGCATCCTGGCACCGCAGTTCCTGCGCGTGCTGGAGCTGGGCAAGCAGGGCTTCGGCAAGTTCCGCCTGCCGCTGCCGGTGCGGCTGGGCGTGGGCGGGCTGCTGGTCGGGCTCATTTCCATCGAGGTGCCCGAGGTCTGGGGCAATGGCTACAGCCTGGTCAATTCGCTGCTGCATACGACCTGGCTGTGGCAGGCGGTGTTGACGGTGCTGGTGATCAAGGTCCTGGCTACGGCCATTACGGTCGGCTCGGGGGCGGTCGGGGGGATCTTCACGCCTACGCTCTTCGTGGGGGCGGCGGTCGGCTACCTGTTCGGCGATACGGCCCAGGCTTTGCTGCCGTTCCACATGTCGCAACCCTTCGCCTATGCGATGGTGGGCATGGGCGCTTTCCTGGCGGCGGCGTCCTATGCGCCGTTGATGGCGATCCTGATGATCTTCGAGATGACCTTGAGCTACCAGGTGGTGCTGCCGCTGATGCTGTCCTGCGTGGTCGCCTATGTGGTGGCGCGCAGCACGGACGGCCGCTCGATGTACGAGATCACCCTGAAACGCCATCGCGACAACGAAGAACGCCTGCGTCTGCGCGGCACCCACATGCGTGCCCTGATCCGGCCGGCCGAGACCGTGCTGCAGGAACAGGCCAGCCTGGAAGAGATCAGTGCCCTGTTCCTGAAGTACCCGGTGAAGTACGTCTACATCGTGGACGAACAGCAGCGTTACCTTGGGGTGGTGGCGTTGCAGGACATCACTTCCTGGCTGCTGGACAAGAAGGAAGCGGCAGGCCGGGTAGCTCGCGATTTCCTGCGGCCGCATTTCCTGCACGAGGTGACGCCCGACATGTCCCTGGGCGAGGCCTTGCAACTGTTCCTTGACCATCAGGGTGAGCGCCTGCCGGTAATCGCCAGCGCCGAAGACCCGCGCCTGCTGGGGGTGGTCTTCAAGACCTCCTTGCTGGATGCGTATTTCCGGCTGGACCGGGCCGGTAACTAAGGGCGTCGCGCGCACTGCCCGGTGCCGGACTCGCATCCCGTGTCGGCGCCGGGACCAGCGGCCGGGCCGCATCACCCGGCGCTGCGGGCATGTCTTCTTTGTAACAATGCCGGATTAGTCCGACAACTGCTCACGTATCCTTGATAAAATGCATGAGCTTTTCCTCTTTTCGGTGGCCCACCCAGTGACCCGCGTCGGTCCGTGCCGCCACCCGCTATCAACCCCATCCAAGAAGTGAATTTTCCATGCTGAGTTATCGCCACGCTTTTCACGCCGGCAACCACGCCGATGTCCTGAAGCACATGGTGATCATCCAGTTGATGCGCTATCTCGGGCAGAAAGAGACTGCCTACATGGTCATCGACACCCATGCCGGCGCGGGCGTCTACGCGCTGGATGGAGATTACGCCAGCAAGAACGCCGAATATGAAACCGGCATCGCCAAGCTGTGGGACCGCAAGGACCTGCCAGCGGCGGTGCAGGAATACGTCGATGTGGTCAAGTCGCTCAACCCGAGCGGCAAGATGCGCTATTACCCCGGTTCTCCCTATTGCGCCGAGAAGATCATGCGCGAGCAGGACCGCTTGCGTCTGTTCGAATTGCATCCCAGCGAAGTGAAGGTGCTGACGGATAATTTCCGCAAGCTGGAGGCGCATGCCGCCGCCCAGGGCCAGCGTCCGGCAGCCCGCGGCAAGCGCGTGATGGTGCATCGGGGCGATGGCTTCGACGCCCTGAAGGCGCTCTTGCCGCCGCCATCGCGTCGTGCCCTGGTGCTGATCGACCCGCCCTACGAAGACAAGCGTGACTACAGCCACGTGGCCCAGGTGCTCACGGATGCGCTCACGCGTTTTCCGGGTGGCACCTATGCCGTGTGGTATCCGGTCCTGCATCGCAATGAATCGCGCCAGTTGCCCGAGCGCTTGAAGCGCCTGGGTGCCAAGAGCTGGCTCAATGTCACGCTGGCCATCCACGGCCCGGCACCGGATGGCTTTGGCCTGCATAACAGCGGCATGTTCATCCTCAATCCGCCGTGGACGCTGGAAGCCACGCTGAAGGAAGTCATGCCCTACCTGATCGAGGTGCTGGGCGTGGATGACAGCGCGGAATATGTCCTGGAGTCGGGAGAACTCTGATGACGGGGGCTCCTGGCGTTGTGAATATTTGTGATTTTGTCGTCGAGGGTAGTCTCGCTGTCGCCGATATCGTGAGAAATCGGCTTACAATAGTGAGATTGCCACACGTCAAGAATTGCAACGCGAGGGGTTAGTAAAAGAACAACCATGTCAGACCAGTCCGCCGACTCATCCGCCTTGCCCCCGCACGCGCAACACCCTCATCACGCCCTGGATTTCTTCCTGGCCCGTCAGCCCATCCTGAGCCGCGAGCAGGACCTGATCGGCTACGAACTGCTGTTTCGCAGTGCGGCCTTTGGTCCGGCCAACGTCAAGGATGACGTGACCGCGACGGCGGCGGTGATTGCCCATGCCTCCGAGCTGGGCTTGTCCAATGTGATCGGTAACCTGCATGGCTTCATCAATGTCGATGCGGCCGTGCTGATGAGCGACTTCATCTATTTCCTGCCCTCCGACAAGGTGGTACTGGAAATCCTGGAGACGGTACGTGTGACACCGGAACTGGTGGCGCGCGTGCGCGAGCTGACCAAGGCCGGTTATGTGTTCGCGCTGGATGACGTGGTGGCCGAGTCGGAAGAGATCGAAGAACTGCTGCCGCTGGTGAAGATCATCAAGATCGACGTGATGGAAGTCGATCCCAGCAAGCTGCTCAAGCTGTCGGTGCACTTCAAGCGCGCCCAGAAGGAGCTGCTGGCCGAGAAGGTCGAGACCCTGCAGCAGTTCAATGACTGCATGACCTTCGGCTTCGATTACTTCCAGGGCTATTACTTCGCCAAGCCGATGATCCTCCAGGGCAAGAAGCTGGAGGCCTCGAAGATGATCATCATGCACCTGCTCACGCTGCTGGTGCGCAATGTCGACAATGCCGAGATCGTGCGCTTCATCAAGCGCGACGTGGCCCTGAGCCTGACCCTGCTGCGGCTGGTCAATACCCCGGTGTACGGCTTCCAGAAGTTCATCGATTCGCTGGGCCAGGCCCTGATCGTGCTGGGTCGCCGGCAGTTGAAGCGCTGGCTGCAGATCCTGCTCTTCGCCAATACCGAGAAGGACCGCGCCCACGCCATGTCGCCGCTGATGATCCTGGCGGCCACGCGCGGCAAGATGCTGGAGCTCATTACGGTGAAGATTCGCCCGGGGCGCCGCAAGATGTCGGAGATGGCGTTCACGGTGGGCATCATGTCGCTGGTCGATGCCCTGTTCGGGATGAGCATGGAAACGGTGCTGCGCCAGATCACCGTCAGTACCGAGATCCGGGAGGCGCTGCTGCGTCGCAGCGGCTTCTACGGCCTGGCCTTGCGTCTGGTGGAGTGCACCGAGCAACGGGCGCCGGACCAGGCCGAGATGCAGTACCTGCTGGATGAACTGCAACTGTCGGCCGATGATTTCTTTGCCGCTGAAAAGCATGCCTTCGAGTGGGGCAACAGTATTTCCAACAACAACATCGGCCAGCATGCCACGATGCAGATGTCGCCGCCGCCGGACGGCTACATCGATGACGATGATGACGACTGATCCTGCCTGGCCCGGGGGACGATGAATCTGCAAACAAGGCTGCTACGGCGGCCTTGTTTCATTTGCGCTCGACTTTTTGCAGCATTCTCTGCAACGATTTTCAACACTAGCGGCTGCGCATGCGGGCCACCAGCTTGCGCAGCAGGCGCATCAGGCGCGCCAGCGGGGAGCGCGGCGAGCGGGCCATGCGCGCCCGCACAAACGACTTCACATCTGCCACACGTTGCCTGCACAACTGTACTAGCCGCTTTGCCTGTTGCCAGCCTGCAGTGGCCTGCAGTTGCGCGGTCAGCCTGGCCTTCACCGCGAGCAACTGATCGTGGTAGCGCTGGAACCAGGCCAGTGACAGCAGGCTGCGGCGCGTCAGGGCATAGATGCGCGCGACCAGCGCGGTCCCCAATACCTTGGCCGCGAGGACGATGGCCAGGCCCAGCGTCGGATGCCCGTGCGTGATCGAGAGCAGCGCCAGCAGCTTGACCGGCAGCAGCAGCAGGGTAGGTGCCAGGAAGATCAGCAGCGCCACATAGGGCGGGCGCCGTTCCACCCAGTGCTGCAGTCGCACCAGCCAGGGCCAGTCGGGAATGCGCGCCAGCAGCGCCTGGGTGGCGTCCCATAGCCATTCTTCCAGCATCAGCAGCAGGGCCGCGGTATAGATCAGCGGCGCCAGCAGCCGGCGGCGCCAGCGCCCCGGGCGCTGCGGAGGCACGGAGTGGGGCGGCGGTGTCGGCGGTGGGGATGCAGTCATGCGGACTTCAGAGTGCGCGCGCCTTGATCAGGGACAGCCAGCGGTCGCCCCATTTGACATCGCTCATGCAGGAGGCATAGCCGGTCACGGTGCGGGCGGCCCGTTCCAGCAACTGGATGTCGGCTTCGTGCTGGCGCGCCACATGCGGGTCTTCCAGGAACAGCACGCGACGGCACTGGCGCTCCAGGATCAGTTCGGCAATCTGCGCGTCGCCGCCCAGCGGACCGGACAGGAAGGGGCGCACCCAGTTGCGGCCGGCATCTCCCTTGATCTTCATGGCCAGCTGGTTGAGCAGGCCGCCGGTGGTGCCGGTGGCGCAGCGGAAGGCGAAGCGGTCCAGCACCTCGAAATGCTTCTCGGCCAGTTCCAGCATGCGCGACTTCATGGCGTCGTGGGCGATCAGGGCGATGCCTTCCTGCTCCAGGTGGAAGCGGTCATCCAGGAAGCTGTCCGGCGCGGCACCATTGGTGATGGCTTCCAGTTCGAACCATTCCTGGGCGCCAGCCAGCGTCGACAGGAAGGGCTTGCCATGGATGACGCACTGGCGTTTCAGGGCCACCGCCTCAGGGAAGGTGGAGGAGGGATCGACCGGATCGACCAGATAGATCACGGCGTCCAGCGTGCGCTCGGGGTCGGGATCGACCGTGCGCGAGACCAGCTTCATCAGGCCACCTTGCCGACCGTAGGGAAAGCGCACCAGATGCGGGTAGCCGGGCAGCAGGTTCATCTGGCCGATGGCGTCGAGCGTGCGACCGACCACGATCAGTTCGGGTTGCAGGCTTTCGATGCGATGGCCTGAGCCGGTGAGCAACTGCACCAGGGCAGAATCGGCAGCGTCCTGATGGGCGCGGTTGGCGATGAGACCGATACGATAGCGAGGGGCGATGGAGGACATGAGGTCGCGGGAGCAGTGGAGTGGTAAGCCTGTGACCAGGCGGGAAGGCAGATTATCGCCGAGTGCGGGCCAAAGGGCGAGCCTTGCCGTTGCCGGACAGGGTCTTGCGTCGGGCACACGGCCCGCACACTGATGCAAGGATTAATCGCCCCAACTGTACCGTTGCGAGCGCACGCATGCGGCTACAATAAGAACGAACCTGCATACCCATCCATTCGCACATGAACAAGGCATTTGTAAAAGAATCCGACGGCGCCGACGACGATGACGAGATCGCCTTGCCGGCCATCCCCGCCGGGGCCAAGAACTACATGACGCCCCAGGGCCATCAGCGCATCAAGGATGAGCTGCTGCACCTGATCGACGAAGAGCGGCCGGAAGTGGTGCGTGTAGTCTCCTGGGCCGCCTCCAATGGCGACCGCTCCGAGAACGGTGACTATCTCTACGGCAAGAAGCGCCTGCGCGAGATCGACCGGCGCATCCGCTTCCTCACCAAGCGGCTGGACAATGCCGAGGTGGTCGATCCCTCGGTGCATCACGGCAGCGACCAGATCTTCTTCGGGGCCACGGTGCATTACGAAAACCAGCGCGGCGAAGAACATACGGTGACCATCGTCGGCATCGACGAGCTCGATCCGCTCAAGGGGCGCATCAGCTGGATTTCGCCCGTGGCGCGGGCGCTGACCAAGGCGCGCGAAGGGGATGAGGTGGTGCTGCAGACCCCTTCGGGCGTGGAGCAGCTGACCATCCTCGACGTGACCTATCCGCCGCCGCAGCCGCAGTAGGCGCGCAGGCTCACCACCCGTTTTCGCCGTGGCCCGGCCTGACTTGCAGGCCGGCCGGCGGTTAGTCGGTCGCCATCAAGCGCGACCGGCGCACAGCATTGCAATCATCCACGAGAAAGTCCCATGTCCATCGTTTTTGCCAGCCTGAACCACCCGCAGCGCGTCGTCCTGGCTGCCGAGGTGCATTCGCGCCCCTTCCTGCAGCTGACGCGCTCAGAAACGCTCACCCACCTGGCCGTCTATGTGCGCGAAGAAGGCAATGGCGGTCGCCATGCCAGCGCCCAGCATGCGCTGCTGGACGACCTGTGCGCCCATTTCGGCGTGGTCGCCCCGGGTGGTGAGGCCAAGCACTTCTATCACGACTTCGGCCGCTTCCGGCTGAAGTGGGAGTGCCACACCGAGTTCGCCACCTATACCTTCGCCCAGGCCCATGAGGAGCCGCTCTCCACCGACCAGGCCTTTGCGCGCGCGCCGCTGGCCCATATTCCGCAGCAGTGGCAGCTGTCGCTCAAGGGCAAGCTGATGGTGGCCGCGCATGTGGTGGTGGAGCCCGGCGACGACGATCCGGCTGCGACCGCGCGCCAGATGCAGCGCATCTTCGAAGGCAAGCTGATGAGTTCCAGCAAGGTCTTGCAGGGCGGGGAAATCTGGACCGATTTCCAGATCCAGTCGGATGGTTTTTCGCGTTTCGTGGTGCGCGACATCGGCCTGCGCGAGCTGCAAGGCGGGCGCCTGGCCCAGCGCATCCTGGAAATCGAGACCTATCGCATGATGGCCTTGCTGGGCTTGCCGCACGCCCAGCAATCCGGCCCGCTGCTCAACCAGATCGAGGGCGACCTGGCGGCGCTGACGGCGGCCATGGTGCAATCCGAGCAATCCACCGCCGGCACGCCGGAGGAACAGGCCGAAGATGAGCGCGTGCTGCGCAAGATCACCGGTCTGGCGGCACGCATAGAAAAGCTCTCGCTGGAGAACAGCTACCGCTTCTCGGCCTCGCAGGCCTATTTCCGGCTCGTGCAGGCGCGTATCGAGGAATTGCGGGAGCAGCGCATCGAAGGCGTGCCAACCATCGGCGAATTCATGGAGCGTCGGCTGGCGCCGGCCATGAACACCTGCCAGGCCATCGCCCGCCGCCAGGAAGCCCTGGCCGAGCGCATCGCCCATACCAACGACCTCTTGCGCACCCGGATCGGCATCGTGCAGGAGCGCCAGAACCGTCAGATCCTGGAATCCATGAATGCCCGCGCTGCCCAGCAACTGAAGCTGCAGCAGGCGGTGGAGGGCCTGTCGGTGGCGGCCATCTCGTATTACGTGATCGGTCTGCTGGGGTATGCCGGCAAGGCGGCCAAGGCGGCGGGCCTGCCCATCAATCCGGACCTGGCCACCGGCCTGGTGGTGCCGGTGGTGGCGGCCTGCGTCTGGCTGGGCTTGCGGCGCATGCACAAGGGGCTGGGCAGCCACTGAGCCTGGCACGGAACACGGCAAACGGGGCGCACCGCTGTTGGCGGTGCGCCCCGTTCACGTGGGCAACGCGAGAGCGGGCAAGCCCGCTGGCGCGATCAGACGGCGGCGTTGATCTTCGCTTCGGCAGCGGCCACGGCTTGCTTGGCGGCCTCTTCACCCATGGAGACGCCTTCGGCGATCACCAGTTCGACATCGGTGATGCCGATGAAGCCCAGGGCGCCCTTGAGGTAATTGCCCTGGAAGTCCAGTGCCTCCATCGGACCTTCGGAATACTTGCCGCCACGGGACAGGATGATGACGGCCTTCTTGCCGGTGACCAGGCCGACCGGGCCGGCTTCGCCGTACTTGAAGGTGCGGCCGGCGCGGAAGACGTGGTCGATCCAGGCCTTCAGGGTCGAGGGCGGCGCGAAGTTGTACATCGGCACGCCGATGACGATGGTGTCGGCGGCCAGCAGCTCATCGACCAGGGCGTCGGATTGCTTGATCACGTCGGCTTGCTCGGCGCTGCGGGCATCGGCCGGGGTGAAATAGGCACCCATCAAGGATTCGCTCAGGTGCGGCAGGGTGTTGGCGGCCAGGTCGCGATGAACGACCTTGCCGCCGGGGTTCTTGGCCTGCCATTGCTGGGCGAAGGAGGCGGTCAGCTGGCGCGAGATGGAACCGCCGGTACGGGCGCTGGAGTCGATATGCAGCAGGGTGCTCATGGTCATTCCTTTACATTGTTCGGTTGGCATCGCCTCGACAGGAAGGCGTTTGCATTGGGATGAACAATACCCAGTTTTCATTTCTTCCAATAGATGCGAGAATCGCATTTCACTGATCCAGTTTTGGAAGTAATGGGATCGAGACGGACATAGAGGAAGAAGGCCATCGCCATGCTAGACCTGAACGACATCTGGCTATTCGTGCATGTGGTGCGTGCCGGCAGCTTTGCCGCCGCCGGCCGCAAGCTGTCCATGCCACCCAATACCATCAGCCGGCGCCTGCAGACTCTGGAGGCCAACATGGGCGTGCGCCTGCTGCAACGCTCCACGCGCCAGCTCAACATGACCGCAGCGGGTCGGGAATTCTTCGAACGCTGCGCGCCCGGCCTGGAAGACATCGAACACGCCAGCGTCAGCCTGACCGAGAGCCAGGGCGAGCCGACCGGTAGCCTGCGGGTGGCGGCGCCGGTGGATTTCTTCGACAATTTTTCGATCGAGTGGATGCATGAGTTCATGCATCTCTATCCCAAGGTGCAGCTGGAGTTCGTGCTCAACGATGGCCGCGCCGACCTGATTGCCGAGGGCATCGATCTGGCCTTCCGCGGCGGGGTATTGCCCGATTCCAGCCTGGTGGCCAGAAAACTGGTGCAAAGCCATCTGGCGCTCATTGCCAGCCCACGTTACCTGGAGCGGCAGGGTACGCCGCAGGCCCTGGCGGACCTGGTCGCCCACGCCTGTCTTGCGACCTCGCAGGCGCCCCAGCACACGGTCTGGAAGCTGGAGGGGCCACATGGTCCCGAGAGTGTGCGGGTGGTGCCGCGCCTGTGCGTCAATACCGCCCAGGGCCAGCTGCGGGCCGCGCGGGCCGGCCTGGGGATTGCCTTGTTGCCGACCATGCTGGCCTCGGAAGACCTGCGCAATGGCACCCTGGTGAACATCCTGCCGGATTACCAGCGCGACACCATGGGCTTCTATGCGGTCTATGTGCACCGCCGCCAGTTGCCCAGTGCAGTCAGTGCCTTGATCGAGTTCTTCGCCGACAAGCTGGAGCGGGGTATCGCCGACAAGGGGGCGCAGGCCTGCCAACGTCTTCTGGAAGCAGAAGCGCAGGTCGGCCTGGTGCAGGAGAAGGCGGTCGCCTGAGTGGTCCTGGATGTTCAACCGAAGGCCCCAAATGAAGAACGCCCGCGATTGCGGGCGTTCTTCATGGCGTCCTCTCATGGCATGACCGGCATCAGCCCCGGTCGCGCAGGATACGCGCGACGCTGTCGATCTTGCGGATGCCGCGCATGATGCGCGCCAGGTGGACCCGGTCCTCGACCTGGATGGTGAAGCGCAGGTATTTCATCGAGGCATTGCCACCTTCATCATCCATGGCCACCGAGACGATATTGGCGTCCGATTCGCCGATCTCGGCCGCGATGCGCGCCAGCGTGCCGCGCTCGTTGTGGATCAGGATGGTGATGCGGCAATCGAAGCGGCGGTTCAGGTCGTGGCCCCAGACCAGCTCGATCCAGCGTTCCGGTTCCTTCTCGTGCAGGCGCTTGGCGGTCTCGCATTCCTGGGTATGCACGATCAGGGTCTGGTCCGGTCGCAGGTAGCCGGTCAGGCGGTCGCCCGGGATCGGCATGCAACAGGAGGACAACTGTGCCGAGGCGCCTTCGCTGCCGGTGATGACCACCGGGTCGGGCTTGTTGGGCAGCATATGGCCTTCCGGATCCAGCTGCGGCACGCTCACCCCGGTATCCATCATGGTCATGATGTGACGTGCCACCAGCGGCGCCATGCGGGTGCCGATGCCGATCTCGGCATACAGGTCGTCCATGGTCTTGGCGCTGGATTCGTTAAGCAGGCGCTCGACGATGTGGGACGGCAGTTCCGGGTCGATACCCAGGGTGTGCAGGGCATTGCCCAGCAGGCGCCGGCCGACCGCTTGCGACTCGACCTTGTTGGCCGTGCGCAGGCGATGGCGGATCGCCGAGCGGGCCTTGCCGGTGCGTACATAGCCCAGCCAGTTGGGGCTGGGGCGCGAGGTCGGCGAGGTGATGATCTCGACGATGTCGCCGTTGTGCAGCTCGGAACGCAGCGGCGCCGGTTCGTGATTGATGATGGCCGAGGTGGTCTGGTCGCCGATGTCGGTGTGGATGCTGTACGCAAAGTCCAGCGCCGTGGCGCCACGGGGCAGGGCGATGATCTTGGACTTGGGCGTGAAGACGTAGACCGAATCGGGGAACAGGTCGACCTTGACGTGTTCCAGGAACTCGGCCGAGTCGCCGGTCTGCTTCTGGATGTCCAGCAGCGATTGCAGCCAGGCATGGGTGCGCTGCTGCAGGTCGGTCAGGCTGCCCTCGTCATCCTTGTACAGCCAGTGCGCGGCCACGCCGGACTCGGCCACGCGGTGCATTTCGGTGGTGCGGATCTGGAACTCGACCGGCGTGCCGTAGGGGCCGATCAGGGTGGTATGCAGCGACTGGTAGCCATTCAACTTGGGAATGGCGATGTAATCCTTGAACTTGCCCGGCATGGGCTTGAACAGCGAGTGCAGGGTGCCCAGCGCCACATAGCAGTTGGCAAAGCTGTCCACCACCACGCGGAAACCATAGACGTCCAGCACCTGGGAGAACGTCAGGTGCTTGTTGCGCATCTTGCGGTAGATGCCGTAGAGGGTCTTTTCGCGGCCGTCGACCTGGGCCGGGATGCCGGCGGCGATCAGGGTCGAGGTGACCGATTCCATGATCTTGGTGACGACTTCCCGCCGGTTGCCGCGCGCAGCCTTGACGGCCTTGGAGAGCGTGCGGTGGCGCAGCGGGTAGAGGTGCGAGAAGGACAGTTCCTGCAGCTCGCGGTAGATGTTGTTCAGGCCCAGGCGGTGCGCGATGGGCACATAGACTTCCATGGTCTCGCGCGAGATGCGGCGCTTCTTCTCGGGCGGCATGGAG
>PJUA01000620.1_pt1 | contig 15041 bp, 8 predicted proteins | sample 1512151 | NCBI WGS metagenome assembly PJUA01 (sample SAMN08177678, study PRJNA422409) | Soil metagenome, whole genome shotgun sequencing project. | isolation source: Soil enriched on filter paper: beechwood xylan treatment | place: USA: Madison | collected 2015-01-15
AACTAACTAACTAACTAACTAACTAACTAACTAACTAACTAACTAACTAACTAACTAACTAACTAACTAACTAACTAACTAACTAACTAACTAACTAACTAACTAACTAACTAACTAACTAACATTATCTCTCTTTATAAACCAGATCAATCGCTGCTCTAAAGCATTTCTTTGCTGTAAAATTTAGAAATAACACAAAACAGTGTGAATAAAAGCAAAGAGATTTTCAAGTAAAAAAATCTTTGTTCTCAACAATCATACCTTTTCCTGCTTATTAACTTTCCCTAACTCATTAGAATTTGACTAATATTACTTGTGGTATCTTTTTTTCAATATTACATATCTCAGACTGTTTAGCGGATAGCTATTTTATTAATGGAATTCACTCTTTATGCATATACCATTGAATAAATAACACTTGACTTAATTTGAAACACTATGGTAAAACAAAATCATTTTAAGTTTTTTAAAGTCAAAAAACAAAAGAGACGACCAGTTTGTCATCTCTTTTTCTATTAATAATAAAAATTTATACTTTTTTTTATTGATATGACCGGAGTCGTTTAATCTATTTTTTCAATCCTGTTTTTTAGTTCGTCAAAAATCCCATTATTAGGATTATCTTTTGTTGAGATAAGCAGATAACACACATTATGATTTGTAATTTTGTAATAAAACAATTTCTCATTAGGATAATTAAAAAACTCTTTATCGTTAACAATCATTTCTACATTCTTCTTAAAAACATCACTTTTACTCTTTTCTTTAAAGTGGAATTCAATTAAAGTGATATCATCAAAAAAGTCACAATTATAACAGAATTTGGTATAGATAAAATATTTATAATCTGAAAATACACTGGATTTAGAAAATTTGTTAAACTCTTTTAATAAGACTAAAGTAGTATATTCCAGATTATCCTCCAGTCCGTTTAATCTTTTACGATCAACATCTCTTTGTTTTGTTGTGCATTTTGATTTCATGTTGGCTGTTAGTACATCCATTTTGGAATACTCTATCCTGTCATAATCATATCTTACTGAAAAGATAGTATCTGTCTTAGGAACGTTTTGTCCATAGAAAAAATTAAAGGCAAAAAATACGAAGTAAAAAATTGGTTTCATTTTCAATTAGTTTTTAATATAAACATTTGGTGTTTTCGCATATTGAACATTTACGTTCATAGTTCCTGAACTACCTAAATCAAAGAGGCCTAAACCACTAATAGTCCCTAACGTACTGGTGAATCGGTTCCACTCGGTAAAACCTCCTTTAATTGCTAAACATCCCCAATTTGCATCAACTCTACCAGCACTTAACATATGTATTGCATAAGGACCATTTACTCGAAAGGCAGGCATTTTTCCAAACATTCTGTAATACTCCTTAACAGTATAGTTTCCCGCTTTCAAGGTTTGAACTTTCCCATCTTTAACACCAAATCTGACTACATCAAATTTTTCAGCGATATTATTCCCATCCGGATCTATTCCTGTTACATTCATTTCATATGTTGGAGTTACATATTCTTTTCCCTGACTTTTCACAGTAACTTCTCCAGTTACATTATCTGTTACTTCAATATTAATGTTTCTATTCTGAACACTGACTTTCATCTGATGCGCAAAATGATTCAGCCCGCTTACAACTAATCCGGTAGCAGCTCCCTGCCAGAAATTCCCTCCTGTAAGTGCTGCACCTGCCCCTCCTGAAACTGTGCCAAAAGCAATCATTCCAGCTCCACTCTGAGAAAGACTGCCGGCGCCTCCCCAAACTTTTGTTGCATTCATCATACTGCCGTCTGGATTTAAGCCTTCATGATTGTAGCCCGATGCAAATGCACTCGATGCAATACTGCTCAATGCTCCTGCTGCAAAGCCACTCCAGAATTTACCGCCGCTGATTGCAGTCATGCTGCCCTGAAAAGTCCCATGGGCAACAGCCTGTACACTGGATCTTACAAAGAAGTTACCAATTTGAGCCGTAGCACTGCCTATCCCGAAAGTTACAGCAGAACTGGCTGCTCCTATGAAGGTTGCTTTCGCAAGACCCCCTAATGTAAAAGGAACATCAGCAACTAATGCGGTAATAGTATAAGTTAGTGCTGCAATAGCTGCTCCAATACCAACTGCGATAGCCAGCTCGTAAGATTCTCCACTCGGATCCGTGTATTTTAAAGGATTGTTAAGAACATATGCATAACGGTTGTAATTTTGGGTATTGTCTGGCTGCTGTACAAAATTGTCTGGCTGTAAGAAACGATGCAGTAACGGATCGTAAATCCTTCCGTTCATGTTAATTAAGCCAACACTTAGTAAATGTTCATGACCAGTATAACCTCTGTCCAATTGCCAAGCTCCCTGAGGTACTGCCAGACCATTTCCATTTTGCACTTTTAGTGCCAATCCCCATGCATCAAACAAACGTTTTTCAACAACTGTACCGCCATTATCAGTAATCGCTAAAACACTGCCTTGGTAATCCCGATGTAAATATAAAAAATTCTGTGTATTCCCGTCACTTTTCAGTATTACAGGAGCAGTATAACCATCTCCGCCAATATAGGTAATAAATTCTACGGCACCCGTTGTCAGGTTATGTTTTACCTCCATAGATCCATCAGCAGAATAAAACTTACGAAGTGGACGCAAGGATACATTTGTATCCAGGCTTCCGTAAAACATTGAAGATCGATCATTATCCTGATTGTAGGCAAAATGAATTTTATCAATACCCGTTTCTTCTATTTCATAAGGCGCTTTAAAGGCGTTATATTGAATATTTTGGTTGAATCTGTTTGAATAATGTGCCAAATAATCGTCCTGAATAGTAACCGCGGTGTTTTGGTATTTTTTGGTGGTGTCGCCATACTGATAAGTTCCGGTTTGATTCGCTGTTATACGCCCTTTATTGTCATATTGCTGTGTTACTGTATACTTTTTGGTTCCCGTTACATTATCAAGTAAAAAGACATTCATTGCCGAATTGGTCGTTTTTTCGATTTTAAGGTTGACTGTTCCGTTTTGAACCACTGTATGTGAAATATTGATTGTACCATTGGCAGTATTTGTTGTTTTTAAATACTTAGTAGTAATACCGGTTGAGGGATTTACTTCCTCTATATAAACATTTAATATGTCTGCCCCAACAGCTCTTACTATACTTAAATTTAAAAGAACCTGATTACCTGCTCTGGCGCCCGTTAACAGTTCTTTTTTTACACCTGAGCCCTGAGAGGCTCCCACTACAGATAAAGTGCCTCCTGAAGAACCAACTGTTGAGCCTCCAACAGAAACATATCCTTCCGTATCTGCAGTATCAAAGGTATTTCTGAGGAATGAATCAGTTACATTGCTGCTGATCAAACGATCTAAATTATCATAAGAAAACGTTTCACTCCATCCAAATAATGAATTGGATCTACTGTTTAAATTACCTCGTTTAGGGTCAAAATCATTTGTTAGGGTCAATATATTTGTCAAAACAGACCCAGTTTTATCAAATTTATTCTGTGTTGCATAACCATATTGATCGTAGCTGTTGGTTATAGTAATACCGTTACCTAAACTGGCAGTAAGCAGCTGTCCCCTCTCATTGAATGAATTGGCCTGCCAAAGTACCTGTGCTGTAGCTGCATCGATAATTTGCCAATGGTAACCGTTTTGATAGGTGTTACGGGTAGTAAGTGCACTGTTTTTCCCTCCTGCAGAGGCACTTTTGGTCTCAGTCTCCAATCTCCCAAGAGTATCATACGAACACGAACTGATAAAGGTAGCATAAGAATTAGCTTCTGTCTTAGAGCTTAACCTATGGTAATTATCATATGTAAAAGTATTAGTTGTTGTACTACCTTCCTGAGTATTTGCAAAACTGGTTGACGTAACTAAATTTGTAGCAAGATCATAAGTATAGGTAAGTGTACTATTGGTATAATCACCCAATTCTTTTTTGTCTAATAATCTTCCAGTGTTGTCATAGGTATAACTTGTTGTGCCTTTAGGCGTTGTTTGTTGTAAAATCTGTCCAAAAGCATCGTAAGAATAGGAGTAGGTTCCGGCATTAGGATCTGTTGTTGACGTCTTATTGCCCCAACCGTCAATTGTACTGGTTACTTTATGTCCTTCAAAATTGGATTCTTTCAGACTTCCATTGGCAAAATAAATAAAACTAACCGTTCCGCCTTCATCAGTGGTCTGCACTTTGTTGCCCACAGCATCAACAGTAACAGTTGTAATTTTACCATCATCATCAGAAGTTGTAGTAACTCCTGAATAGGTAAAGCTTTGTATTTTCCCTGTAGGCGAAGTAATGGATAGCGGACGATTCAAATAATCATACTGATAGGTCGTCCATAAAGTAGCAGAAGTTGCATAAGGTTCACTCTCTTGTTTTTTTCTGCCTAAAGCATCATAGACGGTTTTAGATGACAATAAACTGTTTGCAGCAAATCCCTGCACAGAATTGACCACCTTTCTACCTAGAACATCATATTCTGTTATTGTCTTTTCACCAAGATTGTTGGTAGATGTTACTGTATATCCTCCATTTGATAATTTTAAATACACAATTGTAGAAGTAACGGGCGTCGCTGAAGTATTTTCAGTAGAGGTTCCAATTAATTTCCCCCAGTTGTCATAACTGGTGGTAGTACTGACATTTAAGTGGTTTTTACTGTAGGTTACCTGCCCAAGGGCATTATAGTTAAAATCAGTACTATATCCCTGATGATTAGTCTTTTTGATAACAAATCTTTTCGAGGTATCATAAACGTCTGTATTGGTTCTGGGCGTTGGCACAACCGGAGCGTTAGGTGCACTAATAGTCTTGGTGAGCAGATTACCAACTGTATCATAGGTCATATCCTCTACAACAGCATAGGTATTATGTCCTTTTTTCTCCGTACGGGTTATATTTCCATTTGTATAGGATAATTTTTCTTCAGAAGTTCGTGTTTCACCTCCGTAAGTTGTTGAGGTGTTAATTTGATTAGGTCTTCCAATATAATAATTAGCTCCCGTACCGTTAGGATTATTATCATAAGAAGTGTTTGTAATTGTTTTACCCTGAAGTGTATTATTTAAATAAGATTCGACCGTTTTGGTTTCAACCAGTCCGTAATTGTCAGGATCATACAAAAAATTCACGAAGGTATTGATCCCCGAAATCTTATCAAAAGTGTATTCATCATCCAGACGGTAATTGACAACATATCCATCACTATAATCTGTATAGTTATACGATTTATCAGAAATGATATTACTCTGTGAAAAGTTAAAAATATTATTGCTGTCATTATGAGTAATAGTTGAACTGATATATCCCCTGCTGCCATAACCATAAGTACTGACAGACCAGATTTTAGTATCGGAAGAATTTAAGTACCAGTTGCTGCGAGCCGTTTGTTCAAATCCAATGGTTCCGTAATAGAAGTTTGAAATATAATTTCTGTATTTAAAATCCTGGTATTTAGAAACTCCATTTGTTTTTGCAGTTAAACGGGAAACCAAATAACTGTTTTCATTTTTAATTAAGGCTATAAATGGATAATATGGACTATTGGATGCAGCGGAATAAAAGTCCGCAGGATTATTTCCTACTGCTCCATTTGAAGCCACCATTGGCAGATACTCAATAGTTTGTATAATATTACCATTCGACTCTGATACTGATTTTAACCGGTTATCCGTATCTACATCTTTACCAAATTGATAGTATTCAATTTTGTTATAATGACCGCGAACTATAACCAATTCACTATTGCCTCCATTGTATTTATAGTTTGATACAATAGGAATGGGAACATCTGGTGAATTTGATGTATAGGTTCCCGAATCATACGTTAAAGGGAAGCCCGACCCACTTGTTTTGCCAACATTATTTGTAAAACCGGTAACCCTCCACTGGGTATCATGGTTATTGATTGTCCAGTCATCCTTAAAATACTTGCGCCAAACCCTTACTAAATCGGATTTACCATCACCATTAACGTCAATTGCATAATAATTACTCCAATGTCTCTGGGTGTTATAATCAGAACCTGTATCCGGCCTGTATTCTACAATATTTAATGTCTCTTTTACGAAAAAATCCCCACCAGCCGGTTTTGGATTTGCATAATAAATATTCCATTCAGTCTGTCCTTCACCTCCTTCTGAGGTTGGAAGCATAATATCAGTTTTACCGTCTCCATTAAAATCGCCAAAAAGGATTTGCTTTGTATGGGAATAATTTGAAATGGTCCCATAACCAATTCTTGTCACTTCAGTTGTTCCGGAGGGCAGCTTATTTATTTCAACCACAGAATACTGACCATGCTGATTTATATTAATGACATCTGATTTCCCGTCTCCGTTAATATCTGCAATGTATCGTTTTCCGGTAGCGCAGATATAATAGGAATCCCCTTGCAAGAGGGTTGATCCGCCAAAAGTGAGATTAGCCAGCCTGGCCTCTCTTCTGTAGTCACTATTTGTATTGGAGTAAAGTTTCCAATAGAACCCTTCTGAATAACCACTTGGGTTAATATATTCTTCCCAGACATAACGCTCATCTTTAGATAATATTAATACTTCCGAAGCACCATCCCCATCAAAATCACCCGATAAATATTCATTAGTTCTTGTATCTTGCGGAGGGGCTATAGGCGGAACATAATTCTCATCTTCATCCTTATAAGACGGATCAATGAAAATAGTGTTATTATAAGCAATTGTCTGTATGGTAGAGGAAGTCAATCCCGTATAATTTAAATTGCTGTCCACAATATTATATGCGACAAACTGAATTTGAGAATTGGTTGCAACCGGCTCCATAATGGACTGGAACTGATTCATTTTGTAATTAGGCCTTAAGGTTGCCGTAAATATCAACGCAGGTCTTATTGTTGGAAAATTTATTCCTGAGTTGCCTGTGTTTCCGTTAAACAGGTTTGTATAAATTTTTTTATCAGCAACAAAGTCCAATCTTCCATCACCGTCAAAATCTCCTGCTATATTGGCTTTATCAAAAGCTAATGTATTGGTATACTCTTTTTCAATTCTCGTTAAGGTTTCTTCAGTATTGTTATAAGTAAAGGTAACCGGATTGGATAATTCTCCCACTCCGTTACTTTCCTGAATACTACTTACTCTTTGATAACCTAAACTTGAATCTGTCTGATGCTGTAACTGGTATTTTCTGAAAAGATTACCATTGGTACGAACCATAACATTATCCAGAATTTGTGTGGCATAAAAGGCAGCTCCATTAATAAAATCCCGTTCTATCCTGCTGCTGCTTTTATAATTGAATTCAATCTGATTTTGAAAAGCGATTCCCGCGGCCGAATTTCCGCTAAAATCTATCGTCTTTATGTAAAGTTGGTTCGTGCTATTATATATTACATTATTATAATTGTAGTTAATTTCATTTCCGTTCGTATCTTCAAAATGGACAATATACCACGCATTTACCGAAACTGCATTTTGGTAAGTTCCCGCACCTCTGCTGGCATACCAGGTACGTGAGCCATCCGGGGCAGTGACAAGAAAATACAAAAAGCTATTTTCAATTTTAAGTTCAATTTTTAAATTACTTTTAAATTCGGTTTCATAAGTTGACCCGTTTGCCCAATATGCACCTGTTTTTAATAGTAAACGTTGTCCGTCAAGTGCTAACTTATCGTTAGAATCAAAATCAACACCATCTATAAACCCGTCAATATCGATACGCGTTGCTATCCTAGAAATAGAGGAAATACTGTTGATACTCCAACCTTGTCCGGCTATCCCACCTCTGACTCCACTACTGTAAGTCAAATTGATCACAGGTGCAACATTCTGGATTGAAGGAGGTGTGGCAATTGGTAGATTATAAACTGCTGTACCTGAAGCTGAAATTTGTAACTCTCCCTTTGTGTCAGTAAAATTCTGTGCCGATACTACAATAAAAATAAAAAAAAACAGAAAAGAATAATATTGCTTCATAAAATTATTTTTTAATTATTTTAATAGATTTTGCCGATTTTGAAGGATAATTGATATTTACCAGATAAACCCCGGTGGGATAGTTACTGAAAGGAATGACTTGGTAGCTGGTGTTATTTAAAATAGACGTTGTAGTATAAAGTAGTTGTCCGTTGACTGAATGCACCTGAATGGAATTTGGAGTATCCGTAGTTGTTGGTGTCCAAAATAAATAAAGTTCTTCCTGAACCGGGTTTGGATAAAATGAAAAACTTTCTTCAGGCGAGAATTTTTCCTTTTCCTCTTCTTGCAGGGCAATTATTTCTTCTTTGGAAAGATCCTGCTTTCCAGTTAAACAATTAATACAAAGTTGTCTTACAATTTGATTACCTGCGCTATCGTAGGTAAACAAAACTTTGTTTTGTGACTGCACAAAAAAAGGTGCAAATAGCAATAAAAGCACTATCTTTTTCATAATTAAATGGTTATATGGTTAGATTTGTTTTGGTTGCTCAGAAAGCGATGACAATATAAACTTTTTTTTTAATTAAATTAAAAATATTTTTCTTACATAAAAAATATTGTATTTACTACACTTAAAGCTATTATTTCTTACATAAAACTGATGATTTTACAAGTTTTATTTTCCCTTTTTGATCGATCATTAATATTATCTATTAAAAAAACCAAACCTTTTCCAACTTAACCTACTCTTTTAAAAACAGTTTTAAACAGAATTACTAAGACATATGTTCTTAATTCTTCAACCTGAAAAAAGAATATTTTGTGATTTTTATGAAACTTTCGTTACTAAAAAAATAACGAAACAAAAGTTATAATTTTTAGACTTTATAAAATAAAACAATAGCAGTTATTTTAAGTTCTTTATTAATCAATTATTAGAATCAATTTAAAGTCTTTATTCTAGTTTAAACCATCCTTTCCCTTTCGATCAACACAGTAATTCAACCAACTCCCTTTCACCGGTCAAAATCAAAAAAAGAAATCTGAAAAAAAAACATAACTAACTAACTAACTAACTAACTAACTAACTAACTAACTAACTAACTAACTAACTAACTAACTAACTAACTAACTAACTAACTAACTAACTAACTAACTAACCAATATCTACCCTAGAAGCTTCAAGTATCCACTAAAAAGCACTAGTTTGAATCCAGTCGAGGCTGAATGACGAAAAAAAAATAAGAAGTGAAGAACTGTTAGATATAACGCAGCCTGAACTATTATTTTTTTCAGCGGTTTAGCTCATTTCGTTCCCGAAATTATCCGATATCCCCAGCAATTTTTTTCGTAATTTTATATAACCTATTTGTTAAATTTAAAATCAGATCATCAATGAACTATAAAGAGGCTGGCCGTAGAATTATTAATTTAAAGAACAATGATTTAGAACTCAGGGACAGGCTCCTGCAAAGCGGCGACCTTTCAGAAGGTTACAACAAGGAAATGGAGGCCATGCATAATAAAAATGCACTGATTTTAGAAGCCATAATTGATAAAATCGGATACCCCAGCATTGACAAAGTCGGAAAAGAAGCAAGTGAAGCAGCGTGGTTAATTATACAGCATGCCATTGCACAGCCCAGATTTTTAAAAAGATGTCTTAAATTATTGGAATATGCCGTTAATGAGAATAAGGCAGATTCAAAGCATTTAGCCTACCTGACAGACAGAATAGCTGTTTTTGAAGACCACCCTCAGCTTTATGGAACACAATTTGATTGGGATACAGCAGGACAATTAAGTCCCAGTACTTTTGACGACATCCAAAAAGTTAATCGCAGAAGAGAAAAAATTGGTCTTAATTCCTTAGAAGAACAGACTGAAATTATTAGAAATAGGATAAAAAATGAAAACCAGACCCCGCCTGTAGATTTTGAAGAAAGAAAACACAAATTCAATGAATGGAGAAAAGCGGCGGGCTGGATTAAATAAAAAATGAATATTGTAAAAGGATCACATTAGTTAAGAGACCCCTTAATTTGTAACAGGTAAGAACCTCTGAGAGATTTCTGTTAATAGCTCCATAATATGACTACGAAGTAATCGAGGTTCCTAAAGGTTCTGTTGAATATCGACGTGAATTTATTTTAAACCACCTGAAATAAGTTCTACATATTTTCCATTAATTCTATTTACTAAATATGTCCATACAATCGGCCCGTTCTTTTTTTTAAGAAGGAACTAAAGATGTGAATCTTCAAAATGACCAGAGTATTTCATCTAAATGTTTGTATTAAAAAATATTCCAATTGATATTCTTTTGCGCCCATTCTCTTGCCGAAGTGGTCTTGATTCCTTTCTGAGAATTATAGCTGGTCTCAAAATTCCAAGATACTCCGCGCCCCGCTCCAAAGATTGATCTGTACTTGTAAACAAAATTTGCCGGATCATTTTTTAAAAATCTCCCCAGCTCCTCTATATCAGAAATTGTACGTTTAAATTTTTGTCCTGAAAGTGACTCTACAATATCGCCCAATTTTTCGTAGGTAATGGTGTCGCCGGCTATGTACACAATACGGTTCTCTATTGCTGGTTCTTCAAAAAAGATTTCAGCTGTCAACATCCCGATATCATCCGGAGTAGTAATTGTTACTTGCAGTATCTAGACTACCCAGTGCATTTACGACCTTTTTATCAAAATCTACAACACCAAAATAAGGTTCAAACAAATAACTTGTAAATAATCCAGTTGAGACAATTACCCATTTTGTAGTACTCTGTGATCTAATAAGCTCACGAACGTCCAGCTGTTCATCAAATAAATCCTCCGCACTGCCACGTCCGATAACTTCAAAATCAACACCAAACTGCCATGGAAAGAAACGTTTCACACCTGCTTCTAACACTGCATGCGCCAGCTTTAATTGAAATCCTCCAGCTCCGGTGCCATACCCAGTACAGGAAACCACAGCATCGTAATTTTTAAATATTGAAACTAACTCTGAAAAGGGAGATGATAGATCACCGGTAAGTAATCTCACACCGAGCACTTTCAATTCATCAATTGTTTGTTTTTTTCGAATTCCTCTGATTCTATAGTCGCCTGACGAAGAAGCACTGTAATTATTTCATTATTTTTCTCTGCCTTTTGTACCATATGGCAGATTACCGGTAAACCAAGTTCACCAGCTCCCAAAATTAAAACCGATATATTTTTCATGTTTTTTTATAAAATAGGTTACTTAGAAAGCATTTTTTTTATGAAAAGCTTACACTGTCCAAATGCTTTTTCAAAGGCAAAGTTATAACCGCTAAAGCATAAAAAAAATAAGATACCTGCCTGTGCGTTAGTTTCCTGAAGGTTAGTTTTTTGAATACCAGCGTCGAAATTTATAACTTTATAAATAAATTAACATTGGCAGTACACTGCACTATTAAAATGCAAAAAAAAATCCGAATATTTGCGTGGTTTAGTACCTGAAAGTGTATAGTATTATTTTGCCCTATCTTTACAATCCATATAAAATCTTTAAAAAAGATAATTAAAAGCATATCCTGCTTTAAAGTTATAATATAGTGAAACTTATGACTGACGATGAAATTGCAAATGCCTGGGATGATATCTGTAAAGTTATGAACAAAGACAATGATGATATTAAGAGTGATATACTAAAACATGTTGGAAACAAGTGGTCACTATTTGTCATTCACGCTTTAGGAGTGGACGGCCGAATGAGGTTTTCCAATCTCCAGCAGCATATTAATGGTATAAATCAGAAGATGCTGACAAAATGTGTCCGTGAACTGGAACGTGATGGATTAATTTCGCGAACGATTTATCCAGAGGTGCCGCCAAAGGTAGAATATGAACTGACTGAGCTTGGACGTGGACTTCTGGTTCAGGTAACACCTCTGTGGTACTGGATTGCTAATTCTGTTAACCAATTCAGACAAGCAAGAGCTAATTATGAAAAATCTGAATGATCAGCTATCAAATTTATCAAAAAAATTCAGGTACTGCCGATGCTGGAAGTACAAAAAAATACTCAAATATTTATTGGAACCGATTACCATCTGACCTCCCAAAACTTAGCAGGAAATTTGGAATGCTTCCATTTCTGCGGCAAAAAAGCAATATATATTTATAAATAAAAAGCCAGCTCAATTCTTACGGCAGAATAGTGGCACAAGTTACTTTGAACTTGAGACCAATTCTGTCACAAAAACCTAAGGCGAATTTGAAAAATTTTAACCTGCTTACATTTTGTGGCACAATCAAGGTACACAAGAATTTTAAAAGATCTAAATCGAAAAAAATCAAGATGTAACAAGTTTAGGTTTGAAACTGTATGCCGGATTGTTTGTGCTATGATTATATAGTTAGGTCTGTAAGTGTGCTAAATCCCTGTCTCACGATAATATATACCAATAATTCTTTCACGGCATATATAACAGCGCAATCTATGTATTAAACAACGAACTAAAACTAACCTTCCCTTCACCGGCAAAAAGCAACAAAAATATCTTATAAAGAAAGAACAAAACTATTGCGGTTATGCTTTACAAGTTAGATTTCAAGTACAGAAGATTAAATACTTTCACTAATATAAAAAGAGACTTTTACTATCCCCGCCATTCTTTTCCATCTCTATATCACCGGCCAAAATCAAACTAATAAAAACTGTAGTAATTAAAAACAAACTTCAAAAAGAACAAAAACACTGCCTAACTAACTAACTAACTAACTAACTAACTAACTAACTAACTAACTAACTAACTAACTAACTAATATAAATCAAAAATATAAACGCACAGCAGGAAGAAATCCAACAGCACTTTCCAATGCATCTTAAAAAAGACTTTTTCAAATAAACTTACATAAGATTTTTATGTAACTTTACTTCGATACTATTTTTCAGCATATCATAAGCCATTGGTTTCAAACATATAATGAACAATATCATGAAAGTAAAAAACATATCTGTTATTTTTTTTATTGGGGTTGTAATGCTTGCAGCAGTTTTAGCAGATAGGGCCAGGTGGTTTCTGATATGTAGTCAATATACGACCTTTGAGCAGTCTAAAACTGCTTATCTTAATTCTTTCCCGAACTATCTTCAAAATACTTACCTTCTTACTACAATAGATATTGTTCTTTCGGCAGTGGCTGCGTTTCTCTTTTCCCATTGCCGCAAAACAAAGTACAGAGAAAGAACGTCGAGAATATTAATGATAATATCACTAATTCTATGCTTCTGGAGTATTTTTTCCTTAATGTGACTAAATATATTTAAATCTTTTAATATCATTTTTGTGGCAGAATCGTGGTACAAGGTACTTTGAAAATTAAAATTTCAGCAAAATCAACACTTAAGGAGTTTAGGTTCGAGACTTATTAAAGAAAATTTTAGGAAAAAAATCATGCACTTGCTATCATAACGTGCCCATAGAACACCGACAATTTTTATTGGATGCTAAAACAAAAAAATCTGCAGGTCCTTGCAGATTTTTAGAAAGAAGTATTTTTAGTACGAAAATCTACAATGACTTATATGCCCTCTGACTATTTCCATGGATCAAGTACTACCTTAACACAGCCGTCTTCTTTCTTATTGAAAATATCATATGCATGTGAAATTTCAGAAAGCGGTAACCTGTGGGTAATAATGTCATCCAACTGTACTTTTCCCTCCACCACATATTGCAAAAGCTTATCGATATGTTTGTGTGCAGGAGCCTGCCCGCCTTTTAAAATTATACCTTTATCGAAAAATTGTCCCAGTGGGAAATTGTCATATTTTACCGGATAAACGCCAAGAACAGAAACGATACCACTTCTTCTAACAGCGCTCATACAGGCCTCCAACACTTTAATAGACCCTTTTTCAAAATTGATAGTGGCCTTAATTTTATCGGTTAAGCTTCGTTCCGGTTCAAATCCTACAGCGTCTATACACACATCTGCCCCGCGTCCTTTGGTAAGGGATCTAATCTGCTGTACTACTTCTTTAGGATCTTCCCACAAAATAGTTGTTGCTCCTGTGGAAACCCTGGCTTTATCCAGACGGTATTGAAGAGTATCCACTATTATGACCTGCGATGCACCTCTAAGCCATGCACTTTTCGCTGCCATGATTCCCACGGGCCCGGAACCAAAAATGGCAACGGTCTCTCCTCCTTTTACTTCACCCCAGTCCACCCCGGTGTATCCGGTCGGAAAAATATCAGTGAGAAAAAGAACCTGCTCATCTGTAAGATTTTCTGGCACCACACGCGGTCCATAATTAGCATATGGAACTCGTACATACTGTGCCTGTCCTCCGTCATAACCTCCATAAAGATCAGTATAGCCAAAAAGTGCCCCGCCCTTTTCCGTCAGGATTCCACCCTCAGGTCCATAATGCTCAGGATTACTATGTTCGCAATTTCCCGGAACATCATGATTACAGAAAAAACAGTTGCCACATGCGATTGGAAAAGGAACCACTACTCGGTCTCCTTTTCTTAAATGTGTAACTGCTGATCCAGTTTCCTCAACTATGCCCATAAATTCGTGGCCAAGAACCATTGGAGTTGTAGGCATAGCACCGGAATAAATATGCAGATCTGATCCGCAGATTGCCGTAGAAGTAATCTTTAAAATAATATCGTCCTGTGCATTGATTTTCGGATCCTCTACTGTATCGTACTTTACAGAACCTGGTCCGTGTATAACTGCTGCTTTCATAATAGTCTTTTTTTAAATTAATAGAAAGCTAAATAACTGTAAATTAAACGATTATTTTTACACAATAATTACTAATTCTTACAAATACAACACAATCTAAAACTTGCTTCATTAAAGCTGAATATTGAAGTCTTGAATTATAAAACTAGAAAGCTGAAAAAAAATGAGCATAGGAATGACAAAAAAAATTACTGCAATAAGAATGCCGTCTTACGCAATATCATCTTGTTTTATAATTTCAAAAAGTACGATTTTATAAGATAAAAGAAGAAACCATTAATAAAAACAAAAAATCCCCATCAAATAAATGATGAGGATTCTTAAAAGAAAGGCGACGACATACTCTCCCACAAAACTGCAGTACCATCTGCGCAGGCGGGCTTAACTTCTCTGTTCGGGATGGG
>PJUA01000623.1_pt1 | contig 14964 bp, 13 predicted proteins | sample 1512151 | NCBI WGS metagenome assembly PJUA01 (sample SAMN08177678, study PRJNA422409) | Soil metagenome, whole genome shotgun sequencing project. | isolation source: Soil enriched on filter paper: beechwood xylan treatment | place: USA: Madison | collected 2015-01-15
GGAAGAAGTGCGTCCGCGCCAGGAAGCCGTGGTCAAGGGCATCACCCCCGACCAGCCGGCCCCCATCGTCGAACGCAAGGCCCCGGAACCGGTGGCTGCCCCCGTACCGCCGCCGACCCTGGCACCGGAATCGGGCCTGCTGGGCAAGATCTTCGCCTTCTTCCGCAAGAAGCCCGTGGCCCCGGTGGAAGCACCGGCCCCGGTCGAAGCCAAGACCCCTGCCAAGCGTGAAGGCGACCGCAATGGCCGTGGCGGCGACCGCAACGGTCGTGGCCGCAATCGCAATGACCGCAGCGACCGTGGTGATCGTGCCGAACGTGGCGAGCGCAACGCCAATGGCGAACAGCGCAATGCCCGTGGTGCCGCTGCCGTCGAGGTAAAGGCCGGTGAACTGGCCGATGCCAAGCAGGCGCGTCCACCGCGCGGCCCGCGCGAGCCCAAGGAAGCGCGTGAACCACGCGAAGGCCGTGAGCCGCGTGAAGGTCGCGAGGGCCGTGAAGTCCAGGTCCGCGAAGGCCAGGAACCCAAGGAAGCCCGTCGCAACGAGCCCCGTGAGCCACGCGAACCGCGTGAAGGTCGCGAAGGTCGTGAACCCCGCGAACCGCGTCAACCGCGTGAACCTCGCGCCCCCCGTGGCGATCGCAAGGAAGCCCGCACCGAGGAAGGTCTGCCGCTGGAAGCCGCTCTGGCAGCCGGCGCTGCAACCGCCGGCGTGGCCGTGGCCGCTGGTGCCGTGGCCCTGTCCAATGACGAGCAGGCTGCGCAACTGGATCTGGCGCAAGTTGAACGTGGCGAAGGTGGCGAAGGCGTCGAAGCCTCGGAAAATGCCGAAGGCGGCACCGAACCGCGCCGTCGTCGTCGTCGTGGTGGTCGCAACCGTCATCGTCGCGAACGTGACGAGAACGGCAACCTGATCGAAAACGCCGATGCCGATGCGGCTGAAGCTGGCGAAGCCGGTGAACGCAGCGAAAACGGCGAAGCCGTGACGGCGACAGCCCCCGCAGCCCCCGCAGCACCGGTGGAAGTCGCCCAGGCCGCCGTGGCCCAGGCTTCCTTCGCAGCCTCGCCGGTTCCGGCGCAAGCTGCTGAAGCAGACGACGTGTCCGCGCCTGCCGCCCTCCATACCGAAGCCGTCGCCGTGGAAAGCGGCGTGAACTCGGTGGAAGCCGTGGCTGCCGCCGCTGCCGAAGCGACCGAAGCCGTGTTCTCGCAACAGCAGGCCATCGAACCGCCGGCGCCGTCCATCGACGCCAGCTTCGCCCCGGCACCGAGCTTTGAACCTGCCCCGGCGCCAGTGCAAGCCCCTGTGGCCGCCCCGGCGGCATCGGAAGCACCGGTCCAGGTCGAGGTCGTGCAGCAAGCCGCGCCGGCAGCCAGCCTGCCGCAGCAGATCAGCCTGCTGGATGCGGTCGAAGCCAATCCGGCCCCGGCTCCAGTGGAAGTGGCTGCCCCTGTTGCTGCTGCACCTGCTGCACCTGCCGCACCTGCGGCACCTGCAGCACATGCCGGCAATGGCGCCCAGCCGGAGTCGCTGCAGCAGATGCTGTCGCAAGCCGGCCTGACGCTGGCCACGACCGATCCGGTCAAGCTGCGTGCAGCACAGGAAGCGGCCGCCGCCTTCGTGCCGGCACCGCGTGTACCGCGCGAGCGCAAGCCGCTGCCGCCGCAGTCCAGCGAACCGCTGGTCCAGGTGGAAACGCGTCGCTGATCGCCAGGGCGCAAGCGCACGGGTGATCACCAGGAAAAAGGGAGCTTCGGCTCCCTTTTTTCTTGTCCGCGCTCTTGCCTGCTCGCCTGCCTGCACGCCCGCCTGCTGCTTTCGCCAATTTTCCCGGCCAGTCTGTCGCGCCAGCCCGGCCACTATCGCTCTCGCGCCCTCTTGTCATCCGCCGCTTGTCCCCTATCTGGTGACAGTTGGCCCGCCCTGGCAGCGATACAGTGCCGGCCGCGCAGCACGACGGTCCAGCTGCGGATATCCCAAGTCCAGATCCGGCGCGGCATTGCGCGCAATACCTGCACTTGCGGCATACTGAATATGCATGAACCGACCGCAACGTCGCAGCGCTAGCCGTGCTATCTTTACACACCCATTTTTGCCAGCCCGTATGAACAAGCGCGTCATTCCCATCCTCGATCACCGGCAAGCGCCGTCGGCCAGTACGGCAGGCGTGATTGCGCCCGTGGCGATGGTGCCGACCGGCTGGCTGACCGATTCCCTGGGCCGCCCCCTGCACGACCTGCGCATCTCGGTCACCGACCGCTGCAATTTCCGCTGCGTCTACTGCATGCCCAAGGATGTCTTCGACAAGCAATACCAGTTCCTGCCGCACTCCGACCTGCTGACCTTCGAAGAGCTGACCCGCGTGGCCGCCCAGTTCGTGGCGCATGGCGTGCGCAAGATCCGCCTCACCGGCGGCGAACCCCTGCTGCGCAAGAACATCGAGACCCTGATCGCCATGCTGGCCGCCTTGCGCACGCCCGATGGCGAGCCGGTGGATCTCACCCTGACCACCAATGGCACCCTGCTCAAGCAGAAGGCGCAGGCGCTCAAGGCCGCCGGCCTGCGGCGCGTGACGGTCTCGCTGGATTCGCTGGATGACGAGAGCTTCCGCCGCATGAACGATGTCGACTTCCCGGTGGCACGCGTGCTGGAAGGCATCGATGCCGCCCACGCCGCCGGCCTGGGGTCGGTCAAGATCAACATGGTGGTCAAGAAGGGCGTCAACGACGACCAGATCCTGCCGATGGCGCGCCACTTCAAGGGGACGCCGGCCATCCTGCGCTTCATCGAATACATGGACGTGGGCAGCTCCAACGGCTGGCGCATGGACGAGGTACTGCCCTCCAGCGAAGTGGTGCGGCGCATCTCGGCCGAGATGCCGCTGCAGGTGGCCGACCCCAACTACACCGGCGAGACCGCCGAGCGCTGGCGCTATGTCGATGGCGGCGGCGAGATCGGTGTCATCTCCAGCGTGACCCAGGCCTTCTGCCAGGATTGCTCGCGCGCCCGGCTCTCTACCGAGGGCAAGGTCTACACCTGCCTGTTCGCCAGCGATGGCCACGATCTGCGCAGCCTCCTGCGCAATGGTGCCAGCGACGCCGAGATGGCCGGCGCCATCGCCGCATTGTGGGGTCAACGGGGCGACCGCTATTCCGAATTGCGCAGCGCCATGCAAGCCGCCCCGGCACGCAAGGTCGAGATGTCCTATATCGGCGGCTAGATATTCAGTTCCGCCTCCCGCCGCCCTGCTCCCAGTCCTCACCCGCCATGGCCTCTCCCACCGCCTACACCCTGAGCGCCAGCCACATCACCGGCCTGGTGCTGGCCGGCGGACGCGGCACGCGCATGGGCGGGATGGACAAGGGCCTGCAACTGCTGCATGGCAAGCCACTGGTCCAGCACGTGCTGGAGCGGCTGGCGCCGCAGGTCGGCACCCTGGCCGTCAACGCCAACCGCTCGCAACTGCACTACGCCAGCTTCGGCTACCCGGTCTGGAGCGATCTGCAAGCCGGCTTCCCCGGCCCGCTGGCGGGTCTGCAGAGTGGTCTGGCCCACTGCACCACCCCCTGGCTGGCCTGCGCCCCCTGCGATGCACCGCTGATCCCCTATGACCTGGTGGCGCACCTGGCCGATGCCATTACCGAGGCCGGCGCCGAGGCCGCCATCGCCGTCACCGTCGGCGCGCAGGGCCGGCAACGCCATCCGGTGTGCGCCCTGCTCTCCAGGAGCACCCGCGACTCGCTGGACGCCTTCCTGGCCACGGGTGAACGCAAGATGGACCGCTGGTTTGCCACCCTCCATTGCGTGGAAGTGGAATTCCCCGAAGAACACGCCTTCAGCAACATCAACACCGCGCCGGAGTTGCAACGGCTCGAAGAAGAACAATGACCCATCCTTCCCTGAACGACATCGTCAGCTGCATCAGCGGCTATGACGCCCACGCCATGACCGTGGCCCGTGCCCAGGCCGTGATCCAGGACTTCATCACCCCCATCGAGACGGTGGAAAAGCTGGCCATCCGCAGCGCGCTCTCGCGGGTGCTGGCGCAGGACATCATCTCCCGCATCGATGTACCGGCCCACGACAACTCGGCCATGGATGGCTACGCCCTGCGCGGCGAAGACATCGCCGACGGCCAGGCGCAGCGCCTGCAGATCGTCGGTGCGGTCCATGCCGGCCAGCGCTTCGAGGGCAGCGTGCAACGCGGCCAGTGCGTGCGCATCATGACCGGCGCCCCCATGCCTGCCGGATGCGACACCGTCATCCCGCAGGAACTGACCACCGACGCCGATGACCAGGGCGTGACCCTGCCGACCGGGCGCGTACGGCCCGGCGACAACCGCCGCCTGCGCGGTGAAGACCTGATGCAAGGCAGCGTGGCGCTGCCGCGCGGGCGCATCCTGCGGCCCTCCGACATCGGCCTGCTGGCCTCGCTGGGCATCGCCGAGGTTCCGGTGCAGCGCCGCCTGCGCGTGGCCTTCTTCTCCACCGGCGACGAACTGCGCTCGGTGGGCGAGCCGCTGGACGCGGGCTGCGTCTATGACTCCAACCGCTACACCCTGCACGGCATGCTGACCCGCCTGGGTTGCGAGGTGCTGGACATGGGCGTGGTGCCGGACGATCCGGTGGCGCTGGAGGCAGCCTTTCGCAGTGCCTGCGAAGAGGCCGACGCCGTCATCACCTCCGGTGGCGTGTCGGTGGGTGCTGCCGACTACACCAAGCAGATCATGGCCAGCCTGGGTGAAATGACTTTCTGGAAGATCGCCATGCGTCCCGGCCGGCCGCTGGCCTTCGGCCGCATCAGCTCGCGTGGGCGGGATGCCTACCTGTTCGGCCTGCCCGGCAATCCGGTGGCGGTGACCGTCAGTTTTTCCTTCTTCGTGCGCGATGCCCTGCTGCGGCTGGCCGGCGCCGAGTCCAAGCCACTGCCGCGCCTGCGGGTGACGACCGCCACACCGATCCGCAAGAAGGCCGGTCGCACCGAATACCAGCGCGGCATCCTGGCGCCCGACGCCGATGGCCGCTGGAGCGTGCGCCTGACCGGCATGCAGGGCTCGGGCATCCTGCGCTCGATGTCGGACGCCAACTGCATCCTCGAACTGGAGCATGAACGCGGCGACGTGGCTGCCGGCGAAGAAGTCTCGGTGGTGCTGTTCGACGGGCTGGTCTGAAACCACCTCGGCATGAAAAAAGCGCGGTCTAGGCCGCGCTTTTTCGTTTTCTGGCCGAAGCATCAGCCGCTCAGACCGCCTCGTCCGTATCGCCCAGGTCCAGCTCCGCCGTTCCCAACAGCTTCTGCGCACTTTCCGCCGGCAGCGCCTCCACCGACTTGAGCTTGCGGTTCATCTGGCGCGTACGGGTCTCGGCCTGATCGATGTTGCGGGCAGCGCGTTCCAGCGCCGCCTTGGTCGAGGCCAGCACTTCGCCGAACTTGCCGAACTCGGTCTTGACCGCGCCCAGCACCTGCCACACTTCGGAGGACCGCTTCTCCAGCGCCAGCGTGCGGAAGCCCATCTGCAGGCTGTTCAACAGCGCCGACAGCGTCGACGGCCCGGCGATGGTCACCCGGCAGGTACGCTGCAGATCGTCGGACAGGCCCGGTCGGCGCATCACCTCGGCATACAGGCCTTCGGTGGGCAGGAACAGGATCGCGAAATCGGTCGTCAGCGGGGGCGAGAGGTATTTCTCGGCGATGGTCTTGGCCTCGTTGCGCACGGCCCGCTCCAGCTCCTTGCCGGCGCTGGCCACGCCATCGGCGTCGGCGCGCTCGGCGGCATCGACCAGGCGTTCGTACTGTTCCTTGGGGAATTTGGCGTCGATGGGCATCCACACCGGCTCGCCCTCTTCCTTCGCTCCCGGCAGGCGGATGGCGAATTCCACGCGTTCGCCGGTGCCGCGCACGGTCTCGACGTTCTTGGCGTACTGCTCGGGCGTGAGCATCTGTTCCAGCAGGATTTCCAGCTGCACTTCACCCCAGGTGCCACGGGTCTTGACGTTGGTCAGCACGCGCTTGAGATCGCCCACGCCGGTGGCCAGCTGCTGCATCTCGCCCAGGCCCTGATGCACCTTGTCCAGGCGGTCCGAGACCAGCTTGAAGGATTCACCCAGGCGCTGCTCCAGCGTGGCGTGCAGCTTCTCGTCCACGGTCTTGCGCATCTCTTCCAGCTTGAGCGCGTTGTCGTTCTGCAGATCCTTGATGCGGGCTTCCAGCGTGGCCCGCACTTCGCCCATGCGTTGGGCATTGGATTCGGTCAGTGCCGACAGTTGCTGGTTCAGGGTATCGCCGAAGCGCTTGAGCGACACCGCCTGCTCTTCGCGGTTGACCTGTGCCTGCAGGGTGATGGACTGGCGCATGCTGTCCAGTTGCTGGGCGTTGGTTTCGTTCAGTTTCACCAGTTGCCGTGCGAAGCCGTCGATCTGCTGGTTCTGCAGGCCGGCCACGCTGGACATCTGCGTGGCCAGCGTCTGCTGCAACTGGGCGAAGTTGCTGCCCAGCTCCTGGCGCGTGCTCTGGGCGCTGGCCTGGACCTGGCTGCGCAATTCGCGCTCGATGCGCTCGCCGGTGTCCTGCTGGTGGCGTTGCAGCTCCTGCTGCAGCTGCAGCAGCATGTCCTCGATGGCAGCACCCGGATCGTCGCGCGAGCCGCCACGCAGCAGCACCAGTACCTGCAAGACAATGCCGACCACTACGAGGCCGGCCAGGATCATTTCGAATGTGTTCATGGAATGCAATTACTCGGGCTTGTTGCGCATCCAGTCGGCGGTCTGATAGAGCGCCGTCAGCAGGCGTTTCATCAGCTCGTCGGGTAGGCCCACGTCCTGCATGGCCCAGGTCATGCAGCGCAGCCACTGGTCGCGCTCGGAGATGCCGATGGGGAAAGGCAGGTGGCGTGCGCGCAGGCGCGGATGGCCGAATTTTTCCATGTACAGGCTGGGGCCGCCGGTCCAGCCGGAGAGGAACATGTAGGTCTTCTCGCGCGAGCCCTCCAGCGAAGGCGGATGCAGCGCGCGAATGCCGGCGAACTCCGGCTCCAGGTCCATCAGGTCGTAGAAACGGTCGACCATCTCGCGCAGTTTTTCAGCGCCGCCGATGAGTTCGAACGTGGTGGGTTGGTTGGGATCTTCGATTTGCATAAGACCGCCATGATACCGCAGCCGCCCTGCCATCGTCGGGCCGGCCGGCTGCGATCTGCAGGGCGTTTGACCTGCCTCGGCTCAGGCTTCGCGCAAGGTCTGCAGGGGCGGACGACGCAGCACGTGACGCAGTCCTGCCCAGCCGCCCAACGCCGAGCAGGCAGCGCCCAAGCCCATGCCGGCCACCCACACCAGCGGGCTGAAGCTCCAGTCGAAATTGAAGACATAATGCGCCAGCGCCCAGCCGATGCCGGCCGCACCGCTGGCCGCCAGCAATCCGGCCAGCGAACCCACCAGCAGCACTTCGATGCGCTGCGCCCGCGACAGCTCCTGGCGCGTGGCGCCCAGGGCGCGCAACAGGCCGGCCTCGCGCACCCGCTCGTCCTGCGAACCGGCCAGGGCCGCATACAGCACCAGCACGCCCGAGCAGAGCGTGAAGAGAAACAGGAACTCCACCGCCGAAATCACCTGCCCCACCACCTCCTGGATCTGGCGCAGCACGCTGCCGATATCGACCACGGTGAGATTGGGGAAGTCGCGGGTCAGGCGATTGCCCAGGGCTTCCTGCTGCGGATCCAGATGCACCGCCGTGATCCAGCTCTGCGGGGTATCGCGCATCAGGGTCGGGTTCAGGATCACGAAGAAATTGACCCGCAAGGAACCCCACTCCAGCTTGCGCAGGCTGGTCACCGGCGCCTCCACCAACTGGCCGGCGATGTCGAATTGCAGGCGATCACCCAACTGGATGCCCAGAGTCTGCGCCAGGCCGCGCTCCACCGAGGCCTCCGGCTGGCGATCGTCGTACCAGCGGCCGGCGACGATGCCGTTGCCGGGCGGGATCTCGGCCATGGTGGAGAGATTGAATTCACGGTCGACCAGGCGCTTGGCGCGATCTTCCTGGTAATCCGCCGGGTTGACCGGGCGTCCGTTGATCTGCACCAGGCGGCCGCGGATCATCGGATACAGGGCGGCGTCCTTCACCCCGCCCTGCTGCAGCACCTGCTGCACCGCCTGGCGCTGGTCGGGCTGGATGTTGATGATGAAACGATTGGGCGCGTCGGCCGGGGTGGCCTGGCGCCAGGCACCTACCAGGTCGCCACGGATGACGGTCAGCAGCAGCAGCGCCATCAAGCCCAGCCCGAGCGCCACCACCTGCATCACGGCGGCTGCCGGTCGACGCTGCAGGCCATCGATGGCAAAGCGCCAGCTCTGGCGATCCACCAGGCCGCGCATGGAGCGTAGCGCCCGCAGGCAAAGCCAGGCCACCAGTGCGAACAGGCCGAAGCCGCCGAGGAAGCCGGCAATGGTCAGCAAGCCCAGCTTGAGGTCACCGGCCTGCCACAGCAGCAAGCCCGAAAACACCAGCGTCCCCAACACATAGGTGAGCACCGTCATCGCCTGCGGTGCGCCCTGGTCGCGCCGGATCACCCGGTTATGCGGCACATTGCGCAACTGCAGGATGGGCGGCAGCGCAAAGCCGAGCAGCAACAGCAGGCCGGTGGCCACGCCCTGCACCGCCGGAGCCCAGCCCGGCGCCGGCAAGGCGGTCGGCATGAAGCTGCCCAGCCACTGCAGCAACGCAAAATGCGCGGCAAAGCCGACCAGCATGCCAATCACGCTGGCGGCCAGGCCGATGACGATGAATTCGGTCAGATACAGCCGCGTCACCTGCGCCTGGGTCATGCCGAAACAACGCAGCATGGCGCAGGCATCCAGATGGCGCAGCATGAAGCGGCGCGCCGCCATGGCCACCGCCAGCGCCGCCAGCATGGCCGAGAGCAGGCCCACCAGCGAGAGGAACTGTTCGGCCCGGTCCAGCGTGGCGCGCATCTCGGGACGACCGTTTTCCAATGACTCCAGGCGCACGCCGCGCAGCTTGTCGGCGTCGATCTGGCGCTCGATCTGCTTCTGGTAGCGCTGGACCTCCCCGGCCGGGCCGGCGATCAGCAGCCGGTAGGTCACCCGTGAGCCGAGCTGCACCAGATGGGTGGCGGCCAGATCGGCTTGGCCCAGCATCACCCGCGGCGCGAAGTTGACGAAGGCGCTGCCGCGGTCCGGTTCCACCGAGATGATGGCGGCGATCTTCAGCGGCAAGTCGCCCAGCTTGATGGTATCGCCCAGCTTCACGTCCAGTTGCGACAGGATCTGCGGGTCCACCCACACCGTCCCCGGCTGTGGAATGCCTTCGGCCGGCCGGTCGCTGCCATCGGCGGCGCGCAGCCTGAGCTGGCCGCGCAGCGGATAGCCTGGCGTGACAGCCTTGATGGAAGAGAGCACCGAACGTGCCGCATCGCCCTCGCCCGCCAGCGCCATGCTGGGAAAGACCTGGGTCTGGGCCTGCAGCAGCCCCTGCTGGCTGGCCTGCTGCACCCATTGCGGCGGCAGCGGCTGGTCGGCCGCCACCAGCAGGTCGGCCCCCAGCAACTGGTGGGCGTCACGGGCCATGCCGGCGCGCATGCGGTCGACGAAGAAACCCACCGACGACAGGGCCGCCACCGCCACGATCAGGGCGATCAGCAGGAAGCGGAGTTCACCGGTACGCCAGTCGCGCAGGGTCATGCGCAATGCTTGTTGGAACATTCAGTCGCCAGGAATAAAAAAGGAAGAAGAAAGGAAGAAAAAAATGCGCAGGCCATACCTGCACCATAGCGGGAATACGACTCCACGCCGCCTGCAGGCTCAACGCAACCAGAGCGCCACCAGCCCCACGGCCAGCAGCACGCAGCCGGCGGTCAACATGCGCAGGCGCGAACGCATGCGATCCATGGTGGCGACCAGTTGCGCATTCTGCTCGGCCAGGGTGTTGATCAACTGGCTGGCTTCCAGCTGTTCGGCCTCCAGCTGCCGGATGCGCTGGGCGAACAGTTCGGCATCGCTGGCCGCCGGCATGGCCTCCTGCGCCTCCACCGCCGACTTGGCCTTGCGGGTGCGCGACCACAGGTCACGTGCGCCCTTGACGATGCCCGGGGTGGCCTGGACCACATCGCCCCAGGGAATCAACTTGATGGCAGACAACCAGCTCAATCCCATGTGTTTCTCCTTTGTCGGCAGGGTCGGATACGGCTTGTTGCAATTTCGTTGCACGCCTGGGAGAACCGTGACCCCGCACTGTCTTCTAAGACAGGCAAAATGCAATTCTATCCCGAGCATCCGGTAACCATGACGGAGTTTCCTGACGATGAAAGCCCCCCTGCCCCTGCTGGGCGCCCTGCTGTTCCTGTGCGCCGGCGCCAGCTACGCCGCCGATTGCAGCAAGGCCGCCACCCAGGCCGAAATGAATGCCTGCGCCTCGCAGACCCTGACCCAGAACGACAGCGACCTCAATGCCACCTATCTGGCCTACCGCGAGAAGCTGAGCAAGGCCCAGCAGAACCAGCTGCGCGAAGTGCAACTGGCCTGGCTGAAATACCGCGACCTGTCCTGCCGGTTCGAGAGCTCCGCCAGCGCCGGCGGCTCGGCGGCCACGCTGGCCCTGCAGACCTGCCTGGCCGACAAGACCCGGCAGCGCGCCGATGAGCTCAAGGCCCTGGCCGGCTGCCAGGAGGGTGACCTGAACTGCGTACGCTAGGCAGTCGCAAACTTTCATGCTGTAATGCTCCCGTCTGAATTTTCAGACAGACGAATCCACACTGCCCAGGGAGTATTCAATGAAAAAATTGCTCATCGCCATCACCTCTTTCGCACTGGCCGCTCCGCTGCTGGTGGCAAGTCCCGCCATGGCGGAAAACGCCCAGCAGAACAAGATGAAGCAATGTAATGCGGACGCCACCGCTGCCGGCAAGAAAGGAGACGACCGCAAGGCCTTCATGTCGTCCTGCCTGAAGAAGGAGCAGCCCAAGCCGGCCACCCAGCAGGACAAGATGAAGCAGTGCAACGCCGACGCCGCTGGCAAGAAGGGTGACGAGCGCAAGGCCTTCATGTCGTCGTGTTTGAAAAAGGACAAATGAAGCTGAAGTGAAGGAAAAGGCAAGCGCAGGCCATTCCATCGGCCTCAGCGGCCTGCCCGGATGAAAAAAACCCGCAAGTTTACGACTTGCGGGTTTTTTGTTGGGCGCGTGAGCCTGCGCCCGTGATTCAGTGCTGGGTGCGCTTGAAGAAGAACAGTCCCGCGCCCACCAGCATCAGCACGCCACCGAAGAAACGGTTCTGCGCCTTGATCGCCTTCTGGCTGCGGAAGAAGCGCTGCAGGCGGCTGGCCGCGAACGCGTAGCCATGCATCACCACCAGGTCCACCACCACCATGGTCACCGCCAGCACCAGCAGTTGCAGCCACAGGGGACGCTGGTGGTCGATGAACTGCGGCAGCACGGCCACCATGAAGACGATGCCCTTGGGATTGGTGGCATTGGTCAGGAAACCGGTCATGCAACGCTGCCACCAGAGCTGGCCACGATTGGCGCGGGCGACGGCATTGGCCGCGTCCAGCGCTTCGCCTTCCTGCTCGGTGGGTACCGGCGCGCGCCATTGCGAAAAACCGAGATAGATCAGGTACAGCGCACCGGCCACCTTGATGACGTTGAAGGCGGTTTCGGAGGCCACCAGCAGCGAACCGACGCCAGCCCCGGCGATGACCAGGATCACCACCAGCGCGATCTCCAGCCCGAGGATGGTGGCGCTGGTGCGGCGCACGCCGTAATTGAGACCGTGGCTCATGGACAGGACCGCGCCCGAACCGGGCGAGATGGCGATGACGCATGCAGCGGCGAAGAAGGTGAACCAGGTCTGGTAGTCCATGAGGCGCTCGGTGAGGCAAAAGTGAAGGTGCTCATTATAAGCAAAGCCGCAACGATTGCTTACAAATCCACGATGAATTGAAACACTTTGACGTCGTCCTGCACGTCGGCGGCTCGTTATAGGAAGCAAGGCGCAAGGAAATGATGAAGCGATTACGCAAAATCAAGCGCCGAGCGTAACAACCACTTTCTAAAGGAAATTGCCATGAAAACCCAATCCGTCATCGTCGCTTCCCTGCTGACCGCGCTGGCCCTGCCGGTGTTTGCCCAGACCGGCGCCACCGCACCTGCCACTGCCGCGCCAGCCGCGACCACGGCCGCACCGGCCAAGGCGGAAGCAGGCAAGACCGAGGCGACGACCAAGGCCAAGACCAAGTCCGAACATCACGCCAAGCACAAGAAGGCCGAAAAGAAGGCCGCCGGCAGCGAAGCCAAGCCCGCAGCCGAGGCTGCACCGGCCGCCGCACCAGCTGCTGCCAAGACCAAGTAATCCTGCAGTACACCGTACGACCGAACACTGACACACCCCATCCGAACCGATTTCCGTCTCCTTGAAAGGACACCATCATGAACACCAAGACCATCATCGTTGCCTCCCTGTTGTCGGCCCTGACCCTGCCCGTGTTCGCCCAGACCGGCGCCGCAGCAGCACCGGCCGCCGCCCCGGCCAAGACCGAAGCCGCCAAGACCGAGGCTGCGCCCAAGGCCAAGCATCACGTCAAGCACAAGAAGTCGGAAAAGAAGGCCGAAGCCAAGACTGACAAGAAGGAAGCCACCGGCGAGCAAACCAAGCCGGCCACCGACGGCGCCAAGAAGTAAGCCGTCCGCAAGGAGCAGGACCGGGCGCGGTTCACCTTCAGCCACGCCCACCCATGTCAGGGATGACAGGGATGCCGCACCCTCGCCAAAGGCCAGGGTGCGGTATTTTTTTATATTGTTTAGATCATTGGAGCCAAGGATTCAGTCAGCCTGCCAGCGCAAGGCGATACGTTCGCCCTGTGTGACGAAGCGACTGCAGTCCATGCCGATGCCGGCGGCCAGGAGCAAGGTGTCGCCGGCCCACACCAGCGGCAGGTAGGGTCGCTCCCAGGCAGGCACATCGGCGCTCTGATATTGCTGCTTGAGGCTGCGCGCCGGCCGGTTGTGTGCCAGCCTGACACGCTCGCCACCGCTGCGACCGCAGATCAGCAGGGATTGCGACTGCAGCCAGGCCGGATCGAAGCCGCCCCGGCCATCGGCGTCGGCCTCGGCACCTGAAACAGGCTCGAAATGCAGCGTGCCGTAGAAGGCCGGCACATGCACCTGGGCCTGGCCTTGCCAGCGCAATTGCAGGGATTCGCCCTCTTCCGGCGGCTTGCGGCGCGGGGCCAGGAAGACACGGTCGCGATAGCGGTGTACTTCGCCATCGGGATGCGAGACACACAGTTGCGCCTCGACGTCGGCCTGCAGCAGTTGACTGCGCATCTCCTGCATCCAGGCCGCCGAGGGCATGCGCATGCCGCGCAGCGCAAACCAGTGGCGCATCAGATTGAGGAAGCGCTGCTCGCTCAACTGGCGCAGCGCCGGCATGCGCAGGTGATCGTCCTGCCGACATTGCTCCAGGTCCGCCTGAGCCACTTCACGCAGCAATTCCTGCGCGCCCTGGGCATGGCCCGCAGCCCGCGCCAGTCGCTGCTGATAGCCAGGAAAGACCTGCCCCAGCGCCGGCATGACCTGATGACGCAAGGCATTGCGGGCGTAGCGCGGATCACGGTTGGATTCATCCTCGATCCAGGTCAGCGACAGCGCCTGCGCGACGCTCTCCAGCTGCGCGCGCGTCACGCCCAGCAAGGGCCGCGCCATCTGGGTATCCGCATCGCCCAGCAAGGCTGGCGCAGCATTGCAGCGATCCATGCCGGACAGACCGGCCAGGCCGCTGCCGCGCAGCAGTTGCAGCAGCACGGTTTCGGCCTGGTCGTCGAGGTGATGCGCGGTCAGCAGCAGGCGCGCGCCCTGCTGGCGACACAGGCGCCCGAGTGCGGCATAGCGCGCCAGGCGCGCCGCCTCTTCCACGCCGCTGTCGGCAACCTGCTGCAGTTGTACCCGCTCGGCCTGGAAGGCCAGACCGCGCGCGTCGCAAAAGCCCTGTGCGTGCGCCAGCCAGGCGTCCGCATGAGGGCTGAGCCCATGATGGACGTGCAAGGCCACCAGCCTGCCACCCGCCTGCTGCGCCCAATGCGCGGCCACCTGCAGCAGCACCGTGGAATCCAGCCCTGCGCTGTAGGCCACGGCCAGGGTGTCGCGACGGGCATCGAACCCGGCCAGCGCCAGCGTGGCCTGCAGGGCTTGCATCAGGCTGGCCAGGGTCTTGTCGTGGGAGGCGGAAGGATGATCGGACATGGGAAACGCGGCAGCTGAAAAGACAAACGCCAGCGAAGCAATCGCTGGCGCCTGAACGTGGGAAGCGGAAACGGTGGGGAAATTATTCCGCCGAATTCAATTCCTTGAACTTGCCGTAGGCCATCAGCTTTTCGTGACGGGCGGCCAGCAGGTCCTTGGTCTTCATGCCCTGGAACTGGCGCAGGGAATCGGACAGGGCACGCTTGAGCAGGCCGGCCATCTGCTTGGGGTCGCGATGGGCGCCGCCCAGCGGTTCGTTGACGATCTTGTCGATCAGGCCGATGGCCTTGAGGCGATGGGCGGTCAGGCCCAGTGCCTCGGCGGCGTCGGCAGCGCGGTCGGCGGTCTTCCACAGGATGGAAGCGCAGCCTTCCGGCGAAATCACCGAGTAGGTCGCATATTGCAGCATCAGCACCTGGTCGCCCACGGCGATGGCCAGCGCGCCGCCGGAACCACCTTCACCGATGATGGTGGCGATCAGCGGCACCTTCAGCTCGGCCATCACGTACAGGTTGTGGCCGATGGCTTCGGACTGGCCGCGCTCTTCGGCATCGATGCCGGGGAAGGCACCGGGGGTATCGACGAAGGTGAAGATGGGCAGGCCGAACTTCTCGGCGACCTTCATCAGGCGCATGGCCTTGCGATAGCCTTCGGGCTTGGGCATGCCGAAGTTGCGCATGGCGCGTTCCTTGGTGTCGCGCCCCTTCTGGTGGCCGA
>PJUA01000624.1_pt1 | contig 14953 bp, 9 predicted proteins | sample 1512151 | NCBI WGS metagenome assembly PJUA01 (sample SAMN08177678, study PRJNA422409) | Soil metagenome, whole genome shotgun sequencing project. | isolation source: Soil enriched on filter paper: beechwood xylan treatment | place: USA: Madison | collected 2015-01-15
GACGCCCTGACGACGGCGGACAACATCATGACGTTCCGCACGGTCGTCAAGGAGGTCGCGCTCGAGCAGGGCGTGTTCGCCTCGTTCATGCCGAAGCCGCTGTCCGACCAGCCGGGCTCGGGCATGCACACGCACCTGTCCCTGTTCGAAGGGGACCGCAACGCGTTCCACGAGCCGGGCGGTCACCTGGAGCTGTCGAAGACGGCTCGGTCGTTCATCGCGGGCCTGCTCAAGCACGCCGCGGAGATCACGGCCGTGACGAACCAGTTCGTCAACTCCTACAAGCGGCTGTGGGGCGGCGCCGAGGCGCCGAGCTACGTCTGCTGGGGCCACAACAACCGCTCCGCGCTCGTCCGGGTCCCGCTGTACAAGCCCGGCAAGGGCAACTCGAGCCGCATCGAGTACCGCGCCGTCGACTCCGCGACGAACCCGTACCTCGCGTACGCCGTCATCCTCGCCGCGGGCCTCAAGGGCATCGAGGAGGGGTATGAGCTGCCCGAGGGCGCCGAGGACGACGTGTGGGAGCTGACCGACGCCGAGCGTCGCGCGCTCGGCATCGACCCGCTGCCGCAGTCGCTCGACGCCGCGATCGCGGTGATGGAGCGCTCGGAGCTCGTCGCGGAGACGCTCGGCGAGCACGTCTTCGACTACTTCCTGCGCAACAAGCGCCAGGAGTGGGACGAGTACCGCGCGCAGGTCACGCCGTACGAGCTGCGGCGGTTCCTGCCGGTCCTGTGACGACGTCGACCGCCGTCCGGCGCGGACGGCACGGCCGGCCCGCGCGGCTGGGCCGCCCAGCGCGGCTCGGCCGTCAGGCCCGGGCCGGCAGGGTCGCGTCGTGACGGCCGGGACGCCCGACGGCCGCGGGGTCAGCCTCGCGGCCCGGCTGACCCGCGCCGGCGTCGCCGACGTGACCCGCGCGCAGCGCCTGCTCGACGACGCCGCCCTGCGCGAGGTCGTCCCGGAAGCGGCCGACGTGCTCGCGGGCGCCCTCGCGGACGTCGCCGACCCGGACCAGGCGCTGCTCACCCTCGCGAAGCTCGCGGGGGCCGTGCGGGGTGACGCGTCCCTGTCGGCGCTGCTGCGCGAGGTGCTCACCGGCGACGGTCCGGGCCGGGAGCGGCTGCTGGCCGTCGCCGGCGCGTCCGTGGCGCTCGGCGACACGCTCGTCGCGCACCCGGAGAACCTGCACGTCCTCACCGACGACGAGCCCGCCCTCGGCGTCCCGGTCGCGGACGTGCGCGCCGAGCTGCTGCGCGCGGTCGGCGCCGACCCGGACGCCGCCGTTCCGGTCGCCCGGGCAGGAGCCGCCGAGACGACCGACGCGATGCGTCGCGCGTACCGCACGCGGCTGCTGCGGATCACGGCCGCGGACCTCACGACCGCCGACCCGCTCTCGCGCCTGCCCGGCGTGGGGGCGGCGCTCGCGGACCTCGCGGCCGCCGCGCTGGAGGCGGCGCTCGCGATCGCGCGCGCGGACCTCGACGACCACGGCGCGGGCGTCCGGCTGGCCGTCATCGGGATGGGCAAGACGGGCGGCCGGGAGCTCAACTACGTGAGCGACGTCGACGTCGTGTACGTCGCCGAGCCCGTCGAGGGGACGGACGAGGCGGACGCGCTCGCGACGGGCGCGCGGCTGGCCGCGGCGCTCGCACGGGTCTGCTCGGTGCCGTCGTCAGAGCCCGCCCTGTGGCCGGTCGACGCGGCGCTGCGCCCCGAGGGCAAGGACGGTCCGCTCGTGCGGACGCTCGCGAGCCACCGGACCTACTACGAGCGGTGGGCCAAGACGTGGGAGTTCCAGGCGCTGCTCAAGGCGCGGCCGCTGGCCGGGGACCCCGACCTCGGTCGGGCGTACGTCGAGACGACGCAGCCGTTCGTGTGGGCCGCGGTGCAGCGGGACAACTTCGTCGAGGACTCGCAGGCCATGCGCCGCCGGGTCGAGCAGCACGTGCCCGCGGCGGAGGCCGACCGGCAGCTCAAGCTCGGCGTCGGCGGGCTGCGGGACGTCGAGTTCACGGTCCAGCTCCTGCAGCTCGTGCACGGCCGGTCGGACGAGGAGATCCGCAGCCCCAGCACGCTGACGGCCCTCGCGGCGCTCGCGGCGGGCGGGTACGTGGGGCGCGAGCACGCGGCGCGGCTGGCCGTCTGCTACCGGTGGCTGCGGCTCGTCGAGCACCGCATCCAGATGCACCGGATGAGCCGCACGCACCTGCTGCCGACGTCGGACGCGGACCTGCGGCGCCTCGCGCGCTCGGTGGGCCTGCGCGCCGAGGGCGCCGAGGGGCTGCTCGAGCGCTGGCGCGCGGTCCGTCGCGACGTCCGGCACCTGCACGAGGAGCTCTTCTACCGGCCGCTGCTGCCCGCGACGGCGCAGCTGTCCGCGGAGGAGGCGAGCCTCGCGCCCGACGCGGCGCGCGCCCGGCTCGCGGCCATCGGGTACCGCGACCCCGCGGGTGCGCTGCGGCACCTCGCCGCCCTCACCGAGGGGGTATCGCGCCGCGCGGCGATCCAGCGCCAGCTGCTGCCCGTGATGATCGGCTGGTTCGCGGACGGCGCCGACCCCGACGGCGGTCTGCTGGCGTTCCGTCGCCTGTCCGACGAGCTCGGCACGACCCACTGGTACCTCAAGCTGCTGCGGGACTCGGGCACGGTCGCGCAGCGGCTCGCGCACGTCCTGTCGACGTCCCGCTACGTGGCCGACGCGCTGTCGCGCTCCCCGGAGTCGGTCCGGTGGCTCGCCGACGACTCCGAGCTGCTGCCACGGACCGCGGAGCGACTGGCCGCGGAGGCCGACGCCGTCCTGACCCGCGCGCACGAGCCGGTCCCGGCCGTCCTCGCGCTGCGCGGGCTGCGACGACGCGAGCTCGCGCGCACCGCGGCCGCCGACGTGCTCGACGTGGTGACGAGCGTGCGCGCGTCGCAGAGCCTGACCGCTGCGGCGGACGTCGTCCTCGCCGGTGCGCTGCGGGTCGCCGAGTGGGAGGCGCGCGTCGCGCACGGGCTCGACGTGAGCCCGACCCGTCTGCTCGTGGTCGCGATGGGACGGCTCGGCGGGGGAGAGATGGGCTACTCCTCCGACGCGGACGTCCTCTTCGTGCACGACCCGGTCGACGGCGCGGACCCGGTGCTCGCGCAGGAGTTCGCGCTGTCGGTCGCGACGCAGGTCCGCTCGCTGGCCAGCTCGGTGGGTCCCGAGCCGACGCTCGCGGTCGACGCCGACCTGCGGCCCGAGGGGCGCAACGGGCCGCTCGTGCGGTCGTTCGACGCGTACGCCGAGTACTACGACCGCTGGTCCTCGCCGTGGGAGAGCCAGGCGCTGCTGCGCGCCCGGCCGGTCGCGGGGGACACCCGCCTCGGCGAGCGGTTCGTCGCGCTGGTCGCACCGCTGCGGTACCCCGAGCACGGCCTCGACGCGGCGACGGTGCGCGAGGTGCGGCGGATCAAGGCGCGGGTCGAGGCGGAGCGGCTGCCGCGCGGCGTCGACCCGGCACGGCACCTCAAGCTCGGCCGCGGCGGGATCTCCGACGTCGAGTGGACCGCGCAGCTCCTGCAGCTCCAGCACGCGCACGAGGTGCCGGGGCTGCGGACGACGTCCACGCTCGACGCCCTCGCCGCCGCGCAGGACGCCGGGCTGCTGACCGAGGACGACGGCCGCGTGCTCACCGAGGCGTGGCTGCTCGCGTCGCGGCTGCGCGACGCCAACGTGCTGTGGACCGGGCGGGCCGAGGGTGCGCACGCGGACGTCCTGCCGCACGACCGGCAGGCTCTCGCGGGGGTCGCGCGGGTCGCCGGGTACCCGGCGGGCTCCGGAGGCGTGCTCGAGGAGGACTACCTGCGCACCGCGCGACGGGCGCGCGCGGTCGTGGAGCGCGTCTTCTACGGCTGAGACGGACCCGTCTCCGGCACGGCCGGACCGGGCCGCGGCACGTCAGTGCTCGCCGCGTCCGGACCCCTCGGCCGCAGGCCCGTCGGCGTCCGGCCGCCCCGTGTCGAGCGGTGCCGGGTCGCCCGCGTCCTCCATCTCGTGCCACCCCTGCTTGCGCAGCGCCTGCTCGTCCTCCTGCAGCAGGTCGGAGTCGACGAGCTCGTGGCGGCGGATGTACGTCGACGACACGGCCTGGATGGTCGCGGCGACCGGGAGCGCGAGGAACGCACCGATGGGGCCGAACACCGCGCCGAACGCGATGACGGCGAGGAACGACACCGCCGGGTTGAGCTCGAGCGACCGCGCCGAGACCTTGGGGGCGAAGATCAGGTTCTCCACCTGCTGGTAGGCGATGATGAACGCGAGGACCGCGACGCCCTTGATCGGGTCGACGGCCAGCGCCACCGCGACGGGCAGCGCGCCGCCGATGTAGGTACCGACGGTCGGCACGAACTGCGAGACGACGCCGGTGAACGCCGCGAGCGGCAGCGAGTACGGGATGCCGAGGATCAGCAGGAAGATCCACGTGAACACCGTGCACAGCACCGCGAGCACGATGCGCGAGTTGATGAAGTCCGCGACCTTCTCCTGCGAGACCTCCCACAGCCGCAGCACCTCGCGCTGCCGGCGCGGCGCGAACAGCCGCAGGACCGCCGCCCGGAACTTCGGGCCCGCGCTGGCCATGTAGTAGACGACGAGCAGCACCGACGTCAGCGTGAACAGGCCGCCGATGATCGACGAGCCGACGCCGATGAGGCCGGGCGCGAGCGACTGCCAGTTGTCGCCGAGGTTCGCGAGGAGCTCGTCGATCTCGGGGACCTGGATCCCGAACGACTCGTCGAGCCACGTCTGGAACTGCTCGTAGAAGTCCGGCAGCGACTGCACGAGCTCGACGAGCTGGGCGACGAACAGGCCGCCGAACAGCGCCGCGACACCGAGGATCACGACGATCCCGCCGACCATGACGATGCCCGTGGACCGGGTGCGCCGGATCCCGTGCGCGACGAGCCACCGGATGAGCGGCTCCATCGCGAGCGAGACGAACCACGAGATGAAGACGATGGTCAGCACGTGGCCGAGGCTCGACAGGGCGTTCCACGCGAGCACACCGGCGAAGACGGCGACGACGCCCATGACGAGCGCACGCGGCAGCCAGGCGGGCGGCTTGCGGGGGTCCCGCTGCTCGGTCGGCTCGTGGCCGGCGACAGGGCGTCTGGGCATCGGTCCCTCCGGGGACGGGGTGCGGGTGGCGTGAGGCCGGTCGGTGCTGCGGCAGGTCGTGCGTCGCCCGAGCCGCGTGCGGGCACCGTACCGCGATGCCCTCGCCCCTGACCTGCGACGCTGCCATGCTCGTCTCAGGACGGGACATACCGGGCGCTTCGGGGAGAGGGGCTGGCCGTGGTCGACGAGGGGAAAGTACCGGAGGAGCAGGGCGCGGGCATGCCGGACGTGGAGGTGCTCCGCGCGCGTGTCGCCGCACTGGAGGAGGAGAACGCGCGCCTGCGGTCCGCCGCCGCCGCCGCTCCACCGCCCGTGGCACCCGCCGCGCCACCACCGCGTGAGCGCCGCCCCGGCCGCGCGACCGCCGCGGTCGTCCTGATCGTCGTGGCGGCGCTGCTGGCACCCGTGGCTGTCGTCGCCGCGTGGGCCCGGGGGATCGTCACCGACACCGACCGCTACATGGCGACCGTCGCGCCGCTCGTCGACGAGCCGCAGATCCAGGCGGCCGTGACGAACCGCGTCACGGGCGCGATCGTCGAGGCGATCAACCTGGAGCAGCTCGCGACCGACGCGACCCAGGCCGTCGCCGAGCTGGGCCTGCCGCCGCGGCTCGCGACCGCCGTCGAGTCCCTGCAGGGGCCGCTCGTCAACGCGGCGACGAACTTCGTGCGGGACGCCGTCGACCGGGTCGTCACGTCGGACGCCTTCGACACCGCCTGGACCGAGGCGAACCGCGCGGTGCACTCCCAGGTCGTCGCCGTGATGCAGGGGGATCCCGACGCCCTCGCGACCATCGACCCGTCCGGTGCCCTCACCGTCGACCTGGGGCCGGTCATCGACGCGGTCAAGACGGCGCTCGCGGGCGCGGGCTTCACGATCGTCGAGCGGCTGCCGTCGATCGACGCGAGCTTCGCGCTCATGCAGAGCGCGGACCTGGTGCGGGTGCAGAACGCCTACGGTGCGCTCGACGTCCTCGGTACGTGGCTGCCGTGGCTCGTCATCCTCCTGCTCGCTGCCGGCGTCATGCTGTCCCGCAACCGCTCGCGTGCGCTCGTCGTCGCGGGCCTGACGCTCGCCGGGGCGATGCTCGTCCTCGGGGTGGCGCTCACCGTGGGCCGCTCGGTCTACGCGTCGTCGCTGCCACCGACGGTCCAGCGGCCCGACGCGGCGGTCGTCGTCTACGACCAGGTCGTGTCGCTGCTGCGCATCACGCTGCGCTCGGCCTTCGTGCTCGGCGTGGTCGTCGCGGCGGTCGCGTTCGTGTCGGGGCGCAGCGCCGCGGCCGTCGCGCTGCGGTCGTCGTGGACCCGGCTGGTCGCCTGGACGCGGTCGTCGGGGGAGCGGCGCGGGGTGACGACGGGTCCGGTCGGTGTGTGGCTCGACGAGCAGCGGGTGCTGGTGCGCGTCGCGATCGGCGTGGGCGCCGCGCTCGCGCTCGTGCTGGGGACGCCGCTGACGCCGTCGTACGTGCTCTGGGTGGCGGTGGTGGCGGTCGTGCTGCTGGCCCTGACGACGCTGCTCGCACGGCCCGCGCCGGCCGCAGCCGACCCGCCGGCCGGCTGATCGGGCCTCGACGCGCCCTGCTGCCGCGGAGTGTGACGAGCGTGACGTCCGGCTCGCACGCTCCGCGGCTTTCGTCCCATGACTTCGGCAAGCGTTGTCCGTAGGGTGGAAGCGTTCCCACCCGAAGGGCCGTCCCATGAACCTCACCCAGCTCACCGCACTCGCCGCCGGCGTCGCCGGCCACCCCGCCGCGGGCCTCGTCGCCTTCCAGGCGGCCTCCGGCGCCGACCTGTCGCAGGCGCCCGAGCGGCGTCGTCGCACCCTGCGCCGCGCCCGGCGCGCCGCGACCACCGCACCCGTCGAGGCCGCCGCCCTGCCGGTCTCCGGCCTGAACCACGCGACGCGCGACAACGCCACGACGCCCGCCGCACTGACCGCCTCAGCGGGGGCCGGCAGCCGCTGACCGCCCACCCGGCCAGGGCCGCTCCCGGCCGGGTGAGACGCGCGCTCGTCGCGCGAGGTGGCGCCGGACCAGGTAGGAACGGTCGTCATGACTGTCGTCGGCTTCCACCACTCGCACGAGCAGGTGCACCCCGCGACCCTCCTCGAGGTCGCCCGGCACGCGCGGGACGTCGGCTTCGACGCCGGGATGTGCTCCGACCACTGGGCGCCATGGAGCGCCACGCAAGGCCACTCCGGGCACGCCTGGACGTGGCTCGGTGCCGCGCTCGCCACGACCGACCTGCCGTTCGGTGCCGTCAACGCACCCGGCCAGAGGTACCACCCGGCCGTCGTCGCACAGTCGGTCGCGACCCTCGGCGCGATGTTCCCCGGTCGGTTCTGGGTCGCGCTCGGCTCGGGCGAGAACGTCAACGAGCACATCACGGGCGGTGCGTGGCCCGCGAAGGCCGTGCGCGACGCACGGCTGCGCGAGTGTGTCGACGTCATCCGCGCGCTGCTCGACGGCGAGGAGGTCACGCACGACGGCCTCGTCCAGGTCGACCGCGCCCGGCTCTGGACCCTTCCCGAGCAGCGCCCGCTGCTCGTCGGGCCCGCGGTGACCCCGCAGACCGCCGCCCGGCACGCCGACTGGGCCGACGGGCTCGTCACGGTCAACCAGGACCCGCGACGGCTCCGCGAGGTGGTCGACGCCTACCGCTCGGCGGGCGGCCGCGGCAGCCTCGCGCTGCAGGTCCACGTGTCCTGGGCGCCCGACGCCGACACCGCGTTCGCGCTGGCCCGCGAGCAGTGGACCGCGAACGTCGTCGGCCCGCCCGTGGCCTGGGACCTCGACACCCCCGAGGCGTTCGACTCGCTCGTGCCGCACCTCTCGGACGACCTCGTGCGCCGGTCGGTGCTCGTCGAGCACGACCCGCAGCGGCTCCTCGACCGCGTCGCCGCGCTCGTCGGCCTCGGCTTCGACGCCGTCTACCTGCACCAGGTCGCGACCGACGAGCGCCCCCGCCACGGCAAGCACCCGAGCGCCGCGCCGACCGCGACACCCGCTGCGGCGGGCCTGCGCGCATTCCTCGACATGGCCGGGGAGCACCTCGTCGGCCCGCTGCGGGAGGTGACGGCATGAGGATCCGCGACACCGGCGACCTGTGGTGGAAGAACGCCGTCATCTACTGCCTGGACGTCGAGACGTTCATGGACTGGAACGACGACGGCGTCGGCGACTTCCCGGGACTCCTGCAGCGCCTCGACCACCTGGCCGACCTCGGCGTGACGTGCCTGTGGCTCATGCCGTTCTACCCGACGGCCGACCGCGACGACGGCTACGACATCGTCGACTTCTTCGCCGTCGACCCGCGGCTCGGCGACGCGGGCGACCTCGTCGAGCTCATCCGCACCGCGCGCGACCGCGGCATCCGGGTCATCGCCGACCTCGTCGTCAACCACACCAGCGACCGTCACCCGTGGTTCCGGTCGGCCCGCCGCAGCAAGGACTCGCCCTACCGCGACTTCTACGTCTGGAGCGCGACGAAGCCGCCCGACACCTCCGACCAGGTCGTCTTCCCGGACCAGGAGGACGGGATCTGGACGCTCGACGAGACGTCGGGCGAGTACTACCGGCACCGGTTCTACCGTCACCAGCCGGACCTCAACACCGCGAACCCCCAGGTCCGCGACGCGATCGCGAAGGTCGTCGGGTACTGGGCGGAGGTCGGGCTGTCGGGCTTCCGCGTCGACGCCGTGCCGTTCTTCCTGGCGGACGCGGCGAAGGGGCGGGGCGACGACGTCGAGCGGCCGCACGACTACCTCAAGTCGCTGCGCGCGTTCCTCACGCGCCGGTCGGGCGACGCGATCCTCATGGGCGAGGTCAACCTGCCGTACGAGCAGCAGCGCCTGTTCTTCGGCGACGACGACGGCGACGGCACCTCCGACGGCGACGAGCTGACGATGCAGTTCGACTTCGTCGGGATGCAGCAGCTGTACCTCTCGCTCGCGCGGCAGGACGCCGGAGCGGTGGCGGGGGCGCTGCGCTCCCGTCCGCCGATCCCGCGGGACGCCCAGTGGGCGACGTTCGTGCGCAACCACGACGAGCTCACGCTCGACAAGCTGTCCGACGACGAGCGCGCCGAGGTGTTCGCCGCGTTCGGGCCCGACCCGGACATGCAGCTCTACGGCCGTGGGCTGCGCCGTCGCCTGCCGACGATGCTCGGCGGCGACCCGCGCCGTGTCCGCATGGTCTACTCGCTGCTCTTCTCGCTGCCGGGCACGCCCGTGCTGTTCTACGGCGAGGAGATCGGCATGGGGGAGAACCTCGCGGCCGAGGGCCGCATGGCGGTGCGGACGCCCATGCAGTGGACCGCCGAGCGCAACGGCGGCTTCTCCCGGGCCGCTCCGTCACGGCTCAGCGGCCCTGTCGTGGAGGACGGCTACGGTCCCGAGCACGTCAACGTCGCGGACCAGCGCCGTGACCCGGAGTCGCTGCTGTCGTTCGTGCAGATGCTCGTCCGTCGCTACCGCGAGAGCCCCGAGCTCGGCTGGGCGACCGACGTCGAGATCCTCGACCAGCCGCACGCCGCGGTCCTCGCTCACCGCAGCACGTGGCAGGACGGCTCGACCGTCGCGCTGCACAACCTCGGTCCCGACGCCGTGGAGGTTCCGCTGCACCTGCCGGATTGCGCGACGGACGACGGCGGTGCCCCCGTGCGGCTCGTGGACCTGCTGCACGACGCGCACTGGTTCCTCGACGAGAAGGGCCGAGCGGTCGTGCCGCTCGCCGGGTACGGGTACGCGTGGTTGCGGGTCGTCCGCGACGGAGCCCGACGCCTGCTGTGACGGCGCGGGCGCGCCGGTGTCGGCCCGTTGACCCGTCCCGACGGGTCGGGCCGGCCGACGGGTCCGACGACCGGGGCGGACGGCCCGCTCAGCGGCCCACGTCGGCGCACCCGGCGTCGACCCACGACGTCGCGTGCCGCGCGTCCTCGACCTGCCAGGCGCGCTGCCGCGCGAGGTTCCACCCGAACCCTCCCTCGGGCTCGTCGACGGTGGCACCGCCCAGCAGGCACGACCGCAGCGGCTCGTCGACCGCGTCCATCGCGGGGACCGCGTCGGCTGAGAGTCCCTGCAGGTAGGCGACGTCGAGCGGCACGTCGAGGTCGGCGGTGGTGTTGTGCCGCACGATGAGGGCGTCCGGGTCGAGGCCGACGAGCGCGAGCGCCGCGCCCCCGACGACGGCGACGACGGCGCGCGGCAGCCACCCGCCGCGCCAGCGCGCACCCGCGACGAGCAGCAGCACGAGGACCAGCCCCATGACGACCTCGGCGAGCGCGACGGTCGTGCGCAGCCGCGTCAGGCCGAACGCGTCGACGTAGAGGTCGAGCCGCCGCAGCGCCGACAGCACGACGCCGAGGGTCCCGACGCAGAGCACCCCGAGCGCGACCCGCACGACGAGCCGGTCCCGCGCGTCCTCGCGCGGTGCCCGCCGCACCGCGACGGCGACGACGACGAGCGTCAGCGCGGTGACGACGACGAGCTGCGCGAAGCCCTCGCGGGCGTACTGCGCGTAGGAGAGGCCCGCCGTCTCCAGCACGTGCCGGTGCCCGCCGGCGAGCGCGCCGACCTGCACGCCGACGAACGCGACGACGAGCAGGTCGAGCGTCGCCACGGGAAGCAGCCACTCGGTGAGCGTCGCGGGACGCCCCGCGCCGAGCCGCGCCGACGACCAGGTCGGCGGTGCCCCCGCGAGGTGCGCGCTCGCGGCGGCGGCCAGAGCGACGACCACGGCGACGACCGCCTGCGCGGGCAGGTCGCCGAGGTCGACGCGGGGCAGGAGGCTCGCGAAGACCCGGTCGGCGGACGCGAACAGGGCCCCGAAGACGAGCAGCACGAGCAGCGCGACGGCCGCACCGCGCAGCACGACGACGAGCTGCTGGCGGCGGGTCCCGACGACCTCACCGAGGCCGTGCCGCACCCACGGCAGCGACCGGAGGACGCCCGCGGCAAAGCTCGCCGGTGCGGCCAGCACGGCGGCGGCCGACCGCGCTCCCGTGACGGCGACCGTGCCTGCGCCGACCGCCGCGAGCACGCACAGCGTGACGACCCACGCGGCGTCCCGCACGGCCGCCGACGCGAGGAGGGCGACCGACAGCAGAGCCAGGGACACGTCGACGACCGAACGTCGTCGCACCAGGGCGGGCGTCGCGGCGGCCCAGGCGACGCCGCCCGCGAGCGCGACCCCGAGCCCCGGCCGGTGCCCGACGACCATGACGGCGACCGCGACGCCCGTCCCCGCGGCGACCGCGAGGACCCGCACCGGCGCGGCACCCGCACCCTGCGCACGGAAGCCCGCGACGGCCCGGCCGACGCGGCCCGGCGGGGGAGGCGGGCCCAGCAGCGGGCCGTAGGGTCCGGGCGTCCCGACGACGACCGGTGCGACGACCGGACGTGGGGGGACCGGGGGCTGGGGGGTGCCGGGACCGCTCATGGGCGTCACCGTAGACGTGCCGTGACCTGCAGGAGAGCACTTCCCGATGGAGGCCTCGTGCAGCTGCGAGAGCCCTTCGTGAAGATGTCGCGCGCGGCCTCGTGCCCGGCCACGACCGAGGGACGAGGGGCGTCCCGGCGCGCGACGCCCCTCGCTCCGGACTACCCTCGACGGACGGGGCGGGAGAAGACCGTCACCGGGACGGGTTGAGAAGTCAGCCCGAGGCACTGACCGGCGGTCCCCCTCACGACCGCGTGGAGGCGCCGTGCACAACCAGACCGCTGCACAGGTCGGGCAGTACCAGTTCCCCGCCGGTGGCGACCGGTGGCGGTGGTCCGACGACATGTTCGCGATCCATGGCATGGGTCCCGGCGACGTCGTCCCGACCCGTGACCTCTTCCTGCGTCACGTCCACCCGCAGCACCGCGACCGCGTCGCCGCGGCCCTCGAGGCGTGCGAGCAGCAGGGCGCGACGCTCGGCGAGCACTACACGCTCGTCGACCTCGCCGGGCAGGAGCGGACCGTGACGATCAGCGGTGCCCGCGAGCGGCGCGCGGACCACGACGTGGTCAGCGGGTTCCTCGTCGACGTCAGCGCGAGCCAGCAGGAGACCGTCGCGAGCGCCGTCAACACCCAGCTGCACCAGGCCCTGGAGTCGCACGCCGTCATCGACCAGGCCAAGGGCGTGCTCATGCTCGTCTACGGCATCGACGGCGACGCGGCGTTCGAGCTCCTGCGGTGGAGCTCGCAGCAGCGCAACGTCCGGCTGCTCGCGCTCGCCGAGCGCCTCGTCGCGGCGGTGGAATCGGCGGGCGGGCTGTCGCCCGTGTGGCGCGCGAAGCTCGACGAGTTGTTCTTCCAGTCGCTCGGTGCCGAGCCCGTGCCCCTCGCGGCCCCGTCGGGAGGGCCCGACGCGCTGGTCCTGTCCACGCGGGTCGTCGGCGGTGTGCCCGTCGTCGCGGTGCGCGGACCCGTGGACCTGGCGACCGCGGGCGCCCTGTCGGGCGCGGTGGCGGCCGTGTCCGCCGAGGCGCGGCACGCCGGACGTCTCGTCGTCGACCTGCGCGAGGCCACGCACGTCGGCTCCGCCGGGGTGTCCGTGCTGACGTCGCTCGACCGTCGCCTCCGGACGCACGGCACCGTGGTGCGGGTCTTCGTCACCTCCGACAGCTCGCTCCTGCTCGCGTCCGGGCACGGCCTCGAGGTCTCCGTGGTCGACCCGATGGGGTCGGTGAGCGCGCTGAGCTGACGGCGGTGCTGCGCTGACCGCGTGGTGCCGCGCGGCGTGAGTGGTGCCAGGCTGACCCCATGAACCACCGTCCGCGCGCGGCGAGCGTCGAGGCGGCTGTCCAGGCCTTCGAGGACATGCCCATAGCGGTCGCCGCGATCGAGGAGGACGGCCTCGTCGTCGTCGCCGCCAACCGCGCGGCACGGGCGATCGGCGTCGGCGACGTCGTCGGGCGTCCCGTCGCGGAGACGCTCACGACCGCGGTCGCGCACCGGATGCTGCCGCGCGTCGAGGAGGCGGTCCGCGCACGCCGGCCGGTGCCCGCCGAGGAGATCCTCGTCGAGATCGGCCCGACGGACGCCCGCCGCGACGTCTGGCTGCGGTGGTCCCTCGACCCCTGGTACGACTCCGACGGTCGCTACCGCGGCGTCATCGCGTACGCCCAGGACGTCACCGGGCTCGTCGACCAGCGGCTCGCGGCGGAGGCCCGTGCCGTGGGCGTCGAGGAGCGGTACGAGGTCGCCCGGGACGTCATCATCGCGCTGCAGGGCGCCCTGCTGCCGTCGTCCGTGCCGGTCCTGCCGCGCGTCGACGTGGCTGCTGCCTACCTCGTCGCGGGGCGCGAGCAGGCCGCCGGCGGTGACTGGTTCGACGCGGCGGTCGCCCCTGACGGGCGCGTCTCGCTCGTCGTCGGCGACGTCGTCGGCCACGGTGTGACGGCGTCGGCCGCGATGAGCCAGATGCGCGCGATCCTCGCGTCCCGGCTGCTCGACGGCGCGACGATCCCCGACGCGCTCGGGTCGCTCGACCGCTACGCGCGCATCACGACGCACGCGTTCGCCACGTCGGCCTGCGTGGTGCTGCTCGACCCGGAGACGGGCGACCTCGAGTACGCCACGCGCGGCCACCCGGCGCCTCTGGTCGTGGGCCCGTCGGGCACGCGCTGGCTCGAGCAGACCGGTGGTGGCCCGCTCGGCATCGAGGACGGCACCGAGGTCCGGACCGGCCGCCTCGCCGACGACGAGGCGCTCCTGCTCTTCACCGACGGCCTCGTCGAGGTGGTCGGACGGCGCCTCGACCACCGGCTCCAGCAGGTCGTCGAGGCCGCCGAGCAGGCCCTGCGTGGCGCGGTCATCGGTCGGTACGCCGGCCGGAACACGGCTGAGCGCCTGTGCCTGCACGTCCCGTGGGCGCTCGACGAGGGGTTCGTCGACGACGTCACTGTCCTCGCGGCCTCGCGCCGCCCGGCGCCGGCCGACCTGAGGCTGCGCGTGCCGGCGCAGGCGGACGGCCTCGCCCCCGTGCGTGAGCGCGTCGAGTCGTGGGCGCGAGACGTCGGCCTCGAGCCGCGCGAGCGTGCGGCCCTGGTGCTCGCGGCGAGCGAGGCCATGACGAACTGCATCGAGCACGCCTACGCCGGCCGGCCGCCCGGCGAGGTGCGGATCGACGCGAGCCTGCGCCGGGCCACGGTCGTGATGACGGTGGCCGACGACGGCGCGTGGCGGCAGCCCACCGAGAGCCCGGGCGACCGGGGCCACGGCCTGAGCATGGTGGCGTCGAGCGGGGTCCGGCTGTCGGTCGACCCGTCCCCGACGGGCACGCGCGTCGAGTTCGAGCTCGACGCCCGCCGCCGCGCGCCCGTGGAGTCGCCCGCGCTCGCGCCGACCGCGACTCTCACAGGAGGGCCGCACGTCGAGGTCGACGACGACGGCGTCGTCCGCGTCGGGGGCGTGCTCGACACCGAGGCGTCGGCGCAGCTGCTCGACGCCGTCGTGCGCTCCCGGTCCCGGGGCGGGGTCCTGCCCGTCACGGTCGAGGTCGAGCCGACCGCGTTCCTCGGCAGCCCCGCGGTGCGGGCCATCGAGCGCTACGTGCGCGGGGCGGACGCGGCGGCACGACAGGTGGAGGTCGTCGTGCACGAGGGCAGCCCGGCTGCGCTCACGCTGGCGGTGGTGGGGACGCCCGTCGTCACGCGCTGAGCGCTGGCGCAGGCCCGCGCGACGCGGACCCGAATCGGGCCGGCGACCCGGTCCGGTGCTGCCGGTCCGGGTCGCTCAGGTCACTCGGACAGCCAGCGGATGACGACCTGGCCGAACGCGGAGACGACCGCGAGCTGCGTCGTGGTGTGGCAGCTCTGGCA
>PJUA01000625.1_pt1 | contig 14925 bp, 12 predicted proteins | sample 1512151 | NCBI WGS metagenome assembly PJUA01 (sample SAMN08177678, study PRJNA422409) | Soil metagenome, whole genome shotgun sequencing project. | isolation source: Soil enriched on filter paper: beechwood xylan treatment | place: USA: Madison | collected 2015-01-15
CGGCGGGTGCCGTCGATCGGACCGGCCAGCGGATCCTCGGCCAGCCGGGTCATCTGCCGCTGCAGGCGCAGAACCGGGCGGCTGATCGACCGCGCCACCACCGACGCGGCGCCGGCGGCCAGCAGCAGGCCGATGGTCGCGCCGATGACCAGGATGCGGGTCAACAATTCGCCGATGCGCGCGGCCTCCTCGCGGAAGGTCTCGTCCAGTTGCCGGGCGGTTTCGACCAGGGCGCCGGCGTCGCGGTCCATGGCGATCAGAAGCTGGTTCAGATGGCGCAGCCCGTCCGCCGTGCGGCGCAGGCTGTCGCGCCAATTGCGGATGGCCGCCAGCACCTCGTCCTGCAGCAGCGGCGACATGGGAAGCTCGCGCACGGTCGCCAGCAGGGCGCCGGCATCGGCGACGATCCGGTCGGCCTCCTCCGCGTCGCGCACGGCCACGGCGTCGGCCGCCCGCCGGCCAAGGCGCAGGGCGACGACGGCGACGTTCTGCGTCTCCTGCTCGGTGTCATTGGCCTGGATGGCATAGGCGATCAGCTGGACCACCTCGTCCTGAATCGCGGTGTAGCCGGTGGACTTCACCATCAGGATCCGGGCGGTCAGCGCCTCGATGGCCGCAGCCGCCTCCGCGCCGGCGCGCTGTGCCGAGTCCAGCGCCCGCTGGGCCGCGGCGGTGCGGGCCTGCGCCTGATACAACCCGTCGAGCGCCGGGCGCAGCGTCGGCAGCAGAGAGGACAGGTAGGTCACGTCGGGCTGACGGCCGAGCGTCCCGGTCAGGACCAGCGCCCGCACCACCGGCAGCATGCGGAGGACCTGTTCCCCCAGCATCCGCTCGCCCAGACTGCCGGCAGGTCCGGCATCGCCCCCATCATCGCCATTGGCCTCCGCGATCCCAGCCGCCGCCTGTGCCGCCGCCTCGAACCGGTTCAGCGCCGCGTCGCGCTCCGCATCGGCCGCGCGCAGATCCGCGACGGCGCCCTGTAGCCCGGCGACGGTGGCCGCGTAGCGGGCGGCGGCCTGCTTGGCCGGATAGCGGTCGACCAGCGGATCCGTCCGCCCCAGCACCGCCTGCAGCCGGTCGGCGGTCGCCGTCAGCCGGTCGGTGGCGATGCGGAAATCGCCGGCGGTCAGGGGCTGCCCGCCGCCATGCAGGCCGCGGCCGAAGCCGAGCGCCGCGACATGCTGGGCCTCGGCGCGCTGGAGGTCCAGCATCGCCTCGCGCAGTTCGTGGGCGCCGTCCACCACCTCGCGGCTGTCGCGCAGGCGCTTGTCGGCCTCCGTCAGCGATCCCAGGGAGTCGACGTTGGCGGCATGCTGCCGTTCGCGGGCACGGTCGGTCAACGCCATCAGGGTGGCGGCGTGGAGCCCCATGTCGGCCACGGCGGCGTCGTTCGCCGCGGTCACCTGGATGAAGCTGCGCATCTGGTCGACATAGCGCGCCAGCACACCGGTCGCGCGCTCCACCTCCGGCCGGTGGGTCCTGGCCGATCCGGCCTCGTCCAGCTGCCGCAGTTCGGACGCCGCCGACTGCGACATTTTTTCGAAACGGTCGGCACGGCCGGCGCGGTCGGCCGGCGCGACCTGGAGATAGTCGATGCGGGCCGCCGTCGCCGCCAGAACGTCGCGATAGACGGAGCCGGCGAGCACCGCCGATTCATAGACCCGCTCGCTGCGGGCCAGCAGCAGCCCGCCGGCGACCGCGATCACCGCGGCGACCGCCACCGGCACGCCGCCGACCATGGCGATGCGCGACCTAATCCTCATCCGCGCCCCGCCGCGCCGTCACGCGCGCAGGCTGCCCGGACGGGCCGCCGGGACAGGGGCAGGGATCGGGCAAAGGGTGATCGGCGAGCCGCCACGAACGCTCCGCATTCAGGACCTAATGGGCCTTAGCAGAGCAATGTTCGAGGGCAAAGGGGTAATGCTTCAAAAGGGAACGGAGTAGAGCGGATGGGGCGAAGAGTCGCCCCGCCCCGCCCCACACCGCCCCGCCCTGCCGCGCTCTCGGCTCAGGACTTGCCGGCCACGCCCAGCTTGGCCTGCACCGCCGCCAGTCCGTCCTTGCCGTCGAAGGTGGTGACGCCGTCGAGCCAGCCCTTCAGCACGTCGGGGTTCTTCTTCAGCCAGGCCTTGGCGGCCGCCTCCGGCTTCTTGTTGGCGTTCATGATGTCGCCCATCACCGCATTTTCCATGTCCAGCGTGAAGGACAGGTTGGACAGCAGCTTGCCCACGTTCGGGCATTCGGCGGCATAGCCCTTGCGGACGTTGGTGCTGACGGTGGCGCCGCCCAGGTTGGGGCCGAACCAGTCGTCGCCGCCTTCCAGATAGGTCAGCTCGAAGCTCTTGTTCATCGGGTGCGGCTCCCAGCCCAGGAAGACCACCCAGCCCTTGTTGCGGGTCGCCCGCTTCACCTCGGCCAGCATGCCGGCCTCGCTGGATTCGACCAGCTTGAAGTCCTTCAGGCCGAAGGCGTCGGCCTTCAGCATCTTGTCGATGATGAGGTTGCCGTCGTTGCCGGCCTCGATGCCATAGATCTTGCCGCCCAGCTTGTCCTTGAACTTCGCAATGTCGGCGAAGGTCTTCAGTCCGGCCTCGGCGGCGTATTTCGGCACCGCCAGCGTGTATTTGGCGCCTTCCAGGTTGACGCGCGTCACCTCGACCGAGCCGTCCTCCAGCACCGGCTTGATGAAGGGCTCCATCGTCGGCATCCAGTTGCCGAGGAAGACGTCCAGCGACTTGGTCTTCAGCCCGGTGTAGACCAGCGGGACCGACGACATCGTGGTGGTCGGCTTGTAGCCGAGCGCGTCCAGCGTGACCGATGCGAGCGCCGTCGTCGCCGCGATGTCGGTCCAGCCGACGTCACCGAAGCGCACCGCCTTGCAGGATGCCGGTTCGGCGGCCAGCGCCCCGCCGGCGCCCAGCGCCATCACCGTCGCGATGCCCACCCCGACGATCCATTTGGCCGGAGCCTTCCATCCGTTCATGTGCTCAACTCCTCGTTCTTGTTGTTCCAGTCCGCGGCATCTGCCGTTTTCGTCATCGACGGAGCGGTGAAAATGGCGCATTTGTTGCGGCGCAAGCCAAGGTCCCGGTCGCGGACGGCCTTGGCGGACAAGGACAGGAGACCGCCAGCCCCATGCCCAAAGTCGGAATGGAACCGATCCGCCGCCGCCAGTTGATCGACGCGACCATCTCCTCGATGGGCAAGCACGGGCTGGCCGACACCACGGTGCAGACGATCAGCCGCGGGGCCGGCGTTTCGCCCGGCATCATCCATCATTATTTCGGCGGCAAGGACGAACTGCTGGCCGCCACCATGCGCAGCATGCTGCAACAGCTGCGCGACGACGCGACCAAGCGGCTGGCGGCGGCCGATTCGCCGCGCGCCCGGCTGGAGGCGATCGTCGACTGCAACTTCGCACCCGACCAGTTCGAACCGCGGGTGGTCGCGGCATGGCTGGGCTTCTGGGCGCAGGCGCCGCACAATCCGGCGCTGTCGAGGCTGCAGCGGATCAACGCCCGCCGGCTGCATTCCAACCTGCTGCACGCCCTGCGCCCGCTGCTGCCGCCGGAACGGGCGGAACGGGTGGCGGTCGGGCTGGCCGCGATGATCGACGGGCTGTGGCTGCGCTTCGCCCTGACCGGCGCCATCGACGGCAGCGCCGCGCGCGCCGTGGCGCTGGGCTACCTCGATTCCGAACTGAACGCCTGACCTCACCGCCGCCACCAGCGCCGCTTGGCCGTTCTGGCGGAAGCCGGTCGACCAAAGCCCCGGCCGAAGCTCTGGGTGATGCGGTCGAGCACGACGGCCAGGAACACCACGCTCAGCCCGCTCTGCACGCCAAGCCCGATGTCCAGGCGCTGGATGCCCTGCAGCACCACGTTGCCCAGGCCCCCGGCGCCGATCATCGAAGCGACGACGATCATCGACAGCGCCATCATCATGGTCTGGTTCACGCCGGCCATGATCGACGGCAGGGCGTTGGGAAGCTGTATTTTGAACAAAAGCTGGTGTTGGCGGCAGCCGAAGGCGCGGCCGGCCTCTACCAGCTCCACCGGAACCTGCCGGATGCCGAGCGCGGTCAGGCGCACCGCCGGCGGCATGGCGAAGACCACGGTGGCAATGATGCCCGGCACCCGGCCAAGCCCGAAGAACAGCACCGCCGGGATCAGATAGACGAAGGCCGGCATCGTCTGCATCAGGTCGAGCAGGGTCTTGCCCAGCCCATCGGCGAGCTTGCTGCGTGCCATCCAGATGCCGAGCGGCACCCCGCCGATCAGGCTGAGCGCGGTGGACGCCAGCACCAGCCCGAGGGTGGAGACCGTCGGCTCCCACAGCCCCATCACGAAGATGCCGCCCATCGCCAGCAGGGTGAACAGCGCGAAGCCACGCCCGACCCGCCATAGGGCGATGGCTGCCAGCACCAGCGCCAGCAGCCAGGGCGGCACCCCCAGCAGCAGCCCGTCCAGCGTCTCGCCCAGCCCGTCGACCGCCGCGGCGATGACGGTCAGCACCGGCTGCCCATGGTCGAGGATCGTGTTCACCAGCCATTCGGAGCCGCGGGCGATGCCGCCGCCGATGGTCTCGCTCAGCCACTCGACGTCGATCGGACCGGCGTCAGCCATGGCGCACCTCGCGCCCGGCATCCTCGCCACGGTCGAGAGCGGCCAGCAGCACGGCGCGGGAGATCACGCCGATGAGCCGGCCATCCGCCTCGATGACCGGCAGCGGACAGGGCGCCGCGGCGATCCGGCCGAGCAGCGCATGGATGGGGGTGTCGGCCGCCACCGGCTCCAGCCCGAACAGCGCCGATGCGCCGTCGCCGGCCAGCACGCCGCGGAAAATCCCCGCCGCATCGGTGCGGTAGCGGAATCGTACCGGCTCGTCGGGATCACCGTCGTCAGGCGGCCGGGCGATGTCGCGGGCGCGCAGAACGCGCGACGCATCGACGCCGCGGAAAAAGGCGCGGACATACTCGTCGGCCGGCGCGCGCAGGATCTCCGCCGGGGTGCCGATCTGGGCGATCCGCCCGTCCTCCATCACCGCGATGCGGTCGGCGATGCGCATCGCCTCCTCCGCATCGTGGGAGATGAAGACGATGGTGCGGGCATCCTCGCGCTGCAGCCGCAGAAGCTCGTCCTGCATGTCGCTGCGGATCAGCGGGTCGAGCGCCGAGAAGGCCTCGTCCATCAGCATGATCGTCGGGTTCTTGGCCAGCGCGCGGGCCAGCCCGACCCGCTGCTGCATCCCGCCCGACAGCTCGTTCGGATAGCGGTCGGCATAGTCCGCCAGCCCCACCCGCTCCAGCGCCGCCAGCGCCGCCCTGCGCCGCTCCCCCCGCTTCACCCCGGCGACTTCCAGCCCGAAGGCGGCGTTCTCCAGAGCGGTGCGGTTGGGCAGCAGGGCGAAGGACTGGAACACCATGCTCATGTCCCGCCGCAGCACCTCGACCAGATCGGAATAGGACAGGCCGGTGAGGTCGCGGCCGTCCAGCCGGATTTCCCCCTCCGACGGTTCGATCAGGCGGTTCAGCAGCCGGATGATGGTCGATTTGCCCGACCCCGACAGGCCCATGATGACAAAGATTTCGCCGGCCCGGATGTCGAAGCTGGCCTCGGCCACGCCGACATTGACGTTCAGCCGATGCAGCACCTCCGCCTTGGTCGCGCCGTTGCGCAGCATGTCCAGCGCCGGAAGCGGATCGTCGGCGAAGACCTTGCGCAGGCCGCGGACCGCCAGACGCACCGGTGCAGCGCCCGTCGAAGACGAGCCGATGGGCGTGGGCAGGATCATCGTCATGGGCAAGGCTTCCGGAACGCAACAGACCAGGGTGAAGACAATCGGGCCGTAGATTGCCCCGAGACAAGGGGCGCGGTCGATAGCTGCGTTCACGAAAGCTGCATTTTGACGGCGCTGTTGCGCGATTGGCCGCAGACGGAGGCGGATCTTATTTTAATTGATCGTTCAATGAAAAACCTGGACGCACATCTTCCGGCGCAGGAGGATTCCCTCTCCCCGGGGGGAGAGGGGGAACCTCTCGACGTCAAACCCGTTCGAAAATCGCGGCGATGCCCTGGCCGCCGCCGATGCACATGGTCACCAGGGCATAGCGGCCGCCGGTGCGGTGCAGTTCGTGGATCGCCTTCACCGTGATGATGGCGCCGGTCGCTCCCACCGGATGGCCGAGCGAGATGCCGGAGCCGTTGGGGTTCACCTTGGCCGGATCGAAATCCAGTTCGCGGATCACGGCGCAAGCCTGCGCCGCGAAGGCCTCGTTGGATTCGATCACGTCGAGGTCGGCGACCGACAGGCCGGTCCGCTCCAGCACCTTGCGGGTCGCCGGGATCGGGCCGATGCCCATGTAATCGGGCTCTACGCCGGCATGGGCATAGCCGACGAGGCGGGCCAACGGCTTCAGCCCCAGCGCCGCGGCACGGCGGGCGTCGGCCAGCACCACCGCGGCGGCGCCGTCATTCAGGCCGGAGGCGTTGCCGGCGGTCACCGACCCGTCCTTCTTGAAGACCGGCTTCATCTTCGCCAGCCCTTCCGGGGTGACGTCGCCGCGCACATGCTCGTCGGTGTCGAACACGATCGTGCCCTTGCGGGACGCGATCTCCACCGGGACGATCTGGTCCTTGAAGCGCCCCTCGGCGATGGCGTGGGCGGCGCGGCGCTGGCTTTCCAACGCCAGGGCGTCCTGCGCCTCGCGGTCGATGCCGTAGCGGGCGGCGACGTTCTCCGCCGTCACGCCCATGTGAATCTTCTGCCACGGGTCGTGCAGGATGCCGTTCATGTAATCGACCAGCGCCCCGTCGCCCAGACGGGTGCCCCAGCGGGCGCTCGGCACGAAATAGGGGCCGCGGCTCATCGATTCCGCACCGCCGCCGATGGCGACCTCGCAATCGCCGAGCGCGATGGACTGCGCCGCCGAAACGATGGCCTGCAGGCCGGAGCCGCACAGGCGGTTGACGTTGAAGGCCGGGGTGCCGATCGGAATCCCGGCGTCGATGGCGGCGACGCGGCTGAGATAGGCGTCGTTGGTCTCGGTCGGGATGACGTTGCCCATCACCACATGGCCGATGGCGTCGGCCGCGGCGCCGGAGCGCTCCAGCGCCGCCTTGACCGCCACGGTGGCGAGTTTGGTCAGCGGCACATCCTTCAGGCTGCCGCCGAAGCCGCCGATGGCGGTGCGGGCGGCGCCGACGATGACGATGTCGTTCTGCATGGTAGGGTCCACTTCTCGGACGGAGATAACGGTTGGCGGGCGTTGGTTCAGCGGCCGGTGAAATCCGGCCTGCGCTTGGCGATGAAGGCGCCGACGCCCTCAATGAAATCGGCGGTGGCGGCGGTGGCGAGGAAGCGGTCGCGCTCGGCGTCCAACTGCTGGTCCAGCGTCCGGTCGAAGGACTGGCGCATCAGGTGACGGATGCCGGCATAGGCGACGGTCGGCCCGGCGGCGAGCCGCTCCGCCAGCTTGCCGGTTTCCTCGGCCAGCGACGCGGCCGGCACCACCCGGTTGACCAGCCCGATCCGCAGGGCCTCCGCGGCGTCGATCACGTCGGACAGCATCGCCAGCTCCATGGCGCGGCGCAGCCCGACCAGGCGCGGCAGGTGGAAGCTGCCCGACCCGTCCGGCGTGGCGCCGATGCGGGCGTAGGCCATGGTGAACCTGGCGTCGTCGGCGGCGATGCAGAGGTCGGCGGCGCTGGCGAGGCTCATCCCCGCCCCCGCCACCGGCCCATGGACGGAGGCCAGCACCGGCACGTCCAGCCGGTCGAGAACGCGCAGAGCCTCGTGCAGATGGGCGATGATGGCGCCGGCCACGGCGGGAGCCGCGGCGGGATCGTCGTTGAAACGGCCGACATCGCCGCCGGCCATGAAGCCGCGCCCATTGCCGGCGATCACCAGAACCCGCGTCGGCCCTGTCCCGCCCTCTTCCGCCACGCTGCGGCAGGCGTCGAGGAAGGCGGCGGCGGTCGCCTCGTCCAGCGCGTTCAGCACACCCGGCCGGTTCAGCCGGATCCAGGACACGGCCCCCTCGCGGACGAGCAGGACCGGTGGGGCCAGGACCGGTGGGGCGGTGTCGGACATGGTAGCGTCTCCCCTGACGTCAACTGGAGGATCATCGGCTGATGGGAATTACCTGATGGAAGGTATGTTACCGAACGGTATGATCTGTCAACGGTTTGGGTGACCCAATGGTAAGGCAGGGCCGCCGAAGTGCCGGTCCGCAGCGGCGGAGCGAATCCATGGCTTGGCTGTTGGACCCCCGACAGTGCAAGCTGCCGCCCGTCAACAAGTGATCGGAGTCCCCGCCATGCATCATCGGAACCTGACCGGTATACCGGCCATGACTCGCTGACGGCGGCGGAGATCAGGCATGCCTATGGTTGTGCGTTCGGTTGCCTCGCTTCTGCTGGGCGTCGCCTTTCTGATGCTGGGGAACGGTGCGCTGTCGACCCTGATCGGTCTTCGCCTCGCGGCGACCGATTCCGGCACCACCGCGGTCGGGATGATCACCGCCGCCTATTATGCCGGGCTGACACTGGGGTCGCTCTTCGCGCACCGGATCATCACCCGCGTCGGACATATCCGGTCCTTCGCCGCTTTCGCCTCGGTCGTTTCGGTCGCCGCGCTGTCGCATGCTCTGTTCGTCGATGCGTCGCTGTGGGCGGTGCTTCGCCTGACACAGGGGTTCTGCATGGCGGGACTCTACATGTGCATCGAAAGCTGGCTGAACGGCACCGCCACCAACCAAAGCCGCGGACAGCTGCTGTCGGCCTACATGGTGACGCTGTACGGCGCGTCGGGCGTCGGCCAACAGTTGCTGCGGCTGGATGACGAGACCGGCATCCGCCTGTTCATGATCGTATCGATCCTGCTGACGCTGGCGCTGGTGCCGGTGGCGCTGACGCGGACCACGCCGCCGCAACTGCCGGACGTCTCATCCTTCGGCATCCGGCGGCTCTATCAAAGCTCGCCGCTGGGGGTGGCCGGGGTCTTCATCAGCGGGGCGATCACCGGATCGATCTACGGACTTGCCCCGGTGTTCGGCGCCGCCTCCGGTTTCGGGGTGTCGGGGACGGCGCTGTTCATGTCGGTGCTGATCCTCGGCGGCATGGCGCTGCAATGGCCGCTCGGCCGGCTGTCCGACCGCTTCGACCGGCGCAGCGTCATCATCGGCCTGACGGCCGCGCTGTCGCTGATCAGCGTCTGCATGATCGCCGCCGCCGGAATGAACCAGCAGCTGGCGCTGATGGTGGTGGCACCGCTGTTCGGCGGCCTGTCCTTTACGATCTATCCGATCTGCGCCGCCCACACCAACGACTATGTGCGGCGGGAGGACATGGTGTCGGCCAGCGGCGGCCTGATCCTGTCCAACTCGGTCGGCGCCATCATCGGGCCGCCGGTGGCATCGGCCCTGATGACCACGACGGGGCCGATCGGCCTGTTCGCCTTCATTGGCGGCGGCGCGCTGTGCGCCACCGTTTTTGGCTTATGGCGGTCCCGCGTCCGTCCGCCGCTGCCGGCCGAGGAGCAGGCCGCCTTCCGTCCGCTGCCGCAGACGACGCCCACCGTCTCTCCGCTCGACCCCATGGGCCCGCTGAAGTCATCGTCGGAGGACTGATGATTTTCAAAGGGCTCCGTTAAGGAGTTCAGGGTAAGCTGCCCGGCGGTGGAATGCTGACTGGTGGTTGCATGCCGTTTTCGCGGGAACCCCTCTTGCCAGAGCCGCCGGACCAGGATCCGGATCGGCCGTCGCAGAGCCTGGATGCCGACCGGCTGGACACGCTGGTCGGTGCGGTGGCGCGGGATCGCGACCGCACGGCCTTCGCCGCCCTGTTCCGCCATTTCGCCCCGAAGATCCTGCACTATTGCCTTAGGCTCGGCGCCGACCGCAGCACGGCGGAGGAACTGGTCCAGGACGTGATGCTGACGGTCTGGCTGAAGGCCGGCAGCTTCGATCCCGCCCAGGCCACCGTCGGCACCTGGGTCTTCACCATCGCCCGCAACCGGCGCATCGACCGCCTGCGCAAGGAGATGCGCCCGGCCCCCGACCCGGCGGATCCGGCGATGACTCCGCAGTCCCACGCCACGCCGGAGGAGTCCGCCCAGCTGGTCCAGAGCAGCCGGCACCTGCAGGAGGCGATCGGTTCGTTGGCGGCAAACCAATCCGAAGTGTTACGCCGTTCGTATTTCCTTGAGCAGACCCACGAGGAGATCGCCGAGGACACCGAAGTGCCCTTGGGCACGGTGAAGACCCGGCTGCGCCTCGCGCTCGGCCATTTGAAACGCAGCTTGGGGGACAAGGCGTGACGTTGCCGCTCCACCATCCCGATGACCAGCTTCTGATCGGCTATGCCAGCGGGCAGGAGCGGGCCGGCAAGTCGCTGCTGGTGGCGACCCACCTCGCCTATTGTCCCGACTGCCGCCAGCGCGTCGCCTCTTATGAGGCCTTGTGCGGCAGCTGGTTCGAGGAGCTGCCCTGCGACGATCACGACAGCCTGGGCGGGCTGGACGCCCTGCTCGACCGGATGGACGGCCTGCTCGCTGCCGGTGGCGCGCCGGCTGAGGCGAAACCGCCGAAGCCGCTTGCCGCCGGCTCCTTGGGCGGGCGCCCGGTGCCGGAGCCGCTGCGCAGCTGGCTGCCGGAGGCGATCGACACGCCGACCGACGACGGAACCTGGCGGGAGATCGCCAAGGGGGTTTGGCTGTCGGGCTGGGAACGCACCCTGTCCGGAACGACCATCTGCCTGCTGCGCATGGCCTCGGGCGCTCCGGTGCCGGCCCACCGCCACACCGCAGACGAACTGCTGCTGGTCCTTCAGGGCGCGTTCAGCGACGAATATGGCAGCTACGCCGTCGGCGACGTCGCCCAATACGTCGCCGACACCGACCATCACGCCAGCGGCGCCAGCGAGGAAGACTGCATCTGCCTCTTCCTGCTGGACGGCGAGCTGATCTTCCTCGACGAGGCCGGAAACCCTGCTTAGCCGACGAGGTCCTGATACTCCTGGTGCCGCTTGATGTAGGCCTCGATGAAGGTGCAGATCGGCAGCACCTTCAGTCCCTTGGCCCGGATGTCGTCCAGCGCGCCCTTGGCCAGCGCCGACCCCACCCCCTGGCCCGACATTTCGCCCGGCACTTCGGTGTGGGTCAGGGCGATCTTGCCCTCGCGCATGTCGTAGGTCACCAGCGCGGTGGAGTCGGCCACCGTCAGCTCATAGCGGCTGAGTTCCTCGTTGTTCCGCACCTTGTCCTGCAAGCTCATGGTCTTCTTCGCCTTTGGTGATTGCGGATCGTCAGCCGACCATCAGGGATTCCGCCCCGTCGATCCAGACCGGCGTGCCGGTGATGTGCCTGGCCCGGTCCGACGCCAGGAAAAGCGCAAGCTCCGCCACGTCGAAGCTGTCGCCGGACTTGCCACCGGTCAGGGGCACCTTGCCCCGCGGATATTCGATCGGGGTCTGCACCGATTCAAGGTTCCGCTTTTGGGTGTTGTCGGGAATCTCGGTGTCAATGATGCCGGGGCAGATGGCGTTGACCCGGATGCGGCTCGGCGCCAGTTCCAGCGCCAGCATCTTCACCATGGCGAGCTGCGCCGCCTTGGTGCAGGAATAGGCGGTGGCGCCGGTGTTGCTGAACACCCGCGTGCCGTTGATCGACGCAGTGACGATCACCGATCCGCCACCGGCCTTCTTCAGGTGCGGAACCGAATGGTGCAGCGTCAGATAGGCGCCGCGCAGGTTGGTGTTGATGGTGCGGTCCCATTCCTCCGGCGTCAGCTCGTCGATCGGCGCCCAGACGCCGTTGATGCCGGCATTGGCGAAGACGATGTCGAGCCGCCCGAACTCCCCCACCAGCCGGTCGATGGCCTGGCGCATCGCCGCATCGTCGCCGACATCCGCGGTCAGCGCCAGCGCCTTGCCGCCGGCCGCCTTGATCTCCTCGGCGGCTTTCGTGATCTCGTCCGCGGTGTGGCTGAGCACGCCGACGCTGGCGCCGGCCTGGGCGAAACGCACCGCCGACGCCTTGCCGATGCCCGAGCCTGCACCGGTGACCAGCGCGACCTTCCCCGTCAAATCCATAACCCCAACTCCAGCGGTAACCTTCGACCCGAGTGCCAACCTTCGCCCAGGCTCTTCGGTTCCCGATACCGTGTGGCTGGCAACAAATTTCGTATAATGGAACTATATTCCGAAATCTTGATTCGGCTGGATCGTCTGCTAGACTGACGATCCACGGGCCGCCCCCCATGACGCCGTTTGCGATCGGATCGGCCCGCATCCATGGCTTTCCGGAGAGTGCCGATGCCATCGCCGGCCCAGACTGAAGCGGTTCCGTCCAATCCTGTCCAGTATGCGCGCCCAAATGGAGGAGTTTGGGGCCAAGTCGGCGTCATCACCGTCGATTATCCGCCGGTCAACGCCGTCGGCCATGGCGTGCGCAGCGGATTGATCACCGCACTCGATGCCGGGCTGGCCGACGACGGGGCGGACGCGCTGCTGATCGTCTGCGCCGGCCGCACCTTCATGGCCGGTGCCGACATCCGGGAGTTCGGCAAGCCCTCCGCCCCGCCGACCCTGCCGGAGGTGGTGGCGCGCCTCGACGCCGCGACCAAGCCGGTGATCGCCGCCATCCATGGCACCGCGCTGGGCGGCGGGCTGGAGGTGGCGCTCGCCTGCCATGTCCGCGTCGCACTGAAATCGGCCAAGCTCGGCCTGCCGGAGGTGAAGCTGGGCCTGCTGCCGGGCGCCGGCGGCACGCAACGGCTGCCGCGGCTGGTCGGGGCCGCCAAGGCGCTGGACATGATCCTGTCCGGCGATCCGGTCGGCGCGGAAGAGGCGCTGGCGCTCGGCCTCGTCGATGCGGTGGAGGACGGCACCTCGCCGCTGGAAGCCGGCCTGCGCGCCGCAGAACGGCTGCTGGCCGACGGAGGCGTCCCGCAGCCGGTCAGCGCCCGCACCGACCGCATCGCCGGCACCGACCCCGCCCTGTTCGCGGCGAAGCGGGCGGAACTCGCCAAGCGCCAGCCGCACCTGTTCTCCCCCCACCGCATCGTCGACGCGGTGGAAGCCGCCGTCACCCTGCCCTTCGCCGAGGGCACGGCGCGCGAGCGGGAACTGTTCCTGGCCTGCATGGACTCGCCGCAGCGCGCCGGACTGATCCACGCCTTCTTCGCGGAGCGCGAGGTGGCGAAGGTGTCCGGCCTGCCCGCCGATACGCCGACGCGCGACATCCGCAAGGTCGGCGTGATCGGCGCCGGCACCATGGGCGGCGGCATCGCCATGTGCTTCGCCAATGCCGGCATTCCGGCCGTGTTGGTCGACGCCGCGCAGGAGGTGCTCGACCGCGGCATTGCAGCCATCCGCCGCAATTACGAGGCCACTGCCCGCAAAGGCCGGCTGACCGCGGCGCAGGTGGAGGAGCGCATGGCGCTGATCCACCCCTCCCTGTCCTACGCCGACCTCGCCGACGCCGATCTGGTGGTGGAGGCGGCGTTCGAGAGCATGGAGGTCAAGCAGACGATCTTCCGCAAGCTGGACGAGTCCTGCAAGCCGGGCGCGATCCTTGCCACCAACACGTCGACGCTGGATGTCGACGCCATCGCCGCGGCCACCGGCCGGCCGCAGGACGTGCTGGGCATGCATTTCTTCAGCCCGGCCAACGTCATGCGCCTGCTGGAAGTGGTGCGTGGGGCCAAGACCTCCGACACGGTGCTGGCGACGGTGATGGGGCTGGCGCGCAGGATCGGCAAGGTCGGCGTGGCCGTCGGCGTCTGCTACGGCTTCGTCGGCAACCGCATCCTGCACCAGCGCGGCCGGGAATCGATGGCTCTGGTCGAGGAAGGGGCCAGCCCGGAGCAGGTCGACCGCGTGCTGACCGGTTTCGGCTTCCCGCTCGGCCATTTCTCGATGACCGATCTTGCCGGCATCGATGTCGGCTGGCGCATCCGCGAGGAGCGGCGCAAGTCCGGCGATCCGGAGGCGCAGGCGCCCAACTGGCTCGACACGCTGGCGGAACGCGGCCGTTACGGCCAGAAGACCTCGGCCGGCGTCTACCGCTACGAACCCGGCAGCCGCACCCCGATCCCCGATCCCGAGGTGGCGGCGGTGATCGAGGAGGATCGCCGGCGCCGCGGCATCACCCCGCGCACCGTCAGCGACGAGGAGGTCCGCGAACGCTGCCTCTATGCGATGGTGAACGAGGCGGCCAAGATCCTGGAGGAAGGCATCGCCGCCCGGCCGGTGGACATCGACGCCATCTGGCTGCACGGCTACGGCTTCCCGTCCTGGCGCGGCGGCCTGCTGTTCTGGGCCAATCAGGAAGGGGTGGGCAGGATCGCCGAGGCGGTTCAGCGTTACCACCGCGACATTGGCGGCCCGCAATGGCGCCCGTCCGCTTTGCTTCTGCAATGCGCGGCGGAGGGACGGCCCATCGGATGCTGAAGCCGGAATGCGGATTTCAATCCCGAAACTAGTTTCCGTTACTGATTGTTAGGAGTTTCCCCTATACTCTTTCGGCAGGGACGCTCCGTCGCGGTCATCCGCCCCCCCAGCCGGCGGACTCAAGGGAGCCGACCTGCATGAGGAACCCGGGCTTCACCGAAGGGGAACAGCATGAAGGACATCACCGTCGCAGCCACCGACTGGGGTCTCCACGCCGTCGCCTGCAGCGGCCTTCGTGACGCTCCTCCTTCAGCCTGGCTCGGGACGTTGCGCACTGCGCTGTCCGGCGGCAGCAACGGGCGTGGCCTGTTCCTGGATCTGCGGGAGGTCGGCTTTTCCCCCCTGCCGTCCTCCCATCTGGGAGCCTTGGCCTCGGTCGTCGTCCAGGCCGGGACCAGCGCGGTTCTGGTGTCGGATCTCCGGCTCGGCCATGCGCTGTGCGATGCGGTTCGCCGCGGCGGCACGACTGGGGAAA